>Ga0207038_10042_pt1 | contig 37234 bp, 27 predicted proteins | sample Alteio_BWMinCont_76_FD_153285 | JGI IMG/M metagenome (GOLD analysis project Ga0207038, IMG submission 153285) | Enriched cells from forest soil in Barre Woods Harvard Forest LTER site, Petersham, Massachusetts, United States -... | ecosystem: Environmental > Terrestrial > Soil > Temperate forest >...
AACAATAAAAGGCGTAATGGAAGGACGTGATGAATTTTTAGAGAAAGCTGTCGAGATTAGTAACCAGTATTAAATGTAGTTTTTATACAGTTATTGCTGTCCCCCCTTTAAAGGTATATTCTTCTTGTTATTTTCTTCCTGCCTGTGGTATTGCGATTTGCCAAACTTCCAGGTTAAGCTCAAGCGTACTTTCCGGTAATCATTGTAGCGGGTATCAACTATGCTGAGACCGGGAGAAATTTGAGTACTGGTATTTATCCGGGTTGCAAACACATCTGTAACATTCAGGTTAACCGAAAACCTGTCATCATCAAAATACTTTCCTACACCCATATCAAGATTTGATAAGGGAGACTCCACAAACACTGCATTAAGATTTGATGAATGATACCAGTACACTATTTGCGCCCGCCAACCATGTTTGAAATTAAACATGTTGTTACTGTGAAACTGGTAAGAAAGATTTGAATTATTAACTGCATCACCACTGAACGTGCCAAAATAATGATCGTGGTAGGTATTTAATGTGTTAATGGATGTCCACCATTTAATGGGTCGTAATGTTGAAGTTATTTCCATATAATACACATTGTAGCTACCAATATTTATAGGCGTATTATAGGTTATATAAGAACCATCCTGTTGATGTGTTCCTTCAGCCATAACATTGGTAAAATGAACATAACCAAAAGTGGTGTTGATTAGGTCGCCCAGGTTATAGTCAAGCTCGTAATTATCAGAAAGCTGGGGTAGAAGATTAATATTTCCATCCGAATAATTATATGGGCTTAGTACGGTTATAAATGGGTTCATATCGTCGTAATCAGGCCTGTCGATTCGGCGGGAATAGGATAACGAAAATGAATTGGCATCATTCAACTCCCAGCTTAATTCCGCACTTGGGAAAAGATTAAGATAGTTGCGGGTAAAAGACGTATCGTGCACATATTGTATGCCCTTGTCATTTGTTTGTTCTGCCCTTACCCCTGCCTGAAGGTCAACCTTTTTACTTAGCTTGCGGTAATAGTTTACATATCCTGCAAAAACATTCTCTTGAAAATTGAAATGATTAGTGCGGGTAGTATCCACCACATTTACATTTTGTACAATATTATAAAACGCAGCATTGTTATCGAGCATCGCATTTTCTTCTTCAAACCCCATATCGAGCTTGCTTTTCTTATCAAACGGCTGAGTATAGTCAACCTTGCCATGCCATATGTCTATAGTTGATGGTTCGTACGCACTCGACAATTCAGGAGCATGCAATAATACATCTCCCGTGCCATCATACGAGTAAATGGAATTTTGTATAGAATTAGAGCCCCTGTACGGAAGAAAGCTCATATTGGCCGATAACTCCTTTCCATCTGAATCAATCTTGAACTTATAATCAATGCCATAAACAATCTGCGTTTCCTTGTCGCTGGTAACAGAAGGGTTATATATACTGGAATCGATCGAACCATTCTGAGAGCGTATGTTTGTAGTATTATTAATGGTGATTTTATCAGGTACGAGCAACGAATAGCCATCCACCGACAACGTAATGGTTTGCTTGTTATCCGGTGTAAAGTCTATCCCCGCCGTACTGTAATCTCTTGCGCCCTGGGTAACCTGGGGAGCATTCTCATTAAACACTAACTGCATAGCATTTGCACCTTCAATGGTTTCGTTAATAGTATGGGTAGTATAATTATGAAAGAAATTTACTCCCATATTAGCAAAAAAGTTGAACTTTTTAGTGCGGTAATTTATGTTCAAATTCTCGTTGAATCCTGCATACATCCACTGACGGTAATTGCTTGTAAACTGCCCGTTAAGCCCGAGGTTTTTATCTTTCTTAAGTATGATATTAATAACCGATTTGCCCGATGCTTCATACTTAGCTGAAGGATTACTGATTACCTCTATCTTCTCTATCTGGCTCGCATCAATGCTTCTAAGATAAGTAGCCAAATCCATATAAATTGGTTTATCATCTACCAGCACCAACACTCCACCCTTGCCATGCACAGTTATGTTGGCATTATCATCGGCAGTTACCCCGGCTAAATCATTTAGCACTTCAAGCGCATTCTTACCAGATGAAACAACACTGCCCTCCACATTAAAGATTATTTTATCTGCCTGATGCTCCATAAAAGGCTTATCGGCTACAACTCTAACTGCTTTTAAATTATTACCGGAGCCTTTCATTTGTATAACAGGAACTATATTGATAATGCTGTCTGCCTTTACAACTTGGCTGAATTGTTCTGAATAACCAATAACCTGAACCTTGATCAAATAAGCACCGGGCTTTATATTGTCAAATGTATATACCCCAGAATCGTTACAAAGGGCTCCTTTTATCAACGAGCTGTCTTTTGTATTAAGTAAACCTACTGCAGCGTATGGAACCGGAATATTTAGGCTATCGGTTACATTGCCTTTAATAATGGCTTGTCCTAAACCGCTTTGAACGTATAAAAGGACGAAGCTCCAAAGAAAAAGGAATTTAAATGCTGTTCTACAGGGGGATTTTTGCATGGAGAGCAATTATAGCTAAAACGAACTACACTACAATATATTGTTTTCTATATTGATCACTTTAGCAAATACCATTATCCATGCCTCTTCTTCAACACTTCTATCACGTCGTCCATGTTTTTGTCTTTTGTTGCAAGCAGCACCAGGTAGTGAAATAGTAAGTCAGCAGACTCATTTAAAAAGAGTTCATCGTTGCTGTCCTTGGCTTCTATTATCAGTTCAATAGCTTCTTCTCCCACTTTTTGCGCTATTTTATTTATCCCCGCTTTAAAAAGTGATGCCGTATAAGACTTTTCAGATGCTTCATTCTTTCGTTGCTGAATAATATTTTCCAAACGTTTCAAAAAGTCAGGTTCATTTTTTTCATCCCAGCAAGTATCTGCACCCGTGTGGCAAACTGGCCCAGTCGGGATAGCTTTGATAAGAATAGCATCGTTATCACAATCAGCCAATATTTCCTTTACGTGTAGGATATTGCCTGACTCCTCCCCCTTCATCCACAGACGGTCTTTACTTCTGCTGAAAAAAACAACTTTATTTTCTTGTTGCGTTTTGGCAAGGGCTTCTTCATTCATATAGCCCAGCATAAGGACTTTTCCGGTTTCAAAGTCTTGGATAACAGCAGGCGCGAGGCTTGTTTCAAATTTTGCAAAATCTATTTTCATATTCTTACAGGTATATTATTAGTGGCGAGGAATTTTTTAAGTACAGGTATCTCAATCTCTTTATAATGGAATACGCTCGCAGCGAGCGCCGCATCTGCTTTTCCAACGGTGAATGCATCGGCAAAGTGCTGCATAGTGCCTGCCCCTCCGGATGCAATTATAGGTATGTGTAGTTGTTGTGATATAGTTCTCGTCACGTCATTAGCGAAACCATTTTTAGTTCCATCGTTGTTCATAGATGTAAGCAATATTTCCCCTGCACCCAGTTCTTCTGCCTCCTTTGCCCAGGTAGAAGCTTGCAGTGAAGTTTTTATTTTACCTCCATTCAAATAGACAAACCAATTATCTTGTTCATTTTTTATGTCCATTGCAATGACGATGCATTGGGAGCCAAAACGATGTGCTAGTGCAGTAATAAGTTCAGGATTTTTTATGGCTGCTGAATTAATGGAAACCTTGTCGGCACCTGTATCCAATAATGCAGATACATCATCTATAGTAGAAATGCCTCCACCAACGGTAAACGGTATATTTATAGTCTGCGCTATTTCCCTCACAAGTGAAAGAAATATTTTCCGGTTTTCATTCGTAGCGGTGATATCTAAATAAACTAATTCATCGGCACCCTGTTGGGCATAATAAGCGCCTTGTTCCACCGGATCGCCGACTTCCTTTATGTCAAGAAAGTTAATTCCCTTCACAATTTTTCCATCGCGGATATCCATGCATGGTATAATACGTTTAGTAAGCATTTTATAAAATGAAAGGTTTTAAATCACTTAATTGAATTCTACCCTCATATAGCGCTTTTCCAACTATCACTTCTTTGCAGCCAGCATGCTCTACCAACTCAATATCTTGCAAGCAACTAATGCCTCCACTTGCAATCAGGCTGAAATTATTTTCCCGCGACAGTATGTTCTTATATAGCTCTGTTGCAGGCCCGGCAAGGCTTCCGTCTTTCGAAATATCTGTGCAAATAATCTGTGTAACTCCGTCCCTTACTAATTCTTTTATGCAATCGAAGACGGAGATGCCGCTATCTTCTAGCCAAGCCGATATGGCTACTTTTTCATTTTTCACATCAGCCGCAGCTATTATTTTTTCCGCTCCGTATGCCATCAGCCACTCTTTAAAAAGTGATTTATTTTTTATTGCAATACTGCCGGTAGATATCATAGATGCACCACTATTAAAAGCAATCTGAATGTCTTCGTGGGTTTTTATTCCTCCCCCGAAATCAATAGTAAGATTTGTTTGCGAAGCGATTTTTTCCAATACGCGGAAGTTTATCACTGCACCTTGCTTTGCTCCATCCAGGTCGACTAAATGCAGTCGTTTTATTCCGGCATCTTCAAAACGTTTAGCTACTTCGCCCGGGTTCTCGTCATATATCACCTTCTTCGAAAAATCACCATAGGCAAGACGTACACACTTTCCATCTATAATATCTATGGCAGGAATTACGCGTATCATAAACTTATAAAGTTTTGCAAAGTCGTTTCTCCAGTGGTGCCACTTTTTTCGGGGTGAAACTGCACGGCATAAAAATTATCCTTTGAAAGAGATGCGCTAAATGGATTAATATAATTCGTTTTTGCACAGGTTTCTTTTCCTATTTCCGCATGAAAACTATGAACATAATACACGTAACTATTCTCCGGAATACCTTTAAATAAAGGCCCTTCCGATTGCTCAATGTTATTCCAGCCTACATGCGGAACTTTATAAACAGACGAAGGAGCAAATTTTTTAACCTTCAGATTAAATATTCCCAGGCAATCAACATCCCCTTCTTCCGAGTGTTTGCACATAAGCTGAAGCCCGAGACATATTCCAAGAAATGGTTGTTTAAGTTCTTTGATGACGGTATCAAGTCCCGACGACTTTAATTCTTTCATAGTACTTGAAGCCTCGCCCACACCGGGAAATATAACCTTATCAGCTTTTGAAATAACTTCCGGCTCTGACGAAAGGACAGGATTTATTCCAATGCGTCGCAAGGCAAAAAGCACCGATTGAATATTGCCCGCCCCATATCTTATTACTACTACATTCATTTATAAACTTCCTTTGGTTGTAGGTAGAATCATGTTGGTTGCATCACGTTTTACAGCCATCTTTATGGCTTTTGCCAATGCTTTAAAAATAGATTCTATCTTATGATGCTCATTATCGCCTTCCGCTTTTATATTCAAGTTACACTTTACACCATCTGAAAATGATTTAAAGAAATGGAAGAACATTTCAGTGGGCATGTCACCTATTTTCTCTCTTTTAAATTCGACATCCCATTCAATCCAGTTTCTTCCTCCAAAGTCAATTGCTACTTGCGCGAGGGAATCATCCATAGGTAGGCAAAATCCATAGCGTTCAATCCCCTTTTTGTGGCCTAATGCTATTGCAAATGCTTCACCAAGCACGATTCCTGTATCCTCAATGGTATGGTGCTCATCTACATGTGTATCACCTTTTGCCATAACGGTTAAATCAATACCTGAATGCCTGCCCAATTGCTCCAGCATGTGGTCAAAAAAACTAATTCCAGTTTTAATACTGGTCTTTGCGGTTCCATCTAAATTCAATTCAACTGTAACTTCTGTTTCATTGGTTTTTCTTAGCTTTTTGACAACTCTGTCTGGTAGCTTCAGAAATTTATAAATAGCATTCCAGTTCTCGGCATCCAATGCCAGGTAGGGCTTTAAATTATTTTCCACCGGCTTCGATTCGTAGCCATTAATGCGAATGGCTTTACATCCTAGATTTTTTGCCAGATCTATATCTGTAAACCGGTCTCCAATCACAAAAGAATTCTTCAAATCGTACTCCGGCAAAAAGTATTTGGTGAGCATTCCTATTCCCGGTTTGCGTGTAGGTAAATTATCTTTTGGAAAAGAATGGTCAATACATACTTCCGAGAATTCTACTCCTTCATTCCTTAATATCTTCAGCATCATATTGTGTGCCGGCCAGAATTTTTCTTCAGGAAAGAAATCAGTTCCAAGTCCATCCTGATTAGTCACCATCACCAGTTCATAGTCGGTTTCCATAGCAATCTTATGCAGCGAAGTAATAACACCAGGTAAAAACTCAAGCAGTTCAATCGAATCAACCTGTTCTGTTACGGCAGGGTCTATAATAATGGTGCCGTCCCTATCTATAAATAATACCTTTTTCATGGATTAGATTTTTTGTCAAATATGGATAAAAGCGAAAGTAGTTTTTTATTTTCATCGGGCGTTCCGACTGTTATTCTTAATCCACCTTCACACAGGGGTAAAGAAGAACGGTTGCGCACTACCACATGGTGCGAAATGAGGAAATCATAAAGTTCACCTGGGTTATTTGTTTTTACTAATAGAAAGTTTGCACTGGAAGGAAGAACTTCTTTCACGAATGAGAAATTGGGTAATCTTTCAGCTAACATTTTCCGTTCATTTTTCAATACGCTAGCCATCTCAGATACCCTATTGCTATTATCCAGTGCATCTAAAATAAGTTTTTGGGCAAGGGCCCCTACATTATAAGGTGCTTTAATTTTGTTCATCACGCTTATTATAGCATTGCTTGCAAAGGCCATTCCAACCCTTAATCCTGCAAGTCCCCATGCTTTTGAAAAAGTTTGCATCACAACCAAATTGGGATATTTGCCAATCTCTTGGAGCATACTTTCTGCATCGGCAAAATCTATGTAGGCTTCATCCACCACAATCACACCATTGAATGATTTTAATAATTCCTCTATATCCGATTTGGAGATAATGTCCCCAGTAGGATTATTAGGGCTACAAACAAAAATTAGTTTAGTATTTTTATCAATAGCAGAATCTATTCCTGGTAAATCAAGTTGTAAGTTTTTATCCAGGTTAACTGCCTTTACTACGACATCATTGATACGGGCAGCTACTTCATACATGCCGTAAGTAGGTGGAAGGATAATGATATTGTCTTTTCCGGGATTGCAAAAAGCACGTATTAAAATATCAATTGCCTCATCGCTTCCATTACCCAGAAAAATGGCAGACGGATCTATACCTTTTAGTTTTGCCAATTTTTCTTTCACCTTTATTTGCATCGGGTCAGGATAGCGGTTAAGTGCATGGCTGGCGGTAGCAGAACCCAGTGCATTTTCATTGGCATCAAGAAATATCTCGGCCTCACCTTTGAAATCTTCGCGGGCAGAAGAATACGGGATAAGGGCTGCAATATTGGGGCGCAATATATTTTTCAGGTCAAACATTCTTTTTTTTTATTTCGTTTATACGAATGGTAACAGCATTCTTGTGGCCCTCCAGTTGTTCTGCTTCTGCCATTATTTCAATAGAAGGACCAATATTTAATAGTCCTTTGGGGTTTATTTCCTGGAAGGTAATTTTCTTTACAAAACTATCTAAAGAAACTCCACTATAGGCTCTAGTATAGCCATTGGTAGGCAGCGTATGATTAGTACCCGAAGCATAATCTCCGGCGCTTTCAGGTGAATAGTTTCCTATGAACACCGAGCCTGCATTGATAACCTTTTCGGCGATCTTCATAGCGCCAGAACAACAGAGGATAAGATGTTCAGGCGCATATAGGTTAGAGAAACTTATGGCATCATCCAAATTTCTCAGAAGGATAGCCCGGCTATTCGTTAATGCCTTTTCGGCAATCGCCTTCCGGGGTAAATTTTTAAGTTGAGTACTCAGTTCTTTGTTTACCAGTTCAATTCGTTTTTTGCTGGTTGAAACAAATATTACCTGGCTATCGGGACCATGTTCTGCCTGGCTAAGCAGGTCGGCTGCTACAAAACCAGGCTTGGCGGAATCATCCGCTATAACAAGCACTTCCGAAGGGCCCGCAGGCATATCTATTGCTACTCCACTAAGCGAAACATATTGCTTGGCAAGCATTACAAATTGATTTCCCGGACCGAAAATTTTATCCGCTTTCGGAATGGTCTCTGTTCCAAATGCCATGGCTGCAATGGCTTGTGCCCCGCCTGCAAGGTATACTTTTTCTATCCCGCAGATGGAGGCAGCGTACAATATGGCAGGATTTATTTCGCCACCCTTACCAGGGGGGGTGCATAGTATTACTTCTTTACACCCGGCTATTTGAGCAGGAATGCCAAGCATAAGTACCGTAGAGAAAAGAGGTGCTGAACCACCGGGAATATATAATCCTACTTTTTCAATAGGTATCGATTTTCTCCAGCAAAGTACACCCGGCATAGTTTCTATTTTGCCTACTTTACTTGCTTGTGCAACGTGAAAAGTGTAGATATTTTTATATGCCGTATCAATCGCTTTTTTAAGAGCAGAGTGAATACTTTTCGCTGATGACTTTATAACTTTTTCATCTATCTTGATATTGTCAACAGTGACTTTATCGAACTTTTTGGTAAGTTGTATAAGCGCAGGGTCACCTTTCGTTTTGACAAGTTCAATAGTGCTTTTCACTGACTCTTCTATGGATGAAAAATTTTCTGTTGGCCTTTTAGCCAGGCTTTCCCATTTATCCCGGGATGGATATTCAACTACTCTCATTTTAAAGAATCATTTTTTCAATGGGTACCACCAATATACCCTGCGCACCAGCTGTTTTTAGTTTTTCTATCACTTCCCAAAACACATCCTCCATCAGCACAGAATGTACACTGCTCCAGCCTTCTTGGGCTAAAGGCAAAATGGTAGGGCTCTTCATGCCGGGTATAAGCGAAATTATTTTATCCAGGTTCTTATTAGGGGCATTCAATAATATGTACTTGTTTTTCGATGCTTTTTTTACCGCCTGTATCCGAAAAATAAGTTTGTCGACAATAGCCTGCTCCTGTTTACTTAGTAAAGGATTGCCAATTAAAAGAGCCTCACTTTTCATTATAGTTTCCACTTCGCGCAGGCCATTGGTGAAGAGTGTGCTGCCTGAGCTTACCAAGTCACATATAGCATCAGCTAGCCCAATGCCCGGTGCAATTTCAACGGAACCGCTTATTTCATGTATTTCTGCATTTATTTTATTTTTTTTCAAAAAACCAGTTAGAATATGGGTATATGACGTTGCAATGCGGGTTCCGCCAAGGCTATTTATTCCCTGATATTTTTTCCCTTTTGGGAAGGCTATGGATAACCTGCACTTGCCAAAACCAAGGCGTTCAAGTACCCTCACGTCTTTTTGCTTCTCCATCACCACATTTTCACCTACTATACCAATATCAGCTACTTTATCCGCTACATATTGGGGTATGTCATCATCTCGCAGGAAAAGAATTTCAAGCGGAAAATTAGATGCTTCAGTTTTCAGTTTATTAAGGCTATTGTTGAATTCGATGCCGCATTCCTTAAGCAGTTTTACCGAATCATCGTATAATCTGCCTGATTTTTGTATCGCTATTTTTAGTGTCATAATTGGATTTAAATAAAATAATAAAGGCTTACTGTTTTACGGTAAGCCTTCGGAATATTGTTATGCTATGGTTCTGGTTATTGTACAATACACTTACTGCCTACTCGATGGAGAGGATGATGGCAATGATGATGCAAGTGTGTAAATTTCATGGCGCAAATATACATATATTTTGGAAAAACAAATTCTACTGTTGATTATTGCAATACTGAGGGTCTCAATATTTGAACGCTAACCGGTTCTTTGATGATACCCTTCCCGAAATAAATAATACCCATCCCTATCGGGTTTTTGGGCATTGAACTGAGTTGTAGCGAGAGAGGCTACACAACCATACTTTTTGGTCTCTTGTATGTCCATAAAAACCCTTTAAGTATTTATTTTATTGTTTTTACTTTGATGATTATTTTCTTTCATTTCTCATATTTTGTTACTCTATTGTTACTTATAAAAGTAAATCACTTATCTTTGTGAAACCATTATCAATACAAAGGAATATAAAGACAATAAAACTATAAAACCTTACTTTATGAGCATACATTTAAGAAAAAGGGGAAATAGCGATGGTACTGTTTCACTGATATTGGACATATACCATAATGGTCAAAGAAGCTATGAGTTTCTAAAAGATCTCAAATTATGTAAGCCAACATCCCCAATAGAAAGACAGGAGAATAAGGAACGACTTGAATTGGCAGAACGGATTAAGAATAAGCGGGAGCAACAATTACAAAGTAATGAATACGACATTTCTCCTATCTTTAAGAATGGTATAGATTTTGTAAAGTTCTTTGAGAACTACGAAAAGAACTACACAAAAAAAGATAAGCGAACAATGGTTGCTTCACTTAATAAGTTCAAAAAATTCATGGAAGAGGAGGCAATAAATTCACTCACTACAAAGCAGGTAAACGAAAATATAGTTACAAGGTTTAAAGATTACTTGGAAGATACGTTGAAAGGCGAATCCCCTGCAAACTATTTTTCAAAATTTAAGAAGATTCTAAAATATGGTGTCAGGGAAAAACTCTTTACTTCAAATCCTGCTGATGGTATAACGATAAAGAAAAATACTATCATTAAAAAGCAGATACTCACTTTTGAGGAAATACAGACAATGGCAAAAGTAAGTGTAACAAATGACCAAGTAAAAAGGGCTTTTCTATTTTCATGTCTTACGGGATTACGATTTTGTGATATAATACAACTAAAATGGAAGAACATACAAAACGGCATAATGAATTTAACACAGCAAAAAACGGGTATTCCTGTTAGCATTAATCTAAATCAAAGTGCATTAACGATCTTAGGTAATCGTGGAAAAGGTGAGGAATTGGTATTTACCCTACCGTCTCATAATGCCTGTATAAAAGATTTAGCTGTTTGGTGTAAGAAAGCAGGAATCGAGAAAAAAATAACATGGCATTGCGCCAGGCATAGTTTTGCAACAGGAATTATATATTATGGAAGTGATGTAAAAAATGCAAGTTCCCTATTAGGACATAATTCACTAAGCTATACTGACAGGTATTTAAGAATAGTAAATTCATTAAAAGAAAAGGCAGTTGCAAACCTGCCGGAGGTTCATTTAATCTAAAATTCTTTACCTATGAGTAAGGACATTGAAAAAGAGACATATACTCACTGGTTTTGGGATGAAACCTATGTGTTCCATTACAAAAATAGTCCGGGCAATTATCCTGAATACTTAGAATTTTTCAATATCAGTGGAATGGATGACCGTTTGGAAGAAGCGAAGAAAAATGCAGAATATAAAGAAATAAATTTGTATGTGATTCCCGGTAAAACAATGGAGGATGCCTTTTGCAGATCTACCCATTATTTAACCTTTTTATTGAATAAATATTTCAGGGATGTTTTCGAGGAAAGACATTTTAGGACAGGTTTCATGGGTAAGCACATGTATAATAGAGTTATCCTGACAAATACCATTTATACTGAAATAATGAACTTTATAAATGATAATAAACTTCTTCATATTAAGGATTTACTTATTGAGCTAATTGCAATAGCTCAACATACTTACCTTGAAGGAGTATTAATGTATATAGGTAATGATTTTGAAAAATCAATCACTAAAATTGATAGTGAAATAAAAAAATTGGAGACTTTATTTGATATTGTTTCAGATAAGAATCGGAGGGATTTAAGAAATAGAACTCACCCAGCGGAATTAATTAGTATTACTGCTAAGTTCAATAAAAGTGTTGGACAGAAAATTTCCGATAAATCAATAACATTAACCGATTCTTGGATAATTAAAGATTTTGTTAAGTGTTATATGCAATACTTTGAACAAGATTTACCATACAAGGGGGATTGGCAGAAATCATTAGAACACTATGGAAAAAATATCTATCGGGATGCAAGTGAAAAACTAAAATTCAATTTCAACCTTTCCGTTGCTATATACAATATGCTCACGAAAGAAAAGATTATCTGTAATGATAATTCTAAAGACAGAACAAAGATTTTGCGTTTCATAGTTAAATTTTTTGACTTTGCTTTAATTCCCTTTAAAACAAAGGAAGATACCATTGAATTTACAGAAGTTCAAAAAATGGGGCATGTCAGGAATTATATTAAAAGACATCTGAAAGACCCATCATTTACGTATTTGTCTTTACCTCCTAATAAAGATAAGCTATTAAAATATTTTGATATAGACTTTATAAATCTTACAACTGATAATAAAAGTGCAGAGACTTTAGGAGAGGCCTACTTCATTTGTAATCGTTTTAATATCTTAAATTTAAAGGATATAATTTCAGACCTTTCCCACATTTCACAATCATTTAGACTTGCAACATTGTTTTCAGGTCATCAATTATTAACTGAATCAAATCCTAATCCCCCTTGTGATGATTATAAGGCAATAAGAAGCCTGATTGAAGGGTTAAATGGCAAAAAAAATCTAACCCAATTTAAGTTCAAAATTGAAGATGTAGAATATTCTTTAAATGAACGTTTACCACTATATATAATTGAAAGAGCGTTAAACAATCATTTTAAGAATTACAAGGAAGATTTTGAGCATGATACTATTGAAACTAAACTAATAGGAGGATTGAATACACAAATTTTTGCTGATAGGCTACATTTGCCGGAAGAAAGGTTTATTGTGAAATTCGTTAAATCCTTTTATGACTATCTTTCCAACGAAATCAAACTAAACGATTGCCCTGAATATTTACTTGAGGAAAATTATTACAGAATAATCGGTTTAATACTTCAAAATAACTGGTTCTTTTATCACAAGATGGATTCAGAAAACTTCATCATAGAAAAAGTTAAGCATTGGCATAAACTATCTCAGCCAAGTAATATATTGGTTATCAATAGGAACAAAGCCTTATTAAAATAGGGCTGCTCTGTTTCTTTTCATGTAATAAATTAGGTCGCCCCAAAGCATATCAAACCATTTTAAAAGAACTCGGCTATACCCGGCCAATGATTGCAACTATGGTTGCAGAAATAATGTTTATGAATGAAAATGAAGTATGGGCAATTGCTAAATCCGAAACAGAACCAATTATACGAAAGGTAATTGCTCGTGCTTTTTATTATGCTTCCGATAATGGAAAGTATAAAGATATAGAATCATTCATGACTATCCTATTCGGGCGACCAGTACCATTTATTCCTGAACCGACAGAGAATAAAACATCTAAAAGCATTTAAGTTACTCTACCTAAGTTATTTCAGTTAAAGTAATTCCCCTCTAAGATATGTATTAATTTGGTATTACTATACTTAATAAAGTCTGTGATTTTAAATAGCGTAATTTGGTAATCAAATTATTCCATTCATTCTGATAGCATAAGAATAGTGATACTTTTATCATTATATCGAAATTATAATTCCCTGATTTCTAATTGAAAATGTTTATTTAACATAAATATATCATTTTTTTCTTTGAAATTTCATTTACCACAATTACTTTCGCTTTCGTTAATAAGATTCGGAGGCATTACAAATAGGTTTTTTCACACATTCTCCTTAGTTCGACCTGTTACCTATAAATAAGGCCACGCTTTTTAGGGTAGTATTAATCTATCTCCTATTTTATTTAGGAGGTGTAAAGTAATGTCGAATGAAAACAAAACATAGGAACTCGTATATAAGTTTGCTGAATAAGTGCAGCTATATTATTTTACCATTTAATAACACAATGCTACCATATAATAAGTCAACCCCACTGTTTAATAATTGTGACTTGACAGTATTTATACAACAAATAGTTTTGTGAAAAATGAAACATAAAATGAAGCAAATTTTCTATTGTCTTTCTTTTTTACGTTCGGAATTTTACTTTAAATCTATTTTTATACCGTTCGTTGAAAAAAAACTGCCGTTCGTTGAAGTTATTTTTTTTAATAAAAAGTATAAATAAAATTTGTAATCAAAAGAAGCTGTTTATCCTATATAGTAGTATTAAAAAATTAATAACTGTTAAAATTAAAATTTATGAAAATCACCAATATTTCTGCATTGAGATTACAATTATTAACATGTGGGGTAATAATCCTCTCATCCCAAATTAGCTTTGGACAATGGTCTACCAGTGGAAATTCCATCTCTTCTGGTAATTTCCTGGGAACTACTAATAGTCAATCTTTAGTTTTCAAGACGAATAATTCCCAGGCCATGGTAATACTATCGAATGGCCATGTTGGTATTGGAACAGTAGACCCTCATTATCCCCTTCAAGTTGTAGGTAATGTGGTAGACTCAGGCACTTTCTATGCAAATTACATAGAATCAGCCAACGGTATTTCAGTAGGCCAGTTTAAACTGGTTGCTGGTGTAGTAGATAGTATCGTTTCTACCTCGGGTACCTTACAACTCAGCGCGACAATAGTAAATGCAGATGGAGCTCTCACAGCAGCAGGTTCACTTACTGCAGGAGTGAGTGATACAGCTATAACTGTAAATGGCCACACAGGGACTATTACCTCAGGATTAAAGACAGTAAGTTTTAGTTATGATACTATCACGACTACTGGAAAAATAATAACAAATACGCTCGCTATTAATACGCACAATGTTCCTGCGGGATACTCATTAGCTGTAGATGGAGCTGTAATAGCTACAGATGTATATGTTGAATTATACGCCAGTTGGCCTGATTATGTGTTTGACAAAGGCTATAAGCACAGGAGTCTTGAAAATCTGGAAGAATACATAAACAATAATCACCACCTCCCAGGACTGCCTTCAGCCCAAGAAGTCGAAAGTAAAGGAAGTATATCGGTTCAAAAAATAGTTACTCAAGATACAAAACAGATTGAGGAACTCACGTTGGATTTAATAGAATTAAATAAAAGGGTCAAAGCCCTTGAGGAACAAAATAAACAGCTTCTTGAAGAACTGAATAAAAAGAAGTAAAGCCCTAACAAATTCAATTTAGTACGCTTTAATTCTTTAATTATTCTTTATATGAAAAGCTTAAAATATATCCTCTTACTCCTAATAGAAATAACATATAGTTATTCTTATGGGCAGTTGAATTTAAGTTCTCTTCTTTCTGCTGGTCAATATTATAACCCGGTTAGCGTCAATGCTCAGCCGGGGATGACTGCTCATGGAAGTTCTGGCATCGTACATTTATTCATTAACGCTGTACCTGTAAGCACAACTACAACGTATGCAACACAGAGTCAAACTAATATATTAAGTAACGAGGCCGCATTGAGTGAAACTATGCCCAATACTTCTTTGGCTGTAGGAAAAACACCCTATAGTTATGGAGTTTCACCAACCGGGGCAGGCACGTATACTGTTCCTATTGTAATACCTCCTGGAACAATGGGAATGGTACCCAAACTATCAATCGTATATAGTAGCCAATCCGTTGAAGGATTATTGGGCTATGGCTGGAATCTTGCAGGACTATCCTCTATTTCCAGGCTGGGAAGAACACCCTATCATAATTTTGGAGGAGCATACCCCGACCAAACTCAGGGTGTAACGCTCACCGATTCCGATTGGTTTGCTTTAGATGGCAACAGGCTAATTAAGACAGTGACCGGTACTTATGGATCGAATGGTCTAACGTATGCTACCGAAAGCGAAACTTTTAATTTAATTACCTCCAACGGGACAGTCGGCAATGGCCCTGAATGGTTCAAGGTAAAGACCAAAAGCGGGTTGACAATGGAGTATGGACGAAGTCTTGATTCACGATTAGTTCCTGTTGGACAAAGCACCGTTTTTGTATGGAATATAGACAAGATAACGGACCAGTTTGGTAATTACATGACTTTTAAATATATGAACAATGATGGTGAGGCTTGTATTCAGGAGATAGATTATACAGGAAATACGAATGCTGGCTTTACTCCCTATAACTCTGTAGTTTTTTCCTATAAAAACAAAACCGAGACCAATACTACTTACATAGCCGATGGAGCATTGAACAGTACTCTTATCCTAGACAACATTACCATTAATTCTCACGGTTCATTTTTCAAAGAGTATTCTTTTAAGTACACTACAAATCTCTACACGTTATTACAGGAAATAGATGAAACAGGTTCAGATCATACTTCTGTATTAAACCCCTTGCAATTTAGTTATGGTTCGGATGGTCCGGTTGTGGGCTCAGCATGTGGCAGTGGCGGTCTTCCCTCTTTAACGTACAATAATTGTGTCGAAGCAGACCCTTATGCTTTAGGTGGAATAGCAGATGGAGCATCGGGTTTTCAGGAAGCTGCGCAATTTACCTTGTTAGACTTTAATGGAGATGGGAAAACAGATGTGATTTCATTAAATGGAACCTACAATGGGGTTGGAGAAACGGAGGGAGAGGAGTACCAAGATCCATGCGGATATAGTAATTATGCCTTTACATGGACTAGTCAAGTTTTATATACCTCAGGAATTTCATGCCCCTATTTTACCAGCGCATATACTTTTACGTCCTACCCAACTACAATCAGTAGTAGTACGTTTGAAACTCCTGTAAGCAATGCATCTACAGCAAGTTTAAATCAAACCGCTGGTGATTTTAATGGAGATGGAAAAGATGACTATGCTGTTTCTACGTTTAATTTTAGCAGCGTGGCGGAAGGAGCCGATGCGGAAGAAGATATTCATGTTGCCCTATCTACCGGCTCATCATTTGCCACTGCTAATACAATAAAGGCTTATGATATGTATAACAATTCTTTTGAAACCACTTCTGTATACGCTCCTGCAAATACAACCCTAAGTACTGTTTTATACCTCGATTTGAACGGCGACGGGCAAATGGATATTTTCAACTATCATTTTAATTATTTACATGACACGTCTTATTACAGGGTATGGTTAAATGCTGGTGCTTCATCAACTACTCCCCAGGAACAACTTTCTTCGTCTTATACAGTCACACCTACTCTACCTACAAGTCCCAATTTTGAAATTAGGGTATATGAGGGTAGCGGAGATTACCTCGATTTTTCTCATGCTATTCCCATGGATTTGAATGGAGATGGAAAGACAGAATTGGTTAATGTTTATCGGAGAGGTTTGGATCCTACTCAAAGGGTAATTGTGAGCTTTGATGCTACCCAAACGTATGGGCATACTACCTATGTGGCTGAATTGGATGGGGCATCAGGGCTTGGAAGACCCGGTAACGGCATAGTTGTTCTGGCAGATACTTCATCTTTTCAATACAATACAAATACCTATGTTCCCAATACATTAGATTCAGCCGGAGTTGGTTATTGCCCGGGAGAGGATGATGAAACCTATACAGAATACTATCCTACCGATACCTATGGTAAGGACAATGTATATGGAAATATTACGTCTATAAATAATGGTAGCGGCACCCCCTATGTATTATTTGGCGACTTCAACGGAGATGGCATTACTGATGTGCTAACCTATAGCTCAGGCTCTGGTTCATGGACAATGCACCCCGGAAAAGGGCAAGGCTCCTATGCATCACTGCCAGTAAGCACACTTTCAAGCGACAATCCTTTTTCCTACCCCACTTATTTTTATTATGCTGTGGATGTGAATGGGGATGGAAAAACAGATATACTGGAGTTTATTCCCGATTACAGTGGTACTAATACACTTATTAAAACCTATTATAGTACGGGGACCTCATTCGTGGCGGGGGCTAATATTATTGTATCAGGTCGTGATATAAATCCCCAAACCTGGCAAATAGCATTTGGCGATTTTAACGGAGATGGCACTACGGATGTATTGTTAGAAAACAATTTGGGCACCGGGGTCACTGATGGAGGCCCCCTCATACTATATTTCTATGCAGGTACACAATCGAGGCGCATGGTGCAGGCGGTGGACGGGTATAATAATTCTACTGAATTTACCTACCAGCCCATTACCAATTCAGCTATCTATAGCAAGCCCAGGGCATCCAGTTACCGAAGCGTCAGCGTCCCCAGTAGTATGCTGGATATACAGGAACCCATTTATGTGGTGAGCCGTCTTACAACTACCGATGGAACCGGCAACCACACAACCACCAGTCTCAGCAAAGATGGTAACAGCAATTACATTACTTATACAGATACTACCACCACTACATATACATACCAGGATGCCATTTATTGCAAAAATGGTTTGGGATTTTTGGGATTTTTGGAGGTTACATCCTATAACAGTGCTACTGATTACAGCACCTCTTCTACCAATAATATTTTATCTCCCTTTTTTACATTAGTACCGAGTACGTATACAACTACAGCCGTTTCATTAGCTACCACTGTTTCCGATGGCTCATATAGCTATAGTTCTGTTTCATTGGGAGGACTGCGTTATTTTCTTCCCGAGACCGGAAGTGTAGCCAATGATGATGTGGCAGGTGTCAAGGCCACTACCACCTATACCTATACTTCCGATAATCATGGCAACATGCAGGAAAAGAAAACCCAAATAAGCATTATCAGTAATTCAAATGTGGTAGAAACTATGGATGTGCAAAACACTTATACCACTAGCGCCACATGGATACCGGCTGCTGTTGCCACCTGCACCACTACGGCTACCTATTTATCTAATCCTTCTTATACCAGAGCATTATCTAACAGTTGGGATGGCGCAGGGCACTTGACATCTAGCACCGCTGACCCCTCTACCGGCGAAGCGGTAACTACTACAAATACTTACGATGCTAACACAGGAGCATTGACGAAGCAGGTAGTCAGCTCGGCAGATGGCACCTGCCCTACTTATACAACCACTTGCGCCTATGATGGCTACTCACAATTTAAAACCGCCAGCACCAATGCTTTAGGACAAAGTACAATATACAGCTACAATGCCATGTGGGGAAAACCGGCCAGCATAACCACCCCTGACGGGCTAACTACCACTTATCAATACGATGCTTTTGGAAGGTCATCGCAGATAACTACGCCCGACGGCCTGGTTCAAACCCTGACTTACGCGTGGGTCTCACCGACTGAATTGCCCTTAGGCAGCGGGTCGGACCCTTTTGATATTACACATACTTCACTTTATTCTGTAACCTCTGCCAAATCGGGTTCTCCAACCATTGAGACTTTTTATGACTGGTTTGACCGCCAGACTTTGCTTGCCACCAACACCATCAGCGCAGATGTATATAAAGAACAATCGTATGATGCATTAGGGCACGATTACCAGAGTACCGATATGTACCAAAAAACATCCATATCTGCTACATACGGAGATTATGACCCCGTTACCATTACCAAAGCCTACAGCGATGTGGAGCACCGCATCACCGGCGTTACAAGTACCTGTGGCAGTGCGCCCACCCTTAGCACCACCTATTCGTACACCGCTTCGGCGCTCGGAAACACTACGGTAAAAGTTACCAAGCCCGACGGTACGGCATCGAGCCAGACTACCGACCCTGCCGGTTTCCTGGTAAACTCTACCGATTATGAGTATGGAAGCCCTGCTACGGCATACAGTACCGTAAATTATTCTTATTTTAGCAACGGACATGCTGCCTCGGTGGTGCTGAACAGCAATACGGTAAACTCATTCACCTACGATGCTTATGGAAGGCAGGCCCAAATGCATGATATCAATTTTGTGAACTACTATACCTATCATTATAACGCCTACAACGAACTGGTGACGATGCAGGACCCCAACGGAAACACCTGCACCATGACCTACGATGCGCTTGGAAGGACAAGCGGCAAGACCAGCAGCCTGGAAGGCGCTTATACCTATACATACGTGGCCAGCGGCAATGGGCTGGACCTGTTGCAAAGCGAACAGGTGGGCAGCAATACCATCAGCTACACCTATGATGCCCTGCGAAGGGTAACGCAAGTAGATGTAAACGGGCTCACTACCTCGTACACCTACGATGCCTACAACAATGTGCAGACTAAAACCTACCCGGGCGGTTTTGGCATTACGAATTATTATACTACCGACGGCTACCTTACCTCTACCTATAAAACAGGAGGCGCGCTTATATGGAACTCTGCTACTATGAACCCTTTCGGGCAATATGTAGATTATACATTGGGCAATGGCACACACACCATTAAATCGTATACCCCATACGATTACCTGAATAGCATTTCGGGGGGAAGCTACGAAAACATAGCCTTTGATTATGACCCTACGAATGGCAACCTGCTATCACGCATTTCGAACAGCAACCTGACCGAAAGCTTTAGCTACGACCCCATGCTGAACAACCGACTGGCCGAGGCACAAGCTTATTACCCCTGCTCGTCGGTGGCGGGTGAATCGGCCCCCGATAAAACAGCCGATGTTACCATGACCTACGATTTAAATGGAAATATCACCGGTAAATTAGATATTTGTGCCCCGAGTACCTATTACACCAATGCCAACTCCAACAACCAGCCTACCGAAGTGCCTAACTCCAACAGCTATATAAGCGCCGGGCAAAGCGTCAGCTACAGCTCGTTTAATGCGCCTACCAGCATTGCGCTGGGCACCTATACCCTTACGTTTACCTACGGCCCCGATAACAACCGGGAAGAAACCCAGTTGAGCGATGGAACAAATACTACTACGCGTTACTATGCGCAGGATTATGAAAAAACACTTGTGAACGGCAGTAATCCCGTTGAAATAAATTATGTGCCATGCGGAGGCGATTTGGTGGCTATGTATGTAAACCAAACCAGCGGGGGCAATATGTACTATACGTATACTGACCAGGTGGGCTCTATACTTACGGTTACCGATGGAACCAATACCTATAACCAGAGCTTTGATGCCTGGGGCAATTATAGGAGTGCAACCAATGGCAGCTATGCGGGTACGCCGCCAGGGGGCAACCCAAGCTGGCTCTATAGGGGCTTTACAGGGCATGAGCATTTGGCGGAAATGCAACTGATAAATGCAAACGGGCGGTTATACGATCCGTTTATAAACAGCATGCTTAGCCCTGATGCATTTGTGCAAGATCCTGGAAATACACAGAATTATAATCGGTATAATTACTGCATGAATAACCCATTAAAATATACTGACCCGAGCGGGTTTTTATATTCTTTGACGCCAGAAATGGCGGAAGCACAAAGGGATATTAATGCCTCTCTAGAGGAGATAGATGAAATGGACAATGCCTGGATAACAAGTTTAGGAAATGGACTATTAATGGGTGGAAGTGGTACGGGTTTCACTGATGGCTACGTTAGCGCTGCAAATGAAACTGGAGCTGGTTTAACCGCAGCCGATTGGGTTGCTGGGAATGATCCACTTAATGGAATAGGAACGTTTGCCTATGGATTGGCATATACAGAAGGAATGGTAGCTTTGGATGAATCTATACCGGGAGGATTGCTTAATGCTCTTAGAACGGCCAATCAAACAAGTAATTCAGGAAGTGCTCCAAATAGTAATACATTACCCCAACTTCCAGGAACTACATCTGCTACTCCGGGACAACAGGCTGCTATCTTGGGAGCGGATAATATGACTCTTCCACCAGTAACCACCTATGGAGTAACTCCTTCTCCAACTGCAACTGGAGATGGGAGCAGTTTAACCTCGGTTGCAGGAGCTATTGCAGTATATGGAGATTATACAGGAGATTTCTTAGGTGCAACTTCCCAAACGTTAAAAGCAATTGGACCCCAAAATACTGCTTTAGCTACAGATTTAGCCGAAGGAAGTGATGCATTAGAATTTTTGGGACCAGTTGCATTAGGGTATGGTTTAAAAGAACAATACGATGCATACCATGCTGGAGAGATTACTGAGGGACAGTTTCTTTATAATGGAACATCAATGTCTCTCTCTTATGGCATTGGTCTAGCTTATGGACCTCTCGCAGGTTTAGCAGTTGGTGGTACTTTAGGTACAGCTCCATCAGTATATCAGGGCACCAATTATTATATTACAAATCTTAATACAGGTTTTGCTAATTTTCAATACCAGGTAAATAGTGGAGGTTGGATACCCATTCATTGGTAATAAATAAAAAAACATAAATAACATGAAATATACAATCACTCCACGCAATCAATTTATAGCTCTGAAAGCTATTATACTTGTATTTTTATTGCTTGCTTTACTTTATAAGTACGGTAAATATAGTAATGGTGATTTAGAGTTTTATTCCATTTTTTTTCTGATTTTTTTGATACCAGTACTATACCTTCATATAGAATATTATTATTTCAATAAGGGCACTACATTAGATGTGGACCTGCTTCAAAACAAATTAGTTTACTACTCAAAATCCGGTGAAATAAAAACCATCCGTTTTGACGAGTTAAAGGAAATTGTGTATTACATGGCTCCTTCCTGGCATAGAACAATTAAGATGAAAATGGCACCGTGGGAGCATTATCACTATGCTATAATTCTAACAAAAGATGGAGAGAAGATAATAATTACTTCTTTAATGGTTCCAAATGTAGAAAAAGCTTTAAGTGAAATAAAGGGAGTACCAACCGAAATAAAAAATCGGATCATGCCAATTATAGCGATTCATTAATAAAAATATGAAAACAATATCACCACACTTAATTTTTATAATATTACTGAGTATAGTGTTTGTTCACACTACAAACGCCCAAGTATATTATTACTACGATAATAATGGTAACCGAATTACCAGCACCTATACCCACCATGCACCGGAGCGTAGAAAAGATACAGATAAAGTTAAAATTTACCCTAACCCTACCAATGGAGAATTGAATGTATCTATATCTTCCTTTGGTAATTGCGGCTATGCTGATATTTATATTGTAGATGGCTCAGGTAATATAATATCAACTCAAAAGACTTCTTCAGCCTTAACTACGGTAAACCTATCAAGCTATAACCAGGGTATGTATTACTTACGTGCTGTCATGTGCGACCAGCAATATACTTGTAAGATAGTAAAAGTGAATCCGGGAGCACCACCCGCAGGAACACAACACCCTTTTCCTGCTCCTGTGAAGTATTAACTGCACCTACATAGTATTGTATTTATATCCCCTACCTATTTATTTTAGGGATAAATTCTATAGAATTCATTCCAATAAAATCCAAAAAGAATTATTTTATTTCCTCAACTTAAAAACTATACTTAGAGAGAGACATAAGTATATCCACCCTTTTTAGCGTTGCTAAGGCCAATAAAAAAACAGCCCCGGTGGGGGTATCTCAGGGGAAAAGGATTGTCTTTTGCCAAGTCTATTACAAATACTTATGTTTCCTCTACAGTTTGCATTTCAGACCTACAAATTGTTACATTTGTCTGGGGTTATATACTTTTACTATTAATTTAGAAAAGTCAAGCAAACTATTATACGTTATTTATGAAGAACTTTAAAGAGAAAGCAAACTTTCTTTGGTCAATAGCTGATTTACTGAGAGGTCATTACAAACAGGCTGATTATGGTAAAGTCATACTACCGTTAACTGTTTTAAGGAGGCTCGACTTTGTATTAGAGCCAACAAAGAAGAATGTTTTAAAAGCGTACGAACAGCATAAGGGCAAGAAGCCGGAGGTACTTGAACCCATTTTAAATAATGTTGCAAAAGCAAAATTTCATAATCGGAGTAGGTTTGATTTTTATGGATTAGCTCAAGACCCAAATAACATTGCTGCTAACCTAAGAAACTACATCAACGGCTTTTCAATAGGCGCTAAAGAAATCATAGACTATTTCAGTTTTGATGACCAGATTAAAAAACTGGATGAGTATGATTTGCTTTACATGATTATTAAAAAGTTTGCTGAAGCGGGTGATATGTTCAAAGATGTGAGCACACTTGAGATGGGCTATATTTTTGAGGAACTTATCCGCAAGTTTGCTGAGCTTAGTAATGAAACAGCAGGGGAGCACTTTACGCCCCGTGAAGTAATACGCCTGATGGTGAACATTCTTTTCGTCAATGATAAGGATATACTCCGTAAAAAGGGCATAGTTAAGACTTTATATGACCCCGCATGTGGAACGGGAGGTATGTTATCTATTGCCGAGGAATATTTGAACGAATTAAACCCCGATGCCAAGTTGGAAGCTTTCGGGCAGGAACTAAACCCGGAATCCTTTGCTATTTGCAAGTCTGATATGTTGATTAAAGGGCAGAATCCTTCCAATATTAAGTTTGGCAACTCCTTTACTCAGGACGGACTTGAAGATGAAACCTTTGACTACATGCTCAGCAATCCGCCTTTTGGAGTAGATTGGAAAAAAGCTGAGAAATCAATTAAAGATGAATATGCTTTGAAAGGATTTGCAGGAAGGTTTGGCGCAGGTTTACCCGCCATTAGTGACGGCTCATTCCTGTTTTTGCAGCACATGATTAGCAAAATGAAACGAAGCACCGGGGGCAGCCGGATAGGAATTGTATTTAATGGTTCACCTCTTTTTAGCGGAGCAGCCGGAAGCGGCCCCAGCTATATACGCAAATGGATTATTGAAAATGATATGCTGGAAGCTATTATAGCCATGCCAGACCAGTTATTTTACAATACAGGTATCTCAACGTATGTATGGATAGTTAGTGATCGTAAAAGCAAAGAGCGTAAAGGCAAGGTGCAATTAATAAATGCCACGGGAAGTGATAGGGAAGATAAAGGCAACCCTTTTTACAGTAAGATGCTCCGTAGCTTGGGCAATAAGCGAAAGGAAATACATGAACAAGCTATAAAAAGGATAACTGAAATTTACCATGATTATAAAGAGAATGATTATTGTAAGATTTTTGACAATGAAGATTTTGGCTACAGCCGTATAGTGGTTGAACGCCCCAAGCGCAACGCCAAACAACAAATAGAGAAAGACAAGAAGGGTAACCCCATTGCAGATGCCGATTTACGTGATTTTGAAAACGTACCACTGAAAGAAAATATTGAAAGCTATTTTAAGCGGGAAGTATTACCTCATTTACCTGATGCCTGGATTGACCATGCTAAAACCAAACTGGGCTATGAAATAAACTTTACCAAGTACTTTTATAAATACAAACCCTTGAGAAGCCTTACCGAAATAAGGAACGATATTTTAGCACTGGAAGAAGAAACAAAAGATACAATTCTTTCTATACTTAACTAAATACTTAATTTTATGAAACAACTACTTCTACTTCCTATGATTTTTATTTCTCTTTATGGGAAAGCCCAAGGCCCATTAAAAAGATACAGGGATACTCTTCTAAGGGGGAAAGGCAAAGGCAATGGTAGTAACATCCTCCCGTAAACATGCCTTGCGTTATTACTTGGAGTTTAAAGAGTACATTAAAGAAAAAGGATATAGCTACATTAAACCATTGGTTGCTTTTTCAGGCTCTGTCATAGATGACTTTTACCCTGAAGGTATAACAGAAGCTCAGTTAAATGGTTTTGGAGAAAAGGAGTTGCCTGAGAAGTTTAATACCCCTGAATATTCTGTTTTACTTGTTGCAGATAAGTACCAAACAGGTTTCGATCAACCTCTGCTACATACCATGTATGTGGATAAGAAACTTTCAGGAGTAAAGGCCGTGCAAACACTATCAAGACTTAATAGAACCCATCCCGGCAAGGAAGATACTTTCATTTTAGATTTTGCAAATGACAGAGAAACTATCATTGAATCCTTCCAGCCCTATTACGAACTTACCACAATGAAAGAAACCACTAACCCTAATCATTTATATGATTTGAAAGGTAAAATGGATGTAGGTAATGTCTATTACCAAAGTGAAGTGGATGCATTTGCAAAGGTATTCTATAAGCCCGGCAATACATCATTAAGAGACCAGGGAAAACTTTACGGATATATTGACCCTGCTGTAGATAGATTTAAAGCCATTGCAGAGGAAACGCAAGATGAATTTAAAAAGTCGTTGACATCTTATGTACGGTTATATTCATTCTTATCCCAAATTATGCCCTTTCAGGATGTAGCGTTGGAGAAACTTTATTCGTATGGAAGATTCTTATTAAGTAAACTGCCAAAGAGTGATTATACTGATAGATTGAAATTAGATAATGAAGTAGCATTGGAATATTACCGCTTACAGAAAATTGCGGAGGGTGATTTAGTGTTACAAGTGCAGGGGGAACATGGACTTGATCCAACTACCGAAGCAGGTATCAGCAGACCAAAGGAGGAAAAAGATAAACTATCGAAGATTATCAATGTCCTAAATGATAAGTATGGAACTGAATTTACTGACGCTGATCGACTTTACTTTGAACAAATAGAGCAGGCACTCCTCGAGAATGATGATTTAAAAAGCAGAGCCCAGAATAATCCTATTGAAAACTTTAAATACGCTTTTGAAGAAGTCTTTATTCAAACTCTTATTGACCGGATGAAAGACAACGAAGAAATTTTTGATAAGATTATGGAAAATAATGACTTTAAAACCGATGTGAAAGACTGGTTAACAAAAAAAATCTATCAGAGATTTAATGAGAAAATATAAGAGTGAATAGTATGTAAGTTAAATCTAAAATGACTAAAGACCCCTAAAGTCAAAAGCTCGTTGTCGAATCTCTCTGCATGATCCACATCTTTTTCTTTCTCCCTAATCAGTTCCCTGTCGAATCTTTTTTCTAAGGGAATCACTTTCCCTTTCTCTCCAACCAAACCTTGGTATCGGGACCATCCCATTCCTCTCTGCATCTCGCCACGTCGCTCGAATTTACAATTAAGGACTTCTTTCCGATTTTATCCATTAGGAGTGATATAACTGCATTCATGCAATCCCCGCCCTTCATACCTCAGAGCTCGCCCGGTATTGCATTCGTTCCAATGTTATTCTACATAATGTCGTCTTATGAGAAAATAAATTACTTCCCTCTGCCTTCACTCCTATTATGGCTTATCGGGTTTTCTCATAAGTAACATTATGCAAAATAATACGGAAAAACGCATAAAAGAGACTTATTCATTACATAAGCTCCATTTGGGCGACTTATTTCATTCATTAAGTCACTTTTTGCTGTCATGTTGGCAAGAGTGGCTTTTATTGCCACACTTGCAATAAATAAGAAATGAAGCCTGTAAAAGCAGAGTAAAACGAGAAATACTTAACTTTTGTTACTCTACTGTTACTCTATAAAACAAAATAGGTTATAAATATTTATAATTCAAATACTTACAACCTATTATTTGTAGCGAGAGAGGGGATCGAACCCTCGACCTCCGGGTTATGAATCCGACGCTCTTACCATCTGAGCTACCTCGCCAGATATTTACTTTTTTATTAAAAGTTTGCAAAGGTAATGATTTAACCTTTCCTCCATTTTCACTTGTTCTATTATTTATAGATAATTTTCCGCTATATCTTGCTAATTTATTTGATTATCAGGCATAAAATAGATTAAATACAGGTATTTTATTAAAATTGCACAGAATTGGAATGGCGTTTTTTATAAGTTTTTATAATAAAATGAAAAAAAATTGCACTTTGTTTTGTTTTTTATTTATAATTGCCACTTGATAGTATTTGGGAAATGAAGAAAAATAAGAAAGTCTCGCATAAAACGGCCCCTAAGAAAAAGGCAAAAGCCCCGACAAAAGTAGCCATTAAGAAACCGAAAAAACCGGTAAAAAAAACAGTTCTTGCAAAGCAGAAGCCGGCACCTAAAGCAGCCAAAAAAATTGTAGCGAAAAAGCCTGTAAAAATAGCAGCAAAAATAGTTGTGAAGAAACCTGTTGCTGCTCCCAAAGCCAATGAACCAAGGCCAAAAGGACTTTACTCTATTGAATACCAGATAAATTCTTCGCCCGATGTGCTTTTTGAATTCATTTCTACCCCCGGAGGACTTGAAAAATGGTTCGCTGACAGGGTATATATTATAGAAGGTAATTTTATTTTCAACTGGGAAGATGGTGAGCAAAGACTGGCTAGGCAAATTGCTATAAAAGAAAAAGATTGGGTACGTTTTCACTGGCTTGATGAAGCCGAAAAAAGATATTTTGAGTTTAAAATTGTAATTGACGATTTAACCAGCGAAGTAGCACTGATAGTTAGTGACTTTGCTGAGACCCCTATTGAACAAGAAGAATCTACCAGGCTTTGGAACCAACAAATCAGCGACTTACACCATTCAATAGGTTCTTCCTAATGTTCTCTTTACTTAAAAAGAACGCTGCATTTTTTATTCCCTACTTGATTTTCCTGTTTGCCTGTAGCATTGTACTGGCCTTATGGAGTAAAGCAGCTATACACCTGTATATAAACAGCTACCACAATCCGGCAGCAGATTTCTTTTTCAGAACCTGGACTAATCTAGGGCTAGGCGTCATGATTATACCTGTTACCCTGGTTCTTGCCTTTGTACGCTTCAGATATATGCTAATTTCCGTTCTCGGTTTTTTACTGACAGTTATCATTAATGATTCCCTTAAAGTCATTTTTCACGCGGACCGTCCAATGACGGTTTTTAATCAACTACACGAATCCATCTATCTCATTCCGAATGTAGAGATGTATAGTACCGATAGCTTTCCATCAGGGCACACGGCTACAGGCTTCTGCATGTTTTGCTTGTTTGCTCTCTATACCAAAAACAACTTTCTGAAAACAGTTTACTTTTTCATCGCTTTGCTGATTGCTTATTCCCGCATGTATTTATCCGAGCACTTTCTGCGCGATGTGGATGCCGCTTCCATTATTGGCGTTGCTTGTGCCCTTGTTACCTACAACTGGGTTATGAATGCCCGTATATTTTATAAATTTGCAGAGAAACTTGATAAGCCCCTTATCCGTTTAAAGAAATAGGTACGATTTATGAAATTCCTTCTCGTAACGTTATCCTTGTTATTATTGTTCAGCTGTAATAATGATGCTATCCGGTTAAAAACATTGCAATCGGAAATCAATTTCCTGAATGCAAAAAACGATAGCCTTGAAAAAGAAATACAAAGCATAAAACCAGGGCTCGGCGACCTGATGCTTGAAATACAGGTTCATCACAATAAACTATGGTTTGCCGGGAAGAATGAAGACTGGCCCCTTGCCCAGTTTGAACATGATGAAATTATGGAGATACTTACACAGGCTGAGAAAATTGAAACAGACCGGAATGAAGTAAAACTGTTTAGAGTGATGATATATCCGCAACTTGATAGTATTCAATTATCCATTACACAGAAAAATACGGAGCATTTTACCTCTGCATTTACCAATCTTACTAATGCCTGCAATAATTGCCATACGAATACAAAGTTTAATTTCAATAAAATCGTTATTCCTGACCACCCACCCTATTCCAACCAGGAGTTTTAACCTGTTAAATAAGCCTAATTCACCCTATTTTCTGCCTTTTCTCATCAAACTATTTCGCATCTTTGTCCTATGGCAGAGTCTATTATTATAAGCGGAACTACCAAAGAGGAGAAATATACATCACTATTAGCCCAATTAAAATCGTTGGCGGAAGAACCTGATGTTTATGCTGCGCTTGGAAATATTATTTCAGCATTAAAGTATGGCATGGATTTTTTTTGGATTGGGCTATACATTGTAAAAAACAATGAACTGGTACTTGGGCCTTTCCAGGGAACAGTAGCCTGTACACGAATAGGTTTTGGGAAAGGAGTTTGTGGAAATGCCTGGAAAAATAAAAAAACCATAGTGGTGGATGATGTCGATACATTTGAAGGGCATATTGCTTGCAGTACAGAAAGCAAATCGGAAATTGTGTTGCCTGTTTTCGGAAAAACGGGCGATGTGTTGATGGTGCTGGATATTGACAGTACCCGCTTAGCTGATTTTAATTCTATGGATGAATTAAAACTTACAGAAGCGGTCCATATTATTGAAAGCATCGTAAACAGATAAGCTTTGAAAAGGCCATACATCATATTTGCTGCTTTTCTTCTGCTAGGTGGCTGCGCCCAGGTGGTGGCACCAACCGGGGGACCTAAGGATATTACTGCGCCAAAAGTAATGGGTTATTCCCCCGAAAATAAAAGCATCCAATTTCATGCTAAAAAGATTGATATAACATTTGATGAGTATATTCAGTTGAAAGATCTTTCCAAGCAATTTATCATATCACCTCCACTGAAACATTTACCTGTACCTATCATAAAAGGTAAGGTATTGGAAATACCTCTCACGAAAGATACCTTGCTTGATAATACTACGTATACTTTCAATTTTGGCAATGCCGTATGCGATTTACATGAAGGCAACCCCATCAAGAATTTTCAATATGTTTTTTCTACTGGAAATTATGTAGATTCCTTATCTGTTCATGGAAGAGCGGTGGATGCATTTTCGCACGAACCTGAAAAGAGCGCTTTTGTGCTGATGTATGCGGATTTAGATGATTCGACACCTTTCAAAAAATATCCATCCTATTGCGGCCAGACGGATGACAATGGAAATTATAAAATTGATAATATACAACCCGGCACATATAGAATCATTGCCATATCCAAGGCATCAGGCGATTATTTTTATCACCCCTCCTCCGAAGATATTGGATTCAAAAACAGTATGCTTTCGCTCACAAAGAATGATACTGCAGACTTCTTTTTGTTCACGGAAGTGCCGCCCAAATTAGAATTTTTAAAAGCAAAGGCAGCAGGCAAAGGTGAAATTATGATAGTGTTTAATAAACCTGCCGACAGCATTACAATAAGGCCATTAAATATTGATACGACGATCCACCCCATCATATATCATCAATATTCAAGCAGCGGAGACAGTCTTACCTATTGGACTAATTATCCTAATTTAGATTCGTTGCGATTTATCGTTTCCAGAAATACGAGGGTGCTTGATACAGCCATCGTATATAACATTCCGGGGCATACTAATAAAACGGCGTCTGCTAAGAAAAAGAACAGCACACCGGAAAAGCCCCCTTCAATGCAAATCAATTTAAATGTAGCTGAAAAAACGGCATACGATTATCACTTACCATTTTCTATAAAATTTCCACAGCCTGTAATCAATTATGCTATTTCCAAAATCAAACTCATACAAAGAAAAGATAGTATTGCTTTAAAGTTCATTGCTACATCATTGCCATATGGTATGTTGGCTCTTCCTAAAAAGGATTTAATTAGTGATTCAATTTATTGTTTAAGCATCCTGCCCGGCGCTTTCACTAATTTATTCGGTTATACGAATGATACTATTATAGTACATTTTCCTATCCAAGAACAAAGCTTTTATGGAACATTAAAACTTAATGTATCTTTCTCAAAGAAAGCCCATTATCTCGTCCAATTGCTTAATAGCGGTGGCGGAGTATATAAGCAAGATACGGTTAATGGAAGCAACAGTATTTTTTATGATGGACTTCCCCCGGCTTTGTATGGAATCCGTGTAATAGAAGATGCAAACAACAATGGCAAATGGGATATCGGTAACTTTATGAAAAATATAGAACCTGAGAAGGTTTTTTATTATCCCGATAAATTAAATATCCGCTCTAACTGGGATGTAGTGCAAGACTGGAAAGTAAATTAGTCACTATTATAAAATAAAAAAACCCGTCTTTTAGAGACGGGCTTTTTTCCTAAACTAAATCGAAACCTACTTTACTCCTTAACGAGCTTTGTGGTGTATTTATTACCGGTACTTAATTCACTGATTTCAACAAAATACACTCCTGCATTCAATGCTGAAGTATTGATGGTTGTTTGCATATCTTTTGTTTCGGTTGTGCTAACAATTTGTCCAACTACATTATATACTGTAATTACTTTTGCTCCGGTATATTGTGTGGAAACAATGTTTACTTCAGTAGTTGTAGGGTTAGGATATACATTGTATCCGGCAGATTGAGCCGTAATTTCACTAACACCTGCACTGCTAATAGAGGTACCATGTGCAGCGAAATTGTCGAACCTGTCATTACCACTGCTAAGTACTGAATTAGGTCCGGCAAGTCTTATACTAACAACAAAATTAGCATTGTTGTTCACGTTAGGGTCGCTGGAGAAATCAATATTAACAGGATACCACTTACTAGCTGCAGTAACAACATTAATGGCAGACATCGTATCGGCACGATGTACTCCACCAACAGTAAAGGTATCCATTACTGAAGTTAATTTGTTCCAAGGGCCTGCGCTACCAGTTGTGCTATACGCAAAAACATTGTAGTTAGGGCCTTTTGTGCTTGAAGCAGACAAAGCATATTCCAAGGTAATGTTTTTATAACCGGTAGTAGGTATATAAAGGATTATTTCAGAACTATCTGAAGGATTACGGGTTCTTACAAAGGAATTGTTAACTGCAAGACTATTAGTATCATTACTGTTACTGAAATCGTAAATATATGCATAGGGAGCAGCACCGGCACCATTGTCTAAAATACCATCAGGTCCATTTGAACCATATACTTTTTGAGGACGGGAGTAAACAATATGGCCGGTATCTAAGCCGGCTGCTACTTGATTTGCCTTTAAAGGATTAGTAACATTGCCGAGGCTATCGCCACCGCCACCACCTGTAGGTGGAGTTTTGTTAAAATCCCAATACTGGATAAGAACTGATTGTGCATTTACTTTTGGGGCAGAGAAAGCCAAAGCAACTGCAAAAATTGCATAGATGTGAAGTTTTGTTTTCATGTTTTAGGTTTTGTTTAATTGATGTGCAAGATTAGGGGAGTTACTTTACCTCAATATTAATTGAACATTAATAAATCACCATAGCTAGCAAAATCACTACCATAGAAGCCCTCTGTATAAAGGGATTTTAGGGGATTGCATAAAAATTATAATCAAAGTATTTTACAAAATCCATGATCAAAAAGTATATACAAGTAATTAACGAATACTAACCTTCCAGTCATATTATCAGTATTTTAAAGCAAAAACCTTAAGTACTTTGATTTTATTATGGGGTTGGGAATTTATATTATCATTTTGTTAATAATTTATTAATCTCAGAAATAAATGTGGGAAGACCTATAAGTTTGCAAAAAATAAGTTATTTATCGTTTTCCACTACTCTAATTAAAATACTTTCATGAAAATAAAATTCTCTCCATCTATCCGATTAACCCTCCTTGTTTTTTCCTTTAGCTTTTTTTTCCAGAAAACTTCATATGCACAATCTACACCAGGTGATACTATAAAAGTGATGGTCTATAATACACTTGGATTTAGTTATTCCAGCGGATGCCAAGGCCCTATTCCCCCACTATATGCTGATTTAAAAGCTATTTTCCAATTTGGCCGGCCCGACCTTATGGGGTTGGATAAAATGGTATGCGTACAAACAGGCCCTAACAATGGCCCTGGAATATCACCCTATTATTTTCCCGATACCGTTATTTCCGAATGTCTTAGCCCAACCTATTCTTTCTGTCCGTTTACCGATATATCCGGTTGTACAGATGGTGATGGCAGCGTACTCTTTTATAACACCTCTAAAATTGGATACCTTACCACTACTCCATTATATACCGGGCAAGAAGACTTTGACCTTTACAAGTTATATTATAAGGACCCCTACTTATCGGCAACACACGATAGCACATTTCTTTATGTTGTGCTTGGGCATACCATTTCCGGCAGCTCTTCTACGGGAAGAGATACACAGGATACAACTAACATCAATAAACTGAAACGAATGTTTGCTGTTATGCCTAACCTTATATATATGGGCGACTTCAATACCCGTTCCACTTCCGAGCCGGGCTATGAATATATAACCCAAACAGATCCTGATACGAATTTTATTATGGATGACCCCTGCTTTTTTCCTGATAAAAAATTAACCTATCCTATCAATTGGGATGGCAATCCCCTTGCAGCAGCAGCAGAACTCACTACTACTACACGCGCTACCACCGCTCCCAATTCATGTGGAACCACCGGCGGCGGAAAGGATTGGTATGATCACATCTTTTTGTCTCACTCCATAGTCAACAATTCAAACTATATTTCATATATCAGGAACTCATACACTACTATCGGCAACGATGGCAAGAGGGTGGGTGTATCGGTAAATTCGGGGACAAACCTATCGGCCCCGGCTAATGTAATAAATGCAGTCTTTAATTTTTCAGATAAATATCCGGTTATGGCAAGTCTTGTAACAACCAATAGGCCATTGGGTGTGTCAAACATTCTGGAAGAAACGGGAAGCATTAAAGTAACTAATCCGGTTATGGATAACAATATGACGCTGCATTTTGCTTCCTTTTTAAATGGACAAAATATATCTATGGCTATATATGATATATGCGGAAGACTCGTTTACCAATCGACATTCAATATCAACAGTTCAACTATCAATAAAAATGTTCTATTGATACCGGGTGTTTACCTGTTACATTTTATTTCCGGCGGATACAGCATTACACTAAAAGTGGTGAAGGAGTAGAAATTGCTTTTACTTATTCAAAAAGAGGTTAACTAAAAGTTAGCTGCAAAATAGGTTTTATATACCATTTATCTGTTTGGTGTTAAGTAATTGTTACGATTGTTATCTTATTGCTAATTTACTTCCGAGGCGGAATTCGGGCGTTTTATAAAAATATTTTTGCGCCGAAAAACTAAAATTCATTATGAAAAAAACCTCCCTTTCCCCATCTGGATTTCTATTTATTATTTCGTTGTTATTTATAGCTAACTCTGCTTTTTCGGCCGCCATTAAAGGCCGTGTAAAAGATGGCAAGACGAATGAAACCCTTATAGGAGCAACCATCTATTTAAAGGAGGATACTAAAATTAATACCAGCGCCGGGCTTGACGGCTCTTATTTGCTTAAAAATGTGCAACCGGGAACTTACACATTAATGGTTGACTTCTTTGGATATGCGAGCCAACAAAGAAAAATTACCATTGCAAATGCTACCGATGAAATAACAGAAGACTTTGGCATGAAGCCTGATTCATTGACCTTGCAACAAGTTCAGGTATATGGTCAAGCCAATCAAGGTTCGGATAACTATGCGAGAAGCGAAGAAAAAAATTCGGATGTAGTAATGAATATCATGTCAGCAAAAACTATACAACTTCTACCCGACTATACGATAGGAGATGTATTGCAAAGGGTATCGGGCGTAACTACTCAAAAATCGGTTACCGGGGGCGGAAAATTTGCTACCATACGGGGAATGGATGCACGCTATAATTACACTACGATAGACGGAGTAAAAGTACCCAGCCCCGATTATAAAAATAGTTATGTACCTATGGATATTTTTCCTTCGGAAATGGTAGAGCGTTTAGAAGTTATTAAAACGCTTACTCCTGATATGGAAGGAGATGCTATTGGAGGAGCCATGAACCTGGTATTGAAAGAAGCACCCGATAATTTTACACTTAGCGCTGAAGCGGCAACAGGGTTTAATCAAAATTTATACAACCATGGATTCCAAACATTTAATACAAGTGTTATAAACTCCCAATCTCCCAACCAGGCAAATGGTTCTACCTATAATGCACAAGCCCCCGCCGATTTCCCGGTGGCTGCCACAACCATTAAAAATGAGTCTGCTCCGCCTGATATATTTGCCGGCTTTACCATAGGTGACCGTTTTTTTGGCGGAAGATTTGGTGTATTAGCATCGTTCACCTATCAAAATACATATTCCTATACCACCGGCTTTTTTATCAGTCCACAGTCCCAACCAAATGCATCTCTAACACAATCTAATATTCCCATTTGGGATTATATAGAAAGCAGGGAAGACTACGTAAAACAAACCAGGGGCGGCGGACATGTAATGATGGATTATGTTTTTAACCGGAAAAACAAAATAACCTTATATAATGTATATGCTGAAATGACCCAGGTGGAAATGCGTATTACAGACGATACAGATAATGCTGTCCGCGGCAGTTCGCTTGACCCAGGCCAGCGATTTGAGACTACTTACGAACATATTTACAACGTTACCTTGAAAGGAACAGACACCCTTGCCCATAACCTGGCTCTTGATTGGACCACGGCGTATGCCCGTGCATGGTCGGTTATACCCGATTGGAATGACCTTTCACTGGATGGCTACTTTGGTTCATCGGTTATTGACTTTGGAGGCCTTACAACCCGCTGGATAGACAATACCGAACAAGATTTCAGCGGATATGCCAATCTTACCTACAGTTTCCCCCTTTTTGGACAGGATATTGAAGTAAAAGGCGGAGCCATGAACAGGGACAAATCAAGAGATGCCTATTATGCGAAATATGATTTTTCAACCGCCCCCCCGCCTAACCAGGAAGTTTATACGGGTATGAGCGAAATATTCAGTAATCCTAACTACTATGGTTTTTTCGATAGAACAGGTTCGCCCGGCAGTGCTAATAGTTACAATGTGCAGCAAGATATTACCGCCTATTATGGTATGCTTAAATTTAGCCTCGGCCCCCGTATACAAATTTTAGGAGGGGCACGAATGGAAAATACAAACGAGGCATATCAAACACAGGAGTCTATACAAATTCCGGCTGCATACGGCACAATACAATATAATAACCTTTTGCCAAGCGCGGAAATAAAATTCAAAATAACAGATAAGCAATCCCTTCAAGCCAGTTATTTTGCATCTCTTGCCCGCCCCAGTCTTTATGACATTATTCCATACCAGTTACCGGGAGATTATTACACGGAAGTAGGTAATCCGGAATTATTGGCTACCCAGGCGAATAATTATGACCTGCGCTACGAGTTTTTCCCTTCTGCTTCGGAAGAAGTAATGGCCGGCGTATTTTATAAACAAATATATAATGCAATCGAAGACGCTATTATACGCGGTGCGGGACCTAGCTCTATTCAATTAAAGCCTACCAATATTGGCGGCGATACTAATCCTGCCATTAATTACGGTTTCGAATTTCAATTCATTAAATACATCCATAATTTCGGCGTAGTAGCTAACTATACCTATACTCATTCAAGTATCACCGTGCCCGAACAGCTATACAATGATAATCCGGCATTAGGTGGGTTCAATACCAAAGTTGTGAGTGAATCCAGACCTTTACAAGGGCAGGCAGACGATATTGCCAATCTTTCATTAATTTACAAAGCGCCCAAAATAGGGCTTGAAATGCAAGTTTCAGGGGTCTATACCGGTAAGGAAATATCGGCTGTTAGTATATGGTATGAAATGAACCTATGGCAAATGCCTACTACCACACTGGCGTTCTCATTTGAAAAGAGACTAAGCAAAAAGATAAAGCTGAGCTTATATGGTAAAATAAATAATATATTAAATACACCAATGCTTATCGAGATGTTCCCGCCCAATGAATATTTAAATT
>Ga0207038_10044_pt1 | contig 36934 bp, 27 predicted proteins | sample Alteio_BWMinCont_76_FD_153285 | JGI IMG/M metagenome (GOLD analysis project Ga0207038, IMG submission 153285) | Enriched cells from forest soil in Barre Woods Harvard Forest LTER site, Petersham, Massachusetts, United States -... | ecosystem: Environmental > Terrestrial > Soil > Temperate forest >...
GAAGGGTGATCTTAGTTTCCCCAGAAAACATGACTTATTTCTTTTCAAAAATAAAAGGTAAAATTATTGCTGAGAAGTTTATGACTAAGCACAAAATTACTGGCTCCGTTAAAGACACTAAATTCGACACCAGCGATGAGTCTGATGGAACAAATAGAATTATTGATTTTATTCCAGTTATAATTGATTTACTGCAAGGTGAAAATGTATTTATTATCGACGAAATGGAAAGAAGCCTTCATCCCAATTTAATTTACGACCTTTTTGATTTATTTTTAGCAAAAAGTGGCAATGTTAATAGTCAACTTATCGTGGCAAGTCATGAATCAACCCTACTAACTCAGAAGCTTTTAAGGAAAGATGAAATTTGGTTTGTGGTTAAAGATAAAAACGGAGCCAGCCATATGCATTCTTTAGAGGAATACAATGTCAGATTTGACAAAGAAATAAGGAAAAGCTATTTGCTGGGACGCTTCAAAGCCGTTCCAAGATTAGGAAACAGAGACCATTTAACTGTTTTACCATAAGCCGCTAAGCATGCCAAGGGAACGCATAGAGTTTTTTAGACAAAGTAATACTACTTCAAAGCAAACGCTTATCATTTTAGCATTTGAAGGAAACGTAACTGAAAGAATTTATTTTAGCGACCTAAAAGACGATGTCAAATTTAAAAATGAGATAATTTATTTACACCTATTAACCAGGCCTAAAAATGACACTAAAAGTGCTCCTATCCATGTATTCAATAAATTAAAAAGAGAAATTAAAAGTGAGTTTCTTTTAGACAGTTCTGATGAACTCTGGATGATTATTGACAAAGATAATTGGCAAAATATTCCCAAAATCGTCGAATTATGTAAGCGTGAAAATAATTTTTTTGTCGCGCTAAGTAACCCGTGTTTTGAGCTCTGGTTACTTTTGCATATTGTAGACATAAATCAATTTTCGCCCGACGAACAAGAAGAAATTTTAGAAAATAAAAAAATAAGCAAAAGCAAAAATATGATCGATAAGGTCCTAGGAAGCGTCCTACCTGACGGTTATAATAAAACTAACCCGCGTCCTGAAAGATTTTTACCCTATATACAAGATGCTATTAGTCGGGCAGAAAATTTGGACAATAAATCGGAAGACTATCCTATCAAATTAGGTACACATGTTTATAAAGTAGTCAAAAAGATATTAAACATTTGAACATGATTTTTAACAAAAAAAGGCCATCCGCAAAACGAATGGCCTTTTCAATATTCCTATCTTCCGGTACTATCACACTTTGATCTCAACTTCAACGCCGCTTGGCAATTCAAGTTTCATCAGCGCGTCAACAGTTTTTGAGTTTGAACTGTAGATGTCTAATAACCTTTTGTACGAACATAACTGGAATTGCTCACGTGCTTTTTTGTTCACGTGCGGTGAACGCAAAACAGTGAAAACTTTTTTCTCAGTTGGTAAGGGAAGCGGTCCGCTTACTACAGCGCCCGTAGGCTTTACTGTTTTTACGATCTTCTCAGCTGATTTGTCAACCAGGTTGTAATCGTACGATTTCAATTTAATTCTGATCCTTTGGCTCATGTTATTTATTTTTTGTGATTTCACCGATTATTTGATGATTTCACCGATTATTAATTATCACACCTAAGAGCTATTTGTTAGGTTATGATCGTTGATTACTTATTAAGATTACATCGATTTTTTTGAAGATTACACTGATTAAAATCGGTGTAATCACTCTAAAATCGGTGAAATCCTTAACTACTGATTCCCTTTTTCCCTTTTGCCTCTTGCTTTGGCAACTACTTCTTCCTGTACGTTACGTGGCGCTTCGGCATAGTGGTCAAATTCCATAGTCGAAGTTGCACGGCCCGAAGTGATGGTACGTAACTGGGTTACATAACCAAACATTTCTGATAACGGTACAGTAGCTTTAATTACCTGTGCACCAGCGCGCGAATCCATACCTAACAACTGGCCGCGACGACGGTTCATATCACCGATAACATCACCCATGTTTTCTTCAGGAGTTAATATCTCGATCTTCATGATCGGCTCCAGCAATACCGGTTTACATTTTGGCAATGCTTCGCGGTAACAGCTGCGTGCACATATCTCGAAAGATAAAGCATCTGAATCGACTGCGTGGAACGATCCGTCAATCAAACGAACCTTCAGGTTTGTTAACGGATAACCCGCTAATACACCATTATCCATTGCCGATTTAAAGCCTTTTTCAACAGCCGGGATAAACTCACGGGGAATAGACCCACCGCTGATCTCATTCACAAACTGCAAACCAACCTGGCCTTCATCATTAGGTGAAATAACAACTTGTATATCGGCAAATTTACCACGGCCACCAGTTTGTTTCTTATAAGTTTCGCGGTGCTGTACAGTACCGGTAATTGCTTCTTTGTAAGCAACCTGTGGTGCGCCCTGGTTAACTTCAACCTTAAACTCGCGTTTTAAACGGTCCATGATGATATCCAGGTGAAGCTCGCCCATACCCGAAATTACGGTTTGGCCGGTTTCTTCATCTGTCTTCACACGGAAGGTTGGATCTTCTTCAGATAATTTACCTAAAGCCATACCCAGTTTATCAACGTCGGCCTGTGTTTTTGGTTCGATAGCCAAACCGATAACCGGTTCAGGGAAATTCATCGACTCCAATACGATAGGGTGTTTCTCATCACAAAGCGTATCGCCTGTTTTAATATCCTTAAAGCCTACTACCGCAGCAATATCACCCGCCCCAACGTTAGGGATAGGGTTTTGCTTGTTAGCATGCATCTGGAAAATACGCGAGATACGTTCTTTATTTGCCGAACGCATGTTATATACATACGAACCTGCTTCCAAATTTCCTGAATATACACGGATAAAGCACAAACGGCCTACAAAAGGGTCGGTTGCAATTTTAAACGCTAATGCAGCAAATGGCTCTTTTTCTGATGGCTGGCGAACTATTTCTTCACCGGTATCAGGGTTTGTACCAACAATACCTTCAACATCCATTGGCGAAGGCAACAACTCCATCACATAATCAAGCATGGTTTGTACACCCTTGTTTTTGAATGATGAACCGCAAACCATAGGCACGATCTTGGCATCCAATACAGCAGAGCGCAAAGCATCCAAAACTTCGCGTTCGGTAATTGTTTCAGGCGCCTCGAAGAATTTCTCCATCAGGCTTTCATCATAATCAGCTACCGATTCAAGTAGTTTTTCTCTCCACTCGGTTGCTTCCTCAATCATATCAGCAGGGATAGGCACTTCGGTAAAGGTCATCCCTTTATCATGCTCATTCCAAACAATACCTTTCCAGTTAATTAAATCAACTACGCCTTTAAAGTTTTCTTCAGAACCAATTGGTAACTGAAGCGGCACAGCGTTGCTGCCCAGCATGGTTTTTACCTGTTTTACAACATTTAAAAAATCAGCGCCAGAGCGGTCCATTTTATTAACGAAGCCTATACGGGCAACGTTATAGTTATTGGCAAGCCTCCAGTTAGTTTCTGATTGCGGCTCAACACCGTCAACTGCAGAAAAAAGGAACACTAAACCATCCAGTACACGTAACGAGCGGTTTACCTCAACGGTAAAATCCACGTGTCCCGGTGTATCGATAATGTTGATGTGGTATTGCTGGCCACGGTATTTCCAGTCGATAGTTGTGGCAGCCGAAGTAATGGTGATACCACGCTCCTGCTCCTGTGCCATCCAGTCCATTGTAGCAGCACCCTCGTGAACCTCGCCAATTTTATGGCTAAAGCCCGAATAATAAAGGATACGCTCCGTCGTCGTTGTTTTACCGGCATCAATATGCGCGGCAATACCTATATTTCTTGTATATCTAAGATCTCTTGACATGTTAATTATTGATTGATTGAATTATTGAATTATTGATTGAACTTATCCATTCAATAAACCCACAACCCAATCCTAACTTTTCTATTGAATGAATTGGCGAATTACTGAATTACTGATTAGTATAACATTACCAAATCAATAATTCAATAATTCAATAATTCAAAATTAAAACCTGAAGTGCGAGAACGCTTTGTTGGCTTCAGCCATTTTGTGCGTGTCTTCTTTCTTTTTAACCGCAGCGCCTTCGCCTTTTGCAGCAGAAATGATTTCACCTGCTAATTTCTCCATCATGGTTTTTTCACCACGACGGCGTGCATAGCTGATCAGCCATTTCATACCTAAAGCTACTTTACGCTCAGGACGTACCTCGGTAGGCACCTGGAAGTTTGCACCACCTACACGGCGGCTTTTTACTTCAACAGCAGGCATTACATTGTTTAATGCTTTTTTCCATGTATCAAGGCCGTTTTCTTTTGTTTTTGTTTCAACAATTTCAACAGCGTTATAGAATATTGCGTACGCGGTAGATTTTTTACCATCGTACATCATGTTATTTACAAACCTGGTTACCAAAATATCATTGAATTTTGGATCAGGAAGAAGGATTCTTTTTTTTGGTTTTGACTTTCTCATTGCTTTCTATCCTCCTTAATTATTTCTTTTTCTTAGCTGGTGCACCTTTAGTCGCGGCAGCTGGCTGACCGGGTTTAGGGCGTTTAGTTCCATATTTACTACGGCGTTGGTTACGGCCTGCAACACCTGATGTATCCAATGCACCACGGATGATGTGGTAACGTACACCTGGCAAGTCCTTAACACGTCCGCCACGGATCAAAACAATAGAGTGTTCCTGTAAGTTGTGTCCTTCACCAGGGATATAGGCATTCACCTCTTTACCGTTGGTTAAGCGCACACGGGCCACTTTACGCATTGCTGAGTTTGGTTTTTTAGGGGTAGTGGTATACACGCGTGTGCATACTCCTCTTCGCTGTGGACAGCTGTCCAACGCTGGCGACTTACTCTTGTCAACCAGAGCTACTCTACCTTTTCTAACTAATTGTTGAATAGTAGGCATTTTTCCTTTTTTGTATTTTGTTTTTATCCTTCGCCCGCCAACACGGCGGACTTATTTTAAGGACTGCAAAGGTAGGTACTTATTTTTTGATTTTCAAGGGGTTCCGGGAAAAAGTTTTTGGGGTTGGTTTTGTTGGAATGTTGTAAGGTTGTAATGTTGGAAAGTTGTTGGAAAGTTGCAAGGTTAGAAAGTTGTAATGTTGTAATGTTTTGCAGTGCCGCCGCCGCTTGTTTTTCTCACGGCTTAAATGTGTTTAGGGCGTGATAATTTTTCCATTTTTGAAGGCTAAATGCGTTTAGGGCGTGATAAAAATTTCAATTCCGAAGGCTAAACCTGTTTAGGGCGTGATAAAATTTCCGTTTTTGAAGGCTAAACCCGTTTAGGGCGTGATAAAAATTTGATGTTGTGAAAACACAACTATCTGAAAATTAATTAAATATACAAAAAAGAGAGCAAAAGTAGCTGTTTTTTGGTTGAAAAAACGAAAATATATCTCGTAGAGACGCAAATACTTTGCGTCTCCCGCGTTTAGGCTGCGCTGGTTAGCGGTATATACAAATTTACGAAATTTTGGGCGGTTTAATTTGAATATTGATGTCGTAAAAAAAACTTAAATCATCTGAATTATTCAAAAGTAATCATTAAAATGCTCTGAATAAATCCTGATATTGTTTTTAAATTATCAGCGGGGCATGAGAATCATAACGCTTTTGGCCTACCCGCGCCAGATAAAAACTCACCAAAATCAATAAAATCAGCGGTCCTCTTTCTCCGTAAACGTAATCTGGTTCCCCACCGGGTCAATAACTGTGACAGTTATACTATGCTCATCCCAAAAAGGGACTTCCAGCCCGGGCCCGTTGTATTTATATTTTTTGGCGATCAATTGCTTGTGATAAGCCCGCAACCCTTTAAAATCAGCGATAGTAATATGCACACCCGGACTACCGTCGCCGTGATGTTCCGACAGGTAAAAAGACACATCGCCTAACGAAACCTGCATAAACCTGGGTGCGCCTGGTCCAAAAGTATGCTCCCAGTCAATTTTAAAGCCAAGCCAGTCAACATAAAACTCTATGGTTTTATCATAATCAAAAATGCGTAGCACAGGTTTAATTGTTGCCATAATATGCAGCCTACTCACCTCCGCGTTAAGGCAGAGAGGTTTAAATTAAAGTTATAAACTTAGAAATTCGATATTCAAAATTCATTGTTCGATATTAATATTTTCCCTTTAAGGCTCCAAAAAATCTTGCCAAACCCCTTCCAGTTCATCAACCAATTCAGGCCTTATCGAAATACCCGATGCCTGCGGCGTCCAGTTTTGGGTGGCGAGGTTGCCGGTTTTTAAAATATCGAGGCCGAGGATAGGTTGTTTATCCGGGTTTAATAAAATATCCAAAGCTATATTTATACGATAATACGTCCTGCCCATACGCAACGCAAGGAATGGCTTCGATGAAATATATCCCGAAGCAAATATCCCTTTTGGCTCATGCCCAACGCGCACTATGTAGGCCCTGTCGCCCGGTTGTATGGTTTTGTGGCTTGCAACGCTCCAGGTATCTTCTAATTTGCCTGTGGTCGAAAGCTTTGCAATATCCTCATCCAGGTTTTCCCATTTAAATTTAGCAGGGTTCCATCCAAACAGGTAGGCTTTCATGCAATGTTTTACGGTAATTCTTGACTTACTTACAATTTAAAGAAAGAACAAAATCTGACTTATGACTTTAAACTAAAGACTTTTGACTTAGCAAAGCCTATCTTCCCAACAAATCATCCAGCTTATTGCGCTCTGTTTGCAGTTCCCGCGCCAGCTTTTTCTCTTTATCGTTTGCTTTGGTTTTGTAGGTTTTAAACTCTTCTTCAAGTTCGTTATAAAGCTGTACACGGTACCTGGCCTCGCGTTTAAAGCCGCCCGACCGTAATATAACCACCAAAGCGGTGATGCCAAAAATAGCGACCAGGCCCCATACAATAAGGTTGTACGTGGTTTTTGTAAGGTCAACACCCAGAACGTCTACGCCGTCGGTTTGTGCAACAGCTTTGTCTTTATTGGCTACTTCTGCACTTAAACTATCGATAGTTTTATTTTGAATAGCCAGTTTACTTTGGGCAGATTGTAGTTTGCGGCGGTTACTACCAAGGGTATCCGAAGCGCTTTTCCATAAAGCCGCTATTAATGGTTGCTGATAATGATATACTTTGGTTAACAGGTATTGGTACTGTCCGTTAAGGCTTTTATCAACTACAACAGGCGGGGCAGGAGCAGGGGCCGCTGTGTCAGTTTTTACCGGGGTAAGCGCCGCCTTTGCCTTTGCAATTGAATCTGCCTTTGCACGATAACGGTACGAATGGTATTTATATGTTTTAGGATAAGGTTTTACGGGAACAGTTTGTGCAGGGGCTTTCTTTTTTAGGCTGTCCTGTGCGTAGGTTAATGATATGATACTGCAAACAAGTAAAATTATAACGGGTATCCTCAACATGTTGATTTAGTTTATAAAGTAAAATTAGTATTTAGAATTGAGAAGTGAGATATGAGATGTGAGATTTGTTTTGTAGTTCATAGCTCATGGCTCATAGTCCATGGCTTTTCTGCAAGTATTTACCCCATTATCTATGAACTATGAGCCATGAACCATGAGCCATGAACCATGAGCTATGGACCATGGTCTATGGACTTCTCAAATCTAAACAATATATTAGCACCATGAATATAGGTATTATTGGCCTGGGCGATATGGGGCGTTTATATGCTAAAGCATTTGCTGATGCCGGCTACCAGGTTTGCGGCTGCGACCTGCCCGAAAACCGTGATAAACTGGAGGAAGAACTTGGCCCTTACGACATAAAAGTTTTAGAAGACGGGATGGATGTATCCCGCATCAGCGACCTTATTATTTATGCTGTTGAGGCCGAAAAAATAGCTAAAGTAGTGGCCGAATGTGGCCATTCCACCAAATACGGGGCGATTGTGGCCGGCCAGACATCGGTAAAGACGCCCGAAATTGAGGCTTTTGAAAAGTACCTGCCTGCCGATGCACAGATCATAACTTTTCATGGCATGCACGGGCCCGGTTTCAAGCCTAAAGGACAAACACTCATTTTGATCCGTCACCGTGCGGATGATGAAGCTTACCAGCGCATGCTTGATCTTTTTACGGCCATTGGTTCGGATATTGTGGAGATGGACAATTACCATGAACATGATAAAATAGTGGCCGATACCCAGGCTGTAACGCATGTAGGTTTCGAAAGCATGGGCACGGCGTGGAAATCGGCGGGGTTTTTTCCCTGGGAAAATGCTTCGTATATCGGAGGCATCGATAATGTAAAGATTTTAACCACGCTGCGTATTTTTAGCTACAAAGCGCACGTATATGCCGGTTTGGCTATTTTAAACCCTTACGCCCGGCAGCAAGTAAAACGTTATGCCATATCCGAATCGGAGTTGTTTAAGTTGATGATAAAGGAGGAAGAAGAAACATTCAGGGCAAGGCTTTACCGTGCCCGCGATTTTGTTTTTCACGAAAGCCGTAAGCCTATTATGCTGAATGATGCGGTGATGAAAGAGTTTTCCCTGTCGCAAAAGCCCGAACAGCAAAAGCCAAACTCACATTTAAGTATTTTAAGCATGGTTGATGCCTGGTATCACCTGGGCGTAAACCCATACGATAATTTGATCTGCCAAACGCCGCCTTTCCGCCTGCGCCTCGGCATTGCCGAATACCTGTTTAAAAACGAAGAACTGCTGGAAGAATCTATAGAAACTGCCCTTTACGATAAAACCATCCGCGGCGACGATTTGGAGTTTCATTCGGCTGTGCGGGAATGGTCGTCAATTATCGGTTATGGCGATATGGAAGGCTACAAAAAGCATTTCACCGAAGTTCAGGCATTTTTTGACGGCCGGCTTGAAGAAGGCAACAAACAAAGCGCGGAGTTGATCAGGAGGCTGATGATGGGGTGATTTGAGTCTGAAGTCTTTAGTTGAAAGTATTAAGCCGGGTTTTACTATAGCCAATTTCTCCGACCGTTTAAAGGCACTTAAGCTTTGGGCTGAATGGGTTAGAACGAATGGAATCTTAAAGAATTAAAGTTTTTCTATTTCCTCAAGAGAAAGTTTAGTGAATTTAGCAATTTGGTCAACAGGGATGCCGTCCTTTTTCATTTCCTTGGCAACTTCTTTCCTGCCTTTTGCTTCGCCCCTTTGGAAAAACGGGTCTTTTTCTTCTTTAAAAAATTTTGTTATCGATTCCATAGCTTCTGCAAATTTAATATCTAATTTACGTAATTGCGCCAAAATTCTCAATTGTTCAAAATAACGGCTTTCGGCAAAATCTCCTTGAGTGCCGGCCTGCACGCCTTTTAAAATATTTTGCAGGGCCACAACTTCGCCGTCATTCTCAAAGTTAGCTAATATTGCCAGTATTTTCTCCTCCGCTTTGTCAGATTTTAAAAATATTTTATAATTAATTTCTGAAATGGTTATCAGCCGGTAACTGAATTTAAGCCTGTCTTCGTTGATCTCTGTCGGCATACAGGCTTTTCCCGTACCCATAAAAAGGACAAACTGTTCAACTGGCAGTGAATATTTTCGCAGCAACATAACGTGGTATTCTGCCATACGGTAAACCATTTCGTTTTCATTTTTTACCTGGTACTCAATATGAAGTATGAAAACTTTACCCGAGCTGTCTGTTACTTTTTTGAGCAGGTCGGGCTTGCGTTCTTTGGTATGTTGAATATCATCCGGGATCTCCTCACTATGCACTATATCCAATCCAAGCACATGCTCAATAATGCCGGGCAAAGCGGCTTCCATATTTTCACGGAATATCTTATCGTATTGGTTTGCCTGGCTTTCTTTATGGTATTGCTTTGACATTGTTTCAAAAGTAAGGCATTCCGGTTACAAAACTCCCCTGCAACTTGAAACAAACAACATCGCCATTCATTAGTTTTGCTGCTACATGAATATCGCCTTCAATAAATTTATAAGCTATATCCAATTCAACCGTTTGTGTGCTGCCCGGATCGATCATTGCCATAAATTTCAAATGATCGGCTTTTTTTAATCGTAAAGAGACATTCAAAGCAGCTTCCAAAACCTCTTTTACAATTTGCAGCATGCAAGCGCCGGGCACTACCGGCTGACCAGGGAAATGCCCGTTAAATATGTCGCAATCTTTATTAATATCAAGCATGGCATTAATGCAGCCATCCTGATGTGCCAGTTTACTGATACTAAATAAAGCGTCGTTTTTTTGCGGCATGTCAAAAACCTAAATGGCCGAAACCAGCATTAATGAATGATATATTTTTTGATAGTGGTTGTAGGTTAATATTCTTTTTGGGGCGCCAGCTTTCGTGTGACGCTCAACAACCGCATCCGGTACAATTCCAGTTTTTATGATATTTGACGCCAGCCACAAGGCAAATGCCGATGATGTTGGGTATTCTCCGCACAAATGCTTATAATTTCCCAGGTTATTGCCCTTAAAAAGAGACTGGTTTAACTGTTCGTAAATATCATCGTGTGCCGTATCGCCGCTTTTACCGGTTATCACCAAATCAATATCATCTATCGTTAAATCATTTTCGGCAAGAAAATCTATCACCCTTCTTTCAATATCTTCAAGGCTTTCCGGTTTGTATATGGTGCGGATGGCTGTAAGTTCAGCAACGTTGCTATCAGAAGTTTTATCGGTCAACAGGAAAAATGCCGCACCTTCGCCACCCATAGTACCCCTCGTTTTGGTGGCATAAAGATTTAAATTTGATACCGGCCAGCGTTTATAAAGCCCCAGGCGACTTAATATGGTAAAGCTGGTATCTGTCATTTCATCGGCGCCGCCAACTAAAATATTATCGGCCTCGTTTTCATTTAAAAGCATGGTAGCATCAAGCAATGCACTCTCAAACGAAATACCTTTATGCACAAATGTATTGTTGTATTGATGGCACTTGAGCATCAATGCAATTTGTGCTGCGACTGTATTATGGGTGGATTGTATGAATGCAGTAGGCGGCAGCAGTTCTTCATCCTGCTCGATGATCCGGGTTAAAAATGTTACCGTGTCTTCCAGGCAGCCATAAGCAGTGCCTGTAATTATAGCGCCCGGCATTTCAGTTTCGCCGTTTTTTAGGCATTGCATCGCAGCAGCCACCCCCATTTTAATAATATGGCTCATCCTGCGGATCAGTTTCGGATCGACAAACTCTTTATAATCAGGCTCAATTGCTTTTAAACGGGTGCCGTTATATTCAACAACTTCTGCTAAAAAATCAACATTCCCGAAAGTATTTTGCGGCGATATACAGGCAGATGAACGGATATATATACTCATATGTAGGTCCCCGAAAATATTAATGATGTACAATTCCCGCCAAAACCAAACGAGTTTGACATTACATGGTTTATATTTTGCCCTTTCAAAAACTTTTTTGCAGGATCAACCGGCAATTCATTCATGCGTGTTTCAAAACGAAGATTTGGATAAATGAGCCCATGTTTTATAGCCAATACTGAAAACACTGCCTCCAGTCCGCCGCTTGCGCCAAGCGTATGCCCGGTAAATGATTTGGTAGAACTCATTGGCGGATAATCAGGCTCAAAAAGCCTTTTAATAGCTGTACCTTCCGCGCTGTCGTTATTCGGCGTGCCCGTGCCATGCAAATTGATATAATCGATATCCGATGTAGCCAAACCACTTCTTTCCAATGCACCCTTCATGGCTAAATAGGATCCCGTGCCATCAGGCGATGAGGCCGTTTGATGGTAGGCATCATTGCTGTTATTATAGCCGCTTAGTTTGCAGTAAGGCTTTTTATTTAAGGTTTTTGCCACTTTTTCCGATACGAGCACCAGGTAGCCTGCGCCTTCGCCAAGGTTCAAGCCTTCGCGGTGTTCATCAAAAGGTTTGCAAAATTCATCGTCCAATATCATCAAGGTATTAAAGCCATTGAGGGTAAACTTGGTAAGGGCATCGGTGCCCCCTGCAATGGCAACATCAAGCACGTTGTTTTTTATAAGCCTTGCGGCGTAAAATATAGCATTTGCAGATGATGAACAGGCTGTGCTGATGGTGGTTAAAAAATCTTTTATGCCCAATTGGTCGGCCACAATTTCGGTCATGCTGCCGCATTCGTGGTCAAATACGTTTCTCAGCTTGCCTTTACTATCATCTTTAATAAAATCAACAAAAAAATGCTCGCTCCTGTCCATTCCGCCTACTGTATTTGCCGAAACAAAACCTGTGCGCAAAGTATCTATAGCGGGAATGGCAGCATCATCCAGCGCTTCCCTGGCCGCAATCAGGCTTAGCGAAGCAGTACGGCTCATATCCGCAGGCAAGCCTGCAACTGATGCCAGTTCTTCGTTACTCAACTTCACCTCGGCTACTGGCAGCTTTTTACGGTGAATAGTATCCATCATGGTAATATCCCCCATGCCGGCCTCTTCCCGCTCAAAAGAAATAAGGTGTTCAGCAACATTATTCCCTATCGCCGAAATAACCCCCAAACCTGCCACATATACCGATGAATTTATATTCATGTTTTTTAATGTAGAGACGCAATACTTTGCGTCTCTTGATTGTTTAAGAATTTATAGATCATTCTTGCATGTCGGAGACGCAAATATTGCGTCTCTACGATCATTGATCAAAAATGCTGTTCATATTTTCCTTCGAAAACAAAACAGATTTTTCACCTTTTGTCTTCTCCACTAAAAATAGTGCCGCTTTATAATCCTGCCCTAAAATATCCACCCAGCCACAGATGCAGGCTTGCAAAATATTTTTATCTAAAATATAATTCACCTGTTGCGCAATAAAGCCGGCATCAAATTTATCCTGTATAAAAAAAGTATGCTCGCCTTTAAAATTATTACGGATACAAATTTCGCCGATAACAATATTTGGCAAGGTATAAACAAACAGCGCAGGACTGGCCATTTCTTTTACCGTTTCGAAATATTTAATATCATCATCGAGGCTGCTATTGGCATTTGCTAAAAGTATGCCCACGTCTTCCGGCCTGTAATTTTCTTTTTTAAAGCTATCCTTCAGCAATATTTCCGCAGCGAGCCAGCCCAGTTTGCTCAAATTATCCATCTTATAAAATTTCGGATAACTAAAGTGAAAGTGCTGGTAAACTGAAAGCAAAAAGGCAGCAATATCGGTATGGCTTTCAAAAATGTTTAAACCTTCCTTAATTACAGCACCTTTATTTATAGTGCAACTGCTTGTTATGTATTTTTCCGTAAACAAAATCTTTCTTAAATTATGGAAAGACTTACGAAGTTTAATTCGGTATTGTTTATTTTTCAAAGGCCTCATTGAGGGCTTCGCCGTTTCAAAACTTCGTAAGTCTAACGTGTTACTTTTTACAAATTTTTAACTAAAAACTTATCAAGGTCATGCAAATCGAAATCTTTCCAAATTACCCTGCCTTCTTTATCCAATAAAATAAAGGTTGGGAATAATTTAATGCCCAGTTCATTATGCTGAAAATTATTCTCTTCTAAATATTGCGTCCAGACAAGTCCGTGTTCTTTCACCCTTTTTTGCCAGATAAGGACATTTTTTGTTTCATCAACCGAAATACTAACAATATCAAACCCTTTAGTTTTGTACGCGCTATACAGTTTTTGCAATTCGGGAATGGTATCTAAACAGGGGCGGCACCGGGCAAACCAATAATCGATCAAAGTGTATTTTGCTTTGGGCACTATAAATTTGGTCGCGCTGAGGTCGTAGTTTTTTAAATTTATGTCCGGAAATTTTTCATTTTCTTTGATTTTTGAGTCCTCAAAGTCTTTGTTTAAAATCTTCCAGGGCTTTTCGCTTTTTATTCTGTTTGAAAAACTTGTGAGCGTTTTCTGCCGGACCGCGGATTGCCCGTGATCGTTAAATTGTTCGATGAGTTGCCATAAAGCGACGTACGAACCGGGGTTTTGGATGGTATAATTTAACAGCGATGTATCCGCTTTTTTACCCAGATCGTCATATAACATATCCATGGACTTCGATTTACAATCGTAGGCTATGCCACTGGTCATAAAAGGAATAAACTTATTTTGATATTCGCTGGCCGTGCTGCCATTTATTTCGCTGCAATTATCCGACGAATAATTTGTTTTTATGCTGGTAGTTGTTGCGTCGGTAAAGTAAAAGCCCATCCGGAAGGCCAGCTTGCCTTTGTCAGATGCAAATAAAACCCGGTACATCTGCGGATACGGCAAATTATTAGTCACAACATAGCGATTGCCTGTTAGCTCAGCAGATGGTAAACCATTTTCGTAGTATTTATCGTCAATTGACCCATGGGTAAAATAAAGGGTATCGGTACCAGGCGGTTTGCCGATAACTTCACCCGTGATTTGTTTTTGAATACCTGAATGGGTTTGGGCTAAAACCATCAGTGTATTCAATGTGAAAATTAATGTTATAAAATATCTTATCATAAAAAGGTCTCTTAAGACTGCTGTCAATGAAAGACCTGAAAGACTTACGAAGTTTCGAAAACTTCGTAAGTCTGACCTGTTACTTTCCAAAAACCAAGGCCGCATTGCATCCCCCAAAACCTGAGGCCGTTTTTAGGCAATTGTTAAACTTACCCGGCAATAGTCCGGTACAAATATTTAGCGGCTGCGTTACGCCCATATTTTCAAACCCTAAAGTTGGCAAAACTAAGTTTTCTTTTATGGATTGGATAGAAATAACCGATTCTATTAATCCGGCAGCCCCTAAGGTGTGCCCGTAATAGCCCTTTAGACTATTTAGCGGAACCGATTGTAATCCCGATAAAGAAAAAGCATTCGCTTCCATTTCATCATTATAAACGGTAGCTGTGCCATGGGCGGAAATAAAATCAATAGCCCCGGCAGCAACTTTTGCATCTTCCAACGCCTTTTTTATCGCATAAGCCAGTTCCTCACCTGTACGCGACGGCCCGGAAATATGGTTGGCATCATTACTTACCGCCCCACCCCTTACGTTTATATTTTGGTCGTATTTTTTATTGGTTGACAGGATAATTGTCGCTGCGCCTTCGCCCAAATTCAATCCGTCGCGCTGCTTGTCAAAGGGCTTGCATATCTGCCCGCTTAATGCCTGGAACGATTCAAAACCCGATAATATAAACTTCGATATTACATCGGCACCAGCTATTACTGCGTTTTCATATTGTCCCGAGCGCAATAGCCGCATCCCTGTAATAATAGCCAACACCCCCGAAATACAGGCATTTGAAACAACTATAGGTTGAGTGCTAAAACCAAAACATTCAGAAATCAGTTTGGCCGATGTTGATAAGGCGATCCTTTTATGCAATTCAGCATTATTGGTGTTTGTTTCAAGTAAACTTATATTTCCTTTTGTGGAGGATATGATGAGCACCGTTTTTTTATCCTGTAAAGGTATGGTGCTATCCTTTGAAGCCTCTTCTATCGAAGCAATAAGTAACTGTTCAAATTTGGTATAATCTTGATTTGTATCGCTGATAAAGCTTTCATCGCCATTAAACAACGATGCATAAAAAGGCTTTGAAGATATGCCGCCATCATTGCGCTGCCTTACCCCGGATATATTTTGTTTGAGCTTGGAAAAGTTTTCGGCAGTTGTTTTGCCAAGGGGCGACAATACGTTATCAGCAACTACAAAAACATCCGGTTCGTTCGTCTCTTTTATCCCGCTCATATCCTGGTGTTTATTTATTGCCTGCAAAACAGCTTCATCTCGCAGCTGGCTAGTAAATTTTCATTATGCCAAACCTTTCCGGCGATTACCGTCACATCAAAAATTTTATTTTCAATTATAATTTCTGTTATTAGTTCATCACCAACCTTCGGCAAATTAAATATTTCAAAGTTGTTTATTGCACCTATATATCCGACCGCCACAAGTTTATTTTCAGCTTGTGCCATATAACCTGCCCTTAATGCTGCCGTTTGTGCTATATTTTCAAGCAGGCCAGCCTCCTGGAATAAACCATTCGTTACAAAAACATTGTCCGATTCAACAATAAAACTACTTCGGGTGCTGCTTTCATCAACAGAAAGCAGTTTTCCCACCATCACAAAAGGTGTTTTTTGCGGGATAAGGGAAACGATATCATCAACCGGCAACGTCATCATTTACGAATATAAGCCCCCGTTAATGGATAACACCTGCCCGGTAATATAACCGGCCTCGGGCGAAGCTAAAAAGGCCGCAGCATGGGCAACTTCTTCGGGAAGGCCAAAGCGTTTTACGGGTATCAATGCTTTCAGTTCCTTTTCATCAAGGTCGGCAGTCATATCGGTTTTAATAAAGCCGGGGGCGAGTGCATTTACGGTGATCCCCTGCCGTCCAACCTCCTGCGCAAGGGCTTTGGTTGCGCCGATGACACCAGCCTTCGCCGCTGAGTAATTAGTTTGCCCGGCTAATCCTTTTAAGCCTGAAAGCGAAACCACGTTTACAATCCGACCGTATTTGCGGGTCAACATACTGTTCAACACTAAACGAGTTACGTAAAAAAAGCTGTCGAGGTTTGTTTTTAACACATTATCCCATTGCTCATCGGCCATCCAGGCCATCAGGCTGTCATCGCGGATACCGGCGTTGTTTATCAGTACGTCGAGGTGTTTTTCTTCATTGGACGTAATCCAACCACCCAATATTTGCTGCACCTGGTTTTTATCGGCCACATCAAATTGCAGTAGTTCGCCTGTACCATTAGCTTCTTTGATGAGCGAAAGTGTTTTATTGGCTTCTTCGGTATTGCTTTTGTAATTTATAATGATATGATAGCCCAAAGCGGCCATCCTGGTACAAATAGCCCTGCCTATCCCCCTTGATCCGCCGGTAATTAATGCACATTTCATTTAGCTAAAGCTATGATATTGTCCGAAGTTTCAAGAAAATCTTTTATCCTGCCCAAATCCTTGTATTTCGGCTGGTCTTCGATAAATTTAGGGAATATTGCCCTTGCTTCATCATATAATTTACGGGAAATGGATGATAGCCTGTCCTGGCACTCTATATAATCTATCGCCTGTAAAATGGTCATTAAATGGATGGCAAGTACCTCGAATGAATTATCGATCACCCTTTTTGTCATCAACGCTGCGTTACAGCCCATGCTTACAATATCCTGGTTATCATTATTGTTTGGGATACTATGAACGTACATCGGGAACGAAAGCGTCTGATTCTCCGCAACCGTTGAAGTAGCCGTAAATTGCATCCCCTGCATGCCGAAATTTAGCCCCAACACACCCAGGTTTACAAAAGGCGGTAATTTTTGGTTCAGTTTATTATTCAACAGGTAATTCAATTGCCTCTCTGAAAGCATGGATAGTTTGGTAATGGCTATTTTTAGCTTATCCATCTCCAGCGAAACATAATCGCCATGGAAGTTACCGCCATGGAAGATGTTTTTATTCTCGTGGTCTATCACGGGGTTATCGTTAACCGAGTTCAACTCATTCACCAAAACATCTTCAGCCTGGCTTATGGTATCGTAAATGGGGCCTAAAACCTGAGTAACGCATCGTAGCGAATAATATTCCTGCACTTTGTCCTCAAAAACTTCCTGGTCGAGGTTATCGGGATTGTATAAATGTTCCGAACGGTCGCGGATCATCCCGCTGTCTTTCAAAATATCCCGCATCATAGCGGCTATTTTGTTTTGCCCTTTGTGTTGCTTTACAATATTCAACTCGTGCGAATAATGGTCGTCGAAAGCCTCAACGATCTCATTTATTATTGCCGAAAACATTACCGACCAGCCCAATAATTTCCTGGCTTTTATAATATTGATCATCCCGATACCCGTCATGGCCGATGTGCCATTTAAAATGGCCAGCCCCTCGCGGATGTGGATACTAAGCGGCTTAATGCCAAAACGGTTAAATATATCAATGGTAGGGTGGACCTCATCTTCAAATAAAACTTCACCTTCGCCTATCAATACCAATCCTAAATGCGCCAACTGCACCAAATCGCCGCTGGCGCCAACGCCGCCGTGTTCATAAATGCAGGGGTTGATGTTTTTATTGATCAGTTCTTTCAGTAATTCAACAACATCGGTATGCACTCCTGAGTAAGCCAGCATAAAGCTGTTTAAACGGGCTATCATCAATGCTTTTGATAATTCGGGGGTCATCAGCTTGCCGCTGCCCGATGAATGGCTGCGGATAAGGTTATACTGGAGCTGTAAAATATTTTCTTCGTTCACCTTGTATTGAGCCATAGGCCCGAAGCCGGTGTTTATGCCGTAGATGAGTTTATTTGACGAGAATTTTTTAAGGAAATTAAAGTTGACCTCAACTTTTTTCAGGGCAGCTTCATTTAATACAATTTCTTTTTGTTTAAATATAAGTTCAGAAAAATCAGCCAGGGAGAGTGTACTTTGTCCAACAATTATCATGGGCAAAAAATATTTTGTAAGGATTTAAATAATGCGGGGGTAAATGTATAAAATATATGCAAAACCAGTAAACACTAAAAAGGGTTAATAGTTTTTGGTGGTGAAGAAAATGCTTTAAAGCCAATAGCGCCGTTAGGTGCTAAATATTGGTAGAAAAATAATAAAAGAATTTTGCGTGCCGTTAGGTACGCCACTATTGAAGCGGCATTGGCGCTAATGCATTACGGTTGTTCTGTACCTTTCTACCGATATTTGGCCCAGCTGAGGCCTTGGCGGTGTGTCTTTCACCCCCTCCTGTCAATAAATTTTATCGGTTTCCTGCTGGTTTCTATAAATTGTTTTTTCTGTATTTCCTCGGCCGTTAAATATTTAATATGCGGACTTACCCTTAACCTGGCCTGCAAATATGCCCTTATCCTATGGTCGCATTCTTCGCTGTCTTCGGCAGGGAGCAGGTAAAGCAACACCTGGTCGAGGCCGATCTCGTTCGAATAAACCTCGATTACAAAATCCAGTATCTCTTCGCGTTCATTCAACAAATCAAAAAGTGCAGGCGGATATAGCGTGGTGCCTTTAAACTTTATCATCTGCTTTTTGCGGCCCATCACCGGCGATAAGCGCAAACTTGTGCGACCGCAGGTACAGGGCGCATCATCATACATACAAATGTCGCCTGTTTTATAGCGCAGTAGCGGCATACCCTCAACGCCAAGCGTGGTAATAGTTACTTCGCCGGCAATGCCAGGCCCAACAAGTTGGTCGTTTTCGTCAAGCAGTTCCACGATCAGCAGGTCGGGTTGGTAATGACCACCACGCCCCGCCCCGCACTCGGTAAATGCGGTTTGCATTTCGGTAGAAGCATAGGTAGAATACAATTGGATGTCCCAGGCCTCAGTTATTTTTTTTCCTAAAATATTTAATGAAAAATCCGTGTTCCTGATATTCTCTCCAATACAAATAGCCTTTTTAACTGATGTTTGGTTAATATCGATACCAGCCTCCTTTGCAAACTGGATCAGCTTAAGTATAAAAGATGGTACAGCAACAATGGCTGTCGGCTTCAACCGCTTTATAGTTTCCCATTGCAACGAAGGCACACCCGGCCCCAAACGGATGATGCCTGCACCAAGCTTACGGATGCCTGTGTAATACGCTATCCCGGCCATAAACTGCCTGTCGAGGGTAAGCATCAACTGGTAAGTGTCTTTTGACGATCCATCGGCACATAAAAATGAATTATATTCGTTAAAGGCAAGGCGGTCAAGGTCATTGCCGGTTAGCGCTATAGTAACCGGGCTGCCCAGGGTGCCCGAGGTTGAGGTGTACTCAATAACTTTTTCGTGCGGTACGCATAAAAAATCATCATTGCGTTGCTGCAGGTCGTCCTTGTTTGTAGTTGGTATTAACGAAAGATCGGCAAGTGTTGTTATGCCGGCAATATTTATACTGTGCCTGGCAAACAGATCTTTATAAAATGGCGAATTATTTGAAAGATATACTAAAAGCTCCTGTAGTTTTTGTTCCTGCATTATGGTTGATATGTTTGAACGCGGATAATCTTTTTCCTTTAAAACTGTTATTTAATTTTGACGGTAGCCAAAAGTAACAAAAAAGCTAAAAGCGGGAACGTTATCTGTGTGGGTATAATTTAAACTTGTCGCATATTCACCAGGCGTTCCTAACGGATCGCTCAATGTTGTTTTTATTACTTGCTACCAACCAGACGTCTCTACGGGACGAGAACTTCAATAATCGTCCCGTAGAGACGCCTGGTTGAAATATATACAGAATCGATTTCACATTCCGTTAGGAACGTTTGGTGCCGAGGCGATGATTTAGAATTGCATCCAACTGTGCAGGTAAATTTAAATATAACAGATGAACCAGACATCCTTAAGGTATCATTGTAACGTATATAAGTTATGTTGAAACATGCATTAGTATTAATAACTATATGCCTCACGCTAAAAGCGGAAGCACAATCCATTAAGCAACTGAGATATAAAGACATTATATTTTCAAATGTCACTATCGATAAAGACCTTAGCTATAAACCAAACGCTGACCAAAAAGAGAAAAAATCATATTTATTTGATCTTTATCAACCAGAAAACGACCATTCAACTCCCCGGCCGCTAATTATTTGGATGCATGGTGGCGGGTTTAAATTCGGTACAAAAGAAGCAAAGGGCATCCAGATATGGAGCAAAAGCTTTGCGCGGCGGGGATATGTTTGCGCGGCCATCAATTACCGGTTGAGCAAAAAAAATCCGCTTTTCCATTTTGATGAACTGCAAAAAGGCTGTTATAATGCTGTTCAGGATGCAAAAATGGCCGTTGAATATTTTAAACTGCACCATGCCGAATATAATATCGACCCCGAAAAAATTATTCTCGCGGGCAATTCAGCGGGCGGGATAATTGCATTACAAACCGCCTACAGCACAAATGCCCAGCTTGCAAAAATGGCGGGCGTAGCAGATACCAGTGCAAATCAGCATGAAATATTTAAAGTTGCAGGTGTGATCAATTTTTGGGGCGCCATATTTAACCCCGACTGGTTGAAAAACGCACGGGTGCCTATAGTAAGCGTACTTGGCAGTAATGACGGCGTTGTACCGCCAACACACAAAAGCGCGCCACTGTATGGCGGGATAGATATTCATGAGCAAGCCGATAAATTAGGCATACCTAACGAATTGAAAATTTTCAATGGCTATTCGCACGAGTTACAAAAACATTTTAACCCATTATTTGCCGGTGGAAAAAGCACACAACAGCGCTGGCTCGAGGCCGGCCAGTTCGCAGCCGATTTTTTATATGACAAGGTTATAAAATGATTGTGTGTTAATTAAAAAACCATATTAAGATTTGAGACGTGAGATTTGAGATATGAGACAAAAATAGTGCTATCTCAAATCTCACGTCTCATATCTCATATCTAACCCAAACCTTTTCCATACATTTATGTTATTAAAACCAGTATCGCTACTTAACCCATTTTTAACATGAAATACATCAAAATTTTTATGGCGGTTGTTTTCACAGTACTTAGCCTGCAATTTGCAAAAGCTGATGCTGTTGTTACAGCGTTTAGCCCTGCGCTTTTACAAGGGCCACCGCCACCTCCCCCGGCGCCGCCTTTATTTAGGCATCGCCGTCATCACAGGTATTACAGGCACCACGGTCGCTTAAATGTTCACATTCATTTGCCGCCACATCCGCCGGGCCCGCCGCCGCCGCCGGGACCACCACGATAGTCTGCCTTAACCATTCGGGTAACTAACCGTAACAGTTTCATTCACGAGAAGCCATTTCTGTACCAGGGATGGCTTTTTTATACTTAGATACTAATTTAACCGGCTGCATAGTGTAAAGTAATTAGGGTACCGACCGTTAACCAATTAAAATTCGGTCGGGTTAAAGTAAAATGTTTTTGCACCAGGTAATAATCATCATAATTTGTCTAAATTAGCTGCCGGAACCAAAACCTGCTATGGACAACAAGATCGTAGTAATTGATGACGATAAAGATATTCTTGATGTGATCCAATTCATCCTTGCTGAAGAAGGGTATAGCGTTGTTATGTATGACCGTTTGGAAAGTTTAGAAAAAATTAGTGAACAGAAACCATCGGTCATCCTGCTTGATAATAAGCTGGGCGGCGTTTATAGTACCGAATTTTGCCAGTCATTAAAGTCAAATCAGCTAACGAAGCACATCCCTGTTATTTTAGTATCCGCTTCGGATAGTCTCGAACAAATAGCAAAACAATGTAGTGCCGATGCATTTTTATCAAAACCATTTGACCTGAAAGACTTTATTAAAATAGTAAAACAATACGCCGATAACGACAACCCGTCTTCGTAAATTGACTTATAATTTCATTTAATATTCTCACCATACAATTTCGATGGATTACATCCACCGCTAACAGGGGGCAGTATGCCATGGCGTAGTCCTGTGTACGTTGCAAAGGGTAATCATATCAATGTACAACGTATTAATTAGTGCATAAACGCCCGTTACAACGTCACGATCTTGTAAAAAACCTCTTTTTTATTTTTTTAAAAAACCAATTATTTTTTATTTTTACATAGTAGTTTGCGCAGGATTTAATTTCTTAAAAATTTATTTTTTATAAATAAAACCAAGTCAATTAAACGCTGTTTAACCACACATCAACCGGCTCTACCCTGATTAATTAATTTCTTGAAAACATTTTCAACCTATGGAACAAGATATACTTGATATTCCTTTAAAAACCACGCCGTCCCTTAACGGCAGTCACGATGATGAAGCGCTCGACCTGAAAGAACTCTTAAAAGTACTTTCCCTTGTAAAAAATGGAAAACTTGATGTACGCATGCCGGTAACCCAGGCAGGCATAAACGGGCGCATTTGCGAAGTACTGAACGATATCATCGATATGAATGAGCGTTTGGTGGCCGAAATATCTTCTGCCGAAATAACCATAGGCAAACGCGGCAACCTTGCGAAACGAATTGAACTGCCCGATGCCCGTGGTGAATGGGCGGTTGGCGTAACATCGCTAAACAACCTCATCTCCGACCTTACCTCTCCTACATTGGAAATTGCCGGTATGATCAACTCTGTTGCCAATGGCGACTTATCCAAGCATATTCCATTGGAAATCAGCGGACACCCGTTAAAGGGTGAATTTTTGCGTATAGCGAAGGAATCGAACCAGATGCTTTCAAAGCTCCGCTTGTTTTCGATGGAAGTAACGCGCGTAGCACGCCAGGTAGGTTCCGAAGGAAAATTGGGTGAGCAGGCCAAAATCAAAGGTGTAGCAGGTGTGTGGGCGGAATTGACGGATTCGGTAAACCAGATGGCGGGCAACCTTACGGCCCAGGTGCGAAACGTTGCGGCGGTAACTACTGCGGTAGCAAAAGGCGATCTTTCCCGGAAGATCACGGTGGAAGCGAAAGGGGAAATATTGGAGCTTAAAAATACCATCAATACGATGGTGGACCAGTTGAACTCTTTCTCATCGGAAGTAACGCGTGTGGCACTGGAAGTAGGTACCGAGGGTAAACTGGGAGGCCAGGCCAAGGTGCCCGGTGTTGCAGGTACGTGGAAGGACTTAACCGACTCGGTAAACCGTATGGCGGGTAACTTGACATCGCAGGTGCGAAATATAGCGGGTGTAACGACAGCTGTAGCGAACGGTGACCTTTCCAAAAAGATCACGGTTGACGTAAAGGGCGAAATGCTTGAACTGAAGAAGACGATCAATACGATGGTGGACCAGCTCAACTCGTTTGCATCCGAAGTAACGCGCGTGGCGCTGGAAGTAGGTACCGAAGGTAAGCTCGGCGGCCAGGCGCGTGTAAAAGGTGTTGGCGGTGTTTGGAAAGATTTGACAGACTCCGTAAACCAGATGGGCAGTAACCTTACCGACCAGGTGCGTAACATCGCATGGGTAACTACAGCGGTAGCGAAGGGCGACTTATCACGGAAGATTACGGTTGATGCCAAGGGCGAGCTTTTGGAGTTGAAGAACACCATTAATACGATGGTGGATCAGCTGAACTCCTTCTCGTTCGAAGTAACACGTGTGGCGCGTGAAGTGGGCTCGGAGGGGCAGCTTGGCGGCCAGGCGAATGTACCAGGCGTAGGCGGCACATGGAAAGATTTAACAGATTCTGTAAACCAGATGGCCGGTAACTTAACAGGCCAGGTGCGTAATATAGCCGAAGTAACCACTGCGGTAGCAAAAGGCGACTTATCAAAAAAGATCACGGTTGACGTACAAGGCGAAATGCTCGAACTTAAAGTTACTATCAACACGATGGTGGATCAGCTCAACTCATTCGGCTCCGAAGTAACGCGTGTGGCGCGTGAGGTGGGGTCCGAAGGGCAGCTTGGCGGTCAGGCGAATGTGCCGGGCGTAGGCGGTACCTGGAAGGACTTAACCGACTCGGTAAATAAAATGGCGGATAACCTTACCTCGCAGGTACGTAACATTGCTGAAGTAACGACAGCCGTAGCACGCGGCGACTTATCCCGTAAGATCACGGTAAATGCCAAGGGCGAGTTATTGGAATTGAAAGATACCATCAATACGATGGTTGACCAGCTGCGCGGCTTTGCATCCGAAGTAACGCGCGTGGCTCGTGAGGTGGGTTCGGAAGGGCAGCTTGGCGGCCAGGCGAATGTGCCCGGTGTGGATGGTACCTGGAAAGACTTAACTGACTCGGTAAATAAAATGGCCGGTAACTTAACCGCCCAGCTGCGTAATATTGCCGATGTATCCATCGCGATAGCAAACGGCGACTTATCTAAAAAAATTACGGTTGACGTACGCGGGGAGATCCTCCAGCTAAAAGAAACCATCAATACCATGGTTGACCAGTTGCGCGGCTTTGCATCCGAAGTAACCCGTGTGGCACGTGAGGTTGGTACTGACGGCAACTTAGGCGGCCAGGCCTTTGTGCCGGGTGTTGCCGGTACCTGGAAAGATTTGACCGACTCGGTTAACCAGATGTCGAGTAACTTAACCCTGCAGGTACGTAACATCGCCGAAGTTACCAAAGCGGTTGCCAGCGGTGACCTTTCAAAAACCGTAATCATCGACGTAAAAGGCGAGATCATGGACTTGAAGAACACCATCAATACGATGGTGGACCAGTTGAACTCCTTCGCATCCGAAGTAACGCGTGTGGCACGTGAGGTGGGTACGGAAGGTAAACTTGGTGGCCAGGCGCACGTAAAAGGCGTGGGTGGAACATGGAAAGACTTAACAGACTCGGTAAACCAGATGGCATCCAACCTTACCGGGCAAATACGCGGTATTGCTAAGGTGGCCACCGGTATTGCAAAAGGAAACTTAAAACAACGTCTATCTATTAACGCGTTAGGCGAAGTGGCGCAGCTTACCGATACCATTAACGAAATGATTGACACCCTTGCGGTATTTGCGGACGAAGTAACCACCGTGGCACGTGAAGTAGGTGTGCAGGGCCGTTTGGGCGGGCAAGCCAGTGTGCCGGGCGCATCAGGTACATGGAAGGACTTAACTGAAAACGTAAACCAGTTAGCGCAAAATCTAACCGTACAGGTACGTTCCATATCCGAAGTAGCTTCGGCGGTAACAAAGGGCGACTTAACCCGAACTATACGTGTAGATGCCAAAGGCGAGCTGGAAGCTTTGAAAGATACCATTAACCAGATGATCGCCAACCTGAAAGGTACAACACTCAGGAACCATGAGCAGGATTGGCTGAAATCAAACCTTGCGAAGTTTGCGCAAATGCTGCAGGGCCAGCGCGACAGAAACGCGGTTGCAAATAAAGTACTGTCTGAGCTGGCCGAACTCGTAAACGCCCGTTACGGCGCATTTTATATTTTAGAACAGCCGGAAGGCGAGGACGAGGTTAAACTGAAACTGTTTGCCGGCTATGCGCAAAAGAACCGCAAAACTATTAACCAGGAGTTTTCATTGAGCGAGGGCTTAGTTGGGCAGTGCGCTACTGATAAAGAACGTATAAGGCTGGCCAATGTACCAAGCGAATACCTGCAGATCAGTTCGGGCATCGGCAACGCAGCGCCAATCGATTTGGTGATATTACCGGTATTGTTTGAAAACAATGTAAAAGCGGTTATCGAGCTGGCATCTTTCGAGAATTTCAGCGATACCCACATTGACTTTTTGGACCAGCTGACAGAAAGTATCGGTATCGTGTTAAATAACATCGAAACCAATACCCGTACGGAAGAATTGCTGGCACAATCGCAATCACTTGCCGGTGAGCTTTCCGCACAGCAGGAAGAGTTAAGAAGGGCCAATGATGAGTTGCACGATAAAGGCCGCTCACTGGAAGAAAAGGCCGAACAGCTTACACTTACCTCTAAATACAAATCGGAGTTCCTTGCAAATATGTCGCACGAGTTGCGCACGCCGTTAAACAGCTTGCTCATCCTCGCGCAGCAATTATTTGAAAACCCGGAAGGCAACCTTACCGAAAAACAAAGGAAATTTGCCAAGACGATCCACTCTTGCGGTGATGACCTTATCCAGCTGATCAATGATATCCTCGACCTTTCCAAAATTGAATCGGGCGTTATTGCAGCCGATGTTATGCCGGTTAGCTTTAAAGAGATAGCATCATTTGCTGAATCAACCTTTAAGCCAATCTCGGAAGCGAAGAACCTCAAATTTGAGATCGATATCGAAGAAGGCCTCCCCGAAACTATGGAAACGGACATGCAGCGCCTGAACCAGATATTAAAGAACCTGCTCTCCAATGCCTTCAAATTTACCGAAAAAGGCCGTGTAAAACTGCATATATTCAGGCCTGTAGTGGGCCAGGAAAACCCGCTTGTTGGTACCGAATCTGTCATTGCATTTTCAATTGAGGACTCCGGCATCGGTATCTCCAAAAATACACAGGGGATCATATTCGAAGCATTCCAGCAGGCCGAAGGTTCAACCAGCCGTAAATATGGCGGCACGGGGCTTGGGCTGTCCATCAGCAAAGGCTTTGCCGAGTTGCTGGGCGGTACCATTACTGTTGGCAGCGAATTAGGCAAAGGAAGTACATTTACCCTTTATTTGCCGTTGAAATATAAGGAAGAAAAATCTGTAATAAATTATCCGGCGAAAGAAGCCTACCAGGTTTCCCATCTCAGGAGCAATCTCATGGATGCCGCGGAACTGGTAATGGATGATGACCGCCACAATATTGTTGCCGAAGACAAGGTTTTATTAGTAATAGAGGATGATCTCCGGTTTACAAAGATACTTGTTGACAAAGCACACGATATGAACCTCAAGGTAGTTGTAGCCATCAGCTACCTCGAGATATTTGAAAGTATCCAGAAATATAATCCTATCGCCATTACACTTGACATCAACATGCCCGAATCAAATGGCTGGAAGATTATCAAATTGCTGAAGAGCGATATTAATTTGCGCCATATCCCTGTCCACCTCATCTCTGGCGAAGATAACAAACTGATCGCGCAAAAATATGGTGCAAAAAGCTTCAACCTTAAGCCTTTATCAAATACTTCGCTGGATGAGTTGATATCAGGCATAGTCAGTTTCCATGGGCATACCAAAAAGAGGGTGCTTGTTATCGAGGATAACGAAGCTGAATTGCAAAGACTTTCTGCATTACTATCAAACGATAGTGTAGAAGTTTTCGGGGCCACGACAGCTAAAAAGGGCCTTGCAGCACTTAAAAAGGAATTGTTTGACTGTATAATTTTAGATTTTATACTCCCCGATGCCGATGGTTTGGAGTTGCTGAATAAGATAAACCTGCTAAAACAGCCTAAGACAACCATTCTTCTGCATTCAGCAAGGGATTTTACCCAAAATGAGTTGTTGCAGCTAAAAAGGTTAAACCACAAAATTATCACCAAAACTCCTGACTCACACATCCAGATACTGGAGGAAATTTTGATATTGCTGCATATCAATAAAAAATTCGTGAGTGAAAGTAAATTAAAAATGCTGGATGGCATCCGCCAGAGCCACGATGTACTTGACTCGAAAAAAGTGCTGGTAGTTGATGATGATGTGCGAAACCTTTTTGCCTTAACAGCTGTTTTTGAAAGGTCGAGTTTAGAGGTGATCACTGCGGAAAGCGGCAGGGAGGCATTGGAGATATTGAATAATGATAAAAGCATTGATATTGTGCTGATGGATATCATGATGCCCGAAATGGATGGTTATGAAACCATACAGATCATCCGAAAGGAGCCAAGAAATAAAACTTTGCCTATAATTGCAGTAACGGCAAAGGCGATGATAGGAGACAGGCAGAAATGTATCTCATCAGGCGCTTCCGATTATATAACGAAACCGGTTAAAACCGACCAGCTATTATCATTAATGAGGGTTTGGCTTATTAAATAAACAGGGTAAAACATAGCTATAGTGAATAAAAATGACAAATTAGTGCCCGAAATACCTGTTAAAATCCTGCTGGTTGACGACAACGACAATAATTTAATGTCGATGGAAGTCGCTTTGGAAAGAGAAGATTATGTTTTCTTTAAGGCAACATCCGGCAGGGAAGCGCTCAGGATACTTTTACGCGAAGACGAATTTTCTTTGATCCTGCTGGACGTAAAAATGCCCACCATGGATGGCTATGAAACTGCAGAACTCATTTACCAGCGTGATAAACTGAAAGATATTCCCATTATTTTTATTACTGCACATGATTATGAGGAAGCAGCCATGTTTAAGGGCTACCAGGCAGGCGCCGTTGACTTTGTGCGAAAACCATTTAACGCGGAACTGCTGCGTTCAAAAGTTGCCATTTTTGCTGAATTGTTTAAAAAGAACCGGCTTTTAAGGCAACAGGAAGAGCGGCTGCAGGTGATCAATAACGATTTAATGCTATTGAACCTCGATCTGGAACAACGGGTATTGGATCGCACCATCGAGCTGGAGAACCTTAACCATCAACTAAAGTCGCTTAACTTATCTAAGGACCAGTTTCTGTCTGTACTATCTCACGATTTGCGTAACCCCTTTACAGCGCTGCTAATAGCATCGGCTAAATTGAGTGAAGAACCGGAAAACCTAACCACAGCACAAATAAAACAGCTTTCGCAGATAGTTCACCGTACATCAAATAAGCTTGTTAATCAGCTGAACGAAGTAATTGAATGGGCTAAAAAGCAAAGCAAAAAGGCGAATTTCAATCCCGAAAAGGTACACCTTATTATGGGTATTGAAGAAGCGCTGGAGCTATTAAGGCCAAACGCTGCCCAAAAGAAAATCAAACTTCAAAACCGCGCCCCCAAGGATATTTTTGTAAAAGCAGATTCATTAATGCTGCGGTCGATTGTACAAAACCTGGTTACCAATGCTATTAAATACACGCCCCAGGGTGGTTCGGTAACTATTAATGCAAAGGTGGATGGCCACATGGTGAGTATTTTGGTTGCAGATTCAGGCGTAGGCATGGCACACGAAATGAAAGAAAAACTATTTAATGAACACAACGGCGCATCCATATTAGGAACAAACAACGAACCCGGCAGCGGCCTGGGCCTGATGCTGGTAAATGATTTTGTGCTACAGCACGGCGGCACTATTGATGTAGCAAGCACCATTGGTAAAGGCACAACGTTTAAGTTTACTATTCCGGCGATGAGGGTGAAGTGATGGGGGGATAATAAAATATAGCTGATTCAAATAAAATTCGAAAATTCTTTAAATGAATCTTTTTAAATTTGTTTTCATAAAATTATGGGATCCTGCCGGTTATCCCAAAAGAAAAGCACTTCTATTTCATTCGGTTTAACTTCATAAAAAACAGAACAGTTTTTATGGATCAAGCCTTTCGAATGTTGGGGCTGTCAGTTACCGATTTGAACATTAATGGTGATTGTAAGATTAAATCAAGTGTTTTGACAGTTTTTCGCTCAAATTTCTCTAAAACTGCCTCGCCAAAACGATCATATAGCTGTGATTGAATAGCCGCATAAGTTTCTTTGGCTTGTCTTGAAAATGTTAGTGTAAAGCTCACTTATATTGAAAGTTGCTGCTTAAATTCCTCGTAGGTAAAAGTATCGCCGGCCTTTATATCTTCCTGTCCTTTTTTAATTCCGGCCAAAACATGCGGGGGTAATACTTCCTGCTTTTTCTCAAATTGCACATTTAGCGCTTTAAGGACCGCTGTGACAGCCTTTTCCTGTGCTTTTGTGGGATAAACGACTAATGTTTCCATATAATGCGCTGTTATACTTTTGACGTATGAACAAATCTACATTTTTTTACGATGCCCTCAATAAGTTTTCAATTTTTGCAATGCGTTCTTCCAGGCTTTCAAGATGTTTAACACGGTCTTCCAGTATGGTGAATTTTTCGAGTATCCGTTCAAATTTTTCTAATTTATCAAAAAAACGCTCGTTAATTTTGCCTGTTGATCCCATTGTTTAACAGAAACAGACATAAATTCCTCGAGAATTTCATTTGTCCTGTCCTGCTTTTTAAGCATTTCACTCATCAACTCAGGCAAACTCTCGTACTTATCCATGTTTTACATTTTTTTTAAGATATTGAATATCTCTAACGTTTGTACGGTTATAAATAATTTTTAAATTTAGTGAAAATTAATTAAAACAACATTTCTCATCAAATCAAAAAAAGGGTGTTACTCCCAATTTTACAGGCGCTCTCTGGATTGTCAATTTGCACAAAGAGAAATCCACCAATTTTTAAAAACTGGGTAAATTTTAGGGTAGAACAAAAAAAACCAGGCAACTTTCGTTACCCGGTTCCATTATAGTGATTGAATTGATTGCTACTTTACCATGGTCTATGAACTATTGACCATGGACTCCCCTTAGAACACCTGCTCAAACTGGTTTACTGCATCCTTGCTTTCTAATACGGAATGACCCATTAAAAACTCATCCACCTTTCTTGCCGCTTCGCGGCCTTCAGAAATTGCCCAAACTACCAGTGATTGCCCGCGGCGCATATCGCCGGCGGCAAATACTTTGCCAACGTTAGTGCGGTAAGCTTGTTCAGTAGCCTGAACATTCTTTCGGGCGTCAAGCTTTACCCCGATGTTTTCGAGCATACCGTGAAATTGCGGGTGCAAAAAGCCCATCGCCAGGAATACCCTTTGACATGCTATTTCGCGCTCCGAACCTTCTACTTTATTGAATTTTATTGGCCGGTTCATCACATCCAGTTCCCAGCTGATATCGCAAACCCTTATCGCGCGCAGGTTGCCATCTTCATCGCCCAAAAACTCTTCGGTGTTAATGCCCCAAAAACGGTCGACGCCTTCCTCGTGGCTGCTGGTTGTTTTTAGTACCATGGGGTAGGTTGGCCATGGCATGTGTGCCGTACGTTGCGCAGGCGGCTGCATCATTACCTCAAACTGTTTAATTGAGCTTGCACCCTGGCGGTTTGAAGTACCCACACAATCGGAGCCGGTATCACCCCCACCAATAACAATCACATCCTTGCCCGTTGCTAAAATATCCTCATCGGCAAATTTGGTATCGCTTACGCGTTTGTTTTGCTGTTTTAAAAAGTCCATCGCAAAGTGGATTCCTTTTAATTCCCTTCCGGGGATATCGAGGTTACGCGGAATTGTGGAGCCGCCAGCCAATACCACCGCATCGTGGGTACGTACCACCTCATCTGCGGCTATATCGTTGCCTATTTCGGTATTGCATTTAAATACAACGCCGTCTTTTTCCATTACTTCAATACGGCGGTCAACCACCCATTTTTCAAGCTTGAAATCGGGGATGCCATAACGCAGCAAACCACCGGGGCGGTCGTCGCGCTCGTAAACAGTTACCGCATGGCCGGCTTTGCTCAATTGTGCCGCGGCAGCCAATCCCGCCGGGCCTGAGCCTACCACGGCCACTTTTTTACCTGTTTTTATCAGCGGTGAGGTTGGCTTTACCATGTTTTTTGAATAAGCTATCTCTATGATATGCTTTTCAATTTCCTCAATAGCAACCGCCGGTTTATTTATGCCAAGTACACAGGCTGATTCGCATGGAGCCGGACATATCCTGCCGGTAAACTCCGGAAAGTTATTGGTTGATGACAGTATAGTATAAGCCTCTTCCCAATTTTTGCGGTAAACGGCATCGTTAAATTCAGGAATGATATTTCCCAGCGGACAACCCGAATGACAAAACGGTATGCCGCAGTTCATACACCGCGCTGATTGCTGATTTAGCTTTTCGTCGGTGTATAAATGAACAAACTCGTTATAATTTTTTACGCGTTCCGCAGCCGGGACCTTTTCAGGCATTTCCCTGTTAAACTCCTGGAACCCTGTTGCTTTTCCCATTAGCCAATAGTTTGATATTCTAATTTTTCTAAAACTTTTTTATACTCTTTCGGATACACCTTAACAAATTGAGAAGCTGCCTTGCGCCAGTCGGCAAGCAGTTTCTTTGCAACTTCGCTTCCTGTTAAATGGATATGCTTATGCAGTAAAGCGATGATCTGTTCCTCGTCTTTTATTGATAAAGGATCAAGGTCAACCATTTCGGTATTGCAATTTTCGCTGAAGGTATTGTGCGGATTGTAAACCCAGGCAATACCACCGCTCATGCCTGCTGCAAAGTTGCGGCCTGTTTCGCCTAATATAAGGGCACGTCCGCCGGTCATATATTCACAACCATGATCGCCAATCCCCTCAACAACCGTTGTCGCGCCCGAGTTGCGCACGGCAAAACGCTCACCTGCCATACCACGGATAAACACTTCGCCAGCGGTTGCACCGTAAAGCGCAACGTTGCCGATGATGATGTTTTCTTCCGGTGTAAACGTGGCTCTTTCCGATGGATAGATAGCCAGCTGTGCGCCTGATAAACCCTTACCCACATAATCATTTGCTTCGCCTTCCATCTCAAAGGAGATACCTTTGGTTGCAAACGCCCCAAAGCTTTGCCCTGCCGAACCTTTAAATTTAAAGTTGATAGTATTATCAGGCAGCCCTAATGAACCGTATTTTTTAGAGATTTCATTTGATAGCAAAGTGCCAATGGTGCGGTCAACGTTCCTCACATCAAACGTTGCAAATACGGGCGTTTTATCTTCAAGCGCAACCTTGGCAGCTTCCAGCAGTTTCCAGTCCAGGATATCATCCATGCCATGGTCTTGTTTTTCGCTGTTGTACAGGGTAACATCCTTTGGATTATTTACCGGGTGCAATATGCCCGAAAGGTCTATCTTTTTAGCTTTCCAGTTGGTAAGATTGTCTTTAACTTTCAGGAATTGAACGCGGCCCACCATATCATTAACGGTGCGAAAACCAAGCTCGGCCATTACTTCGCGCAATTCTTCGGCCATAAAGTGGAAAAGGTTTACTACGTGCTCCGGCTTGCCCGAAAATAATTTTCTCAATTCAGGGTCTTGTGTGGCAACGCCTACCGGGCAGGTATTTAAATGGCATTTACGCATCATTATACATCCGCCTGCAACAAGTGCTGCTGTTGCAACTCCCCATTCCTCGGCGCCCATTAAACAGGCTATAGCAAGGTCGCGGCCGGTTTTTAACTGGCCATCGGTTTGTAAAACAACGCGGCTACGCAGTTTATTACGTACCAATGTTTGATGCGCCTCGGTTAAGCCAAGTTCCCATGGCAGGCCTGCATGCTTAACAGAGCTGATAGGGGAAGCCCCGGTGCCGCCATCATAACCGGCAATTAAAATAACATCGGCGTGTGCTTTGGCAACGCCGGCGGCTATTGTACCAACCCCAGCTTTCGAAACCAATTTTACATTGATACGGGCCGCACGATTAGCATTTTTAAGGTCGAATATTAGTTGCGCTAAATCTTCTATCGAATAAATATCATGGTGTGGCGGTGGCGATATTAAGCCAACGCCAGGTGTAGAGTGGCGTGTTTTTGCAATCCAATCATCAACCTTATGACCGGGTAGCTGACCGCCCTCGCCTGGTTTTGCACCCTGCGCCATTTTTATCTGCAACTCATCGGCGTTCGTAAGATAATTTGAAGTTACCCCAAACCGTGCCGATGCCACTTGTTTTATAGCGGAACGCATCGAATCGCCGTTTGGCATAGGCTCATACCTTAACTCATCTTCACCGCCCTCGCCGGTATTGCTTTTACCGCCAATGCGGTTCATGGCAATGGCCATAGTGCTATGCGCCTCGTGCGAGATTGAGCCGAACGACATAGCGCCCGTTGCAAAGCGTTTCATGATGTTTTCCGCCGGTTCAACCTCATCGATATTTATAGGTTCGCGGTGGTGGGCAAAATCAAGCAACCCCCTGATGGTGAAATGCTTTTCGGTTTGCTCATTTATTTCTTTTGCATAGTTTTTATAAACCGCATAATTATTGGTGCGAGTAGCATGCTGTAGTAAATGGACTGTCGTAGGGTTAAACAAATGTGCCTCGCCCCGGCGTTTCCATTGGTAAATGCCGCCTTCGGGCAATAAATGGGTGCCGGTTTTGGAGCCGCCAAAGCCTATTTTATGCTTACAAAGCGATTCCCTTGCTATTTCATCAAGCCCCAGGCCGCCAATGCGGGTTACTGCGCCGGCAAAATATTTATCTACAACCTCTTTGTTAAGCCCTAATATTTCAAATACCTGCGAGCCGTGGTATGATTGCAAGGTTGATATCCCCATTTTCGAGAATATCTTCAGCAAGCCGTCATTAACCGATTTAACGTAGTTGTTGCGCAGCTTTTTAATATCGTAGTTGGTTTCAAGGCTGCCGTTATTTTTTAAAGTTTCAATGGTTGATAACGCCAGGTACGGGTTAATAGCCGTAGCACCAAAGGCGAGTAAACAAGCGAAGTGGTGTACTTCCCAGGTATCGCCTGTTTCAACAACCAAACCAACGGCGCCGCGCCTGCCGCTCCTTATCAAATGGTGGTGCACAGCCGATACTGCCAGCAATGACGGTATAGGCGCATGCTCAGAGTCAATGGCACGGTCGGATAATATCAATACCTCAAAACCATCATCAACCGAATCTTCTGCATACCGGCAAAGCCTTGCAATACCTTTTTCTAAGGAACCGGGCATGCCATCGGCATTATAATAAGTTTGCAGCGTTTTGGCATGGAACATGCCGGTATCGATACTTCTAAGTTTTTCGAGCTGGTGGTTTTTCAGGATAGGGTGCTGCAATACAACGCAATGGCAATGCATTTTGTCCTCATCCAGTAAGTTACCGTTGTTGCCTATAAACGTAGCCAGGCTCATTACCAAACGCTCGCGTATCGGGTCGATAGGCGGGTTGGTAACCTGCGCAAAAAATTGTTTAAAATAGCTTGAAAGGTGTTGCGGCTTGTCGGATAATATGGCCAGCGGCACATCAGTACCCATTGAGCCAATAGGTTCCTTACCATCCAAAGCCATAGGCTTAATAATGGTATCAATATCTTCGCGACTATAACCAAATACCTGCTGATAACGGAAAACAGAATCGTCCGACAAACTTGCAAATGCCAAACGGGCCTCCGCCAGTTCGCCTAATCGTATCTTATAATTATCAAGCCACCTGCCATAAGGCTGGCGCGATGCAATTTGGTGTTTTATTTCGTCATCAGTAATTATTTTGCCTTTTTCGGTATCTATCAGCAGCATTTTGCCGGGTTGCAGGCGGCCTTTTCGTAGCACTAATTTTTCATCAAGATTAAGTACTCCGGCCTCGGATGCGGCGATAACCCGTCCGTCGTTAGTAATTACATAGCGCAAAGGGCGCAGGCCGTTCCTGTCAAGCAATGCGCCTATCAGTTTGCCATCGGTAAAAGTTATGGCGGCAGGGCCATCCCAGGGCTCCATCAATGAGGCATGAAACTCATAAAATGCTTTTTTAAGCGGGTCCATTTGCTCGTTGCCATCCCATGCTTCAGGCACAAGCATCATCATTACATGTGGTAATGAGCGTCCGCTGTGCAGTAATATTTCTATAATATTGTCAAGACATGCTGAGTCCGACTGGTTATTATCTATAACCGGCAGCAGCATCTCCATTTCTTCGTGGGTGAAATAAGAAGAGGCATATGACTTCAATCCCGAATAAAACCAGTTAAGGTTACCCGTTAAAGTATTGATCTCGCCGTTATGCGCGATAAGTCTGAATGGCTGTGCCAGTTTCCACGAGGGGAATGTATTAGTTGAGAAACGCGAATGGATCATGGCAAAGCCAGATGCTATACGCGGATCAGTAAGATCATTAAAATATTGACGGAGCTGGTATGTAGTTACCTGTCCTTTGTAAACAATTGTTTTACAGGATAATGAAGTAAAGTAAAAATACTCAGCCGCAGTAGCCGGCAGTGTTTCAGTTATAGTTTTGTTAATGTATCTTCTTAATACGTAAAGCTTGCGTTCAAAATCATCGGCATTGGTAATATGGTGCGGCCTTTGGATAAAAAGCTGCTCTGCGTCCGGCTCAGCTTTGCGGGCGGTTTCGCCTATAGCGGACGAATTAACCGCTATTTTACGATACCCCAGTTTTTGCAAGCCCAATTTCTCTATCGCATTAGCTATAACAGTACGGCATGCCTTTTTTAAGGTTGAGTCCTTCGGAAAAAATATCATCCCAACGCCATACTCACCCGGTTCAGGCAAGCTGATCTCCAGTTCCGAGCATTCTTCCATCAAAAATTCATGGGGCAATTGTATCAATATACCGGCGCCATCGCCGGTTTCGGGGTCACAGCCGCATGCGCCGCGGTGTTCCATGTTTTCCAGCATGGTGAGCGCGTCATCAATTATCTTGTTGGATTTGTGTCCGTTAATATTGGTTATAAATCCCGTCCCGCAGGAGTCGTGTTCAAATTCTGGCCTGTAAAGACCCTGGTGGCTTTCATCTTGATCCATTGTAAAATAAAACGTTTATAAATGGTGCAACTACGAAGATACAGATTGACGGTTTGAATTTAAAATATCTTAACACTTTTGTGTTTTTCTAAATAGTATAATATTTTTAAATCTTAAAATTGATAAAATGGTAAAAAAATACGCATTTTAATTTAAATTTAATAATTGTAAAATCGATTGCTTAAAACTTACTTATTTTTCCACTTTCCGGTATAAAAGGACAATACGTTTTCATTGT
>Ga0207038_10043_pt2 | contig 36744 bp, 32 predicted proteins | sample Alteio_BWMinCont_76_FD_153285 | JGI IMG/M metagenome (GOLD analysis project Ga0207038, IMG submission 153285) | Enriched cells from forest soil in Barre Woods Harvard Forest LTER site, Petersham, Massachusetts, United States -... | ecosystem: Environmental > Terrestrial > Soil > Temperate forest >...
AGGAATGGACATGGAAACTGAAACGCTATCGGGTAATAGAACAATGAGTAACTGGCGCAACTGGGTATTGACGGATACACCGCAATCAAGGCGTCAGGCAACAATCGGCATGATATATCGCGGCTGGTTGCAATTCAGCCGGAATGGGCTTGCGATGACCGGGCTTATTGTATTGCTTGCGCTGTTCGGCCTGGCGATCTTCGCGCCGTCGCTGGCGACGCATGATCCGAATGCACAAGACCTCGCACAGCGGCTTGCCCCGCCATCGGCCGCTCACTGGTTCGGCACGGACCAGCTCGGCCGTGATCTGTACAGCCGACTCCTGTTCGGCGCGCGTATTACGCTTGGCATGGCTGCGCTGATTGTAGCGATCGTTGCGCCGGTGGGTCTGCTAGTGGGAAGTGTGGCGGGCTATGCGGGTGGCTGGACCGACCGCATCCTGATGCGTATCACCGACGTTTTTCTGGCGTTTCCCAAACTCGTGCTGGCACTCGCATTCGTGGCGGCGTTGAAGCCGGGTCTCACGAGTGTCGTGCTCGCGATTGCGCTGACCGCATGGCCCCCGTATGCGCGCCTTGCCCGTGCGGAAACGCTGGTGATTCGCGAAGCGGACTTCGTTTCTGCGATACGCCTGACAGGTGCATCGGCCACGCGCATCGTGCTACGCCACATCATGCCGCTTTGCATCTCCTCGGTGATCGTGCGCGTCGCGCTGGATGTCAGCGGCATCGTGCTAACCGCGGCGGGTCTGGGCTTTCTCGGCATGGGTGCACAGGCTCCGTCGCCGGAGTGGGGGGCAATGATCGCAAGCACGCGCGGCTTCATCCTGCAGCAGTGGTGGGTACCGGCGATCCCGGGCATTGCGATCTTCGTTGCATCTTTTGCATTCAATCTGCTCGGCGACGGTCTGCGCGACGTCTTCGACCCAAAGTCGGAGTGAGCGATGGAAATCAACGTTAGCAATCTCAAGGTTAGGTTTGCTTCGCCGGCCGGCGAGGTCGAGGTGGTAAAGGGTGTGTCCTTCCGTCTGGGAGAGGAGAAGCTCGGCATCGTCGGCGAGTCCGGGTCCGGAAAGTCGCTCACCGCGCGCTCGATACTTAAACTGCTGCCGATTCAGGCGAGGGTCTCTGCAGACACGCTCACATTCGACGGAATCGACATACAGCGCGCCGACGAGGCTCAGATGCGACAGATTCGCGGCAAACGCGCGGGTCTCATCATGCAAGATCCGAAGTACTCGCTCAATCCCGTGATGAGCGTTGGGGCGCAGATCGCCGAAACATGGCGTGCGCATCGAGGTGGTGGTCGCAAGGAATCGTTGGAGGCCACGTTGAATCTGCTGGATCAGGTCAAGATCCGCGATCCGCGCCGTGTTGCTGCGGCGTATCCGACGGAATTGTCCGGGGGTATGGGGCAGCGCGTCATGATCGCAATGATGCTCGCGCCCGACCCGGAAATGCTCATCGCGGACGAACCCACCAGTGCGCTCGACGTCTCCGTGCAAGCGGACATCTTGCGGCTGCTCGAGGGGTTAGTCGCGGAACGTGGCATGGCATTGCTGCTTATCAGCCACGACCTGCCGCTGGTCTCGCGTTTCTGCGACCGGGTGCTGGTGATGTACGGGGGGCGGGTTGTCGAAGAGCTGAAGGCGAGTGAGCTGACCCAGGCGCGTCATCCGTACACGCGGGGCCTGCTCGAATGCATGCCGTCGCTTGCGCGCCCGCAGGCGCGTCTAAAGACCCTGGAAAGGAGCGTGGCATGGAGCGAATGATCGAAGTCGAAAACCTTAACGTGCGTTTCGGCGGCTTCCAGGCCGTCAAGCGCGTGTCGTTCTCGGTTGAGAAGGGCGAGGCATTCGGTCTTGTCGGCGAAAGCGGCTCTGGCAAGTCGACCGTGCTGCGCGCTCTCGCCGGGCTCAACGGCGCCTGGGACGGCTTGGTGCGGATCAACGGGCGAGCCGAGGGTGTGAAGCGCAGCAAGGCCTTCTATCGCGATGTCCAGATGGTGTTCCAGGATCCCTACGGTTCTTTGCATCCGCGGCAGACCGTCGATCGCGCGCTGAGCGAGCCACTAGCGATTCATGGCATCAAGGACGCGGACAGTAGGATCGCACGCGCGATGAGTGAAGTCGCATTACCAATGTCCGTGCGTTATCGATATCCCCATCAGCTTTCCGGCGGACAACGCCAGCGTGTTGCGATCGCACGCGCGTTGATAGCGGGCCCGAAGATTTTGCTGCTCGACGAACCCACCAGCGCACTCGACGTGTCCATTCAGGCCGAAGTGCTGAATTTACTGGGCGATCTGCGGGCGTCGCTCGGCCTTACCTACATCATGGTTGGCCACAACCTGGCCGCAGTCTCCCACTTATGCGAGCAGATCACCGTGATGCAAAGCGGGGAGATCGTCGAAAGTCTTTCGGCAGCGGATTTGCGTGAGCGACGCATCGAAACGTCGTACACGCGGCATCTTCGGAATCTGAGCGACGACATTGAAGATCCTTTCGCTAACAGTGCGCACTTCAATTAGAGCCGGGTTACCTTCCGACGGCATGACCTTGTCCTGCCGAATTCTTCGTCATTGGGTATTGAGAACCTATTTATGGAAATCGAATCAAGAGTGCGCCAGATCATCGATCAGGCAACCGTCTGGGAAAACCACGCATGCATGCCGCTTCGCGCGGACGACGGTTTTCTTCCTCAACTCGAACGCTATCGACAGTCGGGACACTCGGTCGTATCGCTAAACATTGGCATGGATCTGAATACGATCAACGAGGTTTTTAGCACACTTGCGCATTTCCGCAACTGGGTGAAGCGCCATCCCGATCGCTTTCTGCTTGTCGACAATGTCGAGGACGTGAAGCTTGCTAAAGCCGAGGGGCGCCTTGGCATCTGCTTCGATCTCGAAGGCGCCGCATCGCTTGGCGGCCAGTTGAGCATGATTGAAATGTACTACGAGCTCGGTGTGCGCTGGATGCTGATTGCGTACAACCGCAACAACGACGTAGGGGGAGGCTGCCTCGACGATGATCAGGGGCTGACGGATTTCGGCCGCAGCGTGCTAGATGAGATGGTGCGAGTGGGTATGGTCCCGTGCTGCTCGCACACGGGCTGGCGCACCGCGCGTGAGGTCATAGATCACGTCGAGGGTCCGGTGATCTTCTCGCATTCGAACGCTTATGCGGTCTACGAGCAGCCACGCAATATCCCGGATGATCTCATTGTGGCGTGCGCGCAAACTGGCGGAGTCGTTGGACTGAACGGCCTTGGTCGTTTCATCGGCAAGGACGGCGCGGGCAATCTCGATAGTCGCAACGAGGCGCTGTTTCGGCATCTGGACCACATGGTCCAATTAGTCGGACCCGATCATGTTGGCATCGGTTTCGACTATGTGTTCGATGTCGACGAGTTGGTGGCGCACTACAAGGCGCGACCGGACCTGTTTCCGCCGTCGCGTGGCTACCCGGCGCCGGCGCCTATGGTTGAGCCGGAGCGCCTGCCATCGCTCGTGCGGATGATGCTGGACAAGGGCTATCCAGAAGACGCAATTGGCAAGATTCTTGGCGGCAACCATGTTCGCGTCGCTCAGACGGCGTGGAAGTGAATGCGGTATATGGGCAGTTACGGGTCGAGGCGTGATGGGAGTGTGTGATGCCGTTCTCATTCTCGATTAAGTTGCAGTGACCTAGAAATATCGTTTCCCCAAGCAATTCGAACGCTAAAGGCGCGACGCGCGACTCTGCCGCGCCCTCTCTTTTTAGTTGTTTTCCGCGTGCATGTCGATTTGTCGCTAAGTGCTGAAGCGAAGGTCAGCAGGGAGGCCGTCGACACAAATGTGGTCACCATTTACATCCGAATAAAAGATCCTTATTAATTAGTATGACGAAAAAAAATGACTTTGTACGTCGACTACAACTGCGGATCGCAAGACCGCATCCACAAGGGGAATACAATGAAATCAAAGATCGCCTCAGCGGTGGCCGTACTAGCGGCTATAAACTCAATGTCGGTAGCCCACGCACAGGGTTCGGTTACGCTGTATGGCCTGATCGACGCCGGACTGAGCTTCACGCACAACGTTGCCAATTCGGCGAACAAGAATCAAAACAGCAACCAGGTGGCATTTACCAACAGCCAACTTTCCGGTAACCGCTGGGGCCTACGCGGTCGGGAAGACCTAGGCGGGGATTTGTCAGCGGTTTTCGTACTCGAAAGCGGATTCAAGCCGGGAACGGGATCGCTCGGGCAAGGCGGACGGGAATTCGGCAGACAGGCGTACGTTGGGCTTAAGGACAACCAGTGGGGTACGGTGACGCTAGGGCGCCAGTACGATCCGCTCAAGGACCTCCTCCAGCCGCTTACGGCAGACAACATCTGGGGGGCGGTGAACGTAACGCCTGGCGACCTGGACAATTACGATAACAGCCTACGCGTGAACAACGCGGTCAAATACGCAAGTCCAGTGTGGAGCAATCTTCAGTTGGAGGCGATGTACGCGTTCGGCGGGGTTGCGGGCAACTTCAGCGCCGGCGGGACTGCAGCGGTGGCAATGACCTACAAATTTTCCGGATTTTCAGTCGGAGGCGGCTATTTCATCGCCAAGTATGATCCCAGCAACACGACCAACAACAGTTCCGACGTCATCAACAACTCTCTCGCGAGCGGTGCCTATGCTTCTGCAGCGCGCTCGCTGCAGATCGCGCGACTGGCTGCTACCTATGACATCGGCAAGTTCACGGTTGGTGCGGGATATAGCAATACGCGCTACAAACCGGCAGTGACTTTCGCAACCGCGCTCCAGCAGACGGAGGCGTTCAATTCGCTGTCGGCATTCGTCAACTACAAGTTCACGCCTGCTTTCCTCGGCGGCCTGGCCTATAGCTTCACGAACTCGAACGGAGCGCAATCGGCGCACTATAACCAGATCGGCGCCGAGGCGGAGTATCTGCTGTCCGTTCGCACGTCGCTGTATGCGCTAGTGGGTTACCAGCGGTCGGCGGGCCAGACGTTGAGCGGAAACCTCACGGTTCCCGCGACCGCTTCTGTAGGCGACATAGGGTATCAATCGGCCAGCAAGTCACAGATGACCACCCTGGTAGGCATAGTGCACAGATTCTGATTAATGCGTGGTTCTTGCGTGCGAATACACCAATGCGTCGATAAGCTCGCCACTGCATAAGACCGGCATGAACCTGAATATGGAGCGTCGAAGTATGTCGCAGGCTTCAAGGGGAGTAAGAGCACAACGAGTTCCACTATTTCGAGGATCTCGGCGTAGGCATGAAAGAATAATTACTGATCGTTTGCAGATGTATAAGTTAGGTTAATACACCGCCAAACATGTTGTCTATTTGATTTTTGTCCACCTAAGCTTAGGCAGACACGAGTTCCAAGGTTTCCTTTGGGAAAGATAGAAAACCGACCGATAGATCCGATTTAAGAATGAGGAGTCCGAACGACATCACTTCGCTGCTGTTTCTGAGTTTTAATGCGTCGCGGTGAAGGGTTAGGTTTTTCGTGAATCGTGTGTTGAGGGTGTTGTAACGATCAGCTTATTGAGGAAATATGAGCACCTTATGCACCGAAGAAATCATCGCTTCTTCAATCGTATGGGACAACCATAGCTGCTTGCCCCTTCGCGCCGACAACTCGTTCCTTCCGGAATTGGATCGGTTTCGGCGAGCAGGCTATTCGTTTGCTTCGATCAATGTTGGGTTCGACTTGACGACGGTTCAAGAAAACCTGCAAATTTTGGCGCATTTCAGAAACTGGATCCGCGATCACCAAGACGATTTTCTCCTGGTTGGAACAGCAAAGGATGTCGTTGAGGCAAAGCGGACCGGCAGGCTTGGTATCGCGTTTGACATCGAGGGGACGGTTGCTCTGGCGAATCAACTCAGTATGGTTGAGGCTTACTACGATCTTGGTGTGCGCTGGATGTTGATGGCGTACAACAAGAACAACTCTGTTGGCGGCGGTTGCCTTGACGACGATGCGGGATTGACAAGGTTCGGTCGAGAGGTTCTTGACGAGATGACGCGTGTCGGTATGGTCCCGTGTTGTTCCCATACGGGCTGGAAGACTGCGGCACAAGTGTTGGAATACGCTGATGGCCCGGTGATATTTTCGCACTCGAATTCATATGCAGTGCACACCCAGCCTCGGAATATCCCCGACTATCTTATCAAGGCCTGCGCTGAGACCGGCGGCGTTGTCGGGTTGGACGGCTTGGGGCGCCTTATCGGAATGACGGTCGAGGGCAAATACGACGCCAGTACAGAGGCACTATTTCGGCATCTGGACCATATGGTGCAACTGGTAGGTCCTGAGCACGTAGGTCTAGCTCTTGATTACGTGTTTGATTTGGACGAATTGGTTGCCTTATACCGGTCGAGGCCTGATATGTTTCCGTCATCATTGGGATACCCACGTCCCGCACCCATGGTCGAGCCAGAGCGGCTGCCGGCGCTAGTAAAGATAATGATCGATCACCAGTACCCCGTTGATGCAATAAAACAAATAATTGGCGGAAACTTCCTGAGAGTAGCAAAGGCAACATGGAAATAGTGCACAAAGGGTTTTAGAGCGCGCCAGCCTGCGATTGACGAAATTCAAGAGATGGACCGATACGATTACTGTCTTTATATTTCATAAATTGAGTAGCATAACTACTTAAATAGTTGATGGTTCATGTCGATGGCAAAACAAAAACGATTGACGCCGGCTTCTTGTTGAATCGACGGGAAGGCATGGCCGAAAAATTATTGCACACAACGGTTGGAGGATCCAATGATTAGCTTAAGGAAAGCCGTGTTATGTTGCGGCGTAGTTTGCGCCCCCGTGCTCGCCCAGGCACAGAGTTCCGTTACCTTGTATGGAATTATCGATGACGGCGTAGATTACGTTACCAACTCAGGAGGGTCACGCACAGTAAAGCTTGATGATGGAGTACTGTACGGGAACCGGTGGGGTGTGAAAGGGGTTGAAGATCTTGGTGGTGGACTACGAGCGTTGTTTACTTTGGAAGGTGGATACAGCCTGAATAGCGGAAAACTAGGTCAAGGTGGTCTGGAATTTGGCCGGCAAGCTTATGTGGGGTTATCGAACAACTGGGGCACGATAACTGCGGGCCGCCAATACGATTCGATCGCTGACTTCATCACACCGTTCTCACCAAGCTTGAATACCGTCGGGTATGGCGCACATCAGGGCAACTACGATCGGTCCATTGGTCTGCGATTAAACAACGCGATCAAGTACATGAGTCCTACCGTTGGCGGGTTTAACTTTGGAGGACTTTATTCCTTTAGCAACACTGCTGGCAGCTTCCATGACGGAAGTGCCTATACCTTCGGCGGAAAATACGCATATGGTCCGTTCAAAGTTGGGGTCGCATATGGCGCCTACTTTAAGCCTACTTTCGATCCGTATGCAGGCATTGGCGTTTCTAGTTTCCTTGGACAAACCACCGCCACCACTAACCCGGCGACCGGTGTGGTAACTGACGTGAACTCGTCGTTAGTTATCGAATCGACCAAGCTAACGGAGATCGGGGCTAGCTACGACCTCACGGAAGCGCTGATTCTCTACGGACTTGTGACCCATAACGCGCTCAAGGGTTTTGGGCACGACGACGCAATGAACGTGTACGAAGCTGGCTGGCAATACCACTTCACTCCGGCGTGGCTAATGTATGCCTCTTACACGCACAACACCTTCGAAGGGCATGCTTGGAACGACGAATCTGCAAGCGTGTGGTATTCCTTATCGAAGAGGACCAGCGTCTACGCTGCTTTCGAGTACCTTAGGGCATCGTCTGGCGTGAATCCGGTCATTGCTGGCAGCTTTGTACCCTCGACGTCAAACCAGCAGGCGGTTATTCGCGTAGGTATGTTCACGAAATTCTGAGTAAGTGGGAGACGCATTTCCGCTTGTGACTAAGCGGATATCGACTTTCCATGGGACGGCACGCGCAAGATATCGGCGGGTACGTTGTCCTTTGAAAAATGTACTACTGTTGAACCTTTGGAAAAGGTGCTTCGTTGGTAATCGGTTGGGGATGGTGAATGAAAATGCACGGTGAGATTTTCCGCCTAACGCGCCTTCTGCGTTGATGGGCATGTGTCGCGCGTTCTTGCACCTTGCCAAGTAAATTCTCGGGGCGGCCTTAAGCTAGTCGACGTACCGCGACCTGGAACCAGCGCAACAAGTGTCCTAATCTGATCAACGGTTCGCTGGTCCATTGGATTGTGTCAAAAGGAAATAGAAAATGAGATTGATATGCTCAATGGCGCTGCTGATGTCTCTGCTGACGCAGACCGTTTTTGGCGCAACACCTAAGGATATGCTCGTCGTTTTGAAGAACATCGATGACATTGTTAGTCTTGATCCGGCAGAAAGCTACGAATTTTCGGGCGCGGAGCTGCTCGCGAATATCTATCAAAACTTGGTGCAGTATGATCCCGCAGATCCAAATCACGTCCGTCCCGGACTCGCTACTCGGTGGTCTGCTGGCAAAGACGGCCACTCGATCGAGTTCGTCTTGAATCCAGATGCACGGTTTGCTTCCGAAAACGGCGTCCGGGCCGATGATGTTGTTTATTCATTTCGACGGGTGGTTCACCTGAACAGGGCGCCTGCTTTTATTCTGACGCAACTCGGTTGGACGGACGCTAATTTCGACGAAATGGTAAAGAAAACCGGAGATCGTACGTTGACCGTATTGTGGAAGGGCGATTTGAGTGCAGGTTTCGTCCTCAACCTTCTTGCGTCGCGTCCTGCTTCGATCGTGGACGAAAAAGTTGTGGCGACGCACGAAACGAGCGGCGATCTTGGCAATACTTGGTTGCAACAGCATTCTGCAGGAAGCGGATCCTATCAGCTCAAACTTTATAAGCCGCGGGAAGTGGTAGTTCTCGAAGCGGTGTCGACGTCATCTGCGGGCGCTCCGAAGATCAAACAGTTGCTTTTTAAAAATGTCACCGACGGGTCAACACAGCGCCTTCAGTTGGAGTCGGGCGATGCAGACATCGCTCGTGACCTTGGTCCCGACCAAGTCGCTGCGCTGAAAGCCGGAAAGGACATCACGGTCGAGGCATTTCCGCAGGCGACGGTACACTTTCTCAGTCTCAATCAAAAGTCTGAGAAACTGCGTAATCCGGCTGTCTGGGAAGCACTACGCTACCTGGTCGACTATGACGCTATTGCGAATCAGCTGCTCGCCGGTCAGATGGTCGTTCACCAGGCTTTCCTGCCAAGCGGCTTTGCTGGTGCACTCAACGAGAATCCGTACAAGTACGATCCGGCGAAAGCGCGCGAAATTTTGATGAAGGCGGGAATTAAGAATCTAAGCATTGACGTTGATTTGGTCAACACGCCTCGCTTCCTTAACATGGCGCAATCCATGCAGGCGAGTATGGCAAAGGGCGGCGTCACTCTAAATTTGCTGCCTGGTACGGCGGCCCAAGTTATCACTCGCTACCGTGCTCGAAAACAGGAGGCGATTCTGTTTTACTGGCGCCCCGATTACTTCGATCCGCACTCGAACGGCAAGGCGTTCGCATACAACGTTGACAATAGCGATACGGCACCACAAAGTAGTGCAACGTGGCGAAACGCTTGGTTGGTGCCGGACTTGAGTGCAAAAACAATGACCGCGCTAGCAGAATATGACGCCGACAAGCGGGCGGCCGATTATCGTGAAATTCAACGCATCGTACAGAAGAATTCGCCCATCATCGTGACCTTTCAGGAAGCGAGCCAGGTGGCGGTGCGTAGCAACGTCAAGGGGTTTAAAGTCGGTCCGACGCCTGATCTGATCTGGTACGCAGGAGTGTCCAAGTAATGGCGCGTTCAGAGTACCGCGGCGGCGGGGGCGACGAGCCGACGCGCCACTGGAGCATTGTCATTCGCTCCGTCATACGCAGGCTCGGGGTTGCGGTGGCTAAGGGAGCAGGGGCACTCCTGCTCACGTCCATCGGGCTGCTTCTCATTACCTTTTTGATTGGCCACGCTTCTCCTATTGATCCTGTTCTGAGGGTCGTAGGAGACCGTGCTTCAGTCGAGACGTACAACGCGACACGGATAGAAATGGGCTTGGATAAGCCATTGCCACAGCAGTTCGTACGTTATGTCGGTGACGTTTTGCAAGGCGATTTCGGAAAATCGACGAACACAGGAAGGCCAGTGCTTGTCGATCTTTTTTCTTATTTCCCCGCAACGCTCGAGCTGGCTACACTCGCGATCATCATTGGCGTGTTCCTGGGCATCCCGGCAGGTATTGGGGCCGCGCACTGGCATAACACCTGGGTCGATCATTCCACACGAATTGTTTCGTTGATGGGCTACTCGATACCCATTTTTTGGCTTGGCTTAATGGGCTTGCGAATTTTCTACGCCAGGCTCCATTGGGTTGCAGGGCCTGGTCGACTCGACGATATATACCTTTACACCGTGCCGGTGTGGAGCAACGTGATGCTTCTCGATACGCTGCGTGCGGGGAATTTGGACGCGTTCGAGAATGCGATTTCGCATCTCGCGCTGCCCGTGGGGTTGCTCGCTTTTTTTTCCCTGGCTTACATTGCCCGGATGACTCGCGCGCTCACCCTCGAAGAACTGAGTAAAGAATACGTGCTGACCGCGCGTACGAAAGGCGCAGCGAATGCGCGGGTCTTGTGGCACCACGTTCTACCCAACATTGCCGCTCCGCTCGTAACCGTAGTCGCGCTGTCGTACGCGGTGCTGCTTGAGGGCGCCGTTTTGACCGAGACGGTTTTTTCGTGGCAGGGGATCGGCCTTTATATGACCAACGCGCTCTTCGCCGCTGATATGCAGGCGGTTTTGGGGGGGACGTTGCTTATCGGTTTTACTTTCGTACTCTTGAATGCGCTAGCCGACCTGCTTTCCACTTTTCTTGATCCGAGGTTGCGATGAAGTTACATGCTTGGCTAACTGACGATTCACCCATGGGCGCACTGCAAGCTGTGTTCGTCCAATGGTATCAGGCATATCGAAAGACGATTCGTAACCCGGCGATGATATTCGGCTTAGTTATGATCCTGCTTCTCGTGTGCTGCGCGATCTTTGCACCGGCACTTGCGCGCTTCGATCCGAATGCGCAGGACGTAGCTCACCGTTTGATGCCTCCCGATGCCACGCATTGGCTCGGCACGGATCAACTTGGTCGAGACTTGTTCGCACGCGTGCTTTACGGGACACGTCCGACTTTGCTTATTATCACACTGGTCTCGTTGATCTCAGCGCCAATCGGTGTAGCAGTCGGCGTTTGCTCCGGATATTTTGGCGGATGGGTCAACACGGTTTTGATGCGGACAACTGATGTCTTCATGGCGTTCCCGCGCCTCGTGCTTGCGTTGGCATTCGTGGCGCTGCTTGGTCCAGGCATCATCAATGCGGTGGTGGCGATTGCAATTACCGCGTGGCCGCCCTATGCGCGTATTGCGCGCACTGAATCCGGGGCCATCCGTCGTAGTGACTTTGTTCTTGCAGCCCAGACGCTCGGCTTTCCGCCTCTACGAATTCTCGTCGGACAAGTATTGCCAATTTGCATGCCGTCCACTGTAATTCGTATCACGCTCGACATGGCGGGAATCATTTTGACCGCGGCGGGGCTCGGATTTCTCGGTCTTGGCGCGCAGCCGCCCATGTCGGAGTGGGGTTCGATGGTTGCGAACGGCCGCGAGTACGTTTTTGACCAATGGTGGGTGGCGGCAGTGCCAGGTGCGGCTATTTTGTTAACAAGTCTCGCGTTCAATTTGTTGGGCGACGGACTGCGTGACGTACTGGATCCCAAAGATGCCTGATTTGATTGTCGAGAATATGACGGTGACTTTTCCTGGGCCGCGCGGAAAGGTTGATGTCGTACGCGATTTTTCGGTGACGATTGGCGCGGAACGCGTCGGTCTTGTTGGCGAGTCCGGATCGGGCAAGTCGATGACCGCCCGCGCGTTACTTGGCCTCGTGCGTCCCCCGGGAAATGTAAGTGCGGGTCGGTTCACTTTTGGCGATAAAAACCTGTTAAAAGCTTCAAAACGGGACTGGATCAATGTGCGTGGGCGCGGTATAGCGATGGTTATCCAAGACCCTAAATACTCGCTAAATCCAGTCCAGAAAGTGGGTGAACAGGTCGCTGAGGCTGGGCTTCTGCACGGTATATTTACGCGATCGGAAGCGCGTGACAAGGCGGTGGAAATGCTGCGCAGCGTCGGCATCAGCGATCCGCATCGTGTCTTTGATGCGTACCCTCACCAGTTATCTGGAGGTCTTGGGCAACGCGCCATGATTGCTGCGATGCTGATTGCATCACCCCAAGTACTCATTGCTGACGAGCCGACCTCCGCGCTCGACGTTCAGGTACGAGACCAGGTGCTTGATTTGATAAGTCGAGAGATTCTGCAGCGTCAAATGGGGCTATTGTTGATTAGCCACGATCTTCGTATGGTCGCCCGGTACTGCGATCGTGTACTCATCATGTATAAAGGCCAAATTGTCGAGAGCTGCACGGGTGACCGACTGTTCGAAGCCAAACATCCCTATACGCGTGGTTTGCTCGGGTGCCTCCCGTCGGTAGCAACTCGTGGGACGACGCTGCCAACGCTCGATCGCGCTTCGCTTGAGGGCCATTTGAACGTATCGACCTTACGAACATGAGCAAGCGAACTCTACCGATATTGACATGCTCGGAGCTGGGCGTGCGCTTCACGGGCCGGCGCGATTTTCACGCGGTCAAGAACGTATCTTTTGAACTTTTCGAAGGTGAGACGTTTGGCTTGATCGGAGGCTCGGGTTGCGGGAAATCAACCATCCTTCGGGTGTTGGCCGGTCTTGAAGATAGCTGGACGGGGAGCATCGATCTCGACGGGCACAAGAGGCGCGATGGAGCACGTACAGCGAAGGGTTACGCACGAGTTGCACAGATGGTATTTCAAGACCCTTACGGTTCCCTGCATCCTCGGCATACCATCGATCGCACCTTGCGGGAGCCACTTGAATATCATCGATTTGACGGTGTATCTAGCCGAGTCACGGATGTTCTCACTAAAGTAGGACTTGATTCTCGGTTTCGGTACCGCTATCCGCATCAACTATCGGGCGGTCAGCGCCAGCGCATTGCCATCGCACGTGCCCTACTGATGGAACCAAAGGTGTTGCTTCTCGATGAACCAACTTCGGCGCTGGATGCATCTGTGCAGGCGGAGATACTCAATCTTCTTATCGATCTTAAAAAGCAGTATGGGACAAGTTATTTGTTCGTCAGTCACGACATTGGCGTTATCAGTCATCTTTGCGATCGGGTGGCTGTAATGGAGAGGGGAGAAATCGTCGAGCAACTCGACGAGCAAAAATTGATCTCAGGCGGCGTCCATCCCATGACGAGAGCCCTGTTTGCAAGTACCACTGGCCTAAGCCTTTCGCCCGATAGTCCCTCGCGTTCGCCGCCGCAGAGTGCGCAGTTCATGTAGCACAATTGATCAACCCTTTGTTCTAGGAGATTGTGCGTTTCTCGATCGTCTGTGCCTAACATGGATGAATGCCGCTACGCAGATCGACTACGAATTACCCCGCGTCTAACACGAAGTATGTGCAACTAGCGGATCTCTGCGCGCTGGGGATATAGACTGACCGGGGCCTGGAGCCCCATGATCACGTTCTAGGAACTGCCTGAGACCAAGAAATGGTGGCAGCCGGTCTCGGTGAAGGTAGGCATGACTCGCACGTTGCAAGTGTCCAATCGCGTCGCCATTTGTGTATCCGAGCCGTTTCTTTTTGCTGCGCCGGGGGCCGGGTCAGATCGCCACGGAGATAGCGTCTTGTTTTCCAAAAGCCAGCGCGGCAACTATATCGGGATTCACTTGCCGACTAAATGCCTGCACGATGAGGTTGCGCAATTCGTCGGCCAAAGGACCGAGTTCGCTTTCGCGGTAAGAAAGATAAAAGGTCCGTGATAGCGACGGGTATCTCACGCCCTTGCGATGAAAGTCGGTGAGTGGCACGATTTTGAGCTGTGGAATGTGATGTCGGGCCTGCCAAATGCAAAGCGGTGTCGTTATCGCGAATCCTAGTCCAGTCGCGACCATACCAAGCAAAGGTTCTGTGGTGTCGAATTCGCAGGTTCGCTCAATCGTGTCGCCATTCGCAGTCAGATACTGTTCGACACATTTACCGTTACGGCTACGGGCCGCGTAGCGAATAAGCGGCAAGGACCGTGACAAATCGGTCAAGGTTGCCAATTTTTTCCAGTCTCCAGATGCCGGCAATGCCGCAACGAACGGTTCCGAAAACAGCTTCACTTTCCGGATACCGTCGACTACTTCGTCGTCGATAGGTGTGATCGCGATATCGAGCTGACGTTGCTGCAAGGAACTTTCTAGCATGTCAGTGGAACCCGACCAAAGGCGTATCTGATGCGCTGTCGAAGACAATGCGCGGATGATGATAGGACCGCCCGCAGCGGCGAACGAGTCAGTACATCCCAGGCGCACGATTTGCATTTTTGAACGCGAGATGCGGCGGACGCCGTCCATCATCTCGTCGACCCCCCCTAACAGAGAACTGGCGTGCTGAAACAGTCTGTCACCTGCAGCAGTAGGACGAGCGGGGCGACTTGAACGATCGAGCAGTGCGGTTCCGAAGATCGATTCAAGTAACTTAACGCGCTGTGAAACCGCTGCCTGAGATATACCAAGCTGGCGCGAGGCTTGGGAAACTGAACCACTTTGGATCAAAGCGACCCATGTCATCAGTGGCTCCCACTCGGGATAGCGTTTCGGTGATGAGTCTTGCATGGCGATGACTGGGCAACCTCGCACGTTTTTGTTCGACGGAAATTATAGGATCCCACAGCACACGCCAATGTCAAAATCCATTCGGCGCGATCGCGAGTGACTGCGCTTGCGCAATCTCTCTGAATATGCGATGAGCGGGGGTCTCGTTATCTGCACACCACGCGAGCGCGATGTCAGCGACGAGCGTCGGATCGTCTATTGGCTTGAACTGAACTGGGAACTGCGTGGTGCCGCTTGTCCATTCGGGCAAGATCGCTACGCCGAAGCCAGACGCGACCAACGCAAGGATCGAATAGGTATCGTTCGCGTGTAATGCGCGATCTGGTTGCAGTCCTGCTTCATGACAAAGTTGACGGGTGCGCTCGTTTAACCTGTCGGTCGCACCCGCGGCAAAACCGATGAAAGTATCCTCAGACAGATCTCGCACGGAAATACGCTCGCATGCAAGTAGCCGATGGCCTAGAGGTAACGCCGCTACCATCCTTTCCCGGGCAAGGGTCATCGTGGTGAGACGGCCCGACATGACAGGCGGCCGGATAAAACCATAGTCGAGCTTGCCGTCCTGCAACATCTGAATCTGTACATCCGTCAGAATGCCGCCTAGCCAAATTTCGACCTGTGGGCAACGCTTGCGAAATGGCGCCAGGATCGACGGCAAAATTTGGAAGCCGGCTGCCGTGGCAAATCCAATTCGAATTCTCCCCTGAATTCCCTCGTCCACGCCGCGCGTGACAGCCACGGCTTCATCGAGGTGATTCAGGATAAAGCGTGTGCGTTCGAGAAACAGCTCGCCAGCCGCGGTCAGACGGACCGAACGGCTGCTGCGCTCAAGCAGCCGCACACCGAGACGTTCTTCGAGCTGCTTGATATGCGCGCTCAGATGCGGCTGCGCAATGTGAAGTCGGTCCGCCGCACGATGGAAATGAAGATCTTCGGCGACCGCCTGGAAGAAACGAAGGTCGCGTACATCTAGATGCGGATTGATACGTCCAAGCTTATCGATGTTGTCATATTCCATATTGGACGCTCCATTTCTAGCGCTATTTAATGAGCCACCTTCACTTATCTCTTTACCTTCAAAGGCTTGCGGAATGGGCGTCCCATCTTACAACAAACAAAATCGGTTTTATCAGCAGGCGGTTGTCTGTGACTTAACCTTGCCGTTCGGCGAATGGATCGACGGTCGTGAAGACGTGCTTGAGCGGTTCTACAACAGCGGCATCACCTTCGTCAGTCTGACGATGGGTAGCGACGAGGCCGGCACCGACACTACGATCCATAACATCGCCGACGTCACGGCGATGATCCAGCGACACAGGGATCATATGACCGTCGCACGGAGCGTTGCGGATATCCGTCGCACGAAACAAGAAGGGAAGCTAGCGGTCGGGTTCCACTTCCAGGGCAGTCTCGCGTTGGAAAGCAACCCAAATATGGTCGAGCTGTTCTACGGTCTTGGCGTGCGGCACATGCTGCTAGCCTACAACGTGATGAACGCCGCGGCCGGCGGCTGTATGGATCAGCAGGACGTGGGCCTGAGCGGGTACGGACTGCGGCTGGTTGAGGAGATGAACCGAGTCGGCATGATTGTCGACTGCACTCACACCAGCTATCGCTCGACAATCGACATCATGGAAGCGTCGCGGGTGCCGGTGATTTTCAGCCATTCAAATGCGCGGGAGGTCTACGAGCACGCACGCAATATCGCAGACGATCAGGCGTTGGCATGTGCTCGAAAAGGTGGACTAGTTGGCGTGACCGGTGTGGGCAAGTTCATGTCGTCCGGCGGCGAATCACGCGTTCAGGATCTTATGCCGCATATCCTTCATTACGCCGAGTTGATTGGCCCGCGGCACATTGGGCTCGGTGTCGACCACGTCTACTACCTGGAGCAAATGTATCGCAGAGTGGCAGCGCGGCCCGGCCTTTGGCCTAAAGGCAATCCACCACCGCCTTGGCACTACTTCACACCGGAGCAGGTACCCGAACTATCTGAGGCGTTGCTGAAAACGGGCATGTCGGAAACGGACGTCGCCGGAATTTTAGGGGAAAATTTCTTGCGCGTGGCCGAGCAAATTTGGAAGTAGCTACGTTTGCCGTCAGGGTGAGCGACGACTAATAAACGCGGGCAGAGAAGCTCGTCGTACTGGTTTGGAGGAGGAGTGGAAAACATGAATACGCAGGCAGCCCGATTGGCTCCAGCTGAGCATCCAGCAGCGAGTTATCGCACCATACTGGGTGGAGCGATTGGCCATTTCATCGAATGGTATGAATTCGCGCTCTATGGCTTCTTAGGCAGCGTGCTAGCCGCCAATATTTTTCCGTCCACGGACCCCGCGGCTTCGTTGATCGCGAGTTTTTCTGCATTCGCGATTGGCTTTCTTGGCAGACCGATCGGCGCTGTGGTGCTCTCTCCGCTGTGCGACAAGATCGGCAGACGAAAGCTGTTGTCAATGACGATTTTGCTGGCGGGTATCGGCAGCCTTGCGATAGCTTTGTGCCCGGACTACAAGACCATCGGCATCATGGCGCCGATCATCATCAGTCTGGCGCGGCTATTGCAGGGCTTCTCGGCGGGCGGCGAATTCCAGATCGCCATCACTTTTCTCAACGAGCATGCAAGGCCTAAATATCGAGCCTTTTCGGCTTCACCCCAAACCGTCTGTATTGGCCTCGGCATTCTCACCGCATGCGGCGTCGCGGGTCTGGTAACGCATTTTCTGTCGCCACACGCGTTAAACGCCTGGGGTTGGCGGGTGCCATTTCTCGTCGGCGCCTTCATGTCGCTTTACGGCGTCATTGCCAGGCGAGGGCTGGGCGAGACACCCGCGTTCGAGGCAATAAGCCGTGGCCGCCGCACTAGCGCGCTGACTATTCTTCGTTCGTTGACTGCGTTTCGGCGTGAAGCGCTTCTGGTGTTCGTTCTGGAAATGAACGTCGTGCAATATATTATGTTTCTTGTTTTTCTTCCCAGCTACGCACATTTGACGACTGGCCTACCGGTGTCGGTTGGATTCTCAGCAAGCGTGATTGCAACTGTCGTTTATTGCGTCGTATCGCCGCCGTTGTCATTGTTGTCGGATCACATCGGCCGCAAGCCACTTTTCATTGCTGGAGCAGTACTATTCCTGCTGTTCACCTATCCGCTGTTGCATACGCTGACATCGTCTGCGAGCTTCTCCACGTTCTTGCTCGTTGCGATCACGGGATCAATCTTCGTCGCCACTACCGGCGCACCGCTTTCGACGACCTTTGCTGAACTGTTTCCGACTTCAATCCGCGCGACTGGCATCGGCGTTCCCTATGCGGTGTCAATCGCGTTGTTCGGAGGAACCACGCCGATTGTCATCGTCTGGCTGCAAAACAGAGGAGGCGTGTTATGGGTCTCAGCCTACGTAATGACCATCAGTTTTATTTCACTCATCGTTTATCTCACGTTGCTTCCTGAGACACGAGGGCGCTCGCTGACCTCGAATCAAGACTTCAAGTAGGCCGTCGCATCAGTCGATATTCAAGACCAAGACAATGATTCCAGATTTCGACTGCCCGTTGGTTGACATTCCATCGAATTGAACACAACTGACGACGTCCAAAGAAGTTGAGTCGTCAGCGTAACTACACCCGTCTGAAAACGATTACTTAGTTTCCGTCAATTAGTTAAACGAAATAAATTTGAAAAAGGATTGGAGATGTTGAGAAAGATTGTATTTCCCCTTTTGACGCTGGGCACCGCTGTCTATGCGCTGCCAGTAGCCGCCCAGAGTTCAGTGACGCTATTCGGTATCGTCGACGATTCGATCACGTACATTCATAACGTGGCCGGACAAAGCTCGCGCTTGAGCGTCCAGCCGGGTCAGGCTTCTCCACGCTGGGGCATCATGGGAACGGAGGACCTGGGCAGTGGCCTGAAGGCGGTATTCCGGCTTGAGAACGGCTTCAATATCAACACGGGCACGCTTAACCAAGGCGGCCGCGAGTTCGGTCGTCAAGCATATGTCGGCCTTGCATCGGCCACGTACGGTACGGTGACGCTCGGCCGTCAATACGATGCCGTACGGGACCTCGTCGAGCCGCTTCAGGGAAACTGGCAGTTTGAATATATGAGCACGCCGGGTGATATCGACGATGCCGACAACGACCTCCGGTTCAACAACACAGTCAAGTGGACCAGTCCGGTATGGTCGGGCTTGCAGGTTGTCACCACCTACTCCGTGGGCGGCGTGGCCGGCTCTGTAGGGTCTGGACAATCGTACAGTGCGGCAGTCGCCTACAGTGCCGGCCAGTTCGGAGTGGCGGGCGGTCTGTTCCACATCGACAACGGCAACACGACACTGTCCACACGCGGCACGACCACAGCGGATAGCATCTTTCTGTCATCGGTCAACAGCGCCTATTCCACGGCGCGGGCGATCACCGTGGCGCGCGTGGGCGCAAAGTACCGGATCAGCGCGGTGATGTTCGGCGGCTACTACAGTTTTTCCCAATACACGGCCGATGCTGCGTCGACGTTTCATGGCAGCGAGCGTTATAACAACGGTTCGGTGTTTGCGCAATGGAACGTGACCCCGGCGTTTACCGCGCAGCTTGGCTACGACATTCTCAAATCGAGCGGAAATTCATCAGCGACCTACAACCAGGTGACGGGTGTTGCCGACTACCTGCTTAGCAAGAGCACGGACATTTACGTCATGGGCGGGTGGTGTCACGCATCTGGCACGAATGGTCTCGGTGCCGCCCAGGCAGTGATTGGATCATCCGTCACGAACTCGGGAGCGAACTGGCAGGCATTGGCAGCTATTGGGCTGCGCCACAGTTTCTGAGCATGCCGGGAGACAGAGCTGCATCCAGATGTGGACAGAATTTGTTGTCGGGCGTGCATTGCTGGAGTATGGCGATACGTGCAGGCCCGACATTGGAAACTTAACGTCAGAGTGCGACTGGAGGACAGCACGCAGTGGAGACCCATAACAAACTGTTGAATATCAACAAATAGACTGTTGCTTTACTAATCTAGTCGCCCGTCAGAAGATCGGTTCCCTAAGCAAACCAATGCGAATGTAGGCACAACCGGTGCCGCCATCTGGAGACTGAGACAATGAAGTTCGACTGGAATAATCCGTATCCAACTATTCGAGCCCCGCTTTTCGCGCGGAACGCAGTCGCGACGTCCCAGCCTCTAGCCGCCCAGGCAGGTGCGGCCATGTTGCGGCTCGGCGGAAATGCTGTTGATGCTGCATTGGCTGCCGCTGCAGTTCTCACCATTGTCGAGCCTGTTTCAAACGGCATCGGCAGCGATGCATTCGCGATCGTATGGGACGGCGTCAGGCTTCACGGTCTCAATGGTTCCGGCGGTGCCCCGATGGGCTGGACGCCTGAGTATTTCATGACGAAGTATGGTGTAAATGCAGCGGCCATCCTGCCAAAACGCGGCTGGGACACCGTCACGGTTCCAGGTGCGGTAGCGGCTTGGGCGGAATTGCACGAGAAATTCGGCAAACTTAGTTTTTCCGAGGTAATCGAGCCGGCTGCCGAACTGGCTGAACATGGTTTCGGAGTGGGACCGGTTACGGCTCGCAAGTGGAGCGCAGCCATTGCAGAGATGCAGGGACAACCCGGTTTCGACAATGCCTTCTTGCCACGTGGACGAGCGCCTCACGTAGGCGAACGGTTTCGACTGCCCGCTGCGGCGCGTAGTCTGCGCCAGATCGCCGCAACGCGCGGACGCGCTTTCTACGAGGGCGAACTGGCTGATCGGATCGTACGGTTTGGCGAGCAGCATGGAGCGGCCTTGACGCGCGCTGATCTTGCGAACTATCGACCCGAATGGGTTACGCCGGTCTCACAGCGATTTCGGGAGCACGACGTGCACGAGCTACCGCCCAACGGCCAGGGCATCGCTGCGCTTATTGCGTTGGGCATTCTTGAATGCCTCGATCTCGAAGAGTTGTCGGTGGACAGCGTCGATTCGATACACCTCCAGATCGAAGCGATGAAGCTCGCGTTCGCCGATGTGTACCGTTATGTGGCTGATCCACGCGCGATGCAAGTGAGTGCCGAGGAGATGCTGGATCCGCGATATCTGAAAGCACGCGCATCGTTGATCAAACGGAATCGGGCAACGCACTTCAACTTCGGCCTGCCGAAGACCGGAGGGACTGTCTATCTGACTGCGGCTGATGCAGATGGGATGATGGTTTCATTCATCCAGTCCAACTACATGGGCTTCGGTTCAGGGATCGTCGTGCCGGAGACGGGCATCAGTCTGCAAAACCGGGGGCTAGGTCTCTCGCTCGATCCGCAGTCGCCTAATTTCATCGCACCTGGCAAAAAGCCGTTTCATACCATCATCCCGGGCTTTTTGACGAAGGAGGGGAGGCCGGTCATGAGTTTTGGCGTGATGGGCGGCGACATGCAACCGCAGGGACATGTCCAGACCCTGGTGCGGATGTTGTGTTATCGCCAGCAACCGCAGGCGGCGTGCGACGCGCCTCGCTGGAAAGTGAACCGCGACTTTTCGATAGACATCGAAAGCACCGTCGACTCGTCGACCGCTGCGTCCCTGGCGGCGCTTGGCCATCGGATGCGTTCTATCGATGATCCGTACATGGATTTCGGCTCGGGACAGTTCATCTGGCGCCAGTCGGAGGCGCTCGCGGACGGCTACATCGTCGCAAGCGATAGCAGGCGCGAGGGGCAGGCCGCGGGATTCTAAAAACGGTCGCGTGGCAAGAAAACTGAAAGAGAGGGGACGTGAAAACATATCATCAGCAAACCCCGATTGATGACCCGGTAGCGAGCGCGGGCAGATGGCGAGACAGTGTCTACCGGAAAGTCACAGCGCGGTTGATGCCCGTGCTCGCCCTCGCCTATATGTGTTGCATGCTCGACCGTTCCGCAATGGGCTTCGCCAAGCTTGAATTTTTGGGTGCCTTGCATTTGACAGAAGCAACCTATGGATTGGCGGCGGGGCTCTTTTACATTGGATACATGGTTTCGGAAGTGCCAAGCAACGTCTACATGCACAAGAAAGGCGTGAAGAAAACGCTGCTTCGCATCATGGTGCTTTGGGGTATCGCCACAGGTATTGAGGCATGTGCAAAAACATCCGGCCAGTTCTACCTGATTCGGTTTCTGCTGGGCGTAGCGGAAGGCGGGTTTCTTCCTGGCATCCTGCTCTACCTGACCTATTGGTACCCGGCCGACAAGCGGGCTCAGGCCAACGCGCTGTTCCTCGTAATAAACCCATTTGCCGGCATGGTCGGTGGCGTGCTGGCGGGGGCGATCATGGGCCGCACGATCGGCTGGTCCGGACTTGCGGACTGGCAAAATCTTTTCGTGGTTCTCGGTACGGTGACTGTGCTGCTTGGTGTTTTCTGTTTTTTCTATCTTACTAACTATCCTGAAAACGCCCGCTGGCTCACCAAGGAGGATCGAGGACTCATAGCACTCGAGGTGACGCAGAACCGAGGAGTGCTTACCCGTCAGCACGAGATAAGTGCCGGCTTTCTTAAGGATCGCCGCGTGTATATTGCAATGGCAATTTATTTCACGTTGATCTCATCGTCCAGCACGTTCGCCATGTGGGGGCCTTCGTTAATCAGAAGCCTGACGATCAAGGCGGACATGCATTCGATCGGCTTTACAGCCGCCATCCCGTATGCGGTTTCCATACCTGGCACGTATCTGTTGGGTAAGAGTTCGGATTTCTTTCAGGAGCGTCGCTGGCACTATCTTGCCTGCACGCTGATGATAGGTGTTGGGTTCGCAGGCCTGTCACTCTTTGGTCAGGATCTGGTAGCTGGGATCGCTTTTCTTTCATTTACCGCAATGGGCATTTACGGAGGAAGCGCGATCTTTTTTACGCTTCTGTCGTCATTCCTGGGTGCCGACTCCGCCGCGGGTGGTATCGCGCTGATTACCGCCGCAGGAGGCCTAGGTGGATTCACCATGCCTTGGATCATAGGGCTCCTACGTACTGCGACCGGAAGTTTCAGTGATGCGATTCTGGTGGTGGCCGTGCTTGCGGTAACAGGAGGAGGCCTGCTGATCTTCGGAGTCCGCGACACGAAGGTTGGAAGAGTAGCGAGATAACGGGACTAGCCCGGCGTTGCCGCATCGCTATTTCTGGAGCTAACAGCCTTTGTACAGACTGCGCAGTTTTAGCGCGATGTCATTTCTGGATTGGATTTCGATGAAGACCACAAACGAACCTTCTGTAACCTCCTGGCGCCCGACGGTCGCTGGTACTCATTATTCCGTGTCATCCGGGCACAGTCTCGCAACCGCGGCGGCCATGCGTGTACTGGACAAAGGAGGCAATGCAGTCGACGCGGGCGTGACGGCCGCGCTGGCACTTGCCGTGTTGCAGCCCGATGTGGTGTCATTTGCGGGGGTGGCGCCAACGCTGATCTACCTGCGTGAACTGAATCAGGTTATAAGCCTCGCAGGCTTGGGATATTGGCCCGCGCGAACGGATGTGAACCGTCTCAGATCCGAAGGGGGCCAAAGTGTCCCCAAGGGAATACTGCGGCAGATTGTTCCTGCCGCTCCGGCCACCCATGTCCTTGCGCTTCGTGAGTTCGGAACGATCAGTTTCGAGGAAGCCGTGATGCCAGCATTAGAGCTAGCCAGAGAAGGGTTCTATCTGTATCCGGTTTTGCGGGGCAATATAGAAAGGCATGCTGCGGAGATTGATCGATATCTCGAGAACGCTACGGTTTTCCGCCCAGGTGGAAGGACACCCGAAGTCGGTTCGCGTTTCCAACAAATCAATCTCGCCCGCACGATTGGGCGCATGATCGACGCAGAGCGTAACGCGCCAGGAGACCGGCGTGCCAAACTCCGGGCCGTCCACGAGTATTTCTATCGCGGGCCGATCGCGCATGAGATCGTCGCGTTTCACATCGCACATGGTGGATTTCTGCGTGAGGACGACCTTGCCTCGTTCGAAGTGCCCGTCGAGCAGAGCATTTCGATCGAGTATCGCGGATACCAGGTTCACACCTGCGACGTGTGGTGTCAGGGCATCATTTTGCTGGAAGCGCTCAACATCATCGGGCGCGAGGACGTCACCCGATTTCAGCACAATTCTCCCGACTACCTGCATCTGATAACGGAGGCGCTCAACCTCGCATTCTCCGACCGTGAAGCGTACGTGGGTGACCCGCGATTCGTGGATGTCCCGACAACTGAACTTCTCTCGAACGCGCATGCGATCCGGCAGCGAGCGCGCATCTCGCCGGAGCGGGCTTTCGGCGAGATGCCCTTGCCGGGCCTTCAGCGGGCCCGGTCGCAGTTGGACCAAGTGGAGATCGCGCGATCAAGTGGTGAAGTTACGGCGGCGCCGGACACGATCTATGGTTGTGTCGTCGACGCGAGCGGCAACGCATTCTCCGTCACGCCGTCAGACACGATGTATGACTCGCCGATGATCGACGGGTTAGGGTTCGCCCCTTCTACACGAGGCAACCAGGGGCGACTGATCGACTCTCATCCCTGCTCGGTGGTTCCGGGCAAACGACCCCGGCTGACTCCCACGCCCGCGCTCGCTCTGCGTGATGGTCAGGTCGGCATGGTCTGGGGCACGCCTGGCGGCGACGTCCAGTGCTCGTCGATGCTTCAGGTCTTTCTCAATGTGACGCAGTTCGGTATGGAACTCCAGCAGGCAGTCGAAGCAGCTCGGGTTGCGCCGTTCAGTTTTCCTAATTCGTTCGCACCGAACGATTACCTTCCGGGGCGCGTGTGCGTGGAAAGTCGAATCAGTACTGAGACGGTTGAGTCGCTGAAACGGAGAGGGCATGACGTCCAGTTATGGCCCGAACTGGCGTGGGCGGCCGGCGCAGTCTGCGCGATCTTTCGGGATCCGCGAACGGGCATGTTGCATGCAGGCGCGGATCCGAGGCGGGCGGCTTACGCCGCGGCATGGTGATTAACAGCAATCAGTTGTGCACCAAGGAAATGACGGTCTCAATGATCGACACCATAAGAAAAGAATTCTTTTCTCGGCGTGATCGATATCCGATGTTCGTGACCCGTACATAAGCCTCGACGGAGCACGTGCGCGACCGCTTAACTGAAATCCGGCATCGGCTGGAGATGAGCAGAAAATCGTGAGCAATCTGCGTTTTATGCGAACGTTCGTCGCAGTCGCCCGAACGGGGTCCTTCTCCGCCGCTGCGGAGAAGATGGCGCTTACGCAAGCCGGGATCAGTACTCAGATGCGGGCTCTCGAGGAGGAGTTCAGGCACGAGCTATTCGACCGCTCCGGGCGTACCGCGGTGCTGAACGACTATGGAAAAGCCATCCTTCCACAGGTAGAGCAGATGCTGGCGATTTACGGGGACATACGCGCTGCCGCGGGCGAGGATGGCCAGGTCGCCGGCATGGTATCGATCGGCGCCGTGGTGTCGGCGATGGGTGCATTGGCGAAGACTGTCACCCGACTTAAACGCACGAATACCGGACTGGATGTTCGCCTCCTGACAGGAAAATCTGTTGAGCTCGTTCGCCGCGTGGAGTCTGGGGAGATCGACGCTGCCGTTACCGTTGAACCGCCGTCCAGGCTGCCGTCCACCTTTGACTGGTGGATGCTATATACAGAACCTCTGGTCGTCGTCGCGCCGCGCCACGTGACTCTCAGGGACCCAGTGCGGCTAATCGAAGCGTCGCCTTTTCTGCGTTTCGACCGGACACAGCATACAGGCGCACTGATAGACCGGGCATTGAGAAAATTGCGGCTTCATGTCGATGACTTCCTGGAACTGAACTCGCTCGAGACTATCGTCGAGCTTGTGCGGCAGGATGTCGGCGTGACTCTGGTTCCCCAACTGCGCTCGGCTGGCTGGGAACAGGACCCGAAGCTACAGCTTATCCCTTTGTACGGGAAGCCTCCCGTGCGTACGATCGGAATGATCGTACGCAAGGGTCAGCATCGGACAACTATCACCCGGTTGCTACGCAAGGACATCTTGCTGTGGTAGTTGCCAGTGGCCGCGTGCGCTATGGGATTCATCAGCAACATGGGGCGTTACGGACTCCTAACCTGGTTTCCGTTATACTACTTTCAGACTTCGGGTATATCGGTGCAATCGGCGATATGGGCTCAAATTGGCCTTCCAATCGGGACCGCTCTTGGACCGCTCTTCGCTGGATTGATATCGGATCGCCTCTTTGGGTCGAGTCGCTGGCAAACACTTGCACTTTCGTTCGCTGGTGCTGCGATTGGCCTTGTTGTACTTGCCCTTGTCCCGATTCGTACGCTCGGAATACCGCTCACATTTGCCGTGCTGATCATTGCTGGATTCTTTATCCACGGTGGTGGCGGCAGCGAACACGCACTGGCTGGCGACCTTGGCGGTAGAAAGATGCAAGGGACGGCACACGGCGTTCTGGATGCGGCAAATTATATGGGTGCGGGAGGCCAAGGCGTTGCGATAGGTGCCATCTTGGACTACACCAACAACAATTGGATGATGGTATTTCTTATTATTGGCGGACTACTGTTTGTCGGATGCTTGATGGCAATCGGGTCTGGTAGAAAATCGGGCGACAAAACGAAGTCGAGACCTGAGATAGTCGGCACGGTGAAATAGCAACCGCGCAAGAAAACGCGCTACGGCAAAAATTCCTGTGTCAGACGCTTACCCTTCTTGCGACTTCATCAATTACTCTAGCATCGTCGCGAGGATGGAATGCACGCCGTCCTCGTCACCCGCATCCGTTGCCAAATTTTGAGCATGCGACCTGCACCCAGTCGAGTATAGGTAGAAGATAGTAAAACTTAAGTCAATCAGTAGAATGGCTTGGGCTGCTTAAGTCTAGTGGACACGATCCTCCTAAAAACGACTTCTGCTGTTCAAGACGACTTTGCTGCGCGCTAGATGTTGAACTGCGCGCGAAAACAAGATAAACGTTTAAGAACTATTCGCTCGGTCACGTAACATGCCCTTGAGCCAACGACAAAACTCGCGTGCTGCCTGCACCCCATCGCTTAGCCTAACACCGGGTGTCGATCCACTGATCATACGTAAGCCCCTTTGGCGAGGTGGGCAACGGGATCCGCCGCGACCATGATGACTTCGTCCGCAGAATACAGGTCAGTAATCGTCGCGTGAACTTTTGCGCCCAGCGCCGATTGATACAGACGCCACGCGTGATTATCGGAGCGAGTTGTAATCAGAATCGCTTTTACACTGGCGCCTCGGGCTCGGAGTGCTTCGTTGACGTCGAGTAGAGATCCGACGAGAGCACGCCCGATGCCTTGACCACGATATGTCGGCAACACCGCGATTTGCTCAAGTTCGAGCACTACTTCAGTCCGGAATCCGCTTTTTTCCGCCCATACAACATATCCGACAATGTCGCTTCCACATTGAGCGACAAAGTAGCGCATGCGCGGATACCCATTAGCGGTGGCCGTCACCCATTCGAGCGAATGGCTTTGTCGGGCAAAGCTTTCGTGATGTACGGCTGCGATATTCTCCAGGTCCGCCGCACAAGCTGGGCGGATTGTAATAGTGAACTTTGTATCAGTGTTCGCCACTGGGCGACTCCTTCAATGTTGCTCGTCGCTCGTCGGCATTAATTCCAACAGCATCCGAACCTGCGCGGGCATAGGGCGCAGCCTTCGAACTGTGCGACGGCAGCAATCACTCGAATGGACCAAGCAAGGTCTCGCTGTTCCATGGGTCGGAATCAGCACATCGGGGAGGTGAGTGTCAATCTATCCATGATTCCTGACTCCTGCCAGGTCGCGCTTACAGCGGTGGAAGCGACGGGAGCAGTGCCGCACCCGCTGCGCCTGCCGCGTCGCCGAGTAGCGATTGGACGATGTTTGAATTGACGGTGAATCCCTCGGATCGTTTGAGCGATTCTTCAACACCCGCTTGATATAGAGGATAAAGACGAGCCGCGCTACCACTTAAGATCGTGATGTCCGGACCGTACAGCATCAGCAAAGTGTTCAATCCACGACCGACATATCGTCCATATCGGTCGAATGCATCCTGTACCTTCGGATCCTGTTTGCACTGTTTGCGGAAGAACGGCAGGTCTTGGTTTTCGTACGCCACGTCGGGCAGTAGCTTTTGCAACTCACGCTGCAACCACGTGCGTGAAGCCAGGCACTCCCAGCACCCCTGCAGACCGCAATAACATCGAATGGGATTGCTCGAGATGGGAATATGTCCAGCTTCTGGGTGTGAGCCATCGGCTGCCCTGAACGGTCGCCCTTCTATCAGTAACGCGACGCCGATGCCCGTACCCAAGGTGACCATAAGCATGCGTCTACTTCCGACGCCAGCGCCGAGATAATATTCCCCAAGCGCCGCCGTGACCGCATCGTTGTCGATGTGTACTTTCAGATCGAGCGCGCTAGACAACTCATCCACGAGTGGAAAATTTGAGAACGCCGGCAGCGTGTCCTCGTTTTCTATGACGCCTGTCCGTATGTTCACGGGGCCACTGGCACCTATACCGAGCGAGAGAAGTTTTTTCCCGCTTGGGATCAGTTCCCGAATGCTGCCGACGAGTTTGGCCACACGTTCGGACTTGCTCAATGGATTGAACGATGCGGTTGGCACAGTCAGACTGGCCAGTTCGCGACCTTCACTCGAGATGACAATACGAACACCTGTTCCACCAAGGTCAATTCCTGCACGGACATTGTCGTCTCGATCGGTACTCATATCGTCACCGTAACTTTCCTGCCGTAGAGAAACTCGCCGGGCACCAATCCTTTTGCACGTGCGATCAAAACGGTGAAGTGTTGAACATAGAGCATGCCGGCGATCAACCGAACGATCTCTGGCGACGCAGTGGTCCGCAGTTGCTTGCTGCGCCCATACGCTTTGGGCCCAATCGTCACAACTTCTGTCCCGTTTGCTGTCAGTTCTTCGGAAAGCGCCTGGAGCGTAGCATCTGTGCCATCGCCAATGAGTAACGCGATCATCCCCGGGCCTGAAGTCTCCATAGGGCCATGACGGAATTCTCCACTCAAATACCCTTCGGCCATCACTTTGCAGGCTTCCTTCAGAATAAGAGCGCCAGTCATCGTGGTTGCACCATCCGCACCAATACCCACTAGCGCGAGACGAGGCTCGCCGCCTTCGAGGAAAGCTTGACTGACTATCGACTGGACGGCACTTCTATCTTCGATCAAGCGAGCGAACTCTGCCGTTGCCGCCTGGATCCCGGCAATAAGAGGGGCTTCATCTGCACGACGAAGTGCTAGCGCCGTCCGGTATTGCGCGATCAAGGTGTTCACATAGCTCTTCGAACTGACAGTCGCTTCGGCGCCGCTCTTAAGCGCGACAAGAATATCAGCTCGCCTTGCGAGCGTGCTCTGCTCGTCGTTGGTCACACCGATGATGGTCGCGGGTCGAGTCGCACCATCGAGCTTATCCAATAGAGCAACGATTTCTCCACTCATCCCGGACTGCGACGTTGCCCACAGCAAGGTCTTGCCGGTGACGAGCTCAGGAAAGTCGAGGAGGGTACCCGTGTCGGTGCGCCAGACCGGTAAGCCACGCGCTGCAAGGTCCCGCTCGATTGGAATAGTCGCGTAATGCGAAGACCCCATGCCGGTCAGGACGATCCGGTCATACCCGAAGAGTTCCAACTGGTTCAGCGACGGTGGCAGTTCGTAGGCGAGCTGATCGGCGATTGCTATTAACTGATCGCTAATGTCCTGCTCGTAAGGACTGAAGTGGTTTTGCATACGCACGCTCGGACTCCCAAGACTGAATAAATCAATAATATATGCACAATATCGTGCAGTCAATGCACATTTTCGAGTGTGACTTGCCTGCCGTTACAGGGCATCAGAGTGTATTTGGCACGTCAGGGCGGCAGAAACATCGTGTTACCGGAAGTTAGCCGAGCGCTGGACTCCTCTTCCGGCTTACCAGCAGGCCATTCGACGCACTGGTCGCTCCCATGGGGCGCGGGGGCGACCGTGGGCCACTACAAAACCGAACCCGGTATCGGTAAGATGCACGCAGACGGGCAGCAGTTGCACGTAATGACCGCAGACACTTGTGTGCATGCGGCCTAAAAAGCACACGAGGATTGGCCGGATTCCCCTTCCAGCCCAGCTTTGACAATCGGATTGACTGCCAATGACCGCTACCGAGCGACGTGACCAGATAGTTGAACTCTTAAGAGCCCGCGGCTACATCAACGCCGGTGAACTGTCCGAACTATTCTCCGTGGACGGATCGACAATCCGGCGGGACCTGACGTTTCTGGAAAAGACGGGAAGGGTTATACGTACCCATGGAGGATTGCTCCCTGCGCAAGATGCTTCCGAAGGGGACACGCCGTACAACATTCGCCGCAACCTGAATACGCGGGAGAAAACGTGCATCGCCGCTGCTGCTCTGAGTGAGATCAAAGACGGTCAGTCGATGATTCTAGATAACGGCTCGACTGTGTTCCACCTCGCCCTCGCCTTGAAAGCGAGGAAAAATATCACGGTGATAACGAACGACCTGATGACGGCGATGCAACTTTCGCAACACCCGAGCATCACGCTGCACGTAGCGGGCGGTGTGATGCTTCATAACGTTTACACGCTGGTGGGGCCGGACACGACAAAAAAATTCGAGCATATGCACGTCGACTGGGCCTTCCTGGGGGCGGAGGGCGTGCATTTCGAGAGCGGCATCACAAACATAAACACGGTCGAAATTCCGGTGAAGCAAGCGATGATTGCCGCAGCGGAACGAACAGTGGTTCTGGCAGACAGCTCAAAGATCGGATACCGGGCGTTGTCGCATGTCTGCTTGCTCGACGCCATTGATCACGTAATCACCGACGACCAGCGCCCCATCAAAAACCAGAATAAGTATGGCGAGAAGCTTCAGGTCGCTCGAGCATAAAAGCGCGTAAGCGCCGAAGCAATGTGGCATCCGAGCGATTGGTCGGCCGGATGCCCGGCGCACGACAGCGGTCCGCTTGATGCTGTCCAATTAGCCAAGGCGCCGGCAAAACCCGCCTTGTAACCGATATCAGGGAAAGTCCTGAGTGCGGATCGCGCAGGCGTCATCGGCGAACTTGTATCAACGACCACTTCATAAGCCCGGATCCCGGCACCCCCCCGCCACTATTGGCCTCCGGACCACCCTACGCCGCAAATTTGCTCCGCTCGCGAGGCTCAGGATCCGGTGGCTGCGAACCTATTTGCGTCCCTTTGAGACCGGGATATTTCCATTTGCACGATATCGGGACTTGACTGCACGTTTTCGTGCGTCAATACTAAATTTACACCGAGGACATAGCGAACGCATCGCTGCCTCGTCTAACTACTGATTAAGGAGAATTCCTATGATCAATGATGAAGATTCGGGAGCAGGGAGTAGCCTCCAGCGCAACTCGGTCGGCCTGCCCACGGTCCTGATGCAGAGCATTGCTCAGATTGCACCAGCAGTCGGTGTCCTGACGACAATCGCTTTCAACACTCAACAGGCTGGTCTGGGTGCCCCTTCGACCTACATCGCGGCATTCATCATCGGCTTGGTCGTCGCAATCTCCCTTGCCCAACTCGGGAAGCATCTGCCTTCGGCCGGTGGCTTTTACACGTACGTCAGCGCAACAGTTGGCCCACGCTCCGGATTCATGGTTGGATGGCTTTATTCATGGGTCGTAGCGTTGATACCTGGAGGGCTTGCCTCTTATACGGGCTTTGTTTTGCAGACTGAGTTGCAACAGAACTACGGTGTGAATATCCCGTGGCAACTGATCACCTGTGCCATTCTTCTGGTGGTGGGGTATACGGGATACAAAGGCATTCGCGCGTCTGGGAAGATGCTTACGGTACTCTCGATCGTTGAAATGTTGATCGTAGCTGGATTGAGCATCTCGGGACTGGTGTCGCCCGGACCGGGAGGAATAACGTTTTCTGGCTTCAACCCGGCCAGTAGCACTTCGTCACATGGTTTCTTCCTGGCGGTTGTGCTTTCCATCTTCGCATTCACGGGATGGGAAGGCGCAGCGGCCGTCGCGGAGGAAGCCCGCAACCCACGCAAGGTGATTCCGCAGGCGATTATCGGCTCGATGATCCTTCTGGGTATTTACTATGTCTTCTGTGCGTGGGGAATTCAAATCGGCTGGGGCACGCAGCATCTGGATGGTCTCGCGAACTCGAAGGAAAACCCCGCGTTTGTCGTAGCTCATCGGCTCTGGGGCCACGGATGGCTGCTTGTGCTGCTTGCGCTGCTGAATTCCGGTATCGCAGTTTGCATCGCTTGCACGGTCGACTCAACTCGCAACTGGTATGCGATGGCGCGCGCAGAGGCGATGCCGCAGTGGCTGAATCGCATCCATCCTGTTCATCGCACCCCGTACACAGCCGTGATTGCTCAAACGGTGCTGGCGCTGATCGTTGGCGTAGTCGGAGGAGGTTTCCTCGCTCCGGACCAGTCGTTCTTCATGCTTGGGACGCTTGCGACCATCATCTACGTCTTCGTGTACCTGATGGGCAATATCGGTGTCGCACGTTATTTCCTGACGACGGCACGCCGCGAACTCAATGTGCTGATCCACGTCATTTTCCCTGTCATATCGACAATCGCGCTGTGCTTTGTCTTGTACTACTCTCTCGTGCCATTGCCCGATCCACCGGTTAGCTACGCACCGGTCGCGTTCGCCATTCTGCTGATCGCAGGGTTACTCATGTTGTGGCGCCTCCAGAGAAGCGGCCGTACAAATTGGAAAACACTCTCCCGGTATGTCGTTGACAACGAGTCCACCGTGCCGTCACGGGATCCCGAAGTTGACGTACGGGTGACTAAGCTTGGAGTGTGAAGCACGTAGGAGGCGACGCAGCCGCGAAGCCTAACGAGCTATCTTTAAAAAAATTCGATCGCCTACCACGGTGGCATCGCAGGCGGGCATCGGAACAGCAGCAATCTTGCACTGGATTAAGTCATGAGCAGCAACGTTCGAGAATTTGACTACGTCATAGTCGGCGCGGGCTCTGCGGGATGTGTCCTCGCTAATCGATTGACGGAGGATCCGGCCGTCGAGGTTTGTCTTATCGAGGCCGGCCCCAGCGACAAAAGCATATTTATCCAAATGCCGGCTGCACTTACTTTTCCTATTGAGAGTGATGTTTTCAACTGGAAGTTTGAAAGCGAACCCGAACCTGAACTCCATGGCCGTGTCATCGGTCAGGCACGCGGACGTTGTCTCGGGGGCAGCTCTTCAATCAATGGCATGGTGTACGTACGAGGAAACAAGAAAGACTACGACAGCTGGCGCGACGTCGGCGTCAAGGGGTGGGATTTTGAAGACTGTTTGCCCTATTTTCGGCGGATGGAAACGTTTGAAGATGGACGCGACCCGAGACGAGGTGGATCGGGTCCAATCACGGTTGTGCGCAGCAAGGCAGACCATCCGCTGTATCGGTCGTTCCTGCAGGCAGGCCAGGAGTTCGGTCTGCGTGATGCGGGCGACTACAACAGCGGCGAGCAGGAAGGGGTGCACATAACGCAGGCTAACATCCGCAACGGGGTCAGGTGCAGCACGAGCCTCGCCTATCTGGAGCCTGCCCTGAAGCGTAAAAACCTGACCGTCATGACAGGCTGCCTTGTCGAGCGTATCAACTTCGACAGCAATGCAGCGAGCGGCGTGACATTGAAACAAAAGGACGAGCAGAAGGAGGTACGAGCAGCTCGTGAAGTTATTCTGTCGGCGGGCACCATTGGCTCACCACACCTTCTGATGTTGTCGGGAATAGGTGAGCGCACGCAGTTGCAACAATATGGAATCGATTCTCGCGCTCATCTGCCTGGCGTCGGCGCGGATCTGCAAGACCATGTCGTGGCACCGTTGCGGTTCCGTACGCCAAATGGTGTGTCGATACGCCGGCAACTCAATACATTTGGTCGACTGAAGCTCGGCGTTGAGTGGTCACTCTTCAAAACAGGACTCGGAGCGACAAATTTCTTTGAGGTTGGGGCGTTCTTCAAGAGCAGCGACGAAATAGACTACTTCAATATGCAACACGAGTTCCTGCCGTTCCTTGCGGACTTTCAGTCCGGGAAGGTCGCGATATCCGATGGCTTCCAGTATTTTGTCAGTCAGATGAGGCCGTACAGCCGCGGCAGCGTCACTCTGAAATCCGCGGATCCGACACACAAGCCAGCAATCCGGTTCAACTATCTCACCGATGATCGAGACATTGGAGAAATGGTGAATGGCATTCGCCGTACGCTGGAAATGGCGAACCAATCAGCCTGGTCGCGTTATAGAGGTGAGGCTATCGATACTCCGAACCTGAGCGACTCCGATGTTGATATCGCAGCGTGGCTGCGTACTGTTGCCAATACTGAGCATCATCCAACGAGCACGTGCCGCATGGGTACCGATGAAAACGCTGTGACCGACGAGCTTGGCCGCGTACATCAAGTCAGCAAGCTGCGTATCGTCGATGGATCGATCCTTCCGAAGGTCCCGTCCGCCAACATCAATGCGCCCATCATTATGGTGGCGGAGAAAATAGCGGCATCCATGACGCGGTAAGCAGCTTCAGGTTTCACCTTCGATGCGTCAACGCCGCGAGCGCCGACATACTACGACGTGCCTCGACTCACTGGCTGGGCCACACGGCGGCCACTCACCAAGCCGATGCCGGCACCGACCTCCGATTCATCCAGAAGAATCTGCGACATACTTCGCTTGAAAGTACGGTGCGATACCTCGGCATCGAGGTTGACGATGCGCTCGAGATGGCGGAACAAACGGAGGCTTGAGCCACGGTTGGCTGGGCAGTAGTCGGGCACTGTCCGGCCAACAAGAGCCGTTGACGAACTGGCGTCGAGGGTCGGGAATCAGTTGGCGGATTCAACCGGTGGATGCAGTACCAAGACCGCTCTCACATGCGAAAGGCCGTCAACGGACGGGGCCGCGATCCAGAATTTGGTGGTTCTGACCAGTGGATGGAGGAGTCGAGTACCGTCGGTCACCAACAGGCACACCCATTAGCCGGCCGGGGTCAAGGGTAAAACAGGTACGCCGCAAACAATTGCGTCAATTCACAGCGACCACAGCGCGTCACCTTCATTCGTGCGAATACTAACCGCGTCCGTTTTCTCACTCGTTGGTTGCGAACCGAATCGCACCAGACACCCGTCGGGATCAAGCAGTCGCAATAACCCGCGACTGCCCTGGCGGCAGTCGCCGCCCCAGAGAAACTTTGGTGCCAGTCCGTGTCCAGAGGATGTTTGCATTCCCTGTGGCTATCGTCATGACGACGACACCAGTCCTTTGATGGCTCACGGCCTGGGCGATTCAGTGTTCTGCATTCGTTCAGATGGCGCAAGGGCGGCGTCCAAATCATTCGGGTGGCTTCACACCAGTCCCTTCGCCTGGCTCATCGCCCCTGGCCAAACCGTTACCCGAAACACAAGTGCACATCGAAGGGCTTCTGGTCTCGCAGCATGTGGTAGCACGCCCGCGCAAGCTTGTGTGCCAGAGCCTTGATTGCCAGGACGCGGTTCGTCCTGCTCTTCTTGCTATCGTAAAAGCTTCTGGCCTGCGGGCAGTAACGCATTGCGAAGTTCGCTGCCTCGACAAACGCCCACGCGAGATACTTGTTGCCGTTCCTGGTATTGCCTTCACCCTTCTTCCTGCCGTTACTCTCTCTCAGGCTGTCAACACAGCGACAGTAGGAACTGAAATTGCCGACCCGGGCAAAGCGGCTGATCGATCCGGTCTCGAGCATGATGGTGGTCGCGAGCGTGTCGCCGATACCCGGTACCGTCCTGAGTAGGTGATACTCGGCACGCAGACTCACGCGTTCCCTCAGTCGCTTCTCCAGCGCTTCAATCTGCTGGCCCAGCGCCTGGCTGACCGCGCGGTTGGCCTCCATGGCCAGCGTGACATCGGGCGTAAATGCAAATTCGTCGACCTGTTCCGCCGTCAGCCGTTTGACTGTCTCGCCACTCATTCTGCTGCCCGTCTGCCGCATCAGGATCCCCTCGATTGAAAGGATCTGCGCTGTGCGATAGCGCACCAGCTGCATGCGCTTGCGCGCCAGGTCGCGTGCGCCGCGATCCTCGCGCGGATAGACATAGCCCTCGGGCAGCAACCCGAGCCTCAGCAGCTGCGCCAGATAGGCCGCATCCCCGAAATCTCCGCTGTGTTTAAGTCCGTCGTATTTCCTGATGGCAGCGGGATGGGCCAGGTGTACCCGGTAACCTGAATCTATCAGTCCATCCACCAGCCAGTACCAGTTGTACGTACTCTCGACGACCACACCCACCAATTCGTGTTGGTACGGTTCAAGCGCCGCCGCAACCCGAGCGAGCTCGTTTGGCAGGCGTTTCTGGTACACGATCCGGTCGTTGTCGTCGCTGACGATCACCACGCAGTTGTTCGAATGCAGGTCTATGCCACAATATTTCATGTCGGTCTCCGCAGGGTCAAAGTGCGTTTCGCAAACTGACTTTAACCCTCGTCGCATAACCACGGCGAGGAGGCCGGCTACATGATCATCAATCGACTAGATCCATCGCATGACCGGAGCTCGGCGTCTACTCTATTTTGGCGGGCCCTCCGCCTGCGTCGCTTCGGCGAGACGCTACGATCCACTCGGGTTCACTGGATTGGAGGAACTGAGCCGATCTTTTGAGAAAGCAGGCGCTCGTAGACGCCAAAGTTTAGGTCGACCTCAGTTTGCTCGACCGTGTTTACCGTCACCGTTATCTGCTCGGGCAGCAAACCGAGCACAGTGGCGATGGCAACTTCGAGTTGGGCTGCACAGCGCCGGTCTTCCGACATCGTGGTTCCCACGAAAATGTCATACGCCTTGTCTGGGTCGCGATAAATTACTTCCACAAGCCTCGCACGCGCGCTCATGTTGTTTTCGATGGCTAAACGTGCGAGGTCAGCCACTGTATGCATGGTGTCGGTAGGAAACCCCCGGGTTGCATGCAGAC
>Ga0207038_10045_pt1 | contig 36247 bp, 29 predicted proteins | sample Alteio_BWMinCont_76_FD_153285 | JGI IMG/M metagenome (GOLD analysis project Ga0207038, IMG submission 153285) | Enriched cells from forest soil in Barre Woods Harvard Forest LTER site, Petersham, Massachusetts, United States -... | ecosystem: Environmental > Terrestrial > Soil > Temperate forest >...
CTTTTAATCGTAACCCCACACCAAAAGTAATAAACTCCCTTCCGCCTTTAGTGGGGTTTTCATAAAAGAATCCTAACCGGGCTGCGAATTGGTTATCATACCAATATTCAAATCCGGTAGCATAATCAATTTCATGGAACTCTTCAAGTCCGCCGCCGGGTGCATCATAAAAAGATTGTATCATACCTTGTGGAACACCTACGTTTGGGTCTTTACCAGCTAAAATAACAGGTTGCCCATCCTTCAATACTTGGCTGCCTGTACTGTCGTTTAGTTCATATACCGGCGGAGTAGGAACAAGCAGTTTAGTAAGATCAAGCGCCCACGTTATTTTGTTATATTCATCCAGGTTCATGGTTATAGCAGGGCCTAAGCGAAGTTGCGTAGGTTGAAAATCGGAATTACCACTGTTGGTGTAGCTTATTTTATTACCAATATTTGCAATACTTACTCCCGCATTAACAACCGTCTTTTTTCCGCCCCATTCCAAGTCTTTTGATTTGTAGTAGGCCGAAATATCAACCCCCACGCCACGTCCCGGCTGGGTATATTCTTGCCCCGCTGCTACTCCACCGGTAAGGTTAGAGTAAACATACCTGGCTGCCATACCAACTGAAAAATTATCGCTCAATTTAAGGGAATAACCAGCATCAAGAGAATACTCTTCCGGGTTAAAGCTGCCAATAGCAACACCTCCATTATCGGTGAACTGAATATTTCCCAGCGAGAAATAACGAAGAGCAAAAGCTATGGTTTGATGTTGGTCGAGTTTTTTATAAAAAGAAAGATACCCCAAATTTATATCAGGCACTAATTGCCTTAACCAGGGAGTATAGGAAACCGAAAAGCCCATTTCATTATCAATGAATCCCAGTTTTGCAGTATTATAGGCCATTGAATTAGCATCGGGGCTTGTGGCCACACCTACATCGCCCATGCCTCCGCTGCGGGCATCGGGAGTTATGATTAAAAATGGAACAGCAGTGGTTACTACATTCACATTTTGAGCAAGGTTTTGCCCCAATAAATTACCTTGCGTGCTACCCGTTTGGGCAAAAGAATAACCTCCGGCAAAAGGGATTAACACCAAAGTTGCAATAACTTTATTCGATACACTAAGTTTCATTTGCATTAATAGGAAAATTTAGTAACGCTTCAATTCATCAAATATTATGTCAGAGTAGTAATAAAAGGGATGCAAAGATAGAAAACCTTACAATATGACAACTTTTTGATATGTGCTGGCGGTTTGACCCGTGCTTGTTCTAACCCTTAAATGGTATATATAAACTCCTCTTGCAATACGGTCGCCATAGTCATCTCTGCCATCCCAATCAATAGGGTCTGACCTGAAACTTTGCGTTTTTACAGAGGTTAAAATATTCCTTACCAGTTTTCCTGAAACTGAAAATATTTGAATCTGCACATCCATTTGGTCGCACACTTCATTTATTTCAAAATAGAATTGGGTGTGTGTCGTAAATGGATTAGGATAATTTAAAACGTGTTGTAATTGCAAGCTCGATTGAGGCTCCACATTAAACTCGGTTGTGGAAACCGATGTATTATCATACACATTCCAAACGCGCAAAGAAAGTGTATGCGTTCCATTACTCAACGAGCTGAAAGGAAATGTGATGGTTCCTTTTTGGTAACTGTTCAGCGAAGGTTCATAGTAATTTGTTAAATCGTAGGTGTTAGCTGTATTGTTATCGAGTACCGCTGTAATATTATGCCCGATAGAGCTAACAGAAGTGTTAATGCCATTACTATCGAAAACAACAGCAAACAAAGATGGATTTTCATTTGTAATTCCGCCATAAACAAAGTTACTGTCGTTCATGTACAACCTCACTTTAGGCCCTACGCCATTATTATGTGCAAGAGGCGAAGTACCTCCCACTATAATATTCTGATAATTGCCAGCAGCGTCAGTTTTGCCATTTTCAGCGTAATAGCTTATTTTTCCGGGGCCATAGTAATAAAGGATGTCTTTAGGCATCACATAGGTAAATGTAAAAGCCCCGTTATTAACTGTAACCAACCCTTTAAATAGTTCGCTGTTTTGTATCTGGAATGTGAGTGGACAACTGGGGCCATAACCGGTGGGATTATACCCATCGGTACATCCGCCTAAATTTGCCAGGGTAGTTATACTTACAGGTTTATCACATACGGTAGGATATAATAATCCATTAAAAGACGTCAATTGTTTTCCCGAACTATCGGTCACATATCCTGAAATGGTAACCTTGTCTAAAGCCTTTAATGTATCGTGGCTTGCTGGGGAAGTGGTAACTGAACTAGTATGAATATTATACTTGGGATAGGCCAATCTCACCGCCGGATCGCCTAATAAGGAATAAGACAAATTATTTACGGAGCCTATTAGGCCGCCCGATGAATTTTTTGTTATAGTAAGAATATCGCCGATGCGGGGAAGGCTTCCATCAGGTAGTGGAGCATATAACGAATCAATAAAAACCTGGTTCAATTCCACATTTGATTGGAGAAACACTCCCCTGGTGGCACTTACCATACCAATTACACCGCCATTGGGCAAATTAACAGATAATTGTCCCCCCGAAATTTGCAACGGGTTATCCCACTCGCTAAATGCACAGGAGCCATTAAAGAAAAGAGGTAAAGCATATAAGTTATTCCAGGTGTTGATATCGTTAAAATCGAGTATCCTTTCAAACCCTAACCCGGTTGGGCCTCCATGCCCTTCAAAATTATAAACAAGCAACCCTTGATTCATTTGGTTATCAATAGCTATATTAACCTCAGGATATCTGGGGCCTCCGGGGGTTTGCACCATCGGGTAGGCATCGGCATATATTTTATTAACATTTAATGTTTTAAAATTTGCCAGGATAGTACTTGACATGGACTCTGAAGCAGTTTCGAAGGCATTACCCGCACCATCGTGCGCTATAAAACAAATTGTGTTTCTCCAATTACCCAGCGTATATTGATTTTGTGTATTGCAGCATGCATTGAGCGAAGCGACCGATTGCCCCGTAGGGTTTTCATATATCATCACTTTATTAACACAAGCCTGGGCTTCAGCCGTATTATCTACAGCAAACCTACCAATAGAAAGGTCAACAAGATAGGCTCCCTCTTCGGGTGGGGTAGTTACTGTGCTATCTAATAAAGCAAAATAATCGTCTGTTACATATGAGCCGATAGGGTCAAATGAATTGCCCGATTCGTAGGTAATCACATAATTTGTATTTCCCGAAGTGCGGTGCTTAGGATCGTACGAACCGCCTCCGAACAACAACAAATATTTCGGGCTATTAGCATACTTAGTAGCACGATCGTAAAACATGCGTGCAAAATCACGAATGCCTGTAGGGTCTTGTGCACCGGAAGAAAACTCGTTATATACTTGTTGAGTGGTAGCAACATTCACCTTTAAGTTATCGTGTTTCTCGTGAAAGCTGGCCAGTTGTTCAGCTTGCTCAATAAATAGCGGATTAGTAACTATGAGCATATCGGCTTGCGGCATGGCATGTAGATTTTGATTACCTACCCGTCCAAAATAAACCGGTGTTAAAAATGAATTGCTTTTATTATTAAATGTGATGTATTGCCTTAGCGTATTAGTGGGGACTTCGAAATTACAATTTCCGTCGCTTCGCGATAAATGAATGCTGTCTATATTTTGTGGATCTGTTACATCCCAAACCTGCACATGATTAAAGGTAGAAATGGAGAACAAAGAAGTATTCCCCGGGCCTGCCGATTTAGTATCCCTGAATTCCATCTGGTTTTGACCACCTGGCAATGTTAATTGCCTTCTCGCATTAGCTTCTATGTAATAAAGCCAACCTATGGCAGAAGGGGTTTGTTTTACAACCGTTACAGGAACGGAATTGGATGATCCAGGCGTATAAGTATACGTTTTGACCCCAAAGTTGGCATACGTCTCTTCAAATTGGCAGGTTACATCTCCTATTGTATCAATAACCTGCGCAGCATTAGATGATGATACGGTATATATGCTATATCCTGAGCCGCAATTACGCGAAGCAATTACCGCTTTAACATAAACCGGGCCTGAACTGGAAATATTTGGAAAAGGGAAGGAAAAATTATATGTTGTGGTGGTTTCAAAAACTTCTCCCATCCATTCATTTCCCGATTGAATAAGGTTTACCCCATCCAGTTCATGAAAGGCATAGTCGTCAAATGTAGTGACTGTATTGTTAGGTGTTCCGGTTGCCAGGGCTTTGTTACCTATTAGTTTTTCAGGCCCTGTTCCATCAATATTTACAAAATAAAAAGTAGTATCGGAATAAAGATTTGAAGTGTGATGAAAATGCCGGTCGCTACTATCGTAGGCCCACGTATGAGGGCTTTGTCCGTAGAATAATATATAGTCATTCTTCTTAAATGTGTTATCGCCTTGGCCTTGCACATAAATAGCATCTTCCAATAAATCATCGGGACGGTATACTGCATTTGATTGGGGGAGCATTCCGCCACCATTTCCATATACACGGATTGTACCCGGCGATATCTTTGATGTATCAACTCCCGCTTTCAAAAAGAATGCGGAATTAAGCTCATAAATACCATCGGCTGTAACCCCCACCCGTAGCCATGTGCCGCTACTTAAAACAGAATAGCTTGCAAATGTTACAGCAGGCTTACTTACCCTAACAGGCTGCTTGCTTTGCAGAACATTTAACGAGAAAGAAACCATTTTTTCATATGCCCCGGTAGATGGGTTTTTTCGTATAGGGATGAAGGAAACGCTTAGATAAAACTGATTTTTTTTATTTACCACTTTCATCTTGGGTAAAATATCTTTCGGAACCCATTTGGCATTCGTACCCAATGCCTTTATTTCTTGCTGGGTAAGTGGTTCAAATTGGGGGTTAACTATACTGGCGGAAGCCTTATTAGCTCCACCGGCCAGTTCAATCCAGTCAAAAAACTCAGGCAGGTAATGGTTTTTAGGCTCATACTTTCCTTCTTTTAAATTTAAATATTGTATTGCTGTTGCGTCATTGCCTGACTGATAGATAAGCGGTGCACCCCAGGCAAGGGTGATATTACCGGTTTTATTTACATTTTTGTTATTAGCGGCAACAGGGGAAATAGGGTTAACTGAAGCAGGTGTAGCAGTAGCCGGAACATTAACCGGGCTGGCATTAGGAACAAACACCCCTTTAGAAACCGGATTAGCAGGTTGTTGCATCGCAGGCGAAACATTGCCTGCAGCAGGCTTCAAATTATTCTGTTTGCTATTTACCTGTGCCCATAATGGGCTTAAAAATGACGGAAATAACAGGAGTACGACAAAGGACAGAAACTTCATTTTCGAAAATTTGGATTGTATATTCCTGTTGCAAAATAAGGTAATTTTAATGGATTCCACTAGGTACTGAAAGAGAAACTGCAAACTTTCCGAATTATTGTATACACTCAAAAATACTTGATTTTGTAACCTCTGGTATGTTTTTTTCGTACATTTGTCCTCTAATGCATACGTAGTACTATGAGAAAAATACTATTTTTTACTTCACTTACTTTGGCAATGACCATGGGGACGATATATAATTCCACCGCACAGGACGCCCAGTTTTCGCAGTTCTATGCAAACCCATTGTATCTGAATCCTGCCTTTGCCGGAAGCGAAAGATGTCCGCGTATCTGCGTAAACTTTCGTGACCAATGGCCCTCTATTCCCGGCAACTTCGTTACCTATAGCGCTTCTTTCGACCGTTATGTTGACGCATTAGGAGGCGGCATTGGCCTTATGGCTGAGCAAGACAAGGCTGGTAACGGTACCCTTACCACAACCAACCTGAGTGCCATTTATGCTTACCAATTAAATGTGAGCAGGGACTTTACAGTTAATGCAGGCTTCCAGGCTACCTATCACCAATTGAGCCTTGATGAAAGTAAATTAAGCTTTGGAGACCAAATTGACCCTGTTAGAGGGTTTGTTTATACTACAGGTGAAACATTACTTCGCAACAGTGTTAGCGGCCCCGACTTTTCAGCCGGTCTTTTAGGATATGGCAGAAACGTATTCTTTGGCTTTGCCGCTGACCATCTTACCCAACCTGATGAATCGTTTGTACAAGGAACCAGTCCGCTGCCTATAAAATATACAGGTCACGCAGGGGCTATGATACCTATCAATACCCGTTCAACTCTTGTTGAAGACCAGTTTACCCTATCACCTAACGTATTGTATCAACAACAAGGTAATTTCAGGCAACTTGACCTTGGATTCTATGGTATAAAGGGCTCTGTTGTTGGTGGATTTTGGTATAGAACGGGTGATGCTATCATCCTCTTAATCGGAATTGACAAAGGCACTTTCAAATTCGGATATAGCTATGACATAACCATATCAAAACTGACCTTATCAACGGGAGGCGCTCATGAATTATCTATGATATTCCAGATCCAATGCCGTCCGAAAAGACACAATTATAGAATTATTAACTGCCCTTCATTCTAAAAAATACTTTTACACATAATCTAACCAAGAAAGAACCATGAATAGAAGCATCAAAATCTTAGGAGTAGCAGGATTATTTATTTTAGGAGCCTGTGGTAAGGAAAGATCCCCGGTTACAGGTTGGAACTATAACGACCCTCATAATGGAGGTTTCCAAACCAATCCTTATGCTGGACAAGAAACCGGCCCCGGCCTTGTTTTTGTAGAAGGCGGTACTTTTACTATGGGTAGGGTTCAGGATGATGTTATGAGCGACTGGAACAATGTTCCAAGAAGGGTAACTGTATCTTCCTTCTATATGGATGAAACAGAAGTTCCTAATAAAGCCTACAGGGAATATCTCTATTGGACCAATCGCGTATTTAGCAACGACTATCCACAAATATATATTAAAGCATTACCCGATACACTTGTATGGAGAAGTAAACTGGCTTACATGGATGACATGGTTAAGTACTACTTCCGCCATCCTGCTTACCAGGATTATCCTGTTGTAGGAGTAAACTGGCTGCAAGCTAACGACTTTTGCAAATGGCGCACAGATAGAGTGAATGAACTGGTACTGGTACGTGAAGGTATTATTGACTGGAACCCATCCCCTTCAAGCGCTGACTATTTTAATACAGAAGAATATTTAGCCGGAAAATGGGCTGGAAAAGTAAAAATACCACTTCCTGATTTGAACCCTGCGAATGGTAAAAATGGTAATAATGCAGGCCGGAATGTAAAGATTGAAGACGGTATATTTTTACCTGACTATCGTCTCCCAACCGAAGCTGAATGGGAATTCGCAGCGCTCGGATTAATTGGAAATACCAAGGACGAACTTATTTCACAACGCAGAATTTATCCATGGAATGGCCACGCAACACGTAACCCTGATGAAAAGTATATTGGCCAGGAACTTGCTAACTTTAAGAAAGGCGCGGGCGACTATATGGGTGTTTCAGGTAGCCTGAATGATGCTGCTGATATTACATCACCTGTATTCTCTTATTGGCCGAACGATTATGGTCTTTACGGTATGGCAGGTAACGTGAGCGAATGGGTTATGGATGTATACAGACCTATGATGCCTTATGATGGTGATGATTTGAAGTCTTTTAGAGGAAATGTTTACAGCACGCAAGTTAAAGATGAGGATGGCATTGTAATACAAGACTCTCTTCAATATGATGCTGACAGCAACATTGTGAGCATACCCGGCCAGGTTAAAAACAGGGTAGTTGATAACAAGCATAAAGAAGATAACCTTGCTTTCCGCACAAACTATCACGAATCTGACGAAATTGACTATTTAGATGGTGATCCTAATTCAAGCGAAACTCAAGGCTCATGGGGTACTAATACACCTGGTGCTACCCAAGACAAGACCTTGATGTATTCAACTGGAAGCACTACACTTATCAGTGATTTAACCAGAGTTTACAAAGGTGGTTCATGGAAAGATCTTGCTTTCTGGATGAGCCCGGGAACAAGAAGATTTATGGATCAACGCCAGGCTACCGACTACATTGGTTTCCGTTGTGCTATGTCGAGACTGGGCAGCCCTATTGGAGTTGCAGGGCCAAGCAGCCGTTACTAATTAAAATATTATAAGTTTTATTAAAATCCCCGCTTATTGCGGGGATTTTTGTTTCCACTACCCTCCTCTCCCCTGTATTTACTCAGTAATGCTATGCATAATAGCTTATTTATGTACCTTTGTTGCCTATTTATAGCCATGCTCCCGGATAAAATAAAATCACTTGCTGCACAATATTATGAGACCATATTGGGGTATCGCAGACATATTCACGCTAACCCCGAGCTCTCTTATAACGAAAATAATACGGCAGATTTTATTATTTCCGTTCTTGAAAAGCATGGAATACCATATATACGTATGGCAGGCACAGGCGTTATTGGCATTATAAAAGGAAAAAATCCAGGCAAAACCATTGCCTTGCGGGCCGATATAGATGCTTTGCCCATTGAAGAAAAAAACGATGTTCCCTATAAATCAAAAAATAAGGGAGTAATGCATGCATGCGGGCACGATGTACATGCATCCTCCCTGCTTGGAACGGCCATTATACTTAATAGTCTTGCAAGCGAATGGAACGGAACCATTAAACTTATATTTCAACCCGGTGAAGAAAAGCTTCCGGGTGGAGCATCCATCCTTATAAAAGAAGGCGTACTGGAAAACCCTTCTCCCGAGTCCATTATAGCTCAGCATGTATTCCCTTCATTGGAAGCCGGCAAGGTAGGCTTTGCCTCAGGAAGCTATATGGCTGCCTGTGATGAGATTTACCTTACCGTAAAAGGCAAAGGTGGACATGCTGCATTAAGTGGCAGCCCAACTATTGTGAGCCCGCTGCTTATTACATCAGAGATATTACTGAAGTTGCAAGATACTTTTATGAATGCATCACAAACTTCGCCGGTTGTGTTCGCATTCGGCAAAATGATTGCCAATGGAGCTACGAATATCATCCCTGATGAGGTAGTGCTTGAAGGTACCTTCCGTACAATGGATGAAAACATCCGGACAGAAGGGCATAAGACCATTACTGAAATCATATCTGCTACAGCAAAAAAATGGGGTGGTGATTGCGACTTGCGTATTGAAAAAGGATATCCGGTACTCATAAATAACGATGACCTGACAAGAAAATTAAAAACAGCATCTGAAGCTTATTTAGGAGAAGAAAACGTAGTAGCGCTGGAACCCCGAATGACCTCGGAAGATTTTGCATACTACACCCGTTTAAGGCCCTGCTGCTTTTATAGGTTAGGTACGGGCAATGTTTCGGCAGGCATTATATCGGGCTTACACACACCCACATTCAACATAGATGAAACATCTATTCAAATAAGTATTGGCCTAATGGCATGGCTTGCCATTACCGAATTAAACTAATGCCTCTTTAGTTAGAAGCTATCTTTATTTTGGTTCCGGGAGCAAGATTTGCGGTTCCGGATAAGTTATTGAGCTTTTTGATAGTAGCTACAGATACCCCGGTACTTTGTGAAATGTGCCATAAGGTATCACCTTTCTGAACTATATAATAGCCTTTGTCTTCAGCAACACCCTTCTTTTTCTTAGCAGAAGAGCCTTTCGAATACAAGTATACCATCAAATGCTGTCCGGGATGAATAGCAGCACTCGCCAATCCATTCCATTCTTTAAGTTCGCGTACCGTGCAATGATACCTGTTTGCAATAGTGCTTAGGTGTTCTCCTCTCCTAACCCGGTAATATTCAACCTCAGGCATATTTTTTTGCAGAGCAAGTACTTGTTGGCTCGATACCGTATCTTTCCTGGCAAGTGCATAAATGGCATTTTCATTAGCCACAAAAGTGCCCACCTTTGAAACAGGAAGACAAACAGTATAACAGCCTTCTTCAGAATAAGGTATTACACCCAACTTGTAAGAAGGATTCAAATAAGCAATCTCGTTAAATGGAATATTGAGATAGGTAGATAGTTGTAAGAAAGACAGTTGTTGATGAACACAAATCGTATCTACATCAAAAAAAGTGGCATTGGGTATACCAGGATATATATTATGCGAAGTGGCATAGTTCATCACATAATTCACAGCTATAAATGCCGGAACATATCCTTGTGTTTCTTTTGGTAAATAAGGACGTATTTCCCAGAAATTCATTTTTCCACCGGAACGACGAATAGCCTTGCTTACCTCCATTGGCCCGCAATTATATGCTGCCAATGCAAGTTGCCAGTCATTAAACATTCCGTGCAAAAATTTGAGATACTCGCAGGCTGCAATAGTTGATTTAACAGGGTCATTACGTTCATCTACATAGGAAGTAACTTGTAAATTGTATAGTTTACCTGTAGTATACATGAACTGCCATAAGCCCCGTGCACCTGTTTTAGAACATGCTCCGGGATTCAAGGCCGATTCTACTACAGCAAGGTATTTTAATTCAAGGGGCATTTTATATCGATCCAGAACTTGCTCCATCATCGGAAAGTAAAGCTTGGAAAGAGCGAGAACCCTTGAGGTTAACATTCTTTTCCGCAAAGCATACATTTCGATATATTCTTTCACCACGCCGTTATATACCAGGTCGAATGGAGAATTGGCATCTAACTTTGCCATACGATCATTGAAGACGTTATCGCTATACCAGGGAATGGAATCAGCAGAGAAGTGGTACATAGATGACTTAACGACATCGTAGCCTTTTTCAAAAAAACCAAGATGCGCTAAGCTATCCAAGTTGGCAGCAATCGGGTCATCCGCAAACTTTAAAGAATCTTTTTTTGATAAAGTGTCATGCGGCATTGCCATAATCCTCCCTGAAAGAAGGAATGCAACAAGCATCGGCAGGATATAAGATTTCTTTGTAAGCATCATGCTTTGTACGGATAAATGAATAATTAGTTCCCGAAAATGCAATATTATGAATAACTATTTGTATTACAAAACAAATCGTGCAATTATATTCACGCCTTATTGTTCATTAGTTTTTCAGAAAATGCAAGTAGAGTCATCTCATCGTACTTGCGCGCCATAAGCTGAACACCAAAAGGCAGACCATTTGAATGCATTCCCAAAGGCAATGATATGGCTGGTAAGCCGGTAATATTAGCCTGTACGGTAAAGATGTCTTCCAAATACATTTTCACGGGATCGAGGTCATTTTGCCCAAATGGGAAAGCTGTTCCCGGGGTAGAGGGCAATAATATGAGGTCGTAATTTTTTAATATTTCATTGGTCTTTTCCACAAATATCCTTCTCACTTTTTGTCCACGGGCATAATAGGCATCATAATACCCGGTGCTTAATACAAAAGTGCCAAGCATGATACGCCTCTTCACTTCCTTACCAAAACCCTGTGAGCGCGATTTTTTATAAACTGCATCAGGGTCTTTGGCTTCCTCGGCTCTGTAGCCATAATTTACTCCACTGTAACGGGAAAGATTAGACGAGGCCTCAGCAGTAGTCAGCACGTAGTAAGTAGGCACGGCATAATCAATAAAAGGGAATGAAACCGGCTCTACTATATGCCCTTGAACTTGAAGAGAGGCAATGGTCTTTTCCAACTGAGCCTTTATTTCCGGGTCGAGCCCTTCATGTTCTATGCAATCACTTATATAAGCTATCCGAAGTTTGCCTGTATCTGCTTTTTTATATTCTTCTGTATAATTGGGAGACTCTTTTTGCAAAAGTGTACTGTCATATTCATCTTTACCAGCCATTATTTCCAGTAATAATGCAGCATCTTCAATGGTATTGGTAAGCGGACCGATTTGGTCGAATGAGGAAGAATAGGCAAGCAGTCCGTAGCGAGATATTCTCCCGTAACTTGGCTTCAAGCCCACTACTCCGCAAAAAGATGCAGGCTGACGGATAGAGCCACCCGTATCACTTCCCAAGGCCGCGGTGCAAAGTCCTGCAGCAACAGCCACAGCCGATCCTCCGGAGGAACCACCGGGAACCCTATTATTATCATGGGGATTAAGAACTCTTCCATAAGCTGATTTTTCATTCGAACTGCCCATAGCAAACTCATCGCAATTACAGCGTCCTATAATAATCGCATCTTCAGCAAGCAATCTTTCTACCACTGTGGAGTGATAGAGAGATACAAAACCTTCTAATATTTTAGATGATGCAGAAACACGATGGCCTTTATAGCAAATATTATCTTTTAGGGCAATGACCATTCCGGCCAGCCGGCCGCTTTTTCCTTTCCGTATTTTATCATCCACTTCCTGTGCACGCAACAAAGCTTCGTCACCAAACACCTCGAGAAAAGCATTTAGATGTTTATTTTCTTCAATCCGTTTTAAATACGATGCAACAAGGCTATGGCAAGTTGACTTACCGGCACTAATTTCCCTTTTTATTTCGCTATATGAATTCATACTGTTTGCTAATGGCTATCAGCCGATGGCTAATGGCTGATTTTATCTATTGCTTTTGCCAATGTGTGGTCCTTTTCTGTAACAATATCTCCCGCACTATGCGTGCTTAACCATATTTCGAGCGTATTGTAGGTATTCTTCCATTCAGGATGATGATCCATTTTTTCGGCAATCAAAGCCACTTGTGTCATGAATCCAAATGCTTCCTTAAAAGTTGGAAACAGAAATTTTTTATACAGTTTATTATTTGTTTCGGTCCACATGGCGTTTCAGAATTAAAAATTAATAATTAAGAATTAACAATCAGTAAGGAAGCCAATTTATATAAAATTCATTTTCCCGTTCGTTGTTATTTCTCCTGATTCATTACAATCCCATCAATTGAGCCCTTCAATTATTAATTTTTAATTATTCATTATTAATTGATTAAGGTGCTAATCTTTCTATTTTCCAGTTATCATTTTCAAAAGTATATAGAATCCTGTCATGCAGACGGCTTGCCCTACCCTGCCAAAATTCTATGCGAGACGGAATAACAGCAAATCCACCCCAAAATAGCGGACGTTGAATTTCTTTATTCTCATGCTCAATAATAAAGTTATGGTGCTTCTGTTCTAACATTTCCCTGCCGGGAATAACGGAACTCTGAGGCGAAATCCATGCGCCTGCCTGGCTTCCCTTGGCACGTCTTTTAAAATATTCATCCGATTCGGAAGGACTTACTTTTTCAACTTTTCCTTCAATCCTCACTTGCTTTTCTATTGACGACCAGAAAAAAGTCATCGCAGCAAAAGGGTTCTCAATCAATTCTTTTCCCTTGCGGCTATCGTAATTAGTATAAAAAACAAAGCTTTCATGTTCTACCCCTTTAAGTAATACAACTCTTGCCGAGGGCTTGCCATCTTTTGTAGCGGTAGAAAGAACAAGTGCATTGGCCTTATCCGCTTCGCTTTTTACAGCTTCTTTAAACCATTTTTCAAACTGAATAAAAGGATTCGTGGCAATTTCTGTTTCATCAAGTGGTTTATCCCCCGAATGATATTGCAGTCCTAATATTTCCTGGCTCAAATTACTCATGTCTCATTAATAAGGAATGCAAAAGTACGAAAGAATAGCAGGAGACATAATCTCAATATATTTATATCACTCTTTCCTTCCCACTTTCAGTATAATATCCCAAGTTATTTTCTTTGTGGCAGTTAGGTCGCCCCATGCGTTTTCCAGGTCTTTCCTTATTAAATCAATAGGATCTTTGTGGTTGATTTTAATATATTGCTGTGTACTTGACCAACTATGAATATAGCCAATTAAAAAGTCAAAATTTGCCGTTACTGAAGTTTTGAAAGATGGTGCATCTATCCTCTTGAAAGGAAAAGGTATGGTATTATAGTAATTGGTTATGTAGGCCCGTTCAGGTGGCCAATATTCACCCAAAATATCTTTTACCAAGTGCTTGAACAGAGGGTCAATGGTTTCATCAATACGGCTTTTATAATAGGCCCACGCTGCAAAAACACCTCCGGGTTTAAGCACTCTGTTTACTTCTTTGTAAAACATATCAAAATCCATCCAGTGCAAGGCAGATGCGATAGTGACCAAATCAACCGTACCCGGTTCTATCCCGCTATTATCTGCCAATGCCACAGCATACTTTACTTTTTCATTTGGCGCGGCGTTTTTAATTTGTTGTTCGCTTCCGTCTGTTGCTATTACACTACTAAAGTAATTGGCTAATGCAGTGGCTGCCTGCCCATTTCCGGTTGCACAATCCCATGCCAAAATATGCATAGGAACCAGGGATGTCAGAAACTGGAAAAGTTCATCAGGATAATGGGGGCGCGACTTTACATAAACTTCCGATTGCGCCGAAAAATAATCTTTGAATTCCATAAAAACCTACATAGTAGAATGCCAAGTTATACAAAAGTACGAAAGAATAACGGCTTACTCTCATTACCAAATTATGCACTTGTAAACCCCTCTTTTGTTGCTCTTTGCCTCTATCAAAATCTGCTGTGTAAACTTATTATTTTTTCTCCATTAAGTTTTTCTGATTGAAACCATTAAAACATAAATAAAACACAACGTAATTGACATCATAACACAATATGTAAGGTGTTACTTTGCGTCAGAAAATCTGTAGTGATACGGATTAAAATATTAATACAATAAATTGTTAACGCTATGAAAACAAACAAAAAAGAAACAAAGAACGGAGATGAATTTCAAAAAGAAATGGAATCTATCCGTAACGGCTCATTTTTCGGAGTGGCTCACCGTGGAGTAGTTCCTGTTCAATTGCATAATGGCACATCGCAACAGGCCGGTTTTGCAAGCCACCAAACGGTAGCTCCTTATGCATGGGGTATACCTCCTTATGTTCCTGCCTATGGTGTTCATGCCTATGCTCCATCACTTTATCCTCCCATGCAAAATCCTTCATTTTTCCCGCAAACCCAACAAGCGGTAAATCCTGCATTCATCGGCTCGCTGGAATTTAATCCGCTGGTAAATATCTGCGAAAATGATGAAGAGTACATTATCGAACTGGTTACCCCCGGTTACCATAATGAAGATTGTAAGGTAAAAGTAAAAGACAATGTGCTGTATATAAATGGAAGCCGTGAGCACGATGACGAAGATTTCTTCTATACATTGAAAGAATACAGAAGTTCTTATTTTGAAAGAGCTTTCCTTATTTCGGAAGAAATTGATTCTGATGAAATTGTGGCTACCTGTGCCAATGGAATCCTGACCATTACTCTTACTAAGAAATCGGAAGAAGAACGCCAAGAAAAAGAAATCGAGATCACCGAAGAAGAACTTGCATAAGCTCTTGCGTTTGTGTTGCCAAAGGGGACCGGTGTTGCGTAATGCAATACCGGTTTTTTATTTATAGAAAAATAGTCAGTTTCAATTATTTTGTAGTTTTAGGTCTTCAAATAACACCCAATGAAGAAGACTATTTTCACCCTCTCATTTTTTATTATTGCACAACTGCAAGTATCGTATGCCCAAAAAGGTTCTCCTAAGATGGCTATGCAACACCCAATGCATCACGATAGTTTAGCTCCCGGTAAAAACGACAGTGTTCCTCCCCCGGTAGTTACCCACCACCATATAACCATTGGCGGAAAAACAATTAACTATACTGCCACGGCTGGATATATGCCTGTGAAAGACAAGGACGAGTCGGTAAGGGCGAAAATATTTTATATTGCGTATACCGCTGACGGTGAAGACGCCAACAAACGCCCCGTTACATTTACTTTTAACGGAGGTCCGGGTTCATCATCTATTTGGCTGCATATGGGCGCCATCGGACCTGTAAGGGTTCATTTTGCCGATGATAACGGAGCTGCTCCTACCCCACCCTATACCTATGGTGATAATGAGAACTCCTGGCTCAGCTTTACCGACCTGGTTTTTATTGACCCTGTTTCCACCGGGTTTAGCCGCACAGTTAAAGGAGTTGATCCTTCTAAATATCATGGGTATAGCGAAGACATTGCCTCGATGGGAGATTTTATCCGCATGTATACTACCCGTAACGAACGCTGGGGAAGCCCTAAATTTTTAACCGGAGAAAGTTATGGCACTACCCGTGCATCCGGACTTTCAGGTTATTTACAAAATGCGTACGGCATGTACCTCAACGGAATAACATTGGTATCATCCGTATTGAACTTTGAATACATTGACTTCGCCAGAGGCAATGATTTGCCTTATGCCTTATTCCTTCCAACTTATGCCACTACAGCCCAATTCCATAAAAAGCTTTCACCTGAATTGGAAAGCATGAACATTGCCGACCTTGCCAAAAAAACAGAAACATTTGCATCGGGAACGTATAGCTACTTTTTAATGAAAGGCGACCAGGCTCCCGCTGATTTAACGAATAAAGTAATTGATAGCCTGAGTTATTTCACCGGACTTTCGAAAGAATATATCCGTAACTGTAATGAGCGCATTTACGATGGACGCTTTTTCAAAGAACTCATGCGTACAGATGGCAAAACAGTAGGCAGGTACGATTCGCGTTACATGGGCGAAGATGCAGACGATGATGGTGAAAGCCCATCCTACGACCCAAGCTATTCTGCGGTAAGCGGCTTGTTTAATGGCGCTTTGAATGAATACATGCGCAAAGATTTGAACTACAAAAGTGATTTACCTTACGAAGCCCTTACCAATGTTTGGCCCTGGCCATCTACCGATAACAGCTATCTCGATGTATCGGAAACATTGCGCCGGGCTATGACGCAAAACCCCGGTTTAAAAGTGATGGTATGCTGTGGATATTACGATTTGGCAACCCCATTCTATAATGCCGAATATGCGGTTGACCACATGGGCCTGCGCAACGATGTACGCAACAATATTATTCTGAATTATTATGGCGCCGGGCACATGATGTATGTTAACAATGCCGATGATGCCAAGCTAAAAGCCGATGCCGAAAAATTTTATCAGAGTGCGGTAAAGTAAGTCGGAGCCCGACAGGTAATTATTAAAAATTAAGAAATGTAGATACTAAGCCCCATTGCCAGACTAATAGTACAATAAGTACTGCTACCTCTGTAATGATAAGCCAATAGTATTTTTTTGTATTAAATATAGATTGTATTATAAAATCTAAAACTAAAAATACAACACCAAAGAAAATGGATGGTATTAATGTAAATACAGCGGCCCATCCATGGTTATCATAATTACTTTTTGTAATCGCATTGAAGAGGTACCATACAATTATTAAAATGCAAAGTCCGGCTAAAATATTTAATGGGGATACTCTATATTTCTTCATTCAACTCATTATTGGTAAATCGGATAATATAACAAGAGCCTTTATATCTCATTATTTGCTCATCAAATATAATACATTACTCTTTCAGAAAATATTTAACCAAATAAACTCAGGTAATAATTTATCTTTGACACATAAAATATCTCTATGAAGAAAATATTCTTACTTCAATTACTTGCGTTTGTTATCACTGCGGCATATTCTCAAAATAAAACCCGGACTTATCTTGCTGACCCTGAACTTGCTCCACGCGATCACAATGTAGAATATTCTCATCTGAAACTCAATATTGCTTTTGAACCCATCAAAGGATTGGTAAAAGGCAAGGTTCTACTCACATTTACAACCCTCCACCCCACAACCGATTCCATTTGGTTGGATGGTATAAAAATGAACGTTCAAAAAATTACACTTAATGGAAAGGATGTCAAATATAAAACCGATAGCGCTGGAATTACTGTTTATCCAGGTATTAATTTGGGATGGCAAACGAAAGATTCTCTTGAAGTAACTTATGAATGTACTCCCCGGAAAGGCATATACTTTATCGGCTGGAATGACCCGAATAACATAAGCCGAAAAGAAATATGGACGCAGGGTGAAGGGGTTGATAATCGATTCTGGATACCGATGTACGATGGCTTTAATAACAAACTGATAACAGAAACCATTGTAACCTTTGATAAAGATTATAAGGTGTTGAGCAATGGTACCCAAGTGAGTGTAAAAGACAATGGAGATGGCACTAAAACATGGCATTACCGGATGACACACCCGCACGATGCTTATTTAATTATGCTGGGAATTGGTAAGTATGACATTGACGAAAGAAAATCGAAATCAGGTGTTCCCCTGCATCTTTATTATCCTCCCGATTGGAAAGACAGGGTAGCCGCAACCTATAAGTACAGTGCCGAAATGATTGATTTTTATGAAAAAGAGATCGGCGTGAAATACGGTTGGGAAAGCTACTCTCAAATTCCCGTGCAAGATTTTATGTATGGCGCTATGGAAAATACTACGGCAACCGTTTACGGCGATTTTTACATGGTTGATGACCGCAGCTTTCTCGACAGGAATTACATAAGTGTAGATGCGCATGAATTGGCCCACCAATGGTTTGGCGATATGATTACCTGCCGCACCGGTTCCAGCATGTGGATGCACGAGAACTTTGCTACCTATTACAGCGCTCTTTTCGATAAGGAGGTTTTTGGAAAAGATTATTTCGATTGGGAAAGAAGAGGATTTCAGAATGCAGCCATAGATGCCAACAATAAAGACCATAATCCTATTGCCAGCAGCATGGGCGGAGGCACACGCAATTACCCGCAAGGTGCATTCGTGTTGAATATGCTGAAGTATGTGGTTGGCGGTAGAGAGATGTATAATAAAGCTATTAAGTATTACCTCGAAAAACATAAATATGAAAATGTAGATGCCCACGATTTGCTTATCGCTTTTGAAGAAAGCACAGGCATGTCGTTGGACTGGTTTTGGGAAGAGTGGTATTTGAAAGGAGGCATTCCGGATTACCATGTTTCCTATACCGAACAAAACGGGGTAACCGAATTTACTGTTTCGCAAATGCAAGAACTGACGGATATAACCGGTATGTCGGCGACAGACGGCCGGCCGGAGGGATTATTTAAAATGCCTATTTGGTTTGAAGTGCATTATACCGACGGCACTACGGATAAAAAACAAGCCTGGGTAGAACAACAAACTGAAAAAGTGAGCATCCCTAATCCATCAGGAAAGAAAATTGACTTTGTGCTTTTCGACCCGGATAACGAGGTGATGAAGACCGTTAGTTTTCATAAATCATTTGATATGCTTACAAAACAAGCAATGAATGCGGAAAACCTGCTTGACCGGTACGATGCCGTAGATGCCATGCGCTCTATTAACCTTGATACCAAGAGAGCTACGTTGATAAATATCTATAACAAGGAAACCTTCCAGGCGGTGAGAGTGGCTGTGGTGGCACAATTGATCAACGACACCAATGCGCAAAGCAGAAGTCTTATACAAAGCGCTATCCACGATAAAGATGTTACGGTACGCAAAGCAACCTTATCAAACATAAAGCTTATTCCCCCTGATTTGTTACCCGATTACGAAAAGCTGTTGAGCGATTCCTCTTACGATGTAATTGTAAGCACACTCAATTTGCTGTACCTAAGCAATACGGGTAAAATGCACCAATACCTTGAAACCACCAAGGGCGTTACCGGAACCCTCGGCAGAAATGTGGAAATAAAATGGCTGGAGCTATCGGCGGCAAAGACAAACGATAATCAGTACACTGCTAAGCTGGTTGCATACACCAGTAATTCGTATGAATTCCGTACAAGGGTAAATGCCATGCAGGCACTTATGCGGCTCGATTATTTTGACAATAACTTATTAGCTAACCTATTAAATGCCATACCTAATTCGAATAGCCGCCTGGCAGGACCGGCAGCGGATGTGCTGCAATACTTTTATGCACAGGAAAAACTCAAAGAACCTATTGCTCATTATGTAGCTGCCGGAAAATGGGAGCCCTGGCAATTAGCAGCTATTCGGAAGGTAGTGAACTAAAAAAATATTTAGCCCTATAATACTTACCTTTGAACTTTAATTGATTTTCAATTTTTCAACTCTCAATTTTCAATTATTATATATGAAGCTCGCTAACTATGTAGAAGGGAAATGGGTGGAAGGCTCCGGGGAAGGAGTTCCGCTGTTTAATGCCGTGACGGGTCAACAAATTGCCGAGGCTACTACCAAGGGAATTGACTTTGGCGCTATCCTCGATTATGCCCGCAATACAGGCAGCCCGGCATTGCGCAAAATGACTTTCCATGAACGCGCCCTGATGCTGAAAAAACTGGCACTGCACCTCAACAATAAAAAAGATATTTTCTATAAACTGTCGTATGCTACGGGAGCTACTAAAGTAGACTCTTGGATAGATATTGAAGGCGGTATAGGCAACCTGTTTGTATATGCCAGCAAAGGCCGGCGCGACCTGCCCAACGAAACGTTTTACGTAGACGGCAAACCGGAAATGATCTCTAAAAACGGGACCTTTATCGGGCATCATATTTGTGTACCGTTGGAAGGTACTGCAGTACATATTAATGCATTCAATTTCCCTTGCTGGGGCATGCTGGAAAAGATAGCCGTAAACCTGCTTGCCGGGATGCCCGCTATTGTGAAGCCTGCCACCATTACGTCCTACCTTACTCAACTAATGGTGCAGGAAATAATTGCATCAAAGATATTGCCTGAGGGCGCCTTGCAATTGCTTTGCGGCAGCACCGGCGATTTGCTCGACCACATGACGGGACAAGACGTTGTAACCTTTACAGGTAGCGCAACCACGGGTAGAAAGCTAAAATCGCATCCTTCGATATTGGAGAATTCGGTGCGCTTTAACATGGAAGCTGACTCCTTAAACTGCTGCATATTGGGGCCTGACGCCGTTCCAGGAAGTGAAATATTTAATCTCTTTATAAAAGAAGTAGCGAAAGAAATGACGGTGAAAGCAGGACAAAAATGTACCGCCATTCGTCGCACCATTGTTCCTAATAACCTTACCGAACCTGCTATTGATGCTCTGAAGAAAAGACTGATGGGTATTGCCCTCGGAGACCCTTCTGCCGAAGGTGTTCGCATGGGGCCACTGGCCGGAAAGGAACAGGTAAGCGAGGTAATGGAAAAAGTAAAAATGCTGCAACAAAGTTGCGAAACGGTATTCGGGAATTACGATGACTTTGAAGTGATGGCAGCCGATAAAAAGAAAGGCGCATTCTTCCCTGCTATGTTATTATACAGCGCCGACCCTATTAAAAATAAAGCTCCGCACGAAATTGAAGCTTTTGGACCTGTGAGTACGGTGATGCCTTATAAAAACGCATCCGATGCTATTACGCTTGCCAAATTGGGTAAAGGCAGTTTGGTAGGTTCTATATTTACCGAAGATGATTCCTTTGCCCGTGAAATGGTGCTTGGCACCGCGGCTTATCACGGCCGGATGGTGGTTATCAACTCCCGCTCGGCAGGCGAAAATACAGGGCATGGTTCTCCCCTGCCCCACCTGGTACATGGCGGCCCGGGACGTGCCGGAGGTGGCGAGGAAATGGGCGGTATGCGCGGCATATTCCATTATATGCAGCGTACGGCTATTCAAGGGCATCCAACTACCATTATGCACATAACCGATGTTTACCAGCCCAAAGCTGACCAATGGGAAGACGTTATACACCCGTTCCGCAAGCATTTTGAGGATTTGAAAATCGGGGAAACAGTTGTCACCCATAAGCGCACCGTTACTGAGGCTGATATTGTAAACTTTGCCAATGTAAGTGGCGATAACTTTTATGCCCATACGGATGTAACCTCGTTGGAAGGAACCATGTTTACCAGCCGTGTAGCGCATGGTTATTTTGTATTATCGGCAGCAGCCGGATTATTTGTAGACCCGAAAAAAGGTCCTGTATTGGCCAATTATGGCTTGGATGAATGCCGCTTTGTGAAGCCTGTATATGTAGGCGCTACCCTCGGTGTACGACTCACAGTGAAAGAAAAAGTATCTAAAGAAGATAAAGAAGGAGAAAGGCCACAAGGCATTGTGAAATGGCAGGTAGATGTGTATGACGAAACCGGGGAAACGGTTGCACTGGCTACTATATTGACAATTGTGGCGAAGAGGGGGTAAGGGTTAATCTTTGGAGTATCAGAGATTATAAATTCTTAAAATGAAACAACGTAAGATTATTATATTGGGTGCCGGTGCTTCTATAGGTTCAAAAAGGTATCCAATTCAATCATCTTGGAGACAGGTAAGAACTAGAATGCCTTCCGCCGAAAATTTCTTTTACGACCTTTTTAAGACAAATCGTACAGAAGAAAGACCAGCAGGATTTGTAAACTGGATGGGGGTAACGTACGAATCTTTAAACGATTTTATTGTAAGATATTGGAACATTTCTTCTGATAAGCTATATGACCCAAGTGATTGGAAAGGAGTAAATATTGAAGAGGTTATGACATTTTTTGAAATAGGCGAAAAAATGTCACTAAATGGAACCAATGAGCACTATTCATATAAAAAAGCAAGGGAACATTTACTTGATTTTATGTACCCATTTATCCCCATGATTTGTTGGGACCAACATTGCGAATATTTATTAAAAGTAATTTCCCGATTGGATAATAAAGACTCTATTATTTCATATAACTGGGACACCATTGTAGATTTCTCGCTTTCACATTTGAACAACCCAATTTTAAAAAATTACGCCAAATTACTACGGGATGAAAGAATTGAACCTGAAAAATATCGACACACAGGTTTATTACTTAAACTGCATGGTTCATTTAATTGGATGGTATGTCAAAATAAATCTTGTTCGAGTTTTAATAAAATACAACCTCCTTTTATTAGAAAAACGTACAGGCTATCGAAATTAAGAGAACAATGGAACTGTAAATATTGTGGAGGCGGAAAATTAAAGCCCCAAATAATCCCTCCAGTCAGCAACAAAATGATTCATAAAGATTCCTTTTTCAAAAGCCAATGGTTAATAGTTAAGGAAAAACTTTTGGATGCTACAGAATTAGTATTTATTGGTTATTCCTTTCCACCAACTGACTATTATTCGGAATGGCTTTTTAGGCAATTAAACTTTATTGAAAATCCCAAAAAAAGTATTATAACAGTAGTTAACCCTGAATATTCAAATCATAGTTCATTAGTATATAAGAGATACAATTCACTTTTTAAAGGGCACGATATAAGAAGTTTTAAATCACTTAAAGAATATTCTAAAATGACTGAGTAAATGTCCTCCAGTCTAGATGTTACGCTTTAAAGTGCATCTCAAGTAGCTATTGAGATATTTCGCTTCGCTCAATATGACAAATACTACATAAAAAAAGGGAAAGACTTATCGTCTTTCCCTTTCTTATTTATCGAATGCTTTATTAGCAGCACCTATTTTTCCATTCTTCTTTAAACTTGGCGCGTTCCTCTTCGGTCATGCCCATCCATTTTTCTTTCCAGGCTTTGCCGTAACGGCCATAATCTCTGCGGCCTCTACAGCCACCTTTGCGAAAACCACCCATTCCGAATAAAATCTTTGATAAGATAAGCAGCTCGACTGCCTGCCAGTAGGTAATAGTTCCCAGTTTAAAAACGTCGGGCATTACACAATTCCACAACAGCATTACTATGGCCCCAAAACCAAATATGGCAGCAATAGGGATCAGCGGTAATAAATACCAACGTTTACCACGCCATGGGCCGCAACCGCAATCTTTATCCATCATTTCCTGATTCATGACCTTTTATAATTAGTGTATTAATAATTCGTTGTATAGAGAATCTAACTTTTCACGCAGGTGTAAAACAGCATAACGCTTACGCGATATTAATGTTTTTATGCTTTCGCCCGATTCTTCAGCCATTTCCCGGAAGGTTTTATCTTCCATTTCATTTTGCAGAAAAGCATCTTTTTGCTCTTTAGGCAATTCATCCAACGCTTTGGAAAACTCTGCCCAAAACATCTTCTTTAGCTCTTCATCTTCCGGACTCTTAAAGTCAGACAGCAATATATCCTTATAGTTGATTTCACCGTCTTCGTCTTCATAAACAAAATCATCCAATGAGGTTGGTTTTTGTTTACGGTACATATCGGTTATCCTATTACGGGCAACGGTAAAGAGCCAAGAACCTAACTGTTCAATCGGTTCTGCTTCACTTGTGTTACTGAGCTTGTACCATACATCCTGCAAAATATCTTCGGCATCTTCATCACTCTTTACCCGGTTACGGATAAAGGAAAAAAGGCGGTTCCCATAATCTTGTACAGCTTGTATTAAATCTACTTTCGGTTGTTGTGTTACTCCTACGGCAATCATTCTCTTCTTTTTTGTAATGAGACGTTCCATATTTTATTTTATTTTAATCCGTTAACGATTCGGATACTATTTGGCAATCAAAAAGTATACCAAACCCTATTTACCCATAAGCCGGCATAGTTGGCCAAAAATGACACTAAGAATACGTATATTATTGATTTTCAAAACATAAAACATGTCATTAATGGCAGTCCGTTAAGTGAACATGGCAGAGCCTTAACAAATTCATAATCTGCATGTATTCAAAGCGGAAAGCTATTTACACGATATTTGTATGGTATTCCAACCACTATGAAAAAACAACATGTCTCCTTTTGTTTGTGTGCATTCGCTTTGTTATCATCATCCATCACATTTGCTCAAACTTTAAAAGACCTGGAAGCAAACAGGGTTCACCTGCCTAATGGGTGGAGCATAACCCCGGCGGGCGATAAATTACCACTTGGCGACCTGCCCTTAAATATCGCTGTAAGCAACAGCGGAAATTATGTAGCAGTTACTAATAATGGGCAAAGCACCCAATCTATCATGATAATAGATACGAAAACAGAAAAACGAACAGATAGTGTACCCATTACTGTGTCGTGGCTGGGGCTTGCGTTCAGTAAAGATGATAAAATGCTGTATGCTTCTGCGGGAAATGGTAATAAGATTCTATGTTATGCTAATAGTGATGGAAAGTTGAAGTTATCTGACAGTATTGTTCTTGGAAAACCCTGGCCGGAAAAAATTTCGCCGACCGGATTGTGTGTAGATAATGCCCACCAACGATTGTATGTGGTAACCAAAGAAAACAATTCTCTTTACGTAATTAACCTCGAACAGAAAAAAGTAATTAAACAAGTTAACTTACCAGGCGAAGGTTACACTTGCTCCTTGTCCCCTGCTAATAACAACCTATATATAAGTGTATGGGGAGATGAAAAAGTATTGATATATGATACCCGTAAAGATACCGTAGTAAATTCCATTCCTGTAGGAAGCAACCCCAACGATTTAGTATTTAGCCACAATGGGAAATACCTTTATGTTTCTAACGCTAACGACAATAATGTTTCAGTCATATCAACCGCTGATAATAAAGCTATAGAAACGCTGGATGCTGCTATTTATCCCGGTTCGCCGGAAGGAAGCACTACGAATGGTGTTGCTTTGAGCGCCGATGACAAAACCTTATATATAGCTAATGCCGATAATAATTGCCTTGCCGTATTTGATGTAAGCAAACCCGGACACAGCTTTTCAAAGGGTTTTATCCCCACAGGCTGGTATCCCACCTGCGTAAGGGTTATCAATCATAAATTATGGGTAAGCAATGGCAAGGGGTTCTCATCGTTTGCGAATCCACAGGGACCAAATCCTTTAGCTAAAAAACAAGAAACCAACTTTAAACAAGGTGATTTGAATAAACCGCACAAAGTGCAGTACATAGGTAGCCTGTTCACGGGAACCATAAGCATCATTGCTGAGCCCAACACGAAAACATTGGCAGAATATACCCAAGCTGTCTACCACAACACTCCCTACAGCAAGGATATTGATTTATCTAAGAAAATACCTCAAGGCAACCCCATACCATCAGATTCTACCCAAACGTCTCCAATCAAATATGTTTTTTATGTATTGAAGGAAAACCGCACCTACGACCAGGTTTTAGGTGATATGCCTAATGGAAACGGTGATACTTCTTTATGTCTTTTCCCGCAACGGATTACCCCTAACGAACATGCGTTGGCCAATGAGTTTGTATTGCTCGATAACTTTTATGTAGACGCGGAAGTGAGTGCCGATGGCCATAACTGGAGCATGGCTGCCTATGCCAATGATTTTATTGAAAAGACATGGCCTACCGAATATGGTGGCAGAGGAGGAAATTACCCATACCAGGGAAACCGGAAAATAGCTCTTCCAAAAGCCGGATTTATTTGGGACAATTGCTTGAGACATGGTGTTACATTCCGAAACTATGGAGAGTTTTGCGACGAAGGAAAACCTGCCGAAAAAGCCCTTGCCGATCGCACCTGCAAAGATTATAAAGGCTGGAACCTAGGCTACCACGATGTAGACAGGGAAAAGGTATGGGAAAAAGATTTTGATTCGTTAGTGGCTAATAATGCTGTTCCCAGGTTAAATATTGTTTATCTCCCCAACGACCACACTAGCGGCCTTGCCAAAGGAGCATACACACCTTATGCATTGGTGGCAGATAATGATTTGGCTCTCGGAAAATTGATCGAACACCTGTCTCAAAGCCCTATCTGGAAAGAATGTGTGGTCTTTGTAACCGAAGATGATGCTCAAAATGGCCCCGACCATGTGGATGCGCATCGTAGTATAGCTTTTGTTGCAGGCGCATTTGTGAAAAGAAATTATACCGACCACACTATGTACTCTACTTCATCTCTCCTCCGCACCATGGAACTTATTTTAGGTTTGCCTCCGATGAGCCAATACGATGCGGCAGCTACGCCTATGTGGAATAGTTTTATGCCTACATTTAATACCCTTCCATATTTGGCAAAAAGCGCTACAATCGACATAAATGAAAAGAATACAGTGTATAATGAGTTAATGAAAAAATCGGATAGGTTCAACCTGCAAAAAGAAGACGAAATACCTGAAACTGTATTTAACGAGGTTTTGTGGAAAGCCATAAAAGGCAATGCTCCCATGCCATCGCCCAGGCACAGTGGATTTGTGCAGCCACTCAGTTCCGGTGATAAGGATGACTAAAATTCAGCCTTGTCATTTTATCCAAATAAAACAAGTATTGGTTAATATGTTGTGCATTAATTACGCCAATGACAGGTCTTTACAAGCCATTAAACAGCTATACTTGCGCATATTTTAAATATACTTCATGCAGAAGGGAAAAATAAATGTTTTTACGGCTACCTTGGTTGTTATTTCCGGCATGATAGGCACAGGCGTATTCACCAGCTTAGGGTTCCAGCTAATGGGTGTGCATAGCAGTTTCGGTATTCTTATGCTTTGGCTGATAGGTGGCATTATAGCATTATGCGGAGCTTTTTCATATGGAGAGCTTGCCTCTGCCATGCCGCGTTCAGGTGGCGAGTACACTTATTTATCAAAAATATTTCATCCATTTGCAGGTTTTTTATCGGGCTGGGTTTCGGCAACAGTTGCATTTGCAGCGCCTACAGCCCTTTCGGCTATTGCGTTGGGCACTTATGTCAGCAAAGTATACCCTGGTATAAACCCACAACTACTTGCTATATCTGTCATTCTTCTTATTACTGTTATTCATTCTTTTAATCTCCGCCAAAGTTCACGCTTCCAAAATATCTTTACATTATTAGAAATATTACTGATACTGTTTTTTATTGCATCTGGTTTCATGATGGGCTCCCCGCAGGCAGTGCCACTACTTCCTAATGAGAGTAGTTTGCCGGGAGAAGGATGGAGTTCAATTTTCTCTTCTTCATTTGCTGTTTCACTTATTTATGTATCCTATGCATATTCTGGCTGGAATACTTCAACCTATATGGCAAGTGATATTGAAAATCCGAGACGCAACGTACCCAGATCATTATTCTATGGCACTATTATTGTGATGGTTCTTTATATCCTATTGAATTATATTTTCCTCTATTCAGCCCCTGCAAAGGAATTACAAGGACAGGTTGAGGTAGGCCTTATTTCTGCTATTCATATTTTTGGTGTTAAAACAGGGAACCTGATGGGAATGATGATTGCCCTTTTGCTAGTTGCATCTATAAGCTCATTCATCTTAGCTGGCCCGCGAATTGCCAAAGTGATGGGCGAAGATCTTTCACAACTTTCTTTTTTATCTATCACTAACAAGAATGGCATACCATACATCGCTATAGCCATACAGAGCCTTATATCTCTAATGCTGATTCTCAGCGGATCATTCGATAAAGTGCTTTTGTATATCGGCTTCACACTAAGCCTATCCACTTTCTTCACCGTAGCAGGATTATTTGTATTACGATACCGAAACAAAAATAAAACAGATGGATACAAAACATTCGGTTACCCGGTAACGCCCATCATATTCCTTGCATTAACAGGGTGGATGCTGTATCATACCATGAAAAATTCTCCGAAAGAATCGCTATTGGGTCTGGCTACCATATTGGCCGGAGGAATAATCTATTTTATAAAAAAACCTACAAAAAATCCCCATGAAAATCCCATCCAAACTGAAGAAAGCTAGTTACGGTTTATTACCCGGCATGATTGGCTTATTAATTATATCCTGCGCTAATCAAGCCAATACAAATACAGAAGCTGTAAAAAAAGATACAGTAAAAAAAACTGTTATTGACACTACAAAACATGCCCGAAAAGCTGATTCGAGCCTGACAATAATCAATCGGAAATACAATGATATTGCCCGTTACATAGCCGGGATGAAAGCAGATTCAGGGAGCCCTTATACGAAATATGAAACAGATTCTGTTTGGATGAAGTTTCATAAAGAATTTGATACAGCCTTTCAAGACCTCACTGAAAAAAGGCTCATACCTATGGCAAAATGGGCTTCAACAGAACTTGCACAAGAGCAAAAATCAAACCTCAATATTTTTTATCCATTGAGTGGACCTGATATTTTGCACGCCAACACTTTTTTCCCAAATGCAAAACAATATCACTTGTATGCGTTGGAAAGAAACGGCGCCCTGCCCGATTTAGACAAAATGAAAAATAAGGATAGGGAAAACTATATGAAGGAAGTTTATTCTTCACTCGGTGATGTGTTTACAAAAAGCTATTTTATTACACGTAAAATGATGACTGCCTTAACTGCTAATAACGTGAATGGAACACTTCCGCTAATCTGTGTTTTCCTGGTAAGAACAGGACACACTATTTTAAATGTAGAATACTGCCACCTGAATAACGATGGTTCTGAAACGACTTTAAATAAAGACAGCTTAGGTACCCATCACAATGATTTTGTTAGGGTTTATTTTCAAGACAGCAAAGGTAACCCGACTCAAATTGTAAGCTACATGAGATGTAATATCCAAAATGAGTACTACGTAAAGGATACAGCCTTGCAAAATTATTTCGCTAAAATGCCACAGTCCATTACCTATCTTAAGTCTGCATCTTATATCCTTCATTATAAACAATTCACTTCTTTCAAAGATGTTATTTTAAGTAAAAGCAAAAGCATATTAGAGGATGATACCGGCATTCCTTATAAGTATCTCACAAAAGACAAATGGGATGTTACATTATATGGAGTATATGACAAACCAGTAAAAGATTTTTCGGGAGTTTTTCAGGAAGATTTGCAAAAAGCTTACCAGGATACTGCTCTAAATAAAGTACGGAAATTACCTTTTTCACTTGGTTACCATTGGGGCTCGAGTAAACAAAACTTAATTAAGGCTCGCTTGCGCAGTTAGATACGATGAATGCCAAAAGAACCATATTGATTGGGCTTTTAGCAATGTATCTTCCTTGTGCGGGACAGAATCCGCTTACCACCATCATTCAGAAAAGTTCCGTATATACGAAATACAGGTTTGTTTTTAATAACCCCGTCAAATATCATCTGCAAGTAATATATACACAAGTAAACCGTGATAAAAACAATAAGGTTAGTTTAAAAAAGTACTTGCTTGAATTTCCAGCGAAAAGATATTACTACCCTGCAAGCCTGGTAAAATTGCCTCTCACAGCATTAGCGCTTCAAAAAATAAATGAACTGAAAATTAAAAACCTTTCAAAAGATACACGCCTTTGCATAGATAGTTCTCACACTTGTGAAACGAGAGAATATACAGATACTACTGCTATTTCGGGTTACCCGAGTATTGCACAATATATTAAACGCATGTTGCTGGTGAGCGATAATGCAGCTTATTCCAGGATTTATGAATTTCTTTCTCCAACCTATACCAATACCCATCTACATCAGATGGGCTACGTAAATGCAACGATAAACCAACGGTTTAGTTCATCGTGTGACAGCACGGATAACCGTTATACGAATGGATTTATCTTCCTCGATAAAGATTCTAATGCTATCTATAAACAGCCCTCTGAATTTGATAGCAACTACTTGCAAAACCATGCTACTAGTACCGTTATCGGAAAAGCATTCAAGTATGGTGATAAATTACTTCCACCAAAAAATTTCCGTCATAATAATTATATTCCTTTTGAAGATGAAAATAATATTTTGCTTTCAATTATCTATCCCCATGCAGTAAAGCCATCACAGCGATTTAAATTAACTGAAGATGATTATTCTTTCCTGAAAAAATACATGTCCATGCTGCCGAGAGAAAGTACACATCCGACTTACAATATGACTGAATATCCTGATAATTTCAAAAAGTACATATACTTTGGAACTATTGGAAACATTGAAGATACAACCATTCGTTCTTATAATATTGTAGGAAGGGCGTATGGCTTTTTATCCGATTGCGCTTATATTAAAGACTCAAAAACGGGAGTAGAATTTTTCTTGTCTGTTGTCATCTATGTAAATAAGAACAATATCTTGAATACCGACGATTACCAGTATGATACCATCGGGTTGCCCTTTATGAGCGAACTCGGTCGTACTATTTATGACTACGAATTAAACCGAAAAAAGAAAAAGTCTTAGTGTATTTTACGCTTAACACCTTCCAGTGTATTCTTTAAAAGAGATGCGATAGTCATCGGACCTACACCACCCGGAACAGGAGTAATATAGCTGCACTTCGGAGCTACCTCATCAAACTTAACATCACCGGCCAGGCGGAAACCGCTCTTTTTGCTTGCATCTGCAACACGGGAAATACCAACATCTACCACTACTGCTCCTTCTTTCACCATATCGGCTGTTACGCTTTCGGTTTGCCCCGTAGCCACAATTAAAATATCAGCTTGTAATGTATGGCTCTTTACATCCACTGTTTTGCTATGACAAATTGTTACCGTACAATTACCCGGTTTGGAATTACGCACCATCAGAAGACTCATGGGCAAACCCACAATATGGCTACGGCCTAATACTACACAATGCTTTCCGGCCGTGGAAATATTATACCGATCGAGCAAGGTTAATACGCCATAAGGTGTAGCGGGCAAAAAGGCGGGCATATTAAGTGCCATCCTTCCGAGGTTTTCCGGATGGAAGCCATCTACATCTTTCAAGGGAGAAATAGCATTGATAACTTTATCATCAGAAATATGCTTTGGTAGCGGAGACTGTACTATGAAGCCATCAATCTCAGGGTCTTCATTCAGCTCCTGCACTTTATCTAACAAATTCACTTCTTCTACCGTATCTGCTAAACGTATCAAGGTTGCTTTAAATCCAATTCGCTCGCAGGTTTTTATTTTACTAGCTACGTAGGTTTCGCTGGCAGGATTATTACCTACTAAAATAACAGCCAAATGCGGAATCTTTTTGCCTTCAGATGCAAGCTTTTCTACTTCCACTTTCAGCTCTTCTAAAAGCTGCTCTGATACTTTTTTGCCGTCGAGTAAAATCATCTTATCTTGTGTTATCGTCCACCAAATGGCATTTTCCCCATCATCTTCATCATGCCTGACATAGCTTGCTTATTATTAAACATTTTCATCATTTTATGCATGTCCTCAAATTGTTTAATCAATCGATTTACCTCTTGTATGTTGGTACCACTTCCTGTTGCAAGCCTTTTCCTTCTGCTGCCGTTAATAATTTGCGGGGTAGCTCTTTCCTGCGGAGTCATAGACTGTATGATTGCTTCCGTCTGTTTAAATGCCTTTTCATCAATGTCGGCATCCTTCATAGAATTACCCATACCGGGTAACATTGCGGCAATATCTTTCACTCCACCCATTTTCTTTATCTGTTGTAGCTGCTGCAAAAAGTCATTAAAATCAAATTGGTTTTTCGCTATCTTCTTTTGCAGTTTCTTAGCTTCTTCGGCATCGAATTGCTCCTGGGCTTTTTCTACAAACGATACAATATCACCCATGCCCAATATCCTGTCGGCCATACGGGCCGGGTAGAACACGTCCATAGCATCAGGCTTTTCACCTGTTCCTACAAACTTGATAGGCTTGTTTACAATGGCTTTAATAGTCAAGGCTGCTCCACCTCTTGTATCACCATCGAGTTTGGTAAGCACCACACCATCGAAATCGAGCCTGTCGTTAAAGGCTTTTGCTGTATTTACAGCATCCTGCCCTGTCATACTATCCACCACAAAAAGTATCTCTTGCGGATTGATGACTTTCTTCAACTCGGCTATTTCATTCATCATCTGCTCATCCACAGCCAAGCGTCCGGCAGTATCTATAATGACTACTGTATTTTCGTTCATCTTAGCCTGTTGAATGGCAGCTTTAGCAATCTTTACAGGATTCTTTTCATTCTCATCGGAATATACTTCCACTCCGAGTTGATCACCCAATGTTTTTAATTGTTGTATAGCAGCAGGGCGGTATACGTCACAAGCAACCAATAATGGCTTTTTACCTTTTTTATTTTTGAAATAATTAGCCAGCTTGGCAGAGAAGGTCGTTTTACCCGACCCCTGTAACCCGGCCATTAGTACGATGGTAGGGTTTGCCGTTAACGCAACTGTGCTTTCCTGGTTACCCATAAGGTTGGTGAGTTCTTCATGGGTAATTTTGACCATTAACTGGCCCGGCGACACAGCCGTAAGTACACTTTGGCCGAGTGCTTTCTCTTTTACACTTTCTGTAAAATCTTTAGCAATTTTATAGTTCACGTCGGCATCAATCAATGCACGGCGTATCTCTTTAAGGGTCTCTGAAATATTTATTTCGGTAATCTTTCCCTGACCCTTGAGCATTTTAAATGCCCTATCTAACTTTTCTGACAGACTATCGAACATGGCTTAAAAATAAGGGTGCAAATATAGTTATGAATTATGAGTTAGGTAATTAGAATTGGTTTTTAATCCTAATTTTATCTGACGTAATAACGGTAAATTTATGGGCAAATTTATCATCAAATTTTTGTAAAATATCCAAAAGTTTATCATTCCTTTCATTTATCGGAACACCTCCCAAGCGGAGTAAAATAACCCCATAGTTTGGTTTTCTCAACCGGAAAACAAGCTCGCCGAAATCTTTATCTTCTGTGATTAGAATAGCTGGAATAGAGGAAGCGTATTTTAATACAGTATCATCATCGATACCCGGTTTTTCTTTAATGATTGCATGCAACTCGAAACCTTTTTCCCTCAAAAACTTGATTATTCTGAAGTCAACGCTTTCGTCAGCGACAAATACAACCATAGCTTTAAGAGGCTAAGGAATAAACAACTTCATTTTTAATTGCTTCAGAGGCAAATGCCAAAGCGGCATAAATATCCTCCTTCTTAATAGTCGGATAGGCCTCCAGTAAATCATCTATGGACTCTCCTTCCGCTAACTTTTCAAGCAGCAAATCAACCGGGATGCGCGTGTTTTTTATAACGGGTTTCCCCATCATAACTTTTGGATTCGATTCAATATGTGCCGTCCAGTTCATCATAGCATAGGGATTTGTTCTGCAAATTTACGAAAACTTAATTCAACTTATATATAAAGCACAACATAAGGCTGCAAAAGGAAGATAAGCAGTTATGAATTATGAGTTATGGATTATATTAATGAAAGGCAGGAAAAATTACTAAATTTGTATAACAAATAGCTGATATATGAGTACAGCCGAATTAAAATCTACCTTAATAGGTATTATTAATACCATCAATGATAATAGTACACTGAAAGAAATCTACTCTTTCATTTCCAAAAAAAATGGAGAAACAAAAGACTCATTAAACCTTGAAAAACAAGATTTTAATAATTTAAGCGTTTCAGGACTTGCCAAAGCATATAGCGATGATGAACCTGATTATTCAAGTATGGTGATTAAAGAACCTAATCCGGAATATCACAAATGAAACCCGGAGACATTGTCCTGATTTCCTTACCACAAAGTGATAAAAAACTAAAAAAACGCCCCGCCCTACTTCTGAAAAAGATGCCGGGGTTTGGCGATTGGCTTGTGTGTGGTGTAAGTACACAATTACATCAACATATCCCGGATTTTGATGAAATTATAGACAAAACCCACCCTGATTTCAAATCATCAGGTCTGCTTGCTCCTTCTTTAGTGAGACTTACCTTTATTGCCGTAGTACCTGCTTCTGATATTCCAGGTACTATTGGTTGTTTAGGAGCCTTAACTATTACGAAAATCATTGGTAATCTTATTAATTTCCTGAAAAAGCCTTAAACATCCTTATGGAATACAAGCACAACTTTTCGCTTAATGAAGCATATAACTTTCTCAATGCAAATGGACTTGAACAAGAGAGTAACGAAATCAAGAGCTCATCCGACAAGTACAAATCCTATTCAAGTACTTTAAAACGAGCAAAAATTATTGTTCTTGTCCGGAATAAAAAGCTGTTTGATAATTTCTGCACCGCTGTGTGGCCAGACGGGCTGACTGATAAGGCAAAAACCAGAATTAATTTTTTGGAAAACCTTATAGTGAGGTTTGATGGCGACCAAGAAGGAACTATATCAGAAAATGAAGAAGATGAAAATATAAGGGAAGAAAATGAATTTGCTTACGAAAACGATTTAAGAAACTACCTTGCGAAAAACCTTTCTGTTATTGAAAATGGCCTGAAAATATACGAGGCAGATGGTAAAACAGGAGAAGAATTTTATATACCTGAAACCTCAAGACGTATTGATCTTTTAGCAGTCGATAAACAAAATAACTTTGTTATAATAGAATTAAAAGTAAGTCGTGGCTATGAAAAGGTTGTTGGACAGGCACTATTTTATCAATCAAGTATAAAATCAATCTTTCAGCAAGAAAAAGTACGAGCAATAATAATAGCAAGAGAGATTACGCCAGAACTAAAAACTGCAACAAAGTTTTTACCTGATTTCGAATTATTCGAATATCAGCTTTCAGTAACACTTAGCCCAATTAGATAAAGCCTACTCCCCTTGCGTTTTAGCCGCCAGCAGGTATAGCACCGCCATCCTTATAGCTACCCCATTTTCCACCTGGTCGAGAATGATGGATTGGTCGGAATCGGCTACATCGCTGGTTATTTCGACCCCACGATTGATGGGCCCCGGGTGCATAACGGTTATTTTCTTTTTCAGTGAATCGAGGCGTTGTTTGGTGAGCCCATATTGCATAGTGTATTCCCGTGTAGATGGGAAATACTTTATATCTTGGCGCTCAAGCTGGATGCGCAACATATTTGCTACATCACACCATTCGAGAGCTTTCATTAGGTCATATTCCACTCTTACTCCGAGCGTTGAAATGTATTTGGGAATAAGTGTTGGAGGACCGCATACTACCACTTCCGCGCCTAATTTTTGCAGGCAAAAGATGTTGGAAAGTGCAACTCGTGAGTGCAGTATATCACCTACAATAGCCACCTTCTTTCCTTTTACCGAACCATATTTTTCGCGGATGGAGAATGCATCGAGCAATGCCTGTGTGGGGTGTTCATGGGTGCCGTCGCCAGCATTTACCACCACAGCATCAATATTATCCGCTAAAAACTTACAGGCCCCTGCGCTGGCATGGCGCATTACCACCATATCTACCTTCATAGCCAGTATGTTGTTCACTGTGTCTATCAAGGTCTCTCCTTTCTTTACTGAAGATTGGGAAGCGGAGAAGTTCAGCACATCGGCAGAGAGACGGCGTTCTGCCAGTTCAAAAGAGATGCGGGTGCGAGTAGAGTTCTCAAAAAATATGTTGGCTATGGTTACATCACGTAACGACGGAACCTTTTTAATGGGGCGGTTTATGACCGATTTAAAGTTATCGGCAGTGGAGAAAATTAATTCAATATCATAAAGCTTCAAGTCTTTTATTCCTACCAGATGTTTTACGCTTAATGCTTCTTTCATACTATTTATTCTAATCGTTCATAATAAGCCAAACTTTATCGCTGCCGTCGGCTTCCTTCCATTCCGCCTTAATATTCTGCGAAACAATGGTATCCACTCTTTTCCCCACATAATCGGGCTGAATAGGTAGGTGTCTGCTAAAGCGACGGTCGATAAGTACCAATAATTCTACTTTTTTAGGCCTGCCAAAATCAAGCAAAGCATCTAGGCCTGCGCGAATGGTACGGCCCGTGTGGAGTACATCATCTATCAAGAT
>Ga0207038_10048_pt1 | contig 35570 bp, 36 predicted proteins | sample Alteio_BWMinCont_76_FD_153285 | JGI IMG/M metagenome (GOLD analysis project Ga0207038, IMG submission 153285) | Enriched cells from forest soil in Barre Woods Harvard Forest LTER site, Petersham, Massachusetts, United States -... | ecosystem: Environmental > Terrestrial > Soil > Temperate forest >...
GTTGGAAATTAATGCTGGTAATAGGAGCATTTTTTATTGCCGGAGCATCACTTGTTTATACCAATCAGCTTGTAAACAAAGTAGAGCAGGAAGAACGCACCAAAGTAAAGTTGTGGGCCGAAGCCATACAGAAGAAAGCACGGCTCGTTAAATATGCCAATTCATTGTTCAACCAGGTACGTTCGGATGAAAGTCAGAAAGTACAATTATGGGCTGAAGCAGAACGCAAGATAGTAGACCCCACCGGTTCCTCAAATGACCTAAGTTTTCCGCTTGATGTAATAAGGAAAAATCGCACTATACCGGTTATACTGACCGATGAAAGTGGAAACCCGCTATTAAACCTGTATTTCCATGCTAATGTTTGTATTCAAGGCTTTTGAAATAGGGCAGTTGGCCTTGGCATCTTCTGCATGCTTTTTAAAATCTTCGCTGCTGCATCCGGGTACATCGCCTTTCACTACTAAATGCGAACTGGTGATGGCTCCATTATCAAGTGTTACGGCGCAATTGGTCTCGAGCGAGGTAGGAGTGAAGCCAGCTCCGCCTAATACGGCGCTTAATTTCATCGTAAAGCAACCTGCGTGAGCTGCTGCAATCAATTCTTCGGGATTGGTGCCTGTTCCGTTTTCAAAACGGCTGCTGAATGAATAAGCTGTTTTATTCAGGGTAGTGCTTTGAGTAGATAGTGTTCCGTTTCCTTCTTTTACTGAGCCATTCCAAATGGCGGTCGCTGTACGTTTCATAGGTGTTTATTTAAATTATGGTTATTGCTCAAAGATAACAAATTAATGTATTTTACATATGATGCAGTAATACTCAGTATTGTTTGACATGTTCAATCAATAAGGGAAAAAATGCGGAAAAATGCCTGTTGTACATAGACTCATTATTTTCCAGCTCCGATACTCCGTTATCCATCGGGAAATAATATTTCATGCGTTTCGACATACCGTTTAATGCTCTACGTATTCCTTCTGTTTCGCGGTATGAATAGAGCCAATCGTGTTTTATCATGTATTCCAGTATAGTGCGGCTTTCTTCGGGCATGACATCTTGGTGCGAAGCAAGAATACGGTATGCATCATCGCAAAATTTTCTTAAATCGATGGAAGAATAGGTATTCCAGTTAATGGCGAGAAAGTAGTCGTAGAACATATCGGTTATAATTCCCGAATATTTGCCATGAGCGGGTTGCAACCGATGAACACTTTGTAAATAGAAGGGATTGTGGTCGGAAAAATAATCCACTTGGCGGTGCATTAATATACCTCTGCTGATGGTGGGGCTGAATAATTGGTATTTGTTCCCTTTTACTGAATCGGCAATAAAGTTTCCCACCAAAAGTTCTTCATCGTATCCCGCCTGTCCCTTAGGTAAACAAGCCAGGTAAAGATGTGCCAAAAAATTCATACATGTTAATTGAGCGTAGGGTCTTCGGGGAATTCGGCTACCATGGCGAATTTTCCACCGAGTTCTTTCAGGATATTTTTCCAGAGATTATTGTTCTCTTTCATTACAAATTTTTTACGCCCTAAGGTAACAATCCAGGAGTTTTGTTTGAGTTCGGTTTTCAATTGTCCGGCGGACCATCCCGAGTAGCCTGCAAAAAACCGAATTTGTGAAGGTTTCACTTTACCCTCGCGCATCAATTCTTTCAGGGTTTCGAAATCACCGCCCATATAAATCCCGTCGAGTATTTCTATACTGCCTTCCAGCATATCGCCGAGGCTGTGGATATAAAATAATAATTCAGTACTTACAGGCCCTCCATAGAAAAGCGTATTATCGAATTCAGGGAAATCTTCTACTGCTTGTGCCGTTTTAATGGCCAGTTTCCGGTTTAAGATAAAACCCATTGTGCCATTCTCGTTATGTTCGGTTACTAATACCACCGAGCGTCTGAATTCAGGACTTTCCATAAAAGGTTCAGCTAATAGCAACACACCGGGAGCAAGTTTTGCCTGCTTCTTGAAAATAGACGAAAAGTCAGTGATATCACTATTGTTTTCCGGCATGCTTATTTCAGCTTGTTTTTCAGTTCGACCATTTCAAGCACCGCAATTGCAGCATCGGCACCTTTGTTGCCGTGCTTGCCGCCGCTTCGCTGGGTTGCTTGTTTAAGGGTATCGGTCGTTAAAACGCCAAATATAACCGGAATATTGTGCGCCAGGTTCAGGTGCATTATTCCGTCGGCAACAGCCTTTGATATATAGTTGAAATGAGGAGTTTCTCCGCGGATAATACATCCCAGGCAAATTACTGCATCGGGTTTGTAATGGTTAATGGCCCATTGTGCTCCCAGTGGCAATTCATAGCTTCCGGGAACATTGATCACTTCCATATCGAACTGCTGGATATCGGTTTTTTCAAATTCCTGGAAGGTTCCTTCCAGCAAAGCGTCGGTAATATCTTTATGCCATTGTGAAACAACTATGCAAACACTTAGCTTGTTGCCTGAAAACTGCTTCTTCTCAGAAGCCTTCGATGTTAATTTCCTGGTAGCCATGATTGGGTTGAAAGTTGAAGGTTGAAAGTTTATAAAGTGAATGCCCTCATTCTACTTCATACTTTCCCCATTAACTTTTTCCGGCTTTCGCTTGGGCACGTGCAATATATCTGTCTATACCGTTTGCCTGGGCGTAGTCGTAATATTGAGTTTTAATGGTTTGGTAAATGTTCAGTGCATCGGCATAATCGCCTTTCACTTCATAAGCCTGTGCTGCATTTTTCAGGTAGAGTGGAGATGTGTAATCATTGGCGCTTTTCTTAGCAGCTTCCAGGTAATATTCAATAGCCTTATCTACATTGTTAAGTTGCATTTCTGCATCGCCTTTTACCCCAATAGCATTGGCGCTGATCAATATATCATTTGCGTCAAATTTATCAAGATTGTCTATGGCTTGCTGGTAATCTTTCTTTTGGTAGTAGGAAAGGCCCAGGTAATAATTGGCTAATTTTCCGGCAGGGGCCCAGCTATATTGATCGGCAATATCCTGGAAGCCGAGGCCGGCTCCATCTCCTTTAATAGCCTTATTTGCAGAATCGGCTGCAAAATAATTCTGCGCCCGGGTCATAGCCATTTCGGCATCCTGTTCCTGGGAAGGAATATACCAGTATTTGAACGTAACAAAACCTGCAATTATCAATACTACGATAACCGATAGGGTAGTGGCTACTTTTTTATTTTCTTCAAAATAGTCTTCAAGATGTCCCCATCTTTTTTCCAGACCTGCAAAACCATCGTTTTTCTGTGCCATGTGCTTTAATACTTTTTTGAGGCGGCAAAAATAGCCTTTTTTACGGAACCTTGTAAGAAAGCATAAATTTTCCTATCTTTAGCCTTTAATGTCAAGCAATCCGGTTATGAAAAGAATGCTATTATCAGTAGGTATTTGTGTAAGTACCATATTAGCCGGGCAGGTTAATACAAAAATGGACTCTTATTTGGCTTCCAGGCTCTTACAGTCCTCACCGAAGGGAATTGATGCCACTGTTATGATACCCATGCTGGTTCAGGGCAATATAAATGGGATCAAGCAATTGGTACATGCCAACGGGGGTATTTTTAAATATAGTTATGGCAATATTGCTTCTGTGGTTATTCCTGTCAATGCACTTTCCATCTTTAATGGAAGCAGTGCCGTAACCCGAATGGAGGGAGCTCCGTCTCGCATGCGGCCCTGTAATGATACGCTTCGCTTGCGAAACAGCATTGTGGCCGTTCAGCAAGGACTGAGCCCCCTGCCTCAAGCTTATAATGGGGAAGGAATAGTAATGGGTTTTGTGGATACTGGTATCGATTTTACCCACCCTGATTTTATTGACGGTAACGGTAAAACAAGAGTGAAATATTATTGGGATATGAATCAACCTGTGGGTGTATTTACACCCTTGCCCTATGGGTATGGTCAGGCATGGAATCAAACGGAAATTGATAACGGACTGGCGAATAATTCATCGGCTACGATTGAATGGGGGCATGGCAGCAATGTGGCAGGGGCAGCAACTTCTAATGGAAGAGCAAACGGACAGGAGAAAGGAGGCGCACCCAAATGCGACATTGTAATGGTGGCGTTTAATTTTAACAATCAAACTGCTTCTGAACTAACGGATGCGGTGAATTATATATACACCGCGGCCGACAGCCTGCACGAGCCTTGTGTTATTAATGCCAGCCTAGGCGATTATAATGGTTCGCATGATGGCCTCGATTTGCAGGCATTGATGATTGATAGCATGATTATGGCCAAGCAACCCGGTAGGGAGTTTGTTGCGGCAGCGGGTAATGCAGGAGGCATTCCTTATCATCTCCATGATTCATTGACATCAGCGACCGACACATCTTTCACCTGGTTTCAATATGATGCCGGAAATGTGGACATTCCTGTATTTGCCGATACGGCTGATTTTGATTACATCAACTTTGCTATTGCAGTTGATAAAGTTGGTAAGGGATACTATTCTGAACGCGGGTCTACACGCTTTTCAACGATAAAGGATTTTCTTTTGAAAGTTGATACGGTCAACCTTAAAAATACACACGGTGATCCTTTGGGGCAAATTATTTACTACGCACAACAATACTTTCCTGGTTGTTATTCTATGGAATATGTAATCAATACAGATTCCACCAATTACTATTGGAGGCTGATTACAACCGGTCGTGGAAGGTTTGATGCCTGGGCGCTTTCTTCTTCCGGCGGAACGGATATTGTAGATACTTCGGGGCTTTATATAAACCCTGCAAAGTATCCCGGAATAAAGCACTATAAAGAGCCCGATGTAAACCAAACGGTTTGCAGTAGTTTCCAGTGTACAAAACAAGTTATTACAGTGGCTAACTATACCAACCGCCAATGCTGGAAAGATTCCAAATTGGTCGATACCTGTCTGCTTAACAATATACCCGGTACCATTGCTTCTAATTCCAGTTGGGGCCCTACCCGTAATTACAGGTTGATAAAACCCGATATTGCCGGTGCAGGTAATAACACTCTTTCTGCACTTCCACTTGCATTGAAATCAGGCTATCTTTCCGGTGCTCCCGACCAGGTTGATTCAGGTGGATGGCACGATTTGGATGGAGGAACTTCATTGGCAAGCCCCGGTGTGGCTTCGGTGGCTGCTCTGTATATGCAGCGCTATCCAACCGCCAAATACCTCGACGTATGGTATGCATTAACCCACTGCGATTCGGTGGATAAATACACTGGGGCAGTTCCCAATTACATTTTTGGATACGGTAAGGTGGATGCCTTTAAAGCTCTTGTGGGGTGTATTCCGACCGGCGTAAGTGATATACCTGTTCCTGATAATGCAGTTGTTCTGAAGGCTTATCCTAACCCATCTGCATCGGGAATGACAAATGTAGAATATGATTTTTCGAGTATCAAACAATTTAGTAACGCTCAATTGGTATTCTATAATATGCTGGGTAAGCAGGTGAAATCAATTGTACTGACAGGCAGTCAGGGTAATCAGACTATTGAAAAAGGTACGCTTTCGTCAGGAATGTATTTTTACAGCCTGGTGGTGGACGGTTCGCGTTTAAAAACGGAAAAGCTGGAGATTTTATAAGTGACAAGCCCCGGAACGCATACAGGCATTTTTCGTTATCTTTGTCCTAATATGAAAAAATTTCTCGAAAAGGTATTAAACATCTCCCTTTTGTTTGGGGGGATTGCAGTTATTTTGAATTTGTTTGTTATGTCGAGCCCCGTATTTATGCTGGCTGCTCTTTCAGCGGGTTTCTTTGGTTTTGTTATGGGTTGTTTGCATATAGTGGGCGTTCAACGCTATGAGATAAAACAAGGTCCCGTGTCGTTGCTCCTGCTAACCCTTCTTCTGAATTCTATTCCTCTTATCTATATGATGATTGTGGTATCACGGGCCGCGCACAGCTGATTTTAAAATTCTGAATTTTGAATTCCATGTTTCCCAACGGAGGCCATTCGGATAATACTTCCCAGAAGGATTCTATAGAAGCGCATTTGGCATCTTCCATTCAGCAAACACTTACCCGCTATTGGGGTTATAGTCATTTTCGTCCTTTGCAGGAAGACATTATCCAGTCTGTTATGGAAGGTAAGGATACGCTTGCCTTGATGACAACAGGTGGTGGAAAATCAGTATGCTACCAGGTACCCGGCTTGGTGAAAGATGGTATCTGCATTGTTATTTCGCCTCTTATTGCATTGATGAATGACCAGGTCGAATTCCTCACTCGGAAGGGTATCCGGGCGGTTATGGTGCACTCTTCCCTCACTACGAATGAAATTGATATCATATTAGATAACTGTATTCATGGCGGTATAAAGTTTCTCTACATATCGCCCGAGCGGCTCGATACGGAATTATTTATTGCGCGGGTTCAACAGATGAATGTAAATCTTATTGCAGTCGACGAAGCGCATTGCATTTCGCAATGGGGATATGACTTTCGCCCAGCTTATTTAAAGATTACAGAATTGCGGAAACTTTTTCCTGAAGTGCCCGTGCTTGCACTTACGGCCAGTGCTACACCCGATGTTGCAATTGACATAGAGCAGAAGCTGGGTTTTAAAAAAGAAAATATTTTAAGGAAGAGTTTCGAGCGCAAAAACCTCTCTTATGTAGTATTGAAAGAAGAAGCGAAAATTCCGCGACTAATGAAAGTAATCAACAATGTAAAAGGCTCCGGAATTATCTATGTGCGAAACAGGCGCAAAGCAGAAGAAGTAGCTGCTATGCTGAAACAACAGGGGATTCCGGCGGAGTTTTATCACGCAGGGTTGAATTTTGTCGAGCGCAGCCGGAGGCAAGAAGATTGGTTAAAAGACAAGATAAGAATCATTGTTAGCACCAATGCATTTGGCATGGGAATAAATAAAGCCAATGTACGCTTTGTGGTCCATCTTGATTTGCCTGATAGCCTGGAAGCTTATTTCCAGGAAGCGGGCAGGGCAGGCCGTGATGAGAAAAAAGCTTATGCTGTGCTATTGTATAACGAAGCCGATAAGTTGAACCTCGAACGGAATGTGCAATTATCTTTTCCTGCCATAGATGAAATAAAAAAAGTATATGGCGCTCTTTGTTCCTTTTATAGTATGGCGGCGGGTGGCGGGATGGGCGCTACTTTCAATTTCTCCTTAAGCGATTTTTGCGCCCGGTATTCTTTTGAACGTGGTGCTGTTATTAATAGCATAAAATTCCTGGAAAAAGAAAATTACCTGATGCTTACTGATGCATTTTATCGTCCCTCACGGATACATATACTCATTAAACAAAAGGATTTGTATCGTTTCCAGGTGGAGGCTCCGGCATACGATGCATTTATAAAATTACTCTTGCGTTCCTATGAAGGCTTGTTTGATAATTATGTAAATATCCAGGAATATGATTTGGCCAAACGCTCAACGCTCACCGTTGCCGAGGTGGAGAGCTTGTTGCAAAGACTTGATAAGAAACAAATTATTTCATATGCACCGCAATCAGATAAACCGCAATTGGTTTTCATGGATGATTGTCATCCTGTGAGCAACTTGCATATTTCAAAACAGCATTACCAAGATGTGAAACAAAGGGCATTCAAGCGTGTGGAGTGGGTGTTGCATTATGTTACGAGTGTTCACAAATGCCGGAGCGAGCTGTTGCTTGCCTATTTTGGCGAATCGGAAACAATCCGTTGCGGGATATGTGATGTATGCATTGAAAGAAACAAACTGGAATTAAGCGATCTTGAATTTAAAAACATTGCCGAGCAGCTAAAAGTCGCTTTAAATAAGGGTCCCATTCCCCTTGATGATTTGGTTCATAAAGTGAAACAGGTGAGGGAGGAGAAAATATTGAAAACCGTGCAATGGCTTATTGATAATGATGAACTAACATATAATGACGATAACCTGTTGGAGTGGAAAACCACTTAACACTACAGTAACACTATTATTTTATTTTTACCGCATTCAATTTTACAATTCCTATAACATGATAAAGAAATTTTTGCCTGCGGTTATCCTCCTTTCTATACTTTCTTCTTGTGCCGAACAACATAAAAAAGAAAATAAAGATCATCCTAAATTGGTTATTGGTATCGTGGTAGATCAGATGCGCTACGACTATCTTTATAAGTATGCCAAAAAATATGGCAAGGGTGGGTTTAAACGATTGATGAATGAAGGATTTTCATTCGATGATGCACAATACAATTATGTTCCAACATACACGGGTCCCGGGCACACAGCCATCTACACGGGCGCTACTCCCAGCATGGATGGCATCGTAGCCAACGACTGGTTTGATAAAGGCCTTGGTAAAATGGTTTATTGCGTGCAGGACGATAGTGTAAAAACCGTTGGAAGCCCATCTAAGGAAGGACAGATGTCCCCCCGCCGTGAATTAGTAAGCACCATTGGCGATGCGTTGAAATTGAGCGACGGTGGCAAATCAATGGTAATAGGTATATCTGAAAAAGACAGGGCATCCATACTTCCGGCAGGACATAGAGCAAATGCTGCCTATTGGCTGGATGATAGTACAGGTAACTTTATCACCAGTACCTATTATATGCAATCGTTACCCGATTGGGCTACCAAGTTCAATAATGAACAACGTGCAAAAGCTTATTTGAGCAAACCTTGGTATGCCTTGTTATCTCTGAAAAGCTACACGGAAAGTATGCCCGATGATAACCCCTATGAAAAGCCTTTCAAAACAGAAAGCGCTCCCATATTCCCACATAATTTGCCTGTATTGATGGAAAAAAATAATGGAATGGGTTTGATAAAAGGAACTCCATTTGGCGATGATATTCTAAAAGATTTTGCCATTGAAACTATTAAAAACGACAGCCTCGGCAAGCATGATGCTACCGATATGCTTACCATTAGTTTTTCATCAACCGACTATGTGGGACACCAGTTTGGCACCGAATCAATAGAGTTGGAGGATACCTACATCCGCTTAGACAGGGACTTAGATACCTTGCTTACATTTATTGAAAAATACGTAGGTAAAAAGAATGTGATTGTTTTCCTTACCGCCGACCACGGAGCTGCTGTAAACGCTCAATACCTTATGGATAGAGGTGTTCCGGCCGGCTATATGGATGATAAAGCGTTATTGGCAAAAGTGAATCAGTACCTCAATGATAAATATGGAAGTGAATTGGCATTGCAATATTGCAACCAGCAATTTTATTTGGATGATAAAACTATTGCTGAAAAGGGGTTAAATAAGGAATCTATCGAATCGGAAGTGGCAAATATTGCCATACAAACTCCCGGTGTAGAACGTGCTATCCCAGCTTATAAATTAGATGAGGTAAATAAAGACATGATTAACAAAAAAATATTGAATGGTTACTACCCAAGCCGTTCGGGAGATGTGATTGTAAACCTGCTTCCCAACTGGCTGGCTTATGCTAAAACCGGTACCACGCATGGCGCGCCGTATGATTATGATGCGCATGTGCCCCTGCTTTTCTGGGGTGGTGAAATTAAACATGGTTCTTCGCCAAAAGAAGAAGCCATTACCAATATAGCCCCCACTATTTCATGGCTATTACATATTCCAAATCCCGATGGTTGCTTAGGACAACCGATGGGTGAGGTAACGAAGTAAAGATGATTTGAGAATATCGAACACTGATTTATTTCGTAAATTTGTGAAAACTTAATACTATGAATATCCAGGCAGAGAAACTGGAATTAATGGAAATGCTTTTAAAAACAGAAAATGAAGCTGTTTTAAAAAAAATACGTTCCATATTTGCCAGTTCAAAAGGAAGTCCCCGTATTACGATAGAACAATACAATAAAGAAATAGAAGCAGCTGAAAATCGTATCAAGGGGGGCAAGTTCGTAAGGCATGAAGATGTATTGCGTGAATCAGAGAAATGGTAAAAAAATCGCATATCATTGCATGGGATGAGGATGCACGACTTTATTTCAAGGCTGCTATTAAGTATATTAAGAAGGAATCGCACACAGGAGCTGAAAAAGTAAGAATTGAAATTCTTAACACAATAAGTTCTCTTTCTGAAAGCCCGCTCATTTTTGAAGAAGATCGGTTCAAGCTCAATAACGATGGCACTTACAGAGCCTTCACAGTATATCATTATAGAATTACTTATAAGATAAATAAACGTGATATTCTAATACTGAGAATCAGGCATACAAGCCAGGAACCGTTGGAGTATTAATAATATTTCCAACTGGTAATGTGACATCCCTTAACACTCTTTAACAACCTGCCTTTTAGCCGTATAGAAGCCTGAAAGCCCTGTTAATTCACATTAATTTAAATTAACGTAACAAATCCTTCCCCTAAATGGGGGGATTTATTCTATATTTGCGCATGTAATAACCTACTTGCAACCCGCTTCAATGGGAGAAAATAAATTCCTCGATAATATACAGTACCCTGCTGACCTTCGTAAACTGAAATATGAAGATTTGCCCGAAGTATGTAAAGAACTGCGCCAGTTCATTATTGATCTTGTTTCAGAAAAGGGTGGCCACTTTGGCGGTAGCCTTGGGGTTGTGGAATTAACGGTTGCGTTGCATTATGCTTTCAATACTCCTTACGACCAATTGGTGTGGGATACCGGCCACCAGGCTTATGGACATAAAATACTTACTGGCAGGAGGGAAATATTTCATACAAACCGTATCTATAAAGGCATTAGCGGTTTCCCCAATCGCAAGGAAAGTGAGTATGATACATTTGGCGTAGGCCATACTTCCACCTCTATTTCTGCTGGACTGGGCATGGCTGTTGCATCTAAATATAAAAAAGAATTTGACCGCAAGCATATAGCCGTTATTGGCGATGGAGCCATGAGCGCCGGCCTTGCTTTTGAGGGCCTGAATAATGCCGGCATTTCTAAGGCAGATATCCTGGTAGTGCTGAACGACAACTGTATGTCTATCGACCCTAACGTGGGTGCATTGCGCGAATACCTTACTAACATGACGACTTCTCCCACTTATAATAAAGTGAAAGATGAAGTGTGGAAATTACTGGGGAAAGTAAGCAAGTTCGGTCCGAACGCACAAGATATAGCTGCTAAAATTGAGAATGCGGTAAAATCTTCCCTGCTTAAACAAAGCAATCTTTTCGAATCGCTTCACTTCCGCTATTTTGGCCCGGTTGATGGCCATGATGTGGTTCATTTGGCAAAAGTGCTGAATGATCTCAAAAAAATACCGGGACCTAAAATATTACATTGCCTTACGGTAAAAGGGAAAGGATATAAATTCTCAGAGGAAGGCGACCAGACTTTTTGGCACGCCCCAGGAACATTCAATAAAATTACGGGTGAAATTATAAAGTCTGTATCAACTAAGCCGCAGCCACCCAAATACCAGGATGTGTTTGGGCATACGCTTGTTGAACTAGCCGAAAAGAATGAGCGCATCATGGGTATAACACCTGCCATGCCTACCGGCTCATCACTCAATATAATGATGAAAGCTATGCCCGACAGGGCATTTGATGTAGGTATTGCAGAGCAACATGCGGTTACATTTTCAGCCGGACTTGCTACCAGGGGATTGGTCCCTTTCTGCAATATATACTCAACCTTTATGCAACGGGCTTACGACCAGGTGATACATGATGTCGCTATACAAAACCTGAAAGTGGTATTTTGTTTAGATAGAGGAGGAGTAGCCGGTTCTGACGGACCAACTCATCACGGTAATTTCGATTTAGCTTTTTTCCGTTGTGTTCCGAATATGATTGTGTCGGCCCCGATGAATGAGGTCGAATTGCGCAACCTGATGTATACATCTCAACTGGATAAAATACAAAGCCCTTTTTCTATCCGTTATCCACGTGGCAATGGCGTAATAGTAGATTGGAAGCAACCTTTTGAAGAGATAGAAGTCGGCAAAGGGCGGAAAATAAAAGATGGCAGCGATGTTGCTATTCTAACCATAGGCCATCCCGGAAATTTTGCTGTCGATGCTTGTAAAACGCTGGATAATGAAGGCATCAGTGCAGCACATTATGATATGCGTTTTGTAAAACCTATAGATGAAGAAATTCTGCATGAAGTATTCCGGAATTTCGATAAAGTAATTACTGTGGAAGATGGCTGCCTGATGGGCGGAATGGGCAGCGCTGTACTGGAATTTATGGCAGACAATAAATATAATTCTACTGTAATACGGTTGGGCATACCAGACCGTGTAATTGAACATGGCACGCAACAGGAACTATATAAGGAATGCGGATATAGCACAGAGGATATAGTTGATGCTGCCAGAGACATGGTATCCAAAAAGAGAAAAGGGAAATCATTATTCATTACATTATAAATTTTAAATAATTCATGACTAATAACTTACGACTTACGACCATTCTTGCATGTAGCTTTGGGATAGCAGCATTGCAAATGAGCGCCCAAGATTACACACCGAACGTTCCTAATACGAACAAGGCCGGGAGTAAATATCAATTTACTATTGTTAAAGATAATGGGGCATCGAGTGTTAAAAATCAGAACAAGTCAGGTACCTGCTGGTGTTTCTCTACACAATCTTTTGTAGAGTCGGAATTGATGCGCATGGGGAAAGGCAATATAGCCTTATCTGAAATGTTTGTCATACGCAATATGTATGTTCAAAAAGCGATTGACTATGTGCGTTATGAAGGCCACGCTCAATTTGCAGAAGGTGGCGAACCACATGATGTAATGAATGCTGTGCGCGAATTTGGCATTGTGCCTGCTGCGGCATATAGAGGATTGCCACAGGGAGATTCTCTTCCTGATATGGGGGAAATGGATGCCGTTCTTAAGGCCATGTTAGATGAGGTTGTTAAAAAGCATAATGGAAAACTAAGCCCCAACTGGCTTAAAGCCTTCGAGGGTGCATTAGACGGGTATATGGGCACTCCGCCAACTGAGTTTACATACGAAGGTAAAACATATACTCCTAAATCATTTGCGCAATACCTGGGCATAAACCCTGATGACTACGTAGAACTCACCTCGTTTACCCATCACCCGTTCTACTCTAAATTTATTTTGGAAGTATCCGATAACTGGGCACATAGCGAAGTTTACAACATACCACTAGATGAATTTCACCGCATAGCTGACAATGCCATTCAAAATGGCTATACAATTGAATGGGGTGCCGATGTGAGCGAGCCTGGATGCAATATCAAAAATTTTAGCCTGGCTATTGTTCCGCAAATGACCATAGACAGAAACACTTCAGCATCTGCTAAAGATTCCATATTTACCAATCCTGTGGCACAGGATTCCATTACCCAAACCATGCGTCAGCAAGCATTCGATAATCAAACCACCACGGACGATCATGGTATGCAAATTACCGGTATGGCTAAAGACCAAAAAGGCGATGAGTTCTATATCGTAAAAAACAGTTGGGGTTCATCAGGCTATTGCCACGGATATTTTTATGTATCTGCTCCTTATTTCCTGTACAAAACTACCAGCATTATGGTGAATAAAAATGCCATACCTAAAGACATAAGGAAGAAGTTGGGGATAGAGTAGTTTAGCAAAATCATTTATTAAAAAGCCTCGTTATAGTAGCGGGGGTTTTTTAGTTTTGGTGTAAAAGAAAATTTACATTGCCTATTCAACTATAAAAGCAACCTGGTAAAAGTTATTTACTCCGCCGAGGGGTTTTAGTTTTATGCCGAATGATTCAGTAAAAATCTTGTAGGCAAGAAATTCATGGTTAGGAACACTCAGCTCATCAAAAAATATTATGTCTCCTTTTTTTATGAATCTATATAGCTGGCTAAGTGCAAAAATAGTGGCAGAAAATAAATCAGCATCCAGGTGAATGATACTTAAGGATTCATGGAACCGGTTACCATTTTTGTCTAAAAAAGGATTAAGTGTTTCCTGGAACAATCCTTTATAAAATGCGGTGCGTTCGTCAGATATATCCGGAATTTGAAAAGACATTTCCCCTTTTTTATATCCGCCCCAGCTTTCCGGCAAGCCTTCAAAGGTATCGAAACCGGCAAAGTGCGATTCGGCATTTTTATTAAAGTTGACCCACCATTTAAAGGAACTGCCCGAAGCCACCCCGAATTCGAGGTAATTGATCTTTTTTGCTTCCAGTGCCAGCGCCTGGCCGACTGCATTATATAACTTATATCTTCTGCTATGGTCCCTGCCCGGTACATAAAAGTCATTAATCAATAGCGTCTTATCTCTGTTCGCAGCCGATTGCCAGGAAGTAAAAAGAGAAAAATTACTAAGTGTTTTAAATAGTCCGCTGAATGGTTTAATAAGAAGAAAGATTCTTGAGGCAACTAAAAAATCCTTGATATTTTTAATATACTTGAGCATAGATAAATGTTAAGGGCCCTAAAAGGGCCCCTAAATTAGCTAAATTTTGAACGATAGTTATTCTTTTATGAATTTGTAATTGGTAACATTACCTCCATCAATTAATTGTACAAAGTACATACCTGATGCCAGGTTACCTGTATTAACGGTACCCATGATATTAGTTCCTCTTCCGAGCAGGGTGTTATTTACTAATTGTTTACCCATTAAGTTATAGATACTGTAATATACTTCACCACTGTTTTGTGCAGAATAATTAATGGTCAAATTATTGGCAGCAGGATTGGGGTACAGGGTTACTACCGGTTTATTGGCAATATCCTCAATACCTGCTGTTGATGTTGTATAATTGATAACTAATAATGGTCTTTCAGCAGTATCAGGGTATTGGCTTGAACAAAATACCATGCTTCTAAATTGTACTTCTGTTTGTAGACGAATTAAAAGCCCGTAGTTATTCCCACTTTTTTCAATATCTTGCATTAATTTGGTCACGTTAATGCCATTATATATTTGATAAATGGATACACTTTGGGGCATTAATATCTCATGAGTTGTGTCAGTAGTAGGTTGCGTGTTCCAATTAACAGTGTTAACATTCCATGCAGCATTAACACGTTGGATATACCATGCATTAGAGCCACTTAAAGGGCTATCACCTTCCTTGTTTCCTGTATTAGTATCGCCCCAAAGACTCAGGTAAGCACTGTTGATGGTACTGTTTGCAGGAATCTTTGACAAATCAAAACTAAATACGCTTCTTGAAACAAAGGAATTGCCGGCAGTCCAGGCAATGGCGTCCATTTCCATTGCGCTACTTTGATTTTGGCTTGGAGAATAATTATCAAGGTAGTCACTTTCATTAGCCCTTAAATGTAATGTAACTTGGGCGTTTGATAATAAAGAAATACTGCACAATAAAGGCACAATAAATAAAGCAATTTTAGTAGTTGTTTTCATAGTTTTTTTTTATTGGGAACAAATATAAGAGTTTTTGTAGAATAGAGAATGGTTAAATTCTAATAGCAAACGACCTTATTTCTCTCTCCTCTTCCCATTCCCACTTTTCCCCTATCTTCGCACCCAATGAACCGCATCACCAACCTTTTTAATATCAAATACCCCATTGTTCAGGCGGGTATGTTATGGACCAGTGGGTGGCGGCTTGCATCGGCTGCTGCTAATAGCGGCTGCCTGGGGCTTATAGGCGCTGCCAGCATGTACCCCGATGTGTTGAGGGAGCACATTCAAAAATGTAAAAAAGCAACAGATAAGCCTTTTGGAGTAAATGTTCCTCTCCTATATCCTGATATAGATGTGGTAATGAATATTATTCTAGAGGAAGGAGTAAAGATTGTATTTGTTTCGGCAGGCAATCCAAAGACGTGGACTCCTTTCCTGAAAGAACGTGGGATAACGGTAGTGCATGTGGTAGCCAGTTCCAAGTTTGCGATGAAAGCACAAGATGCCGGTGTGGATGCTATTGTTGCAGAAGGTTTTGAAGCAGGTGGACATAATGGGCGCGAAGAAACCACTACCTTGTGCCTTATTCCATTGGTGAAAAAAGAAATTCATGTTCCATTGATTGCCGCCGGGGGCATTGCCAGTGGTAGATCTATGCTGGCTTGCATGGCGCTGGGAGCCGATGGGGTGCAAATTGGCACCCGCTTTGCAGCATCGGAGGAAGCATCGGTGCATCCGAACTTTAAAAAGAAAATTATAGAGTCAAATGAGGGCGATACCGTCCTTACCTTGAAAAAACTGGTGCCCGTACGGATTATAAAAAATGCGTTTTATAAGAAAGTGCAAGAGGCCGAAGACCGTGGAGCATCAAGAGAGGAATTAAATGAACTGTTAGGCAGAGCAAGAGCCAAGCACGGTATGTTTGAAGGAGATGTGGAAGAAGGAGAACTGGAAATAGGACAAGTAGCAGCAGCAGTAAAACAAATACAACCGGTGAGTGAGATAGTGAAAGAAATAATAATGGAATTTCATACAGCCATAAAAGAAGTAGGAAACTATGGCATTACGGAATGATTGTTTCAACACGGAGATCTCAGAGCAAATAGAGTTACACAGAGAATAAATGATTTTGACGCAGAATAATAATATTTTAAAAGAGACTGATTACAATTCTCTTTCTGAGAAAATAATTGGGTGTTGTATGGAAGTTCATAAAGAGCTTGGGCCTGGGCTAATGGAATCTGTTTATGAAATTTGTGTGGAAAATGTAATGAAAAAAGCTGGGCTTTATATCCAACGTCAAGTATCTCTTCCTGTTACTTTTAAAGGAGAGCAACTTGAAAAGGAATTTATAATTGATATGCTTGTGAATGATTTGATAATTCTTGAGTTTAAATCTGTAGAAATTTTACTTCCTGTCCATGAAGCCCAGTTAGTAACCTATTTAAAATTAGCCAATAAAAAGTTGGGGCTATTAATAAATTTTAATGTTACCTTATTGAAAGATGGCATCAGGAGGAAAATAAATGGAAATTTAAACTCTGTGTAACTCTGTTTACATTGTGTTCTCTGTGTTAAGAAATAAAATAAAATACTCGAAAAATAAAATATGATAGACTTTGAAAGATTTACTTTAGAAAACGGACTGAAAGTTATAGTCCATAGAGATACATCAACACCTATGGCATGTGTAAATGTGTTATATGATGTTGGTGCACGGGATGAAGACTCTGAACGGACAGGTTTTGCGCATCTCTTCGAACACCTTATGTTTGGAGGCTCTGTGAACATTCCTGATTTTGATAATGTATTACAACAGGCAGGTGGCGAGAATAATGCCTTTACTACGAATGATATTACCAATTATTATCTTACTCTTCCGGCTGTAAACCTCGAAGTGGCTTTTTGGTTGGAATCGGACAGGATGTTAAGTCTTGCTTTTTCTGAAAAGAGCCTGGAGGTGCAGCGCAACGTGGTAATAGAAGAATACAAGCAGAGTTACCTCAACCAGCCCTATGGCGATATATGGATTGAAATTCCAAAATTAGCCTATAAAGTGCATCCTTACTTGTGGCCCACTATCGGCAAGAATATCGACCATATCAAATATGCCGTAATGGATGATGTGAAAGCATTCTTCAAAAAGTTTTACTGCCCCAATAATGCCATACTCTGTGTTACCGGCAATGTAACTGTGGAACAGGTAAAAGAGCTTTGTGAAAAATGGTTTGCACCCATTCCTATGGGTAATACGCCTAAACGGAATCTTCCCATTGAGCCGCCTCAAACAGAATCCCGCAAGCTGGAATTGAAAAGAGATGTGCCGGCGAATGCCATTTATAAAGTATACCACATGGGCAAGCGCATAGATAAAAGTTTTTATACCATGGAATTGCTTGCCGATGTTTTAACCGATGGCAATGCCTCACGGTTGTACGTTGAGTTGGTAAAGAACCAAAAATTATTCAGCGAGATAAATGCGTTTACGTTTGAATCGCTCGACCCAGGAATATTTATCGTTACGGGTAAATTGCTCGATGGTGTTGCACTCGAACAAGCCGATATAGCTATTCAGAAAGAATTAGAAAAAATTACCGCTGCTGAAGTACAAAAAGATGAATTGGAAAAAGCAAAAAATAAAACCGAATCACAACACATCTTTGCAGAAATAAGCATTCTTAACAAAGCGATGAACCTTGCTATTTTTGAATTATTGGGGGATGCTGAAAATGCCAATAAAGAAGTCGACAAATTCTTTGGTGTTTCTGAAAAAGATATGCTGGATGAAGCCCGCAATGTGCTGCAAGAATCAAATTGTTCTACATTATATTACCGTTCTAAATCTAAAGTCAATTAATATGTTAGACAGAGTAACCATGCCGCAACTTGCAGTAGAAAGCAAGATCGATATTATACATGCACAAAATTATTCCTTATCTAACGGAATACCTGTTTACTTTGTAAATGCAGGTACACAAGATGTAATTAAGATAGAAGTTATTTTCCGTGCCGGAAGCCGTGAACAGAACGTCCCACTGGTGGCAGGAACCACTAATTCCATGCTGGAAGAAGGCACTAAAAAACATACTTCGGAAGAACTGGCATCGTTACTTGATTATTATGGTTCTTTCCTCGAAACTTCTGCACAAAATGATTATGCTTCGGTAACATTATATACCCTTGGCAAGCATTTAGATAAGGCTCTCCCGGTTTTCGAAGAAATTATCAAAGAGCCATCATTCCCGCAACACGAACTGGAAATATACCTGCACAATAACAAACAACGGTTTTTAGTGGAAGAACAAAAAGTAAGGGCTGTAGCCGCGAAAACCTTTCCATCTCTCCTTTTCGGCGATGCTCATCCGTATGGACACAAAACCCGCCTGGAAGAATTTGATGGCGTGAAAAAGGACTATCTCGAAACATTCCATAGTAAATATTATTCCGCAGGAAATTGCGCCATGATAATTTCAGGCAAGGTAAATGAAACACTACTGAACAAAATCGGTGATTATTTTGGGAAGGAAAAACGAACCGATAGCCCTCAATTCGCAATTGATAAGTATAAAATAGAGTCTGCATCCGAAAAGATAAATTTTATTCCTAAAAAGGATGCTGTTCAATCGGCTATAAGAATGGGACGGGTTTTATTCCTAAAGAATAATCCTGATGCCATTCCTTTTCAAATATTGAATACTATTCTCGGCGGATACTTCGGTTCCCGCCTAATGAGCAATATCCGGGAAGACAAGGGATATACATATGGTATTTCATCTTCGGTTGTGTTTTTGCAAAATGCCGGGTATTTTAATATTGGCAGCGAAGTAGGTAGCGATGTTTGCAGTGCTGCACTTGCCGAAATTTATAAAGAACTGGACAAGCTTTGCAAAGAACCCGTGCCGCAAGAAGAATTGCAACTCGTGAAAAACTACTTGCGTGGCAACTTTATGCGCAGCATGGATGGCCCTTTCGCAATGGCAGAAAGATTCAAACATATCTGGCTGCATAATATGGATTATTCGTATTACGAAAATTATGTAAGTGCGTTAAGTACCATTACTTCCGCACAACTGCTTGAAATAGCCAATAAATATTTGCAAAAAGACGGCATGTATGAATTGGTGGTGGGAGCGAAATAATTGCAATATAATTTTCCGGACCTCGTTATAATGACAAATGAAAATAATAGTTCCGCTTTTTCTATGTTTGATGGGTTGTACACACATCAATCCGCAAAATGTGCAAACTGTTGCAGATAGCAATAACCATTTTGCATTTGATATGTATGCTCAATTAAGTAAAGAGAAACCGGGCAACTTGTTTTTTTCTCCATACAGTATCTCTACGGTATTAGTTATGACTTATGCAGGAGCCAGAAATGAGACGGAAAAAGAAATGAGCCAGACCTTGCATTTTGGCCCGGTGCAGGATAGTTTCCATATTCGATATAAAGACTACCTGGAAGCAATAGCAGATGATGCCGGAAGGGGTATCATACTTGAAACTGCCAACTCGGTATGGATTGACGATAATTATAAAATAGAAGAACCATTTTCACAAATTGTAAAGGACGATTATAACTCCGGGTTGAAGGATGTTGATTTTATGGGGCATGTCGAACAGGCCCGGGAAAAGATAAATTCATGGGTGGAAGACAGAACCAATGATAAAATAAGTAATCTGCTTGGTAAAGGAATGCTTTCCAGTGGAACAAAAATGGTATTAGTGAACGCAATATATTTTAAAGGGAAATGGGCATCTCCTTTCGAAGCTAATATTACCCGGAAATTACCTTTTCATGTGAACGACACTACAAGTAATATCACGGATTTCATGAATCATGAATATTCTTACAAATACTATAAAGACGACACGTTGCAGGCATTGGAAGCCCCGTATGCCGGCGGAAAAATATCGCTGCTTATTTTATTGCCTGATAAAATGAATGGTATCGACGATATGGAGAAAAAGCTGAATAGCATATATTATTCGAAAATTATGAAGAATGAGAAGGATACAACAAAGGTGTATCTTTCTTTACCCAAGTTCAAGCTCAATACATCATATTCATTAAAAACTCCTCTTTCTGAATTGGGTATGCCCATGGCATTTACAGATGGTGCTGACTTTTCTGGAATTTCGAAAGAAAAAATTGAAATTGACTTTGTACTGCACGATGCCTATGTTGATGTGTCGGAAGAAGGAACCGAGGCCGCTGCCGCAAGCGCGGTTAGTGGAAGAATCATGGCAGTCATGCCCAGACCTGTTCCCCATTTTATGGCCGATCATCCGTTCATTTTTATTATAAAAGATAACGCAACCGGCAGCATCCTATTCATGGGTAAAATAACCGACCCTACTAAGCAATAATGCTTATTTTATAGCTTTGCTCATATTTTCCTGCCTGTGACTAAACTAAGTGTAAATATTAATAAGATAGCCCTCATCCGAAATTCGCGCGGGGGCAACCTGCCCGATGTAAGCAAAGCCGCGTTGGATATTGTGCGTTTTGGCGCCGATGGTATTACGGTGCATCCTCGCCCTGATGAGCGGCACATCCGTTACAACGATGCACGCATATTGAAACCCTTGCTCCCGGTTGAGTTTAATATAGAAGGTTATCCGAATGATAAGTTTATGCAACTGGTTACGGAAGTGAAACCTGCACAGGTTACTTTGGTGCCAGATCCGCCCGATGCACTTACTTCCAATGCCGGATGGGATACTATAAAGCATAAAAATTTACTGAAAGAAATTATTGCTGTGTTACATAAATCAGGCATACGTGCTTCCATATTTATTGATACTGATTTAAAGATGATGGATGGCGCTGCTGAAACCGGAACTGACCGGATTGAGTTGTACACCGAAGCATACGCCAAGAACTATTATACATCTCCTGAGAAAGCGATAGAACCTTATGTGAAAGCTGTAGCCAGAGCGCATAAGATGGGAATGGGAATAAACGCAGGCCACGATTTGAATTTAGATAACCTGGCGTATTTTCATCAGCATATTTCCCATCTGGATGAAGTATCTATTGGCCATGCATTAGTTACCGATGCACTTTATTTCGGATTGGAAAATACCGTGCAATTATATCTCCGGCAACTAAAATAATTTGGTAATTTGATAATATGATAATGAATTGTAACGTGAACTATGCATCACCAAATTACCAAATCATCAAATTATCAAATCAGTAATTATGAAACTCTCATTCCGAAAGCTGGGAAACGGCAAACCACTTTTTATACTGCATGGGCTATTCGGCTCATCAGATAACTGGCAGACATTGGGGAAAAAGTTTGCTGAAAATTTTACCGTTTATTTTATCGATCTTCGAAATCATGGTCGTTCGCCGCACAGCGCTGAACATACCTATGCCTTGATGAGTGATGATTTGCTCGAATTGATGAACGATGAAAAACTGGACAAAGTCATTCTTTTGGGGCATTCCATGGGTGGAAAAGTAGCTATGCATTTTGCAGTAACACATCCTGAAAGGGTTGAAAAAATGGTGGTGGTTGATATAAGTCCCAAGCAATACCCTATCGTTAATAAAGACATTGCAGATGCCCTGGCAAAAGTAGATTTAAATAAAGTGACATCGCGCAAAGAAGTGGAGGCAATTATATCGCAAGACATTCAGGAACCTGGTACGATACAGTTTCTATTGAAAAACTTGTATTGGGACGATAATGAAAAATTAGCCTGGAGATTCAACCTGGAGACATTAAAAAATAGTTTGGCAAATGTGGCCGAGCAAACACCTGTCCCTCCTAACCCTCTGCTAATACCTGTCTTATTTGTAAAGGGTGAGAAGGCAAACTATATATTCAGTGCTGATATGGAGTTGATACATACTATGTTTTCTAATGCAAGAATAGTAACCATTCCCGCTGCAGGCCATTGGGTACATGCGGATAAGCCTGTGGAGTTTTATAATGCGGTAATTGAATTTCTCAACCATTGATATACTTATCATAATAATCTGTTTATACATAGTTTATAATTCTTTTTACAGGATTCTTCTCTATTTTTTACCTTTGCAACTTATATGATAGTAGATATTTTTATTCCCTGCTTTGTTGACCAGTTGTATCCGCAAACAGCTTTTAACATGATCAAGGTGTTGGAGCATGTAGGTTGCGACGTGAATTATAATCCCGAACAAACCTGCTGCGGCCAGCCGGCCTTTAATGCAGGCTATTGGGAAGATGCCAAAAAAGTAGGCGAAAAGTTTATCAAGGAATTTCAGCAGGACAGGTATATCGTTTCTCCGTCTGCATCGTGCGTGGGGATGATTAAAAACTATTATCCTGATCTGTTTCATAATTCAGTGTTGCATAACGAGTATAAGCAGCTTGCCAAAAACATCCACGAGTTCAGCGATTTTTTGGTGAATGTCCTCAAGATAACTGATATAGGCGCTACCCTCGAGGGCACTGCTACCTATCATGATTCATGTGCGGCTCTACGGGAATGCACTATAAAGGAAGAACCCCGCGCCTTGCTGAGCAATGTTCGTAAACTGGAAATGATAGAGATGAAAGACACGGAATCGTGTTGCGGATTTGGCGGCACTTTTGCTGCTAAGTTTGAACCCATTTCTATTGGTATGGGTTCCGATAAAGTAAAGAATGCTGTAGAAACTGGTGCACAATACCTGATATCAACTGACCTATCCTGCCTGTTACACCTGGAAGCCTATATTAAAAAGCAAAATATCAATTTAAAGACCATGCACCTTGCCGATGTGCTTGCAAGTGGCTGGTAGTTTATGATATAGATACATTTTGTAAAGGATAATAACTTTTCGTCCGTCTTTACCTAAAATGCAGGTTATTTTTTAGCGTCAATTTTTTTTCTTGTTGATTATCTGTTGAATCACATTCAGATAGATTTTATTTAACATAATTCAATAAAATTTAACATTAAAAGTTTGGCTAAATAATCGAAAGTTCCTACTTTAGTATTCCAATTAGACCCTCCTATGTTTGAAATGAGTAAAAAAATCCTGGAAAAAGTTAGTTTTGACAGGGCACTCTTCTATAAAGAATTAGTCAAAACTTTGAACTGGATTAAGCCCGATGAAAAAGTTTTATTGAAAGTCTGGTGCCTCACTAATTTTGGGCACATGTATAAAGACACTATCATGGAGGCTTTCCGCCATGTTGCAAAAGTTTAATCCAGGTAGTTTAAATTTCTTTTTATTCCTGTATAGCCGGCTCGCTGCAAAGGCGAACCCTTAAACTTGTTTTTAAAAATTTCTTCGGTAATTTCTTCCCAATCTTTTTTTGTCATCTCCAGAATGGATGTATTGGGTTTCATTTCTGGAGTGGAATGAGGCTTTGAAAAACGGTTCCAGGGACACACATCCTGGCAAACATCACAGCCGAACATCCAACCGTCCATTTTGCTTTCCATTTCAGCGGGCATGGCTTCTTTTAATTCAATGGTGAAATAGGATATGCACTTGCTGCCATCTATTATTTTAGGACCCACGATTGCCTGCGTGGGGCAGGCATCCATACAGCGAGTGCAGCTTCCGCAATAATCTTTTATGGGGCCATCAGGTTCCAGCTCAATATCCACAATCAGCTCTGCCAAAAAATAAAAAGAGCCCTGTTGCGGGCGAATGAGCATAGCATTTTTACCAATCCAGCCGAGGCCGCTTTTGGCTGCCCAAGCTCGGTCGAGCACAGGCGCAGAATCTACAAACGCCCTGCCATATATCTCTCCAATTTCTTCATTCAGCACATGCAGTAATTCTTTTAATTTATGCTTAATGACAAAATGATAATCTTTCCCATACGCATATTTGGAGATCTTAGGAGCCTCTTCGTTTTGTTTTTCTTCGGGATAATAATTCAGCATAAGCGATATGACTGACTTGGCACCATCCATTAGCTTGCGGGGGTCAAGGCGCATATCGAAATAGTTTTCCATGTATTGCATCTTGCCATTCATGCCTTGCTGTAACCACTTTTCCAGATGCGGCGCTTCCTCTTCCAAAAAATCAGCTTTTGAAATTCCGCAGAAATCAAAGCCAAGTTGTTTGGCTTCGCGTTTAACTATATTAGAATACGATTCCACGAAAACCTGGATTCAGGTTACTTAAGTAAATCATTAATTTCCTTTTTCAGAGGGGGTAAGTCTCGAAGAACTATCGTCCAGATAATATCTTCCGAAACCGTATCATACCCATGCACAATTCTATTCCTTGTATCAATTATTTTTCTTGCGTGAGTAATACCAATTTTTGGCCGTTTTTTTAGAATCCGATTTACCGCTTCTCCTATTATTTCAATGTTTCGCTCTATTGCCTTACGGGTTTTTATATCCTTTTTAAACTCAATAAAGTCTTTCTTAACAGGTAAGAATCTTTCAATAGCTTGTTTAATATCGGTGAGCCAGGTTTTTATTTCATCTTCCATAAACCCGTACCTTCGTTTGGTTAATCTGCTTTTTCAAGTACGGATTTCGCAGCGATTTTTGTTCCAACAGGTCAATCTGTCTTTTTAATATCTTCTCCAGTTGAAACTTCACGGCAAAATAATTATCTGTATAGTCTATAGGGTCACTGCTATCAATATCAATTAATAAATCTATATCGCTTTGCGGTGTAAATGCTTCTGTTGTTATAGACCCAAATGCAAAAAGCGATTTTACATTATGCTTATCGCATAATTGTTTAATCTGGTTAATATGGTCTGTTAGATAGTTCATTTGCATTTCAAATTTACGAATTTTCTTATTAGCTTCATTTCTTGCAGAAATCGAAGTCAGGTTGCTTGGTGGATTGTTTTATGATGGAGGAATAGTTTTGCATTTTATGGTGCACAACTTAATATGAAACTAATTACCTGTTGAGTATTCAACTAGAACAATCTATTCGTTCCCAAATCAGGAATCTTTTTCAGGTGCTTGTATGCTTTGTCTGTTACCTCTCTTCCACGTGGGGTACGGGCCATATAGCCTTCTTGTATCAAAAAAGGTTCATATACTTCTTCAATCGTTCCGGGCTGTTCGCCTACGGCAATGGCGATGGTGGAGATTCCAACAGGCCCTCCTTTAAATTTTTCAATAATGGCGGTTAGGATACGGTTATCCATTTCATCCAAACCATTTTCATCTACATTCAATGCTTTAAGGGCATATTGGGTAACCTTTAAATCTATACTGCCGCTGCCTTTTATTTGGGCAAAGTCGCGCACGCGGCGCAGCAATGCATTGGCAATACGCGGAGTACCACGACTACGGCGGGCAATTTCCCAGGAAGCCTCTTTGCTGATGGGTATATTTAAAATGCCTGATGAGCGTTCGATAATTCTTTGCAGTAGTTCGGCATGATAATAATCTAACCGAAAGTTGATGCCGAAACGCGCTCGCAAAGGAGAGGTGAGAAGTCCTGAACGGGTAGTAGCCCCAATCAATGTAAAGGGATTCAGTTTTAGTTGCACGCTGCGTGCATTGGGCCCGGTATCAATCATAATATCGATACGGTAGTCTTCCATAGCTGAATAAAGATATTCTTCCACTACGGGGCTCAGGCGATGTATTTCATCAATAAATAAAACATCAAAATCATTCAGATTGGTGAGCAATCCTGCAAGGTCGCCGGGCTTTTCAAGTACAGGTCCTGAGGTGATACGTATATTCACTTCCAGTTCAGATGCGATGATGTTGGCAAGGGTTGTTTTGCCTAATCCGGGAGGGCCATGCAACAACACATGGTCGAGGGCTTCACTACGCTGTTTAGCAGCCTGGACAAAAATGCGGAGGTTTTCAATGACCTTTTCCTGCCCTGAAAATTCATTGAAATGTTGGGGACGGAGAACTATCTCTACTTCTTTTTCGGAAGCAGGAAGGTTTTCACTGTCGGGGTTTAAGCTCTCGTTCATGTATGGGTTAATCTGCCTAAGATAAGACAAATGTAATGTATGTATGGAAAGTAAATCCTTTACACCGGAATTTTCTTTCCTCAACCATTCGATTGAATTAGCTTGCCAAGCTTGGTATCGGGGAATAAGTGAGCATATATTTCGAAAGGAGAAACCGACAAGCCAACTGAGTAGGTAACTGAATTGAAATTATAACCTAACAAATTGTTATTGATAAGCATGAAACGATAACCCACCTGGGTCGAGAACTCGATATATTTATTAATGTTATATCCCAGCGTTACCTGCGGTTCGAGCGGCATGACGAGCTCCCTGCTTTTTACAACTGCTACATCGTTTATGGTATATTGGTATGATGAGCTTCCGATGCCGATGAGCACAGGCAAATCGAGTTCCCAATGCTTGGTTAAGTTGATGGTATATTCTACAAAATAAGAGAAGTAGGCAAAGTGCAGATCAGAACGTACAGCCTCATCGCCTAAATATTGATTTTTATAAATGGGCGATGACAGGGTGTTGTATCCTCCGCCAATGGTAAATTTATTATCAAAACAAACTCCGGCCATAATGCCGAAGATGTTGGCATAATTATTGTCGATATAGGAGTCGCGCGAATCGAAGCTGAAGACATAGCTGGGCTTTCGCCGGATGATAGCCTGCAAACTATCGATAAACTGGCATTGGGATGTTACTGCAACAGAGGAGAAGAGGACTATGCAACAGATTTTTTTCACCGGGGTATAAGCATTAACACAAGCCAAAGGAGCAATTAATGCCTTTTACGGATAAGGAGTGAAGAATGTTTCAATCGCCGTTTTCAATCATCTTGGCCCATTTGGTATGGGGAAAGAGCCCGGCATATATTTCCAGGGGATAGATCAACACCCCAACCGAATAGGTTACAGAATTAAAATTATAATTCAATAAGTTATTGTTAATAAGCATATAACGGTAGCCTACCTGGGTATATAATCCGCAATATTTATTGAAGTTATAATCCACTTCCACCTGTGGCTCAAGGGGCATGATCATTTTGTTATTTTCGGTTTTTAATAGCGTATTAGTCTTGTACTGCATAGATGCACTTCCGATACCAATAGATACAGGTATATCTATTCTCCAATGCTTGGAAAGAGTCATAATATACTCGGCAAAATAGGAGAAAAAGAAAAAACTAAGCTTGCCTTTTAAGGTGTCTCCGTTTTCGTATTTTGTATGATAGATAGATGAAGACAGTGAGTTAATACCTCCGCCAACGGTGAATTTTTTACCAAAGCAAACCCCTACCATGTATCCGAAAATAGTAGCGTCATTACCACCTATAAAAGAATTACGTGTATTGAAACAAAAAGAAAAATTGCCTTTTCTTTCGATAGCTGCCTGCAGGGTATCGATGAACTGGCATTTGGCTGTAAAACCCGCCAGGCAAAACATGGATATGCAGATAAACTTTTTCACAGGGGATTCAAAAGTACATTTTTCCCCCGAGGTGGTCTATTTGTCAGTATAAGCACCTATCGTTCGCAGGGGCAGATAGGCGAAAAATAAATAGTGGTGTTAGGTAGAATAGCTTTCAGGAATTCCTGGCTGGCCTGGTTTACCAGCACATCCCGCAGATCGAGTACTTTCAGGTTGTCGGCAAGGTATTTTAATTCAATAGGATACCCGCCTATATTATCGCTCCACAAATTGAGGGTTTGCAACTCTTTTAACTTACCTATACTCCGTGGAATTTTTTCCAAATCGGTGCGGTTAAGGTCAAGGTATTTCAAATGGCTCAGTTCGCCTATCTGCGAGCGCAGGCTGTCAATTTTATTTTTGTATAGTATAAGTATCTGCAAGTCTTTCAGCTCTCCTATCCAGGGTGGTATGTCGGTAATTTTATTCTTGCTAAGGTCAAGGTATTGCAGGCTGGTAAGTTTTCGCAGCTCTTTAGGGAATTCGGAAAGCCGTTGTTTACTGAGGTCTAATTTAAGTACGTTGTTACTGTCTTTCAAAGCCTCTTGCATACTGGTGCAGGCCGTCATCGTATCCAATGAAAGCGAGTCGAGCAGTTGAGCCGAACCTGCAAACGGCAGTAAAAGGCATAAAAAAAGAACAATATGCTTCATAGCGAAAACTATTTTTTTTCTTCTCCCGCCGGAACCCCTTCCGAGAATACACCCATATTGCAAAACTTGTCTATCCGTTTCTGTATTCTTTTGTCAGTATCCATTTTGCCCAGCTTGTCAAGTTGCTTGAGTAGTTCTTCTTTTACCAATGCAAATGCTTCTTCGGGGTTAACGTGGGCCCCGCCAAGCGGTTCTTTTATAATTCCGTCAATCAGTTTATTATGCAGCATATCGTCGGCGGTAAGCTTTAACTGTTGGGCTGCTTTTTCCTTAAAATCCCAGCTTCTCCAAAGAATAGAAGAGCACGATTCAGGAGAAATCACCGAATACCAGGTATTTTCCAGCATCAGCACTTTATCGCCTATGCCTATTCCGAGTGCGCCGCCCGAGGCCCCTTCTCCAATTATAATACAAATAACAGGCACCCGCAGGCGCATCATTTCATATAGATTGCGGGCTATTGCTTCTGCCTGTCCGCGTTCTTCGCCCTCCAGGCCGGGATAAGCTCCGGGGGTATCAATAAAGGTAACAATAGGCACATCGAATTTTTCAGCAAGCTTCATTAATCTGAGTGCTTTGCGGTATCCTTCGGGGTTGGGCATGCCAAAGTTGCGATATTGACGCAGCTTGGTGGTTACTCCCTTTTGCTGGCCTACAAACATAACGCTCATTCCGTTTACCTTGCCGAGCCCGCCCACCATGGCTTTATCGTCTTTCACATTGCGGTCGCCGTGCAGTTCAAAAAAAGTTCCTTCGGTAAGCGCATCAATATAAGCAAGTGTATAGGGCCTGTCAGGGTGACGCGACAGTTGCACTTTTTGCCAGGGGGTTAATTTGTCGGTTATCTGTTTGCGGGCTTCCAGTATCTTTTCTTCCAGTTCTTTAACGGTGGCGGTGGTATCTACTTTTCCTTTTTCGCCCACCTGCTTCACTTTATCTATCTGTTCCAACAGTTCCTGTACGGGTTTTTCAAAATCGAGAAAATTCATGCAATGAGGTTTTTGGAAAGGCGAAGATAGAAAAAATGGGGGAGTCTGAGGTTAGTGTGTTACATATACTTAGTCAAACCCTTTAAGTAACTCCGCAAGACTAATTTCTAATCCCACTGCAAGTTTCTTTAAAACAAATAAAGAAGGATTTATTCTGCCTGATTCTATACGAGCAATATTGGAATTTTCTATATAACAAGCTCTTGCAAATTCTGACATTGACAGTCCCTTTGACATCCTGAGTTTTCTCAGGTGTTTTCCAAATTGTTTTTGAAATCTCAAACGCTCTTCTCTTTCCCTTTCCCTTTCGGTCATTTTACAAGAAATGAACTGCAAGAAGGGATATTTTTAAAAAAAAGGCTCTATCGGATACGATAGAATGTAAAACTATTTTTATATTTGCATTCTATTTAAATAAAATAAATATCTTTATCTCTTAATAAATATAAATTATATAATTATGAAATATACTGTAAGTTACCTCTTTAAAGTACTGATGATTTTTGGGATTATTATTATCTCATGCCAAACAGGTTTTGCTCAAACACCAAGCTGGACAACCAGCAGCGATACTATTTCCACAACAGGCTATGTTAAAATGTCAGGATTAGTTACCGATACTACAACTGATTTTATGGGAATTGACAAGCACGGAAAACTGGTACCCTTAAAGGGTGGCAGTCAAGAAAGTATTATGTATCCCTTTGTTTTACCTCTTACTCCATGCGATAGTGCTCAGCCGGAATGGTACAGGCAGGGAATTTCAAATGGATATGAAGCATTGGTAACCAGGCACTGTACTTGGGTGGGCATAGGTGAAGGAGGTGTATCTAATTTACCTGATGCACCTTTCAGCGTATCGAGCAACACTAACACTATCCAGTTCTCGGTAGTAAATCCGACTTCGGTACAAGATATATTCACCATTGATAAAAACGGGAATACTTACGCTGCTGGGAAGGTGGGTATCGGAACAACTTCGCCCAATGCTCAACTTAATATAAAGATTCCCGCCTCACCAACCACTTCGGCACTTACCGTGACTAATTCTTCAGGTAGTAATATATTTAATATTGCCTCTAACGGAAATGTCCTTATTCAAACCACGAATAGTTTATATGCTCTTAATGTGGGGGGCACCATCTGGTCGACAGAGGTGAAGGTTTGTATATCGGGATGCGATTTTGTATTTGATAAAGATTATAAGCTGATGCCATTAAAGGAACTTGAGAATTATCTGAAATTGAACCATCATTTGCCCGGTATAGCATCGGCTAATGAAATGGAAAGCGGCGATGGGGTTGAGTTGGGTAAAATGAACAACAAGCTTTTGCAAAAGGTGGAGGAACTTACCTTGTACACTATTCAACTGGAAAAACGGCTCGATGATATGCAGGCTCAAATAACGAAACTTAAGGAAAGTAAATAACAGCTAAATCCTTTATTAAATATGAAAAAGTATATAGCTATTCTTTTTTTACTACCAGGCATGCTATTCCAGGATCGGGTTAACGCCCAATGCACCAATCCTCAAAGCCCCATGAATACCTATTGGCATTACCGCTACAGGTTAACACATTATTTTATGGATATGGGTATGGACTCCGGCAAAAGTATACCCGCCTATATCCGCAATGGGGGTACTAGTGATTCCGGATGCAATGAGTATATATGGTGGAGCGATCAGGGCAGGAATTTGGGATATTATATCAGTACCCTTGCTACAGAATATTATTTATTAAAAAAGAATGGACAAAATACCAATGAAACGGTTATGGAATTATTTTATGCCCTTCATGCGGTTTTCCGGTTAGACAGTTCTGCTATGACAGGATGGGTAAATGCTAGTAAAACGGTGAGCAATACCGTATGTCCTAATTATACGAGCTTGCCCATTACCTGGCCGGGCGACGGGTATATGATGCAGGATGATGTACCTGGTAACTTTTATGAAAAAGTCGATACTGCTCCTTTTATTGCCTCTACGCGTACAAATCCTTACTATCAAGGATATGGAGCCATCGGAAGTGGAGAAGTTGGACCCGTAACTGTTGTTTCATCGGCTTATAGTGGCGCAGGTAATAACTATGCCAATGTACACGGAACTAGCCAGGATAATTATTATGCCATATTGATGGGACTTTGTTTGTGTGAGCAACTACTTGGGGATAGCATATATAGTTTTTATAATTCGTTAGGTACTGTACATTTTGCTACGCAGTACACTGATTTGCGGAGTATAGCCATTGCTGAAGGCACAAGAATAATGAATTATATTATAGCTTGTGATTTCCAGCTTACTTATCCGGATGGTTCATCTATAGGGCTTGGCGGTGGGCAAGATTATGCATATTGTGCTCCCCTCGAGCAGATTGCCGACACATGGTTTGGGTTTTCAAATGCAACAGCTATAACATGTCCCGCGTTTAATAAACTAGTGTGGAATAATTATGACTTAGGTGAGCTTTCACTCCCTGCAAACCCACCTCCTTCCGCAAATATTGAAATGGGTTGCGAAATAGCTGCTATGAGTAATATGGGGGGTGCATATTCAAATGGTTGCCCCGGGGTTGATTCATTGCTTGAAAACATGGGTTATTATACTGAACTGGAACTTTCTGAATCGAATACGCTTCTTGGTGTAGCGCGCCTTGAGAATCCTTCGGAATATGACTCTATTTATTCACGCTATAGTAATATATATGGGGAAGACCAGCTTTTCCTGGCAGTATATCAGATACTTTATCCTAATACTACCAATTACAACTGGTTAAGTCTTTGCATCATGCAGGATATTATCAACAGTGCTCCCTACGATGGGCCTTTTCATCACGAGGATACCACCCAGGCTAACGCTGATTTTTCCGGCTGCGGCTGGGCCGCTCCCAACCGGTTTATCTGGGGGCCACCTTATCAAAGGGGAGGGCCGGGGTATTCGGGCAATTTCAATGGCTTAGATTATATGCTCTTTTTTAACTTATACACCATTATTTCAGAGATGGAATCGAATAACTCAACGTATATTCCGAGTTCTTGCATCCCCTACAACTATCCATCCGAACCACTATCATGTTTAGGAAACTATACCGTAAAGGGATACGATACCCTTCCTTATGCTATATGGAGCAACTATTGTAGTCCTATATATGTGAATCAGTTGAATGTTTCCGATACAGGTGGGCTTTGGCTAGTTGGAAGCGAACAGTCATTTATAGATTTAAAGCCTACATCGGGCAATATCATCATTAAGCATGGAGCTTTTTTTGATGCACTATGTTTTGGAACCTGCTGCCAGGCCCCTTACTACACCTATCAATCTGATTCGGGTGCTGTGCATGATAGAAGGCCTCAAAGGAATATCGATACCGGTTATAGGATGAGTAGCGAATTTGCTCCTAAACCTAACTACGACGCTCTTATCGCATATCCTAATCCCGTTACCATACAAACTGCTTTTCAGTTTGCAGTAAAAGAAACCACGCCGGTAACCATTTCCATTTTTAATATACAGGGGGATAAGGTGAAAGATGTCTTTGTGAATCAAACGTATAATCAGGGTAATTATGTACGAAACTTCAATGCTTCTGGTCTGGCGCCAGGGACGTATTTTGCTGTAATGCTAACAAAAGACAATAAGAAAGTAGTTAAAATAATAAAGAATTAAATTATTGATTATTAATATAATTTACTATATTCGCCATGGAAATAAAAAATTCTGTTCTTATGCGTTTACTTTGTAAACTACTTTTAATAAGTCTCTTTTTAGTTGCTTGTAAAAAATCAAATTCTCCCCCGAGTAGCCCAAGTAATCCGGTTAATTCAAACTATACTGTTCTTTTTAATTTTAGCGGTACTAATGGCGCAAATCCCTTTGGAGATTTAACCATTTCAGGAAATACTTTATATGGCATGACTTCGGCAGGAGGAACAAACGATGCAGGCTGTATATTTTCCATTAAGACGGATGGGAGTGGATACACAAACCTATTTAATTTTAATGGGACAAACGGTGAAACTCCAATGGGCTCATTAATACTTTGGGAAAATACCTTATATGGTATGACCTCTGCGGGAGGAATGGGATCAAACTATGATGGTTGTATTTTTTCTATTAATACAGATGGAAGCGGATATAGGGATTTATATAATTTTAACGGCGTAAATGGTGCAGAACCCTTCGGTTCATTAACTCTGTCTGTAGGAAAATTGTATGGAATGACAGAAAACGGAGGAAAATATGGTATTGGAATTATATTTTCTATTGATACGAATGGAACAGAGTATAAAGATTTGTTGGATTTTCATGATACAAATGGTATGTATCCTACAGGAAATTTAACTCTTTCAGGAAAAGTGCTGTATGGTATGACATCTGAAGGAGGAAAAAATCATTATGGACTTATTTTTTCAATTGACACGGATGGCACAAGATATAAAGACCTGCTTGATTTTAATGGTACAAACGGTGCAAACCCAAATGGTTCATTAAGCCTTTCAGAAGGTATCTTATATGGAATAACAAGTGGAGGAACACACGGTTCAGGCATTATATTTTCCATAGATACGAATGGTAGTGGGTATACAGGTTTATTTAATTATAGCGGCACCAATGGAGCAGGAAATGGTTCGTTAAAGCTTTCCGGAAATGTTTTATATGGGATAGCAGGATCAGGCGGTAACAGTAATATTTTCTCCATCAATACCGATGGCAGCGGATATAAAACTTTATATAATATAATTCAAACAGATGTTTATCCCAATGGTTCATTATTATTTTCAAATAACGTTTTATATGGAATGGCAGGATTTCCTATGAATAATTCTATTAATGCTTACGGATATATTTTTAGTTATAAGTTGTAGTATTGTTCCCATCTATGGTAACACTCCTCTGCTTCTCATTATTTCTTCCGCTTCTTCCCGGGTAACTTACATATCGTATCCTGGCTATAAGAGGTATATTGTTCGCACGGTATCTAAAACAGAATGGCCTAACAAAAATTCAGTATTCTCCCCAAAAGTCAATGACTGTTTTTGCGTGGCATTTTCCACCCATTTGTATTGACTTTTTAATTGCAACACTATGCACTTTTAGTGTTGCATATGTAAGTTATTATATATCAGATAATAACGGAAAAAACGTATTCCCTAATACCGCGAAAAGTGTTGCAATTAGCATCGGTTGAAAATCACACCAAAAATTTTTGTTCCGTCAGGTCTTCATTCTTTATGGCGTTCTTCAGTTCAAAATGCCCAATGCGGGTTCGCACCAGCGAATCGAGATAGGCAGCGCTGCTAAGGGCTGTGCCATAGTCGCGGGCCAGGGCGCGTATATAAGTGCCTTTTTCGCAAACTACCTTAAAACTAACGTGGGTATCGTCGATGCGCTTTACGTCGAACGATTCGATATTAAGAAGGCGTGGCAACATTTTTATCTCTTCACCCTGGCGGGCCGACAGATAGGCCCGTTTTCCTTTTACTCGTATAGCCGAATGGGCAGGAGGTATTTGGATTATTTCGCCAATAAATTGCTTGGTAGCCTCTTGTAGCATTTCATCTGTTATATGTTCGGTAGGAAATGTTTCGGTTACATCTGTTTCCCTGTCATACGAAGGACGAAAGCCGCCTAACGCGAAGACTCCCTCGTACTCTTTTTTCAAGTCCTGAAACTCGTCTATTCTTTTGGTGTAAGGTCCCCAGCAAATAATTAATAGCCCGCTGGCAAGCGGGTCCAACGTGCCTGCATGGCCTACTTTAAACTTGTGCCCATACTTTTTCCGCAATACCCAACGCACCCTGGCCACCACATCGAACGAGGTCCAATTGTAAGGCTTATCGAACAGTAGATAGCCTCCTATACTTAAATCCATTTCCTTGAAATCCATAATAAAGGCACGAATATAGATACAGTATGAACCGGTTAATCAGAAAATCCGTAATTTAGTATTCCCGTGCATTAATAATCCGTTAAAAATTTGTTATGAAAAAGAACAATTTTATTGCCTTGTTTGTAGTATTTATCGTGGCATTATCGTTATCTGTAAAGGCCCAAAAAGTAGATACTTTTAATATAGTAACTAACCGGGATACCATGACTTCACCGCCATTGGCTTATTATGGAGGGGGCGTTTTTCCGGCCGATACGGTTTCTTACCGTAAAGTGTATCTCAACTTTACCCTCGGTTGCGGCGGACATTGCAGCGCGTGGGATTATACCGTTGATATTTATTTGATTGGCAAAACCATCCAGAAGGATTCTTCATTTGCTGAACATCCCACA
>Ga0207038_10012_pt3 | contig 34098 bp, 18 predicted proteins | sample Alteio_BWMinCont_76_FD_153285 | JGI IMG/M metagenome (GOLD analysis project Ga0207038, IMG submission 153285) | Enriched cells from forest soil in Barre Woods Harvard Forest LTER site, Petersham, Massachusetts, United States -... | ecosystem: Environmental > Terrestrial > Soil > Temperate forest >...
GTTTATTATTATATCATTAATGTCACTTGTCAGAATAATACTTTTAAGAAAGATGGCTTTGTGCAGTTGATAAGGTAGAAAGCAGTTATGAATCTAAAATATTCCGTCATTGCGAGCGAAGCGTGGCAATCTCCTTGCACTTTCTCGTAATTTATAATTATTTTTATTATCTTTGTTTATATAATCCTATCCACTATAGTGAAAAGAATACTTCTATTATTATTTATCGCAATAGAAGTACTCCCCTTTACAACTCTTGCCGGCAGTGGAGCAAATGATTCCGCTTTACGTGCCAAAGCGACCCAATGGATGAGTAATACTGGTGGCTTACGCTTTTTAGAGAACAAAGGCCAAATGATGGACATGCAGCGCAAGCCTGTGCCCAATGTATTGTATGAAGCTAGTTCACGAGGGATGGACGTGTATGTTACTACTTCGGGCTTGAGTTATGTATTTGTAAAATTAGAGAAACATAAAAAGAACAATAGTTCCCCTGTTCAGTTTAAATTCAAACAAAATGATGATAGCATTACAGAAACCTATTGCCGTGCCGATATGCAATTAGTAGGGGCAGATATCCGCAAAGAGAACATTATAAAAGAAGATGAAAGTGAAAATAGAACCGATTACTATTATGGAGGAATTTGCCCAGATGGAATTTTAAATGTTCATAGTTATGAAAAAGTAACTATTAAGAATATCTATCCTGGAATTGATTGGGTATTGCATAGTGAAAAGAACGGATTGAAATATGATTTCATTGTGCATCCCGGTGCTGACCCTTCTCAAATAAAATTGAAATATAAATGGACTGACAAGCCCCAACTGCAAGAGGATGGCTCAATTAAAATAAGTACGCCAATGGGGGCAATTACCGAGGGAACTCCTATTAGTTATTGCAGTGGAGAGCAGGTGCAAACCACTTATATAGTAAAAGACAGTGAAATATATTTTAATATTAGCAACTATAATTCTACCCAAGCCTTAATTATTGACCCTGAATTGGTGTGGGCTACCTATTATGGTGGTGGGAATGATGACTTTGGTCATATATTTGACTTTTCTTCCATGAATGCAGATGGTGCCAGTGTATGGATAACCGGAATCATGAATATTGTCAATTTCCCTACCTACAACCCGGGGGGAGGGGCTTATTTTCAAGGATTTAATTCGTCACCGAATACAAACATATTCATATTGCAATTTAGCACGGCAGGAGTACTTAAGTGGGCTACTTTTTATGGTGGCAGCTCAGCCATTAATTATTCGATGTCTATTTATAGTGATGGTGCGAATGTGTGGCTGACGGGCTATACCGGTTCAACCGATCTCCCAACTTTTAATCCCGGCAAAGGAGCCTATTTCCAGGGAACGCTGGGAGGCGAAAATGCATTCATATTAAAATTCAGCACTGCCGGAATACGGAGATTGGCTACCTTTTATGGAGGAAATTTTAGTACTGGTTTATCCATACAAAGTGAGGGAAGGAATGTTTGGCTAACAGGAGCAGCATCAGGTGATCTTCCTGTATTTAACCCTGGCGGCGGGGCTTACTTCCAGACATCACCAAATGGAGATGCATATGTAGCAAAGTTTGATACTTCTGGCATACTTAAATGGGCTACTTTTTATGGAGGCAGTGGCAACGGAAATGGAGGAAGATCTATCTACAGTGATGGTATCCATGTTTGGGTAGCCGGGACCACACAGTCCACCAATTGTCCTACATTGAATCCGGGAGGAGGAGCCTATTTCCAGGGAACCATTGGAGGTCTTGAAAATATATTTATTTTGAAATTCGATACAGCCGGAGTACTCAAATGGGCCACTTATTATGGAGGAAAAACTGCCCCTGCTCAACCTGAAGCGTATTCAATTCAAAGCGATGGAAAAAATGTATTCTTAACCGGCACAACAACGGCTCCTAATTTCCCGGTATTTAATCCCGGTGGTGGCGCTTACTTTCAGCCGACGCTCTATAGCCCTAATGGAGATGGTTTTATATTGCAATTTGATACTTCAGGGATCCGCAAATGGGCCACCTATTACAGTGGAACTGATATTCATACTCAGGAGTATGGATATACCATACAAAGTGATGGCAAACATGTATGGGTATCTGGCACCACTTCATCGGCAGATTTTCCCATAGTAAACACAGGATGTGGGTTTAACCAGGATACTATTGGTAATATTCCGGGTGTACAGGATGTATATTTATCAGAATTTTCACTTACAGGGGTTCCTATCTGGTCCACTTATTACGGTACAGATGATGAAGACGATGGCAGTGGTGCATGGATTAATGGCAATAATTTATTTGTAGCAGGGGATGCTGATTATAAAGGCTATCCTGCGATAAATCCGGGCGGCGGAGCCTATTATCTTCCTAAGCTTCCGGATTCTGCAGTTAGTGAGCTTCCTTTTGTCGGAAAATTTATTTTGGGAGGGATAACTGTTAGCTCTACAATTTCTATCTGCCGTGGACAATCCACTACCCTATCGGCAAGCGGAGCCACCTATTATAACTGGAGCCCACCAAAAGGATTAAGTGCAACCAATATACCTAACCCTATTGCAAGCCCTACTGTTACTACTACCTATACTGTTACAGGTATTGATACGGGCGCCTGCGGCGGAACATATATAGATTCGATAAAAGTAATAGTAGATACGCTTAATGTGAAAGATATAATCCTAACACCGCATGATACAAGTATATGCAGTAGTAGCTCTGTTACACTAAATGCAAATGGCGGGACAAACTATAATTGGAGCACGGGAGCCACCACCAGTTCCATTTCTATACAAAACGATTTAACTACCCAAACATATTCGGTAAGCATAAGCAATGGCGCTTGTATAAAAGATACTGATATGACAGTGACCGTAGTGCCCACACCAAAAATTAATTTATCAGGGAACACCAAAATATGCCGGGGCGAAAGCGATACCATTACTGCGAGCGGAGGTACATCCTATCTTTGGAGCAACGGCTACACAGGCTCTTCTTATGCTGCTATTATTAATTCAGTTACCACGCTTACTATTACTGCTTATAATTCTTCCGGCTGTTCGCACGACACCACTATCACCATCACACCTGAGACTCCTGTTTTAAGCGCTTGTTGCAATACAATCATCCAGGCAGGTAATGATACTATACTGGTAGCAAAAGGAAACAGCCCACCCTATTATTGGTCGCCGAAGGTTACATGTTTAAACCCTGGCTGTGATTCGGTGAAGGTCTCCCCTACCGTTACCACTACTTACACTGTGATGATAACTGATAGCGCCGGATGCGAGGTAGAAAGAACTATCACCGTTGATGTCGAATTGCCCTGCACTGATTTTATAGTTCCTAATGTTTTTACTCCCGATTATCCGGGGCTGCTGGGAGTAGACAATCTATTCTACATTAAAACAAGCAATCTCAGTAATTGGTCTATCACCATATACGACCGTTGGGGAAAAGAAATGTTTCATACAAGCAATCCGGCACTATACTGGAATGGCAACAACGAAAGCGGAGGCAAAGCACCGGATGGGGTTTATTATTATATCATTAATGTCACTTGTCAGAATAATACTTTTAAGAAAGATGGCTTTGTGCAGTTGATAAGGTAGAAAGCAGTTATGAATCTAAAATATTCCGTCATTGCGAGCGAAGCGTGGCAATCTCCTTGCACTTTCTCGTAATTTATAATTATTTTTATTATCTTTGTTTATATAATCCTATCCACTATAGTGAAAAGAATACTTCTATTATTATTTATCGCAATAGAAGTACTCCCCTTTACAACTCTTGCCGGCAGTGGAGCAAATGATTCCGCTTTACGTGCCAAAGCGACCCAATGGATGAGTAATACTGGTGGCTTACGCTTTTTAGAGAACAAAGGCCAAATGATGGACATGCAGCGCAAGCCTGTGCCCAATGTATTGTATGAAGCTAGTTCACGAGGGATGGACGTGTATGTTACTACTTCGGGCTTGAGTTATGTATTTGTAAAATTAGAGAAACATAAAAAGAACAATAGTTCCCCTGTTCAGTTTAAATTCAAACAAAATGATGATAGCATTACAGAAACCTATTGCCGTGCCGATATGCAATTAGTAGGGGCAGATATCCGCAAAGAGAACATTATAAAAGAAGATGAAAGTGAAAATAGAACCGATTACTATTATGGAGGAATTTGCCCAGATGGAATTTTAAATGTTCATAGTTATGAAAAAGTAACTATTAAGAATATCTATCCTGGAATTGATTGGGTATTGCATAGTGAAAAGAACGGATTGAAATATGATTTCATTGTGCATCCCGGTGCTGACCCTTCTCAAATAAAATTGAAATATAAATGGACTGACAAGCCCCAACTGCAAGAGGATGGCTCAATTAAAATAAGTACGCCAATGGGGGCAATTACCGAGGGAACTCCTATTAGTTATTGCAGTGGAGAGCAGGTGCAAACCACTTATATAGTAAAAGACAGTGAAATATATATTAAGGTAAGCCATTATAATTCTACCCAGTTATTAATTATTGACCCTACACTGGTGTGGGGTACTTATTATGACGGGGGGGCCAATGATATAGATGATGTATTTTCTATGCAAGAAGATGGTTCTAATGTATGGATAACAGGAGGAACGGCATCTCCTAATTTCCCAACATTCAATCCGGGTGGAGGAGCCTATTTCCAGGGTACATTGCCCGGAACCGGCAATATGTATATATTACAATTCAATATAGCCGGGGTTCTTATATGGTCAACCTATTATGGAGGAAATGGAAAGTATGGAGATCGCGCCACTTCTATTAATAGCGACGGAACCAATGTGTGGGTAACAGGGTACACATGTTCAAGCAATTTTCCAATATTAAATCCCGGAGGGGGAGCTTACTTCCAGGGAGCCCTTGCCGGTAGTCAAAATGCATTTATATTGCAATTTACTACTGCGGGAATACGTAAATGGGCTACCTTTTATGGAGGGAACAGTAATTATCCGGTGGGAGATGAGGGTAATTCCATATACAGCGATGGCCACAATGTGTGGGTAACGGGTCAGGCAAGTTCTACTAATTTTCCAACCTTAAACCCGGGCGGCGGAGCTTATTTCCAGGGAACCCTGGCTAATAGTTATGCAAATGTATTTATACTGCAGTTCAGTACAGCCGGGGTGCTTAAATGGGCAACCTACTATGGGGGAGATGTATACGAGGTCGGGTATTCCATCTGTAGTGATGGAATTAATGTATGGGTAACAGGATCAACGGAATCAAGTAATTTTCCAACCCTTAATCCCGGTGGCGGAACCTATTTTCAGGGAGCGCTTGCCGGTACTGATAATATATTTATATTAAAGTTTGACATGGGCGGAGTGTGTAAATGGGCTACGTATTATGGAGACAGCGGATTGAACCTTGGAAGCTCTATTAACAGCGATGGGAAGAATGTTTGGTTAACAGGCTACACAGCTTCTGCTAATTTTCCTACGATGAATCCCGGTGGAGGAGCCTATTTCCAGGGGGCGCTTGGTGGAACTTACGATGCTTTTATATTAAATTTCGACACTGCCGGGATACGTAAGTGGGCTACATATTATGGAGGGACTAACACCACCCAGGGTTTCTGCATCCAAAGTGATGGCAAACATGTATGGGTATGTGGAGCAACAAGTTCAACTAATTTCCCTTTACTGAATCCGGGATGCGGATACTACGATGATACCCTGGGCAATATAAATAAACAATTTCCCAACCAGGATGTATTTATATCGCAATTTAATATGAGTGGTGTGTCCCAATGGGCTACGTATTATGGAGATGATATGGAAGATGACGGCAGTTTTATATGGAGCGATGGCACCAACCTGTTTGTAGCAGGTGATGCTGAATTTGGCAGCTACTACCCTACTGTTAATCCCGGTGGCGGAGCCTTTTACCAGGATACAGGGAGTGGAATAGAATTTGTTTTCGTGGGGAAATTTATTCTTTCGGGGGGGCGCTTAAGTGTAGGGCCCGGTGTTTCCATTTGCCGGGGCGATTCGGCCCGGTTGAGTGCCGCCGATGCTGTAACTTATAGCTGGAGTCCGCCGACAGGATTAAGCGCCACCAACATTCCCAACCCTATGGCAAGCCCTAAGTTTACTACTACCTATACTGTTACAGGTACAGATACCGGCATCTGTGCCGGCACCCGTGTAGATTCGGTAAAAGTAATCGTAGATACCATGGGCCCGATAGTCCTGTCCCCGCATGATACCTCCATTTGCAGCGGCAGTTCTATTTCATTGAATGCAAGCGGAGGAACAACATATATATGGAGTAACGGTTCCACCACCAGTTCCACTTTCATAGCGAATGATACAACTTCACAAACCTACACTGTAGCCATAACCAACGGAGCCTGCCATAAAGATACCAGTATGACAGTAAAGGTAGTTCCCTTACCTAAGCCTGTAATAACGGGCGATTCATTAAAATGCTTTGGAATAATAGATACTCTTACTGTGAGTAGCCCTGTTAATCCGACTACCTACTTATGGAGAAATGGTTCCACTTCTACATCCATCATCACAGGTAAATTAACTTCTGACACTACCATTTATGTAACTGCCTACAATAGCCTGGGATGCCCTGTTAAAGATTCTTTTAAAGTAATGGTACAACTATACCCCCTCGTTACCGTGAACCCTCCTGCCATAGTTTGTTCCGGCACACAAACCCGTCTGAAAGCAACTGCCACAGGCACGGGCCCTTTTACCTATAAATGGTCGCCAGGGGGAAAAACTACGGATACCATAACTGTGAATCCTGATTCACTAACCTATTATTTTGTAAAAGTATCGAATGGATGCACCACCACTAAAACAACCTGGGTGGAACCTGACAACCCCTCGCTGGAAGCCTGTTGCAATAACATCATTTTTGCGGGAGATGATACCGTATTGGTAGCCCGCAGCCCTACTGCCAAAAAGTATGAATGGAGTCCGCAGGTAAATTGTTTAAATCCATCTTGCGATTCGGTACAAGTATCCCCTACCGTTACTACTACCTACACCGTGATATCTACCGACAGCGCCGGTTGCCAGGTAGAACGGATAATTACCATTGTGGTTGAAATGCCTTGTGCCGATTTTGCAGTACCCAATGTTTTCACTCCTAACGATCCGGGTGTGCTTGGATTAAACAGCTTGTTCTACATTAAAACCTTTGGTATTCAATCGTGGTCTATTATCATTTACGACCGTTGGGGAAAAGAAATGTTCCATTCCTCCAATCCGACTCAATACTGGGATGGAAATACAGAGAACGGCGGCAAAGCCCCCGATGGAGTTTATTATTACATCATTAATGCCACTTGCCGGGATAATGCCTATAAGAAAGATGGGTTTGTGCAGTTGATACGGTAGAAAAGCTGCCCCTAGTTGGGATTCTAATTACATCTTAGTGCTTCTTACCATTCATTGAAGAAAATTTACCGTTTGCTGAATTTATTGTTTTTAATAAAAATATACCTATATTTAAGTTTTACTGCACTCCGTATCTCTTCACTAAAACAAATAACTCATAAAATTTTACTGTCATGAAAAAATATTTAGCAGAATTTATCGGAACTTTTTGGCTTGTATTGGGCGGTTGCGGAAGCGCGTTACTGGCTGCCGGTTTCCCCAATGTAGGTATTGGTTTATTAGGCGTTGCCCTCGCCTTTGGGCTAACTGTTTTAACCATGGCTTATGCTATAGGTTCTATTTCAGGGGCGCATCTTAATCCGGCAGTCACCATTGGTTTATGTGTTGGAGGAAGAATAGGAGCCAAGGAAATTTTGCCCTATGTTATTTCCCAAATATTAGGCGCTATTGCAGCAGCGGGAGTTCTATACATTATTGTAACAGGAAACGGTTCGCCCATAGGTAACTTTGCGGCAAACGGCTATGGAGAGCATTCTCCGGGCCATTATAGTATGCTCGCCGCAATTACATCAGAGTTCATTATGACTTTTATGTTTTTGATTATTATACTTGGAGCAACCGACGAAAAAGCTCCCAAAGGTTTTGCAGGCATTGCTATTGGGCTTGCACTAACATTAATACATTTGGTAAGCATTCCTGTGACAAATACATCTGTAAACCCTGCCAGAAGTATCAGTCAAGCTCTATTTGTTGGAGATTGGGCATTGTCGCAACTTTGGCTCTTTATCATAATTCCTATCGCCGGTGCGGCATTAGCGGGAGTGGTGTATAAATATCTTGCAAAAAGCTAATGCATTAATAGAATTTTGTTGCATTCTATTACACATCAATGCAAGCTGTCAAGGAACTTCTCATAAGAAGGATGGTTTCTTGCAGTTGATAAGATAGTTCTTGGTTAAAAGTGCTCACCCAACGAGTTTATCTATACTTTCGTATAAGTGGTGGGAAGCATATTTATTAAATGAAAAAGATACTTCTGTTATTTATTCTTATATCAGCAATTCCTTTTAAGCTTATAGCCGGAAGCAATGATTCTGTTTTGAAAACTACGGTTACCCAATGGATGAATAATTCCAATGGGTTGCGTTTTCTCGAAAATAAAGGTCAACTGATGGATATGCAACGCAAGCCTGTACCCAATGTATTATACGAAGCAAGCGGTGGCGGAATGGATATATATGTTACCACTTCAGGTTTGAGTTATGTATTTGTAAAACTGGAAAAACATAAAAAGAAGAATAGCTCACCCGTTCATTTTAAAGACCATAACGACAGCATCACTGAAACCTATTGCCGGGCCGATATGCAACTGATAGGTGCAAGCATTAAAAAAGAAAACATTATACAAGAAGGTGAAAGCGCCGACCGAAGTGATTACTATTATGGAGATGTATGCCCCAATGGAATTTTAGGAGTTCACAGTTATAGTAAAGTGACTATTAAGAATATTTATCCCGGAATAGATTGGGTATTGCATACAGGAAAGCAGGGATTGAAATATGATTTCATTGTACATGCCGGAGCGGACCCATCGCAAATAAAATTAAAATATAAGTGGACGGATAAACCGCAATTGCAAGATGATGGCTCGGTTAAAATAAGTACTCCTATGGGTAACATTACGGAAGGAACACCCCTAAGCTATTGCAATGGCAAACAAGTGCCGACGACCTATACAATAAAAGACAGTGAAATACACTTTAATGTAAGTGATTATAATTCTACGCAAACATTAATCATAGACCCCAAGCTGGTGTGGGCAACATATTACGGGGGAAATGATGGTGGAGAAATGGCTTATTTTATCCAGAGTGATGGTACGAGTGTATGGGTAACGGGATCTACAGGCTCCCAAAATTTTCCAACGTTAAATCCTGGTGGAGGAACATATTTTCAAGGAACTCTTGGTCTTCTACAAAATGTATTTATTCTGCAATTTAATATTGCAGGGGTACTCAAATGGGCTACTTATTATGGGGGTGGTGAAGAAGACATGGGGCTTTGTATTAACAGTGATGGAAAGAATGTGTGGGTAACAGGGACTACCACATCAAAAGATTTCCCTACGATGAATCCAGGCGGAGGAGCGTATTTTCAGGGGACCCTTGCTAGCGGTCAAAATGCTTTTATCTTACAATTTAATACATCCGGAGTACGTAAATGGGCCACCTATTATGGTGGAAGTATAACTGAAATAAGTTGGTCTATTCAAAGTGACAGAAAAAGTGTATGGGTAACAGGATGGACAGAGTCAAGCGATTTCCCTACATTGAATCCGGGCGGAGGTGCCTATTTCCAGGGAACAATTGCCGGTAATAAGAATGCATTTATACTGCAGTTTACCACTGCCGGAGTGCGTAAGTGGGCCACTTATTACGGAGGAAGCAATAATGGTATAAACCCGGATGGAGATGAAGCATTTTGTATTAACAGCGATGGAAAAAATGTATGGGTAACAGGCGTTGCCACTTCGTTCGATTTCCCTACATTGAATCCGGGCGGAGGAGCTTATTACCAAGGAGTGTTGACCAATAAGTATGCAAATGCATTTATATTACAATTTAATACGGCCGGAGTACGCAAATGGGCCACTTACTATGGAGGGAATGCGTATTACTCTTACGATCAAGCAAATTCTATCAATAGTGATGGCACCAACGTATGGGTAACAGGATTCACAGGCTCTCCCAATTTTCCTACATATAACCCTGGTGGAGGGGCTTATTACCAGGGAGCTTTGGCGGGTACCGCAACAACTGCATTTATATTACAGTTCAACACATCCGGAGTACGCAAATGGGCTACATACTATGGAGGAAGTAATGGTAGTTATGGCTCATCTATACAATGCGACGGGGCAAATTTGTGGGTATTGGGCTACACCGCGTCTAAAGATTTCCCTAAGTTTAATCCAGGATGCGGGTTTTATCAGGATACCCTTGGCCCAGATACTACAAAGCTTTATTCAGGTGCGGCATTTATAGCACAATTCTCAACTACAGGGGTTCAGAAATGGAGTACTTATTATGGGACTGGTATAGGTGGTTTTGGTGGTAATGTTTGGAGCGATGGAACATACGTTTTTTTAGCAGTAATTGCTTCGCTGCCCGAGTATCCCACTGTGAATCCGGGCGGAGGAGCTTATTACCTCGATTCTCTTCAGTCTATCCACCTGGGCCTAGGTGAGAATGCCATTATCGCTAAGTTTACTGCAGGAAGCGGTATAGCTGTTAGCCCTGCAGATTCTATTTGCCCCGGCGATACTATAATGCTGCATGCGAGCGGCGGAGCTGCATCCTATAGTTGGACTCCTGCTAATGGATTAAGCGCCACCAATATCCCCAACCCTCTTGCAAGCCCTTCTGTTACTACTACCTATACTCTCATAGCCATTGATACGGGCACTTGTGCAGCTACCTATATAGATTCTGTAAAGGTAATATTGCGCATAATACCTTCTCATATTATCGTTTCCAAAGACACATCTATCTGTAAAGGTAGTTCAATTATTCTTCGTGCCAGTGGGGGAATAAGTTATACTTGGAGTACGGGCGCTACGACCAACTCCATTTTCATCTCAAACGATAAGTCTACACAAACATACACAGTGGGCATAAGTAATGGATGCGTGAAAGATACTACTGTGAAAGTGGCTGTATTACCTATTCCCGGTATTTATCTATCGGGGAATAAACGTATTTGCCCGGGAGGAAACATACTATTACAGGCAAGTGGAGGCATATCTTACAAATGGAGCAACGGATATACAGGCTCCACTTACAATGGAATTATTGATTCGACCACCACTATACGTGTAATTGCTTATAACTCGTTTGGATGCTCACACGATACAAGCGTCACAATCGTACCTGAGGTTCCTGCTTTAAATGCCTGTTGCAATGCCACTATTACAGCCGGGAATGATACCACTCTTGTTGCAAAAGGAAATACTACCAAGCCCTATCAATGGTCGCCGCATGTAACTTGCATAAATCCTCCCGCATGTGATTCAGTAAAAGTATCACCGACGGTAACCACCACATATACAGTGGCCATCACAGATAGCTTGGGATGCCTGGCAGAAAGAATAGTCACAATTAATGTTGAATTGCCTTGCTCTGATTTTGTAGTGCCCAATGTTTTCACTCCCGATTATCCCGGACTGCTGGGAGTAAATAATGTATTCTATATTCAAACAAGTATTCTCAGTGATTGGTCCATTATCATTTACGACCGTTGGGGAAGAGAAATGTTCAGCACTACCAATCTCAACCAATATTGGGATGGTAGTAGCGAAAGCAGAAGCAAAGCACCTGATGGGGTTTATTATTACATAATCAATGCTACATGCCGGGGCACACCTTATAAAAAGGATGGGTTTGTGCAATTGATAAGATAAATAACGATGAACGATAAACGATGAACTACCATAGTAACACGATCCATAGTTCATAACCCACTATTCATAGTTCACTTACCGTAGCTTATTATCCTCTTATAAAACCCGCTTGCTTTTACGCCCTGTCCAAAACCGCAGCCTGTAGCGGTATCTTTTGTTTTTTCCTCTATCTCTACTCCATCTGTGGTGTTAAAGTTGAAAGTGATAACACAAGTATTATCATCAGTTGTAGTATGTATTGCGATGCCGTTTTTATAGTGCAGGGTATCTTGCAAGGTGCCTGAACTATAGCCCGGGGCTCCTTTACATACATAGAGGTCCACAAATATGCGTACTGAATCAACTTGCTTTATTTTGATGGTCCCGAAATAGCCATAGGTATCACCATCCTTCAAAGTGGTTTTGCTATCGAGCGAATAATATCCCGAAGGATTAATACAAGCAGAAGCGGTTTGAGCCTTTGCAGCAAAGGAAGTTATTATCAACAACACTATAACACAACAACTCTTCATGCTCGAAATCATTTTTTATGCAATGTGCGCTGACGGGCCTGCACACTATCACGCCGGTGTTGCTCAATGGTTGCTTTTTTGCGCTCGTTGTTGCTTTTCTTTTTAATATAGGTAATATAAAATCCGAGCACTACAAACACAAAAGAGAATATAGGTAATATGCGCCGTGTTTTTTCGAGGAAATTGCGGGTATCTCTCTTCTTAATATGTCTCCGGTAATTGCCTTTGCAGTCGATACCCTTTTGGCCAAGTTCAATAATATCGGCTGAAATGCCGCGATGGCAAAGGCCCTCATCGAGTAATACCAGCAGTGCTTTATTATAAATGCCCTGTATTTCCACCGAGGTGCGGGCATCGTAGCCTTTGGTTTGATGTGCCAGGAATTGGGAAAACACAATGCTTCCGTTCATATCATCATGTACCGCCCTAAGTATAATTTCAGCTGCCTGGTTAACCTCCATGCTGCAAAACTAATGATGAATTATGAATTATGAGTTATGAATAATAATTATGAATGATGCGTTATGACCATTCACACAAGAAAAGACAACAATATGATTACTTGCTACCGGAAGCGGAATAACCAAAGGTTATAACGCATAATTTCCTATTTAGTTCCGGCATATATGGCAGGATTGCCATCGCCGTAGGTGAATGTTCCGGCAACGGCGAAGTGGTCGGAGAGATCTTTATGCTTATCACTCCATTTTTTACAGAATGATACAATCTGCATGTGGCCCTGCAGGCGTTCGCCGGGAAGAGATGAATAAAACAAATAATCAATAAGCTGGGGTTTGCAGCAAGTGCCCAGCACTAAATCGTTGTGTGTATAGTCGTACGAAAAAGATTTGTCGCCCACCAGGGTGCAAGGGGTAAAGCGCAGGCTATCTACCATGTGGTTATAACATTGCGAATCGTTGTGTATTGTATTGAAATCGCCGGCTACAAACTGGGGTATATTTTCGCGGGAATAAGGCTCAAGTAGTTGCTTACGTATTTCAGTATATTGTTTGTCGCGAATAGGCTGTACATTTTTTCCGCTATTGGGGTCCGCTTGCAAGTGGGTACCCACCAACTGAAAACAAAAGCCGTTTTTCTGTCCCTCTACCAATATGGCTCCTTTGGTGGCGAGCCTGTCGGAACTGCGGGCTTCTTTAAAATAGATTTGTTTCACTACCTCAATAGGCACTTTGCTTATTATCCACACCCCGCAGCTTGTTTTCCACCAACTGTGGCTTCCCGGGTCGCCCGATTCATAAGGAAAATAGGCTTTCAGGCTGTTGCGTATAATATTGCGGGCCTTCGCATCAAAGGCCTCTTCGAAAACAACCACATCGGCATCCTGGTTTTTTAGCACATTGGCAATTTCTGCCGCCCGTTCGGCCTGGCCCGTATGCACAAAAAGGCGTGGCAGCATGTAAATATTCCAGGTGATCACTTTAAGCTGTCCGCCTTCGTCCTGGTTATCGCACTGGCTGAATGAGCTAAGGGGCAACAAACCCAGTAACACCAACAAAAGTAATCCGGCTGCAAATTTCATTTGGCTGTTCATAGGGTATGTTTTTGTTTTGGCAAAGGTCTGGTGCTAGTATTATGTGAGTATTGTCGTGGTTTTATTAAAATTTAATATGGCTTATATCTAACAGGCAAATACCTTGTAAATAAAGGCTTTCATTAATAATAGACGGAATTTTAAACAAAGGGTTGTTTGTAAGTCATATTTATTTATTCCTCATTTTTTAGCCCTTGACGGGAAATACACAAATATTTTTACCTGAAATTCAATATATTATGAACAACATTAGAAAATGTTAAAAAAATTTACCCAATCTGCCCAACCCAAGGATTATTTTCTTCGTAAGGGTGTCTTAAATAAGATTGGTTGTGATACCCGGCATTAGTCAGATCACATAAATTAGAACACCGGGTATATTGAAATTCAAGTGCAGCTGCCTTTGAGGGGAAAACAAAAGGGGTTGTTCATTGATAGAGTCCCGCTCACTTCGCTTAGCGAAATGCCGCGGGGCTTTTTTTTGTATATGAAAACCAATTATTTGACGGAATTATACATTTATATTTACTATAAAGTATTAGTTTACCCAACCATTACACGCGTTTATACGTTGTAGTGTACAAAGAGGTCAAAATAACTATATAATTTTTAAATCATGAATACATTTACTATTAATCCTACATCCCTATTTAAAAGGAAATTTCTATTCGGAATTTTCGTGCTCATTGGCTTAATGCTTAGCAGCTACAAGAGTACAGCCTGCACGGCCAGTTTTACCTATACGGCCGGTGTTAACGGACATTACTCATTCACCAGCACTTCAGTAGGTGTAGGACGCTATACATTCTACACCTGGAATGCCGGCGACGGAAACGGATGGCATGGTGGAAGTACCACCTTTAGCCATATATATAAAACCAATGGCACATTTACCGCCCGCCTTGCTATTATGGACTCTTCATTAACTTGCGTTGATACGGCGTCTGTCTCCATCACGGTTTCCAATGTCAATACGCCCTGCACGTTGGCAGCGAACTTCACCTACACAGTGACACCTCACGGAGTGGTGAACTATACCAGCACTTCTACAGGTACCAATGCATATACCCAATATTACTGGAGACCCGGCGACAGCAACCTGTATGTTCGCGGAACCACTACCTATACGCATAAATATCTTTTCCAGGGTTTTTACACCATGTGGCTCACTGTTAAGGATACCGGTCTTTCTTACTGTATAGATTCAATTCCTGAAACTATTGATGTTAATAGTGCCGATAGCAGCCATTGCCACCTGCATGCAGACTTTTCGTACACAGTAGGGCCTAACGGACAAATAACCTTTAAAGATTCTTCTACCGGAGTTGGCAATGGAGCACAGTATTACTGGTTCCTAAATAACTCATGGTTCTTCAGCGGAAAAGGTCCCTTCACTCACACCTTTGCGACCAACGGAACGTATTCTGTAATCCTGTCTGTAGGCGATTCTTCCTGCCACGATTCTATTACTATACCTGTTACTGTTACTAATGCATGTAACCTGCAATCGAACTTTACCTGGAGATATGATAGCGCCGGGCAAGTACTATTAACCAGCACATCTACAGGTACCAATGGCACTACCACATATAAATGGACTTTTGGCGACGGAAGCCCTTATGTTAAAGGCATGGGCTCCAACTACGATACGGTTACTCATAGCTATCCATTCCTGGGATATTATACGGTAACCCTATGGGATTCTAATGCCGGCGGATGTGTATCCTCTGTTTCAAAAACCTTATATGTATACAATAAAGATTCATTGCAAGCATGTTTCACCTACTTTGCAGATAGCGTGCATGCCGGTCAATATGACTTTAGCGCGTCCTGCTCTAAGGGAACTTACCAATATACTTACTATAAATGGACTCCCGGTGATGGCGACCCTTCCGATTCGGGCTTAGGCATGACTACCTATAACCATACCTATTTGCACAATGGTCCGCACAATGCAACACTTACAATATGGTACACCATTTTGCCGCACAAGCCCATGCTGCATTCTAACCCGGAATATGATTTATCATCTGTTACCGAGGTTATAAATGTAACTACAGCTACAGGGATAGCATCAATAAGCGATTCCAGGAACTATACCATATACCCTAACCCAAGCAATGGCACATTCAACATAGGGCTGAATGGAATAGCCAATGGACAAAATGCAGAAATACGTATTTCGAATGTAATAGGGCAGCTCATTTATGACACCCATACAACACTTCACGGAAATGCAATTCCTGTAACCATGGGTGCCTCCCCTAATGGTATTTACCTGCTGCAAGTAATTACAGCAGCCAATACCTATACCTGCAAAATAATTGTTCAGAAGTAAATAGTGTAGCTTAGTTTGTTCAATTGTGTGCCCTGTCGGCTGCCGTCGACAGGGCTTTTTTATGTCCGTTTACGGAAACCTGCTATTTTTTTATCGACACACCCAACCTTTTAGATACACCCCACGTTATGGTAAGTAAATAAGGATAATATAATCTTATTAAAACCATTAATAAAAATGTACTTATACCGTAAAATAATTGTTCAAAAATAAATAGTGTAGCTCATTAATTTGTTCTTTTGTTCAATTGTAATGCCCCGCCAGGTTCGCCGCCAGCGGGGTTTTTTATGTTCTTTTCGGGGTAATGTATCAGTTTAATTTTATCATGGTATGCTTTGTTCCAAACCCGCCCAGGCGGACTTCCTCCCGTCACTGCGAGGAACGAAGCAGTCTTATCTAATAGTAAGATTGCTTCGCAGAGCCTCGCAATGACGTTACAGCTCTATTCAAAGCCCCTTTGTGGGTTTGAGGCAGACAGGTGCACATTTTGCAATTACTACTTTTTTAACACTTGTTACCCAACCATTCCGCCTGTTATTGCATTTATACATATGCAAGAGGTTGCAAAAACTTATCTGTCGGAATGGTTACCGGAATAATGTTCGCTATTCTTCAACGGTAAAAAACAAACACAGATGGGGGTTGTTTAAAAGAGTCCCGTCATTTCTTCTCATGGTCAGGGCGGGGCTTTTTTCAAAAGCGCCGGGCATTAACAACTCTTAACAAATAGCATTTAAACCACCCGCATGTGGCTTCGTCTTATTATCAAATAAGTTCTTCGCCTAAACAGAAACCAAATTTTAAAAGCCATGAAACGCTTACTAATAATATTATCATTTGCGCTGCTCGTTACCTGGGCAGGCAATGCTGAAGCCGCACGGTATGTGCGTTGCTATCATTACGGTCCTCGTCCTGTAGTTGTGTGTGGGGTTTACCATCGGGCCTGGGCTCCCGGATATTGGAGGTGGAACATAGGTTACCACCGCTATTATTGGGTTCCAGGTTACCGCTACTAAATCCTTTGTTTGTGTGTAGGGATGCAGGTTGTAAAAAGGGGTCTTTCGGGACCCTTTTTTTAGTTATTATTTTACCATTTATTTTGAACCTTAATCGTCACACTTTTGGCGACAGTATAAGGTGTGTTATTTGCCTATTACTTCCTGATATGTAACTGCTTACAACATGTCACTCGAAAGGTGAATGTTGTGACAATTAATGGGGTCAATACAAATGCCTGGCAAATGCCACGCAAAAACGGTTAATGACTTTTGAGGAGGATGATAAATTTTAGTAAGGATTATTTTGGTCTTTTAGCATGCATAGTACCTGCTTTTATTAAAAAAATGTTATCATAACAGGATATATAAGTATTTATTATTGAATACTTAAAATCTTTTTACTATTATTGCACTACATTATAAGAAAGAAGCAAAGGAAGTGAAGAGTCTTGATTGGGTACATTTTATGCAGTTCGTTGAGCAAATTATACCTTTCGTTGAAAGTCGTGTTTCTTACCAAGAAATATAAATAAAATTGTGCTATAAAAATTATTCTGTCTAATATATTATATATTACAAATTATTAACCTATTAAAATTAAAATTTATGAGAATCCCTATCTTTTCTTTAAAATCTGTATTATTAATATTTTTAGCAATATCTTTCTCCCCCCAAATTAGTTTTGGACAATGGTCTACCAGTGGAAACTCTATTTCTTCTGGCAATTTCTTAGGAACTACGAATAATCAATCTTTAATTTTCAAGATTAACAATTCCCAGGCAATGGTAATATTGGCCAATGGTAATGTTGGTATAGGAACAGTCGACCCACATTATACTCTTCAAGTAGTTGGAAATATAGTTGATTCGGGGACTTTTTTTGCTAATAATATCGAATGTTCGAATAGTATTTCGGTTGGGCAATTTAAAATGGTTAATGGAATAGTAGATAGTATTGTATCCACATCAGGTACCATTGCTACTACTGCAACTGTAAAAGCAGGAAGTTTTCAGTCAAGCTATTTTAAAACAGATTCCATACAGCTTTCCCAAATTAATTCCAATGACAGCATGATATATTTTGGAGATCCCCAAATGGCAATTAAAATTAACACACCGCCAAATACTTTTTGCTTTTGCCCAGTACCTTTTTATGCTCTTAATCGAAAAGGATTTGCTTTTGGTGGCGGCGGAACATTAAGTTTTTGTGATGTTAGTTTTGGAATAGGAACACTAAGCCCTGATGCGGGTTTGTCAATTTATTCCTGTGAATTTACTAAACAGTTTTCTATATTAGGTTCTGGTGGAGGAGATGTCTTTACAATTGACAACAGTGGAAATACCTACACAGCAGGAAATGTAGGCATTGCAACAATTACTTCAAGTGCCCAGCTCGCTATAAAGATGCCTGCTTCTCCAAGTATTCCTGCGTTCTCAGTAATTAATACATCTGGAGGAAATGTTTTTAATGTCGACCACAGTGGAAACGTCAATGCAGCGGGAAATATCCTTATCCAAACTACCAACAATGAATATGCTTTAAATGTAGGAGGCACAATATGGAGTAATGAGGTTCAGGTTTGTATGTCAGGCTGCGATTTCGTTTTTGATAAAGGATATAATCTTATGTCTTTGAATGAACTGGAAAGCTATTTAAATTTAAATCACCATTTGCCGGGCATAGCATCCGCCAAACAAATGGAAACTAATGAAGGGGTTGCTTTAGGAAAAATGGATAGCCAGCTTTTACAAAAAGTAGAAGAATTAACATTATATTTGATACAACAGCAAAAAGAAATAGAGAAACAAAAAGGAGAGATAAATGATCTGAAAAACATAGTCAGTTCATTACAGAAGAATAATAAAAATTAATGGAGACGCACAGTAATATCATCCGCACTCTTTTTAAATATTTTTTTTTCATGGGAATATTTATTGGCACGAGGTCATACGAACAGCCCGCTTTTAGTCAAATAAGTTCGTATAAAATGGTGCTTAATCCTGCGTTTACAGCCTTAACGGACACAACTATGCAAAAAGATACTTCCAAAGAAATTACTATTCTGTATAAAGATAAACCAAATCCCCAATCATATAAATACATTATGGGCATCCTGCAACTTCCTATAACAAACAATAGCGGTGCAGGATTAATGGTTAATTACAATACAGTAAAATACTATTTACCAGGGTTTTATCAAAATCCTTTTGCTGAAAATCCTTATGCCTTTATTAATCCTAAGCAAATAAATTCATACTACAACGAATTTGCCACGAAACTATATTACCGATATACTTTCAATAAGTACCTTTCAATAGGAGCAGATGTAGGAGAAATAAATTATAATTTCTCCTTTAACGTTCCCGGAACAAATTATGTAATACACCCCAATACTATCTATTCGGATGCTGGAATATTAGATAAAACTCCTCATTGGATATGTGGTTTATCCTTGGGATATGATTTTATATCATCCTCTAATTTGCCATTTGCCATTTTTAATAAGGGCTTCCCAAATTATTCGCCTTATACATACAATGCTTTGGTAGAATATCGTACTAATTTTAAATATATACAACTTGATATGATAGCATATACTTCATACGTATTGTCAAGTTTTCAGGCAATAGCTTGCTTTAATAATATTTTACTTTTAGGTATTTCAATCAATACTACAGGTAATATTTTTAATATAATTACGGGTGGCTATGACTTTACTGAAGGGAATTATGTTATGGCAAGTACTCCTACCTATTATTCATTGGACTATTATCCAACTATAATGATAGGAGTAAAGTTATTTAAAGACCATCTAAAAATAACATTATCCTACGATATTTTTCCAAATTCAAACCCATTAGACACTGGACCATTTACATCCGCAAAACAAAATATGGAAACAATCATTAATGATCGTTTTAATTAAATATATTATGAAGCAAACTAATTTACTTCTATCTAAAATGTTATTATCTTTTATTTTTGTTTTTTCCTGTAATTTTATTAAAGCTCAGTATAATGAAATGGTATTCAATGGTGGTTTTGAATATGGAAATCCAGCTAACATGCCTAGTGGTGGATTGGAGTCTCCAGGCGATTATCCTACTGTTATACAAGATTGGCTCCCCGCAGAAGGTTCATTTGATTATTATGACTATCAATATTATCTTACACATCAAAGTGATTATCCTGACGTATCAGATATTATTTTACCACCTATAACTTCTGGACGTTTTATTGGGATGGTTGGGTATACTAGCTCAACCCCTACAGGAAGAATTGATGATTGTCTTCAGTGCCCCAATTCTCCTGGTTGCAATGAAGCAGCTATAGACTACATACACCCTTTAAGAAGTATTGGGCACGGTGCTATTTATAAATTATCATTCAATGCAGCTTTTTCTAAAATGTATGGAAGTTTTCCAACCACTCCGGTAGTGAAAATTCATTTTGTATCAGCGGATGTTACTTATTCTTCTGACGGTCAATGTATTGATAATTTTGATTGGATGACTTCAAACCCAGCTCTAGAATATGATTTTGCATTAGATGATGCTAATCCATATCAATGGCAATCATTCTCAAAATATTTCCAAGTTCCCGAAGGCTATGATAATAAATTTTCGTGGATTGTTGTAGAAGGGTATTGTGGAAATCAATGGGGATATATATTTGTAGATAATGTTTCAGTTGAAGAATTCAATGATTGTGAGTGTTCATCTGAATTGGGCAGTCCTGTTGTAGATGGAACCATTCCCAATGCACTGGCTGAAGGAGATCCGTGGTATGTTACAATAGACAATACTACTTCCGCGCAATTTGAAGTATTCGACAGATGGGGCAATGTTGTGTATAATGTGAGTTTATTTGATGCCGGTGTTTTATGTAATTGTCCTTATTACAGTAATTTTGATTTGTTTTGGGATGGAACACACAATACAAATGTAACAGCCGCTAATTATAATACTGGTAGTTGGCTTCCAGTAGATGTTTATAGTTATATTTTAACATTGGGTAATTGTTATGGTCACAACAACTATACGGGAAGCATTACTATAACTGGAAACCTTGGGGGTAGTCCGCAATATATGTATCCAATACAAAGTTTTAATGTTGCCACTTGCTGCCCAACAAACGATGATTTTGAATCTGATGATTTTGGGGGCTTATTCCATGCAGATGTAAGTAATAATATTACTATGGGGGAGACTGGTGCTATATCATTCGATCCGGGTTGCAATGCAGGGTTTTATGCGGGAAACTCTATTACGTTGGGACCCAAGGTAAGTATTCAGCCAGGTGCCGGATTTGTTCATCTTGTAACACAATCTTGTACCAATCAGTTTGCAATTGACTATAATGATGGAGGTGATAGACCAACTAGAAGAGATCCCTCCAACTTTAACAGGAATACTAAAACTATTAATATATCCGATACCTCTAATATAGGTGTATACCCTAATCCATCAACAGGATTATATAATGTAGTCTTCACTCAAACAAATGTGATTGACAAGACTATGCAACTAATAGTTACAGACATGTTTGGTAATGTCATATCCAATACAACGGTTAATAGCTTAAATACAACCATTAACTTGTCAGGAAAACCCTCTGGAGTATATACACTTAAGGTTATAACCGGAACTAATACATACTTTAAAAAACTTATCAAAGAATAAGTTTACATTTTTTAGTAGCCTGTTCTTATCTACTATAATAGGTATAAGCTATCACTCATCACTTTTAACTTACCCCCTACTTCTCCCCACTATTTTCTTAGGTTTGTAGATAAATTAATCTAAAAAAATAGAATTATGAGAAAAATAACATTTGCTATAGGGCTGGTGGCTCTCATGTCAGCAGGTTGTGGGAATAAAACCGACCAAAAGCGATTCGAAGTTACCACATGTCCTTTTACTGTAAATGGTACTACCTATGTATCGTTGCGTGAGTTAGATACTTTTACCGGTGACGTGTGGCTATATGTAGATATGCATAAGGACCAGGATAGCAATTGGACCTATTCAGGCAATCCTTCTAAATTGCATTTAAAGCGGCCGGAATAAGGAGTTAAGAGCTAAGAACTAAAAGCTAAGGGTACTAGGTATCTCAACTCTTAGTTCTTAGCTTTTACCTCTTAGCTGAACTTCATGATCCGCTCCAGCATGGGCATGTTAGCTACGCGTATTTCCTTGCCTTCGGTTTCAATTACTTTTTCAGCTTTCAAATCAGAAAGGGTGCGTATCAGCGATTCGGACGAGGTGCCCACCATGGCAGCCATATTATCGCGCGATATTTTTATGACTCCTTCGGGCTGCATTTTATGATGCAAGTTGAACAATACCGATGCGGTACGGGCTTTTACGGTATTATAGGCCAACCCCAACAGGCGTTCTTCTTTTTCGCTGATGTTGTTGGCAAGCATGCGTATAAAGCTGGCCGAAACATCCTGGTTGTAGGTAATGAGTGATATAAAGTCGGGTTGTGGAATAATAGCCAGTTCCACATCTTCCAGCGCGGTGGCCGAATCGGGATAAGGCTTGTTTTCGAGTGCAGAAAGATACCCGAAGAAATCGCCCTGGCTCAATATTTCCGAAACAAATTCTTTGCCATCGGCACTCATTCTCCAGGTTTTCACTTTCCCTTTAATCACCAGGTATACCGGACCTGGAAGCCCTCCTTCTTTATAAATATCGGCTCTTTTGCTATAAGTTTTCGCTACAAATTTCGACACATCGAGGTCGTGCATGTGAAACTGCTGGGCTTCGCTGATAAACTGCATAAGTCCATCCATATCGCGTGAATAGGTATGGCGTAAAAAACTATTTCTTTTCAGGCGGGCCTCTACAGCATTAATCAAATCTTCCTTATCAAAAGGCTTAGTAAGATAATCGTCGGCACCCAGGTTCATGCCCTTGCGTATCTCACTTTTTTCGGCTTTAGCCGTGAGAAAAATAAAAGGCACGCTACCCGTAGAAGGGTCTTCTTCCAACAGTTCAAGCACCTTGTACCCGTCAAAATCGGGCAACATAATGTCGCATATAATAAGGTCGGGGCGGTTGGTTTTGGCAAAGTTTACACCTTGTGTGGCCGTCGGGGCCTTTGTTACGGAGTAGTTAAAAAGCTCGAGCATTTCTGCAATGTTTTCGAGCATCTCCTTATTGTCTTCTATAACCAAAATTCTTTTCATAGGCTTATTCTTGTTTTATTAGTTTATTTTCAGAGGTGGTGGTGGTTCCGCGGGGAGCATTGGCAATAAACACTTTGAAGGTGCTGCCTTGGTTTTCGCGGCTGATAAATGAAATGTGCCCGTTTAAAAGGTCGATATACCGCTTAACAATACTTAGCCCTAACCCGGTACCTTCGATATTCAGCGTATTCTTGGCCCTGAAAAACCGCTCGAATAAAGTGGACTGTTCGCCTTCGGGAATTCCTATGCCATGGTCTTCCACCATAAATTCAAGCCCGGTAGAAGTTACGTTAGTAGTGTAAACGATAGCCGAATTTTCGAAGGAATATTTGATGGCATTGGTAAGCAGGTTTAGTATCACATTATCGAGAATGCTTTTATCCATGTAAACATTTTTCATTTCCGACGAATGCATATAGCTGATTTTTTGGCCCTGCTTCAATTTTTCAGAAAGGCTGTCGATTATTCTCCCCGAAAGTTCTGTAACATTAAATTCCGAAGGTTTGGTAGTGGTTTTACCATGCTCAAGCTGGTCAAGCGAAAGGAAATTATTAAGCGTGCTCACCATATTTTGTATGGCTGCTTTGATCTTATTAAGGTGATGTATTTCTTTATCTTTCATAAGCGCGGGGTTCACGCCCTCGTGCTCTATATATTCCCTGATGAGATCGGTAGAGGAGAGAATAGTACCCAGCGGCGTCCTGAATTCGTGCGATGCCAGCGAAACAAACCTTGATTTAAGCTCATTGATCTGCTTTTCTTTTTCCAGGGCGGCTTTCATATTTACTTCCGCTTCCTTGCGCGCCGTAATATCGCGCACCACGCACTGGAAGCCGTCTACCACATCACCTTTTTGCAGCAACACCACATTTTGTTCCACCCATTTCATTTTCCCTTTTTTGGTAAAGATGGGGAACTCAAACCGGGTTTCGTTTATCCTGTTTCTAAACTGGTGCGAATAAAAATCACTCACTTTTTTAAGCCATTCGGGGTGAACTAAAAAGCTAAAATGCTTACCCAGCAGTTCATCATTCGAATAACCAGTGAGTGACCGCAGGCGGGCATTGATAAAAGTAAAATTGCCCAGGTGATCGGACGAATAAATAACATCGCCTACATCTTCAATCATCTTGCGGAGCTTCTGCTCATTTTCCCTTGTTTTTTCCTCCGCTATTTTCCGGCGGCCTATATCCCTGTTTAAAAAAAAGAGGATGATGAAAACAAACAGAACGCCTATAATGCCTGTATAAATAGTTTCTTTAAGCGAATCGCGGCGCTTTGCAACCACCGAGTTTCGTCCTATATTCATCAGTTGCGATTCTTCCTTTATTACTTCGTTCGATTTGGTGATAATGGCATTTAATAAATTTTCAGGAATATCTATGTTTGCATTAATGGGCGCATAATCGCCGTGTGGCGATGGATTTAGGATAGAGGGTGGAATAGATTTTTCCATATCCGATACCAGCTTACCCAGTTCGTTCACACTCTGCGCTTCTGCAGTGCCTTTTATCGAATCAAGAAGATTTTGTACACATAAATTCAAATTTGCCACATGCTGGCCTGTCAGCCGGGCATAATATGGTTGGCGCGAAAACATGTATTTGTTCGAAGCGTTTTCAATCTTGGCAACATCAAACTCAACCTTATAAACAGAATCCATAACCAGGCGTGAATGCCTGCCCATTGCGGCAGAGCTTTCCGCTGTTTTAAAATTCAGATAGGCATAGTATACCGAGGCTGTCCGGGCAATAAATGCCGTGATGAAAAGCGCTAATACTATCCGTTCTATCCGTATCCTGCTTATTGCCATCCTTTATGTGAGAGAATAAATACAATATTACGAAAAATTTGCAAGGGGTAAGGAATATGGGGCATGGGATAGGTTATGAGTGATGGTTTATTTATTTGTATATTTGAAATATAATAAAGATTTTAATAATCAGTTATTTAAAATAAAAAGAGCATGAAGAAACTATACATTTTATTAGTTGCTTTATTTTGTTTAGGCATAGGCACAGGAAAGGCACAGGAAAAAATCCTTCATACTTTTAGTCTACCTAATGGGGCAGATCCTCCAGGGGGCTTAATACTTGCAGGAGGTAAATTATACGGAGTAGCTTCGGGAGGAGGCAGCTATAGTTTAGGTTGTGTATTTTCAATGGACACCACTGGCAATAACTATAAAGACCTGCGTGATTTCAATTATACAGGCGGTAATGTACCTGAAGAGTCTCTGGTATATTCTTCAGGTGTATTGTACGGGATAGCACAACAAGGCGGAAGATACAGCGATGGAGTTGTTTTTTCAATCGATACGAATGGAGCAAATTATCAGGATCTACATGATTTTAATGATACGAATGGCAAAGAGCCTAGCAGCACCTTAACCCTTTCAGGAACAAAGCTATATGGCACAACATATTACGGAGGGCCTTATAACCATGGAACTATTTTTTCTATCAATACCAATGGCAGCGGGTTTAAAACTCTGTTTTATTTCAACGGAGTAAATGGCTACGACGCGGGAGGGCCATTGGTGCTTTCAGGGAATTCATTAATTGGCACCACCACTTATGCAGGAAGCTATAACTATGGAGTTATTTATTCTATTGATACTGATGGCAACGGGTTTAAGTTCCTGTTCAGTTTTAATCGAATAAATGGCTATGGACCCGAAACCTCCGTAACTTTTTCAGCGAACGGAAATATCATATACGGGGTAACATCGGAAGGCGGAGTAAATACTGACGGAAATGTTTTTTCGATGAATAAAGATGGTAGTGGATTTAAAGACTTGTTTGATTTTAATGGAACGGATGGTGAAACCCCAAGTGAGGTGATTCTTTCAGGAAGCCAGTTGTATGGAGTATCACTACTGGGGGGAGCTAATAATTACGGAAATATCTTCGTTATAGATACAGATGGCACCGGGTTTCATGACCTGCTTGATTTTAATGGAACCAACGGTAAACAACCGGGGGGGCCTCTGCTCTTTTTAAACAAATCATTTTATGGATTAAGTATATGGGGAGGACTAAACAACTATGGGGTTGCTTTCAGTTTTAAGGATACTAATTTATACGCCTCTGTTTCAGGAACCTATTATTATTGTGCCGCCGATGAAGGTACAGCAAAGGTCAGCATTTGGGGCGGTACATCGCCCTATACCTATCGGTGGTCTCCCGGCGGGCAAACTACTGATTCGATTTCGGGCTTGTCTGTAGGAACTTATTCAGTTACTGTTACTGATTCCAAACATTCCAAGCAGACAAGTTTTGTTTCTATTTCAAATCAGCCGGTATCTATTCTTCCCACTGCCTCACCCGATACTATTTTAATAGGCTTTCCATCAAATCTATCTGTTTCCTGCAGTATTCCTGCCACCTATGTTTGGGCTCCTTCCGGAGCTACTACGCAAAATATTACTGTAACCCCTAATGCTACAACTACTTATACGTTAGTTGCTACAACTGCCTGTGGCACATATACAACTACGATAACGGTGTATGTAACTACATGCCCTAATAATTTTACCCAACCTATTTGCATAGCTACCCTCGACACTGCTAATAATAAAAACAAAATTATATGGGGAAGAACCAACTCACCACCTGCCAGTGGATATGGGTATTATAATATATATAAAGATACCGGACGAGGATATGTTTTGTTACATAGTCAACCGCTTGATTCATTAAGTGAATACGTAGATACATCTAATACCTGGGGCCCCGTAAGGTATCAAATCTCAACCGTAGATTCTTGTGGTGAATCGACTCTGAGCGCACCCCACACTACTATTTTCCTTACTACTACTGCATCATTAAATGCTTATAACCTTAGCTGGACGGCTTATGGAGGCTTTACTCCAACAAAATACCGCATCTTCCGAGGCCCAAGTTTAAATGCACTCAAGCAAATTGATTCGGTGGCCAATAATGTGCTTACCTATACCGATTCATTTCCGCCTATAAACTCTGTTTATGCTATTGAAGCTGTAAGCCCTAATGGAGTTTGTATACCTACTACTCACAGGCCTAATAGCCGCTTATCAGCATCACTTTCTGGTTCTTTCTCCAATGGATTTAATACGGCAACACTTGGCATTCAAAATGTAAATACTTCACTTAGTAAGTTGAACATTTACCCTAACCCGAACAATGGAGTCTTCACACTTAATTATTCGTTGAATTGCGGAGGCAATGTTAGAACCACCATTATAAATGAACTAGGACAAGTTGTTTACGACAACACGGGGAAAAAAAATTCCGGTAGTATTACCGAACAATTAAACCTGGGAAATCTTGCAACGGGTATTTATTCCCTGCGCTTGCAAACCGATAACAGCATTATGGTGCGCAAGCTGGTGCTGATGGGGAACAGGTGAGTTCAATTATGAATTATGAGTTATGAATTATTATCCTTTAACTATTTGATAGGGATAATTTATGCCTCTTAAAGTAATTTGGTCATAACTCATAATTCATAATTTTTACCTTACCAACGTTACATTCCCTTTTCTCTCAAGGCCTGTTCCATCAAGCAAGGTGGCTTTTAAGTACCACACATACGTAGCTGCATTCATGGGTTGACCATTGTAAGTTCCAGTCCAGCCATAAGTTAATTTTTGGCTTTCAAAAACTTTATTGCCCCAACGATCAAACACTTTGAAATCCATGGTAGCAATGCATGTGCCACGAACATAAAGTACATTGTTATAGTTGTTCTCATCCGGTGCAAATACATTGGGAACAAACACCTGGCCACAAGGTTTAGCTGCAATATCAGAATCAGACTTGGTAGAATCGGACTTATTGGGTATTATGGTAATTATGATGGAATCTTTTGCCGTACATCCTGAATCGGATGTTACTATTACATAATACCTGGTGGTTACTGAAGGTGTAGCAATAGGATTGGGGCATGAATCACAGCTTAACCCGGTTGTGGGAGACCATAAATAGGAACCTCCGCCCGATGAATTAAGTTGTATGGTTTGTCCGGTAGTAATAGTAGAATCGCAACATGCAGTAATACCCGGAGGAGGATTTATGCTCACCAATTCAGACACAGTATCAGCGCATCCGTTTTGAGTTACAGTTACCGAATAATTAGTATTGGAGGATGGGGAAATAGTTATGGCACTTGTAGTGGCTCCTGTGCTCCATTGATACGATGTGCCTCCTGAAGCTATCAGTGTAGTACTGTTTCCCATGCAGATAAATAAATTCCCACTTATCTTTCCTGTTGGGTTAGGCTTCACCTTTATATTTACATTAGTATCTACTTTACATAATCCGTCGCTTACACTCACAGTATATGTATGGCTAATTGAATCGTTTGTTATAGAAATAGAGCTTGTACTATTACCCGTATTCCATTGATAATTTATTCCTCCACCCACACTAAGCGTAATGGAACTTCCGCTGCATATAGAAGTATCTTTTGTTATGCTTATATTTTTCAGATTAAATGTATCTACTGTTACGGTTACCGAATCAATAAAAGTTCCACCGCATTTGCCGGTATCAACCCCTGTAACGGTATAGGTAGTGGTAACCGTTGGGCTTGCAACAGGGTTAGGTATATTGGTTGCACTTAGCCCTGTTGGCGGACTCCATTTATAAGAAATCGCGCCGCTGGCTGTTATGGTAGTTGCGCCACCTTTACAAATGGAAATACTGTTGTTCACAGTCAGGCCATTGGAAGCGACCGTAAATCTTCCGATAATCAGATTCTCCTGGTATTGGGCAATGGTTGTATCAAAATAATATGCTCCCCCACCCGGATTTCTAAGAGGATATCCTGCATACCCGGCATCTCCCGCTACAAATACATTTTTCCCATCACATGCAAGACCATTACCGTCATTTTCAACGTCAGTACCAAAATAAGTAGCCCATTTACGCACCCCCGCGGTATCGAACTGCAACACATATTCGTCCTGTGCGTTGCTAAGACCAATGTTACCCTGGTAAAATCCGCATCCGGGATTATAGGTAGGAAAATCAGGAGAACTTGCTTCGCCGGTTACCCAAACATACTTTCCATCGCTTTGTACAGCATTGCCACCGTCCGCAGTATGAAGATTCTTATTACCGCTTCCTCCATAATAAGTTGCCCATTTAAGTACCCCTGCAAGATTAAACTTAAGTATAAATCCACTAACGCCCCCGGCATTTGTACTTTGAAAATAAGCCCCTCCTCCGGGGTTTAGTAGAGGAATATTGGTTGAATATGCCAGCCCGGTTACCCACACATTTTTCCGGTCGCTGTAAATACTACTGCCAATTTCCCAATTGCTTCCTCCATAAAACGCGGCCCATTTGCGTACCCCGGCTGTATCGAACTTTAGTATAAACGCATTATTTCCGGTATTTGCCTGAAAATAGGCCCCTCCTCCCGGATTATAGACAGGAAAATTATGTGACCATGTAAATCCTGTTAGCCACACACTGGTACCATCACTATTAAGAGAATATGCCTCGTCCAGTTTACCTCCCCCATAATAGGTAGCCCACTTTAATACTCCGGCCATATTAAATTTCGCGATAAATATATTAGTTCCCTTCAGCGTATCCTCAAAATAGGCTCCTCCCCCGGGATTCAGTAGAGGAAGATTGGTTGAGCTTGCACCTCCGGATAGCCATACATTGGTACCGTCACTGCAAATAGGTCCACCGGTTTCTCCCCCGGTTCCCCCGTAAAACGTGGCCCATTTACGTATCCCCGCCGTACTGAATTTTAGGATATACGCATTATTGGCTGCACTAAGTGTACCCTGGTAATAGGCTCCCCCACCCGGGTTTAACGTAGGGAAATTAGATGAATAGGTGGTTCCTGACATCCACACATTTGTTCCATCACTATAGATGCCGATGCCATACTCCCCCATGCTTCCCCCATATATGGTGGCCCATTCAAGTACCCCGGCGGTATTGAATTTTAATATAAATGCACTCTCGATAGAGGGATTGTTTACCTGAAAATATGCTCCTCCCCCCGGATTCACAGTAGGGAAATAGTGTGATTGTTCCTCTCCGGTTATCCACACATGGGTACCATCATCTTGTATATTCCCAAACTCCTCTATATCATCACCCGGATAATAAGTTGCCCATACCAATTTGGGGTCTATAATTAATGTTTGAGTAGAATTGTAAGTTCCTATATTGAAATATATTTCACTATCTGCAATGCTATAAGTGGTTTGTACTTCCTTATCGGCACTATAACTTACGGGGGTTCCCTCTTGAATAGCACCCATAGGCGTATTAATTTTCAGGGAACCATCATCTTGCAATTCGGGCTTATCTGTCCATTTATATTTTAATCTTATCAGCGATGGGTTAGCTCCGGGATGAACGACGAAATCGTATTTTAATCCATGCTTTCCGGTGTGTAATACCCAGTCTATTCCCGGGTAAATATTCTTAATGGTTATCTTCCCATAGCTGTGTACTCCTAAGATTCCATCGGGACAGATATCTCCATAATAATAATCTTTCCTGTCTTCACTTTCACCTTCTTTTATAATATTCTCTTTGCGTATATCGGCACCTGCCAGTTCCATATCGGCACGGCAATATTGCACGCTTGCACTATCATTCTCATGATGCCTGGGGAAATTTGTTGGCATAGTTGATGTGCCGGCTTTTTTATGTTTATCAATTTTGGTAAATACATAACTCAGTCCATCGGTAGTAACATATACATCTACTCCGCCCGCACCTGCTTTAAATAAAACATTGTTTACAGCTTTGCGCTGTATATTCATCATTTGCCCTTTGTTCTCTAAAAAACGTAAGCCGCCGGTGTTACTCATCCATTGAGTAGCTTTCGTTTTTAGGGCGGAATCATTGTTTCCGGCTACAACTATAAGAGGGATTGCCGCTACAAAATAAGTAAGTAATAGGTATGCTTTCTTCATACAAACATTCTTTACAATTAAATAAAGAACTAATACGAATGTAATTAAAAAATGGTTGGGAGACACTAAACTAAAGAGATAAGAATATCAGAAATAATTTTGATCGAGTGTTTATATTAGCTATCTCACCAATGTTACGTCGCCTTTTCTCTCAATGCTTGTTCCATCCCGCAAGGTGGCTTTCAAGCTCCAGACATAAGTAGCTGTGTTCATAGCTTGTCCTTTATACGTTCCATCCCAGCCATCATTTATATTTTGGCTTTCGAAAACTTTATTGCCCCAGCGGTCAAATACTATAAAATCCATAGAGGCAATGCATGTGCCGCGAACATATAGTATGTTGTTATAGGTATTTTTATCCCGGGCAAATACATTGGGAACAAATACTTCGCCACAAGGCTTTCCTGAAATGGTATCAGGTGGAGGTGATGTGACAATAATAATTATTATGGAGTCTTTTGCTTTGCATCCTGAATCGGATGTTATGATTACATAATACTTGGTGGTTACCGAGGGCATAGCAATAGGATTGGGGCATGTGTCGCAACTTAATCCGGTTACAGGTGACCAGAGGTATTTACCACCGCCCGATGAAATAAGTTGCACGGTTTGTCCGGCAATAATGATAGAATCGCAACACGCAGTAATACCCGGAGGAGGATTTATGCTCACCAATTCAGATACTGTATCAGCACACCCGTTTTGAATTAACACTACCGAATATTTTGTATCGGAAGATGGAGAAATAGTTATATCGCTTGTAGTGGCTCCTGTGCTCCATTGGTAGGATGTGCCACCTGAAGCTGAAAGTATAGTACTGTCCCCTTTGCAGATAAATAAATTTCCGTTTATCTTTCCATTGGGGTTAGGTTTCACGCTTACAATTACATCGGTATCCGCTTTACACATTCCATCATTTACAATCACGCTGTAGGTATGCGTGCTTGTATCGTTTGTTATAGAAATGGAAGTAGTGGTATTCCCTGTGCTCCATTGGTAGCTTATTCCTCCGCCTGCACTAAGTATAATAGAGCTTCCTTTGCAGATGGAAGTATCTTTTGTCAGTGTGATGTTCTTAAGATTAAACGTATCTACAGTTACTTTTACCGTATCAGTGAAGGTTCCGGCACAGGCGCCTGTATCTGTAATGCTAACTACATACGTAGTGGTGAGGGCGGGACTTGCTACCGGATTAGGAATGTTGGTAGCGCTTAATCCTTTTGAGGGGCTCCAGCTATACGATATACCCCCACTGACCGATAATTGAATGGAGTCGCCTTTACATATAGCAACCTTGGAGTTTATGCCAGTTTGTGTACCCGAAATGATAAATTTTCCTACAAATGGGTTCTCATTGCCGGTACCTACACGTATAACAGAATCCCATTGGTAAGCTCCTCCACCGGGGTTTACCATAGGGTAGCCTTCATTATCGGCATCTCCCGCTATATAGAGGTCTTTTCTATCACTCCACACAAAGCTGCCATCATCTTCCTGGTCGGTTCCATAATACGTGGCCCATTTTCGTATACCGGCCGTAGAAAATTGCAATATAAATACATCCTCTGAAGAGTCCTGGAGTTTGGAATAACCCAGGTAGCGGCCAAGTGTATCCTGGTAAAATCCGCATGGGGGTTTTAAAAGCGGGAAATTACTGGACGCTGTTGCTCCGGAAACCCACACATTTGTCCCATCGCTTTGAATGGAAAATCCCTCATCATAATAGTCGCCGCCATAATAGGTGGCCCATTTGCTTATTCCGGAGGTATCAAATTTTAATATAAATGCATTATCCGTTCCTGCAAGGCTTCCCTGGTAATAGGCTCCACCGCCCGGATTATACGTAGGAAAATTGAGAGAAGCTGTCTGTCCGGTTACCCATACATTATTGCCATCACTTTGTATAGAATAGCCAAATTCTGTTTGATTGCCACCATAGTAAGTGGCCCATTTGCGCACACAGGCCGTATCAAACTTTAATAGGAATGCATCATAGCCACTGCCAAGACCCGGCTGAAAATAGGCCCCATTTCCAGGATTCAGCGTTGGGAAATTACTTGAACCGGTTACCCCGGTTACCCATACATTACTTCCATCGCTATAAATACTGTATCCTATTTCTACATGTGCATTGCCGCCATAATAGGTAGCCCATTTACATACTCCTGAAGTATCAAACTTTAACAGGAATGCGTTTTCGTTTCCTGCAAGGCTTCCCTGGAAATATGCTCCACCGCCCGGGTTATAGGTGGGAAGCGCATAAGATTCAGTATTCCCGGTTACCCACACATTCTTTCCATCGCTTTGAATGGAATATCCCACCTCATTGCCTTCACCATAATAGGTAGCCCATTTGCGCACACCCGCCGTATCAAACTTTAAGATGAATGCATTGACACCGGGTACAAATGTTCCCTGGTAATATGCCCCCCTTACCCGGATTATAGGTCGGAAAATTAGTAGATGCTGTTAAACCCGTTAGCCATACATTTACCCCATCGCTGTATATGGAGTTGGCCCAATCAAAGTTGCTTCCGCCGTAATAGGTGGCCCATTTACATATACCTGAAGTGGTGAATTTAATAATAGCTACGTTAGTATAGGGTTGAGTTGCGGCAAGCGTTCCCTGAAAATAGGCACCTTTGCCGGGGTTGACCGTCGGGAAATTCGCCGCACTTTCGAATCCGCCTAACCATACA
>Ga0207038_10052_pt1 | contig 32934 bp, 32 predicted proteins | sample Alteio_BWMinCont_76_FD_153285 | JGI IMG/M metagenome (GOLD analysis project Ga0207038, IMG submission 153285) | Enriched cells from forest soil in Barre Woods Harvard Forest LTER site, Petersham, Massachusetts, United States -... | ecosystem: Environmental > Terrestrial > Soil > Temperate forest >...
TATCATGATACCGAAAAAGGCCCAGGGGAGTGCATCTAATTGCCATTCTCCATACTTCTTTTTCCACAGCCCGGCAATGGCATATACAAAGGGAACAACAGTAGATGCAAAGCCCAGGAATAGGGTGGGAGGATGTATGGTCATCCAATAATTTTGTAGAAGCGGATTTAGCCCCCGCCCGTCAAGCTTGCTAAGATAGTCGGGTATTTGAAAGAGCGGGATATTGACAAATTCCGGTGTTTCGCGTAAAAGTATAAATGGGTTACTACCGATCTTTACCCCAAAAATGTAAAAGCCTAATAGCATAGAAGTAAGGAATGCCTGCACGAGTGATAAGGTACTCATCACCGGGGCTTCCCATTGTTTGCTGCTTCTGATTAAAACATTTCCTATAACTACATGCCAGAATGTCCACAGTAAAAAGCTGCCTTCCTGGCCTTCCCAAAAACAGGCAAGGGTATAACGTTTTGGCATGACGCTGTTAGAGTGTTCCCACACATAGTAATATTCATAATAGTGCCGGAATATCATGCAAAACAGCATGGTCATGATTCCGATTACCCCTATGGAATGTAAGTAGAAAGCAATTCTTCCTAATTTTTTCCAGGAACCATATTCAAGCTCATCATTTTGTGCCGAGCGGAAATAAGCAAAAGCTGCTAACAACGCTGCTGTGAAGGCTAAAAATACAAATGCATTTCCAATTTGTCCCCAAATTAGATGTTCTCCTATATATGTGATATTGTTCAAAGGAATTTAGCTGTGTGATTTGCGCAATGGGAGGCAAAGGTAATCACAAAGAGTTAATAGGAGCTTTTACGAAAAATTACATTGCGCTCACCTGCTTCTCGGTAGGCTTACCATCTTGGTATTTCGACGGGCATTTCATCAGTAAATCTTTAGCATCGAATTCGCTGTTGCCCTTGGCACTACCGATCACCACAATTTGTTCCGAATGTTCAAAGTCATCAGGCTTTGGTTTTTCGAGCATCACCTTATGTTCTGTGCCTTCGCGGTCAATTAAATAAAACGTAAAAAGATTTGCATTCAGGTGGGCATCGTACAAAAAAGGTTTGTTTTTATCTAATTTACCTACTACGTGAAATGTCCTTGTCGGGTGTTCATCTGCTTCTTTAAATGAAGCATAGGTGCTGTTATTAGATAGCGATGTCATGATTACGCCAAAACCAATGGCAATAACCAGGATAGCTATGATATGTATCTTTTTCATTTGTTTTTACTTTCCTTCATGTTTTTTTCTGCACGCCCTATCTTCCTGTCAATGCTAATAAGATAAGCAAAAAGTCCCAAGAGAATAATAACCAAAACTCCGACAACCACAAAAATTTTGCCGTTGCTTCTCATCCCGTCGGCCATTTCAACAGGGGCGTTTGCCGTTGCCGACTGCGCATGCATAATTATGCTGCAAAGTAATAATATGAATGTGGAAATAACCCTGATTTTTCTCATATATATTATTGATTATGGATATGTCTTTTAATACGTTCGGTCCGGATGGCAAGCGATGCAATCCAGGTGCAAAGCAATATCCACCCTATTACGGCAGGATAAAACACCATGCGCATGTGGCTGTCTAAATCATATTGGTTGAAGCCTGGATTTCCCCCGTTGCCGGGATGCAGAGAATCTACCCCGTTCAGGCGCGGATAAACCATAATGAAAACCATCATCATCACATAGGCGAATATGTTATATACAGCAGAAATACGGGCTCTTTTTTGTTCATCGTCCATAGCATTGCGAAGCACCACATACGCAAAATAACTTAACAGGGCTATGGCTGCTCCGTTTAGCTTAGGGTCGTTGGTCCACCAGTCTCCCCAAGTATACTTTGCCCAAAGCGAGCCTGTAGATAATCCTAATATTCCAAAAACAATACCCACATAAGAGGATTGGGCGGCAATGATATCATAGTCTTCATTGGGCTTGCCGAGATATTTAATGCTATAAAATAATGATACTGTAAATATGAACATCATGGCAAACCACATACACACATGGAAATAGAGGTTGCGTATGCTTTCATGCAGAATGTCAAGCCTGGGGACAGGCATCAAAAAACCAGCTATCACAGTATAGGTAAGGAAAACAATACAGAGACATTTCCACCAGGACGACTTCATATATTTTGCAAAGTTTATCAGGTTTTAAAGCTTCTAAAGCTAAGATCCAACACCTTTGCTTTATGAACTTTATAAACTGATTTTAGTCGCGCCAAAGATAGGGAAATAATAAATAGCACAGGGCGGCAATCATAGCATCTAAAGCAAGCAAGGCGGCTACCAAACCGCTATAACCTGAAGTATCTGAGCCTGCCACAGCCATTCCTGAAAGATGTTGGGCGGTAATGAGTAACGGAACCAATAAAGGAAAGCTGATAATAGCCATAAGTGTAAATCCTCCTCCTCCTTTCGAAGCGATAGAAAATGACATGGTAAGCAACGATGAAATACCCCAAACAGTGAGTAATAAGGCTGTTAGAAAAAGGGCTGTATTGGTATCTCCAAAACCCACAAAAAATTGGAAACATAGAAATGCCAATAAACTCACCGATAGCAGGAAAATAGCATTATAGATGAGCCTTGCCAGGATGAATTGGCCCGGGGAAAGGAGCGTGTATATGTAAAACATTTCGCTCTCCCTGCCTGCAAAACTGCCCGAAGTGGCAAACATGGAAATAAATATGATTAACAGCCAGAATACCGCATTGTGGGTGGAAGTATCGGTAATGCCTTGTAACCCAAGATAGCTGATATATACGGTACTGCCAGTATACAACATAATAGCAAGCCAGGCTTTGCGGCTACGCAGTTCATGTCGCAGCTCCCGTTGTATGATGGCAAGGACTTGTTTCACAAAGCAAAGATAACACGATTCAAGAGTAGTTTAAGAAAACATACTCTTGAATCGTGTTATAATGTACTAAGGCGATTACCTGATAAGTTGGATGAATCCATCCTTTTTGTAAGTAGCATTTTGGCAGGTGGCATCAATTACATAGTAATAAACACCATCAGCAGCTTTTGAACCACCTTCGGTATTACCATTCCAATATAGATAAGGATTGGTAGAAGCAAATACTTCTTTGCCCCAGCGGTCATAGATATGGATTGCCCAAGCATCAATGTTCTCCGTTCTGATATAGAATAATCCATTCAATCCCAATGGGCCCGGATTAGAAGGAGTAATTACATTAGGTATCCTTGGGTCGAAGCAGGGAACATCAATATTAATAGACAATACCTGTTCAGCCTGGCAACCAAGGCTATCTGTTCCGATTACAGTATAGGTAGTAGCAACCGAGGTAGTAACCCTAACGGAATCACAACGTGGAGGGTCAAGACAGGTAATAGTGCCAAGGTTAGGTTGTTCTTGCCATTGGTATTTTTTAGAGTTTCCGCCAGCCACAAGTATGGTTGTGTCATTATTAATAATGAGTGTTTGCGAACAGCAGGCAACTATATAGGGCACATTAGGTGTGGCTGAAGTAGTAGCGGTGCCAATACATCCATTAGATACCTTAACAGAGTAACTGGTAGTACTATCTGGTCCGGGATTAATGGTTATGCTTGAACCCGTTTGGCCAGTGCTCCATGTATATTCAAAAGGGGCATTGGTGCCGTTGCCCATAGCTACAAGCGTAATAGGTTGACCTGCGCAGAACTCTATTATGGGATTAATAGTTGCTATAGGAGGTTGTCTCAATGTAATAGTGTAACTCGTCTGGCTAGTGCATCCAATGCTGTTGGTAGCAGTTACAGTTATAACGGAATCGGCATTTATGGCTCCAGTTGTAATACTGGTTGTCGTTTTTCCATTATCCCAAATATATGTAGTAGGATTAGTATTGCTGCTAACATAAAGTGTATCTTTTACACCTTTGCATTTCCAGTCTTGGCCACTGATGGTAGCAACAGGAGGAGGCACCACAGTAACAGTATTTGTCAGGGTATCATGGTAACAATATTTACCCGAGATAATTGCCGTATAAGTAGTTGTAACAGCAGGGGCTACATGGATGGAAGATGTAGTAGCTCCTGTACTCCAGAAATATCTGGGTGGTTCACCAGATTCGCTCGCAACAATAGTAACCGGTTGATTAGGACAAATAGAAGTATCGTGGCTGATAGAAGTTTTAAGTGCGGCCCGAACAACTACGAGAGCAGAAGTCGTATCTGAACAACCTGAATTGTTAACAGAAATCTTGAGACGATACCTGGTAGTTTTAGTTGGGGCAACGGAAATAACTGTGTCTGAACTTCCTGTACTCCATGAATAAACTCCCGTGCCAAAGCCTTTTAATACTGCTGTTTGTCCTGCACAAATAGTGTCCCTAAGTGGTGTGATGGTAGCAACTGGCGGATTGAATGTGGTGACCTTGATGACTGTATCTAACCCGCAACCATTGGCTAACTGGTGAAGTTTTACAGTATATGTTCCCGCGGACGCATAGGTCCATGTGGTATCTTTATACTTAATGTCGTTGTAATTATATATGCCAATATCATAGAAATCCCAGGAGAAGGAACCTGAATCAGGATGAGATTTATTGATGAATCTCATAGCCTGGCCAACGCAAACACTGTCTGCCGTAAAGGCAGGATGCGGGAAAGGGCCGGGTAGTTTACCAATGGTATCAAAGATAGTATCGGCGCAGAAAGCTCCGGTAACCGGTACGGTTATAACGCTATATACCCCCGGGCTATCAACATAAGCTATTTGTCCGCTGTCGCTACCCCTGATGCCTTTGTAGTGCTTACCAATGGGGCCTGCCCACTTGTAGCTTGTAGCGCCCGGAGGAGCGGTGAGTGATATGGAATCTTGTCCGCAAAAATTAGGGGAAGATGCAATAAGTTGTAATGGGGAACAGGAAGCATCTACATAAGCATATCCAAAGTGGCCGCCCAAGGAACAATCCTGAACCTGGAAAACAATTGTAACACACTGTCCTACATATTTTTTCAAGGGAACGTTCACAATTGTCCAGTCTTTCCAATAAACAGAATCTCCTTCAATAGGGTACCAAACACCATGAAAATGGTTTGCCTGTGCATTAAGCGCATTAACCTGGTATTCTCCGCAGGTAGGAATGGTGTCGCCATTTTGGTCAAGAATAGCTACGCTAAAAAACGGTTGAGCATAGTAGAAGTGACCAACAGGATTTTCCAGCAATACAGCATATTGATAGGTTAAGCTGGAGGTTGTAGGGGAAACTTGGAATGATTGACTCAAAATAGCTGTTCCTTGTCCATTACGGTTACTGTCACCTAACATAACTGAGTGACCACCACTTGCCCAGGGAGAAACCTCAGACATGGAATAGGTAGAATAAGTTTGTAGAAAAGGGTCTTGAGTAGCGCCTGAAGTAATACGGATTTGATAGTCATTTCCTGTATTTGGATCAAGTCCTCCTGCATTTGTCACGGGGCCGCAGTAGCCGCCAGTAATACTGGTTATATTAAAAGGACCAACATTATCGTCAGGAGAGCTATTTACAGCGTAATAGCCATACCATCCATTTAGGGTACCGTCTCCAAAGTTCGTATTATAGCAACTTGAAAAACAACTATCTCCCCCCGGTCTGAATTTGGGTGGGTTTCTGTATTCGTCTACTGAAGTTGGAAATTCCTGTTCAATTTTACGAAAATTGTTAAAAAGATTTATAAAAAAAGGTTTAACATTTTGTACATACACCCTAATAGAATTTACGTCCACGGTGGCATCATTCACTTTACCAACAAACTTAGTATGAACAGAGTCGATAGAGTGTTTGTAAAATCTGTTAAACACAGCATATTCCTGCTGGGTGGCTCCAACCTGAGCTCTAACTTGCTCCATTGAAATTGACCAATAGATGAATTTCTTTTCAACTTGTTCTCCGGGAGTAAGCTTTTGGGCTTTAAGAGAGTTTAAAGATGATAAAATAAGAAATAGGGGAAAACAGGCACAAAGAAATTTGATATTTATACGCATTAGTTAAAGGATTAAAAGCCAAATATAATACTTTTACTATAATGGTCGGAAAAAGATGCTATCTTTTTTTGACAACAGTTTAAAATAAAGAGGTCTAAAGGATTAAAATGCCCTTTTTTTATTAAAATTTTTATTTTTTTTGTGCTAATTCAGCAAAATTATGATGAAATAAAGCAATTGTTTCAATACCTTTTAGGTAATTGAATATTCCATAGTGCTCGTTAGGAGAGTGAATATTATCTGAATTTAGCCCGAATCCAAAAAGGATGGAATCGAGCCCCAACTCGTTTTTAAATAAAGCTACAATAGGTATACTTCCCCCACCGCGGGTTGGTATAGGGTTTTTAGCGAACGACTCCAGCATGGCTTTGCTTGCAGCAATATATCCTTTTGATTTTGTATCTAATAGCACCGGATCGCCACCATGTCCCATGGTAACCTTAACACTTACCGATTTAGGAGCTATTTTTTCAAAATGCTTTTTGAAAAGAGCAAGCAACTTCTCCGGTTTTTGGTTGGGAACCAAACGCATTGTTATTTTAGCAAATGCCTTGGAAGCAATAACTGTTTTAGATCCCTCTCCTTGGTATCCGCCCCAAATACCATTTAATTCTACAGTTGGACGAATGGCAGTACGTTCGAGTGTAGTATACCCTTTTTCACCCATAACATCTTTTACACCTAAGTCTTTTTTATAGGCATTCAAATTAAAAGGAGCACTGTTCAATTCCTTTCTCTCTTTAGCAGAAAGTACTTTAACATCCTTGTAAAAACCGGGAATAGTAATATGTCCATTTTCATCTTTTAACGAGGCAATCATTTCACACAAAACCGTTATGGGGTTAGCTACGGCACCACCATATACGCCTGAATGCAGATCGCGATTAGGTCCGGTTACTTCTATTTCCACTCCGGCTATGCCCCTCAACCCAACATTTATAGAAGGGATCTTATTATCAATAATGTCGGTATCAGAAATCAGTATAACATCAGCTTCCAATTTCTTTTTGTTCTTTTTTACAAAATCTCCCAGAGAAGCAGAGCCTACTTCTTCCTCACCTTCAATTAGAAACTTAATGTTACATGGGAGTTTTCCCATACTTAATAACATTTCCAACGCTTTAATGTGCATATAAACCTGTCCCTTATCATCACAAGCTCCGCGTGCATATATCTTACCGTCTTTAATAACGGGTTCGAATGGTGGTGAATTCCATAAATTAAGTGGATCGGGGGGTTGAACATCATAGTGTCCATAAGCAAGTATGGTGGGGAGTTTTTTATCTACTATTTTTTCGCCATACACAATCGGGTGTAGCTTAGTCGGTACTATTTCAACCTTATCAGCCCCTGCCTTTATCAAAGCGGTTTTTACCCATTCGGCAGTCTTTTCAACATCTTTCTTGTATTTGGAGTCCGCACTTACAGATGGTATTCTAAGGAAATCTAACAATTCGTTAATGAAACGTTCCTTGTTTTTACTGATATATGAATCTATTTCTTTCATAAGTATTGACTTGCTTTAGTATTTGAATGCAAATATGCGAAATTTTAGGAATTGCTTAGGAATGAATATTCAGTAAATCATTTGTAAAGTTAACAAGCAGGAGGCGGATTAGTTTTTTATTACATTTGTCATCCTAATAAGACGACAAATGAAAAAAATATTACCTCTTTTTTTATTCTTTGCCCTCGGATACGCAGGCATGATTTCAGCTCAAAGCAATGGAAGTTTTATAGCTGGCGAACAGGCTTTTAGTGCAGGCAACTACATTGGTGCAGTAGATAATTATTCTAAGTATATCGGAACATTTCAGAATGATATTCCGGCATACGTAACAAAATTACATTCATACGATACTGCAACAGCTTATGAGAAAAGCACGTTATTTCCCGGATTTGTCGTTCATCATGACTGGGCTATTGCATGCTATAAAAGAGGATTGGCAAATGTAAAGAACAGGAAACCTGCTGATGCGGAAAGGGATTTTGATATGGCGATCCAAATAGATTCCAAATTTCCCGAACCATATTATGAGAAAGGACTATTAGTTAAAGATGAAAATAAAGATGCGGGATGCAAATTCATTAATAAAGCCCTCATGATGGGAGATACGTCTAAGGCAGCCCGTCAAATATATATTAACAATTTCTGCTGGATGAGCGGTGTAAGCTACGCTGTGAAAGGAAAAGCAGAAATAGCAGCAAAACAGTTTGCTGAAGCCCTGAAAAATTTTGACATTGCTTTGTCATATTGTTATGATTCAGCCAGCTATTATGCCTGTAAAGGGATTGCTTTTGATGAATTAGGAAACTCTGACTCCGCCCTTTCAGAATATACTTTTGCTATACATATTGATTCAAATAGTTATTTAGGATATTATCGCAGGGCATTGACCTATGAAAAAGTTCAAAAATATGATTCGGCATTCAAAGACCTTACCCGTGTATTGGTGCTAAATCCAAAATTTGCTGAAGCATATATACATCATGCAAGCGATTGTGAAAACTTAAATATGCCTGATGCTGCTTTGTATGACTATCAACAAATAATACGTTTAAAACCCAATGAAGGTGTTGCTTGGTATAAGATTGGGGTAAACAGAAAAGGAAATGGATTGGAAGCCTGTTCCTATTTTGAGAAAGCATTAGAACTAGGCTATGACGATGCCCAGGGATATGTGGATGACTGCAAGAAAGAAGAAGCCCGGAAAAACCTGAAATAAGAAAAAAGTTTTCCTATGGAGAAATTGCTATACCTAATAGCTATTGTATTGGTCATTGTTTGGCTCCTTGGTTTTTTTGTATTGCACGTCGGCACGCTTATTCATTGGTTGCTTGTTATAGCTATTATAGCTGTATTACTTAAGATTATTAGAGTGGCAGGCAGGTGAACTAAATTCATAAGCCCTTAGCGGGTATTGCGGATTAGAATAGTTACTCCCCTTTTTTATTTTTAACTCCTATGTTCTTTACTGAACGAATTAGTTTTTATAGTTTCAGTTAACAGTTATTGGGAGTAGGGTTTTAAATAGTGCCCTTTCCGCAACGTTTTTAAGCGATTATACAACATGCAGGGAAGGTTAATAATGGATGTTGGCCACTTTAAATAGACCATTATAACCCTCATGATTTTTAATATGCTGGTAATGTTAGGTTAAGAATAAGACATAAATCATGCTTTTGTATAATAAAATTGTGTTATTTTGCCAAACTAACTTAATTTTATTTAATAACCCCTCAAAATTCCCCCCTGAATTATGTTACTTTCAAAATCGTGCCAATATGGCATAAGAGCATTGCTATATATCGCAATGGAGAGCGATAAAAGCAAAAAGACCGAACTCGTTAAAATAGCAGAGACCCTAGATATTCCTAAGCCCTATCTTGCAAAAATCATGCAGCAACTTGTTAAGCGTGGATTAGCAAGGTCGGCCAAAGGACCTAACGGTGGATTTTATATGACTCCCAAAGAGAAGTTGAAAAATTTGCTGGATGTAATTGAAGCCATTGATGGACTTGGGTACTTTACCCAATGTGGTCTTGGTATGGAAGAATGTGACACGGCTAATCCCTGCCCTATTCACTCCGAAATAGTAAAGATAAGGGAAAAACTCATGAAAACTTTTGGCAAGTATTCTGTTGAAAAAATTGGTCAGCAGGTAAAAGAAGGAAAATTTGTGATTACACTAAAATAAATGCGTGAGCATTTATTGCAGAGTATAAACATATATTTTATTACCAGAACCTGTTACCAGGTATAGGGAGTTGTCGTTCTTCATATTCCCAATACAGAAATTTTCTGAACCATGTAATGGAAATCCTGGGTAGAGTTTGCCTGTATTATCCCATAAGTAAACCTGCCCATTCTTTTTATCTGTTACGCCAATATTAATAGAGTGATCGGGGTATATGAATAATTGGAGGTTATTATTCGATTTATCCTTTATTTTCGCATGGAAGCGCTCCGTTTTGTCTTCGTTGTATGCCCATAGGTCTGAACCATTTAAGAAAAGCATTTCCTGCTTTCCAACACTATCTTTAGGTGCAGGAATAAATTGGGTAGTGTTTGTAGATGATTTAAAATAAGTAATTGTGCTAAGCTCGCCTGATAAACTTAATTTGAACACAGTACTTAAAGAGTCGCAAGCCATAATATAAGTGTTCGAAATAGAATTACCTGCAAAAACATAAAAATCTTTCAGGTGCGAAGGCATCCTGTTATCGAGGTTCAGTTCCTCATTTCCTTTTCGGTCGAGTATATAAACTCTTCCTCCGTTGTCAATTATTATAAGGTAATCTTTGTTTGCTATCTGGCAATAATGCACCGGGCATTGAACTGTTTCTTTAGTTTCCGGGGTTGTCCATCCTTTTGCTAGCTTACCATTTATATCATATTCGTACACCTTTAAATCGTTGCAAGGAATTACTAGTTTGTATTTTCTGTTATTATCATAGTCCACCATAGCAAGAGGAGCGTCGGTCGAGTATTTTAATTTGATTGGAAAGCCACCCATCATATTCCCTTTTCTATCCAGTAAGCCTATTCTGTCCCTGGTATTAAAGAGGTACTGTATTTTGTGGTTTCGCAATGCATCAACCTCGATAATTGGGCTTTGGATAACTTCATCAATTTGTTTTTTCCATTCAATTTGCCCACTCGTATTAATGAAATATAGGGTATTGTTTTTATCTTCTGCCATTACACATTGCTCGTGCGTTACATAGTCTGTAGCCCAATAAGGACAAGAGGCAAGTGTAGTATCAAGTTGAACTTGCCACAGAGGGGTAACTTCATGACGATACACAGGGTTCTTTTTCAGATAAATGTTGGTATAAAACATGCCTTGCATATAACTAAATTGGAGCGAGAGACCGTGGTATTTACCAAAAACTGTTTTATATTTTTTCAAGTCAGTTATATAATTCCTATCAAGATACTTTGCATATAAGATGGAAGATTGTGATAAGTTATTGTATATATAAATGCCCGATTCACTTTCTACGTGTTGTTTTACATAATCTTTGTAGTAACTGTCTTTTTCCAGTAGATTGCCTTGCTCGTATTCATAAATAAATGTTTTAAGAGAATTTAAACTGTTGGCAAATACAATATAGTTCCCGACAGGAGAGAACCATGATTTTGTAACTCCGTCAAAACTATTTCCGAATAGGTTGCCCGTAATATTATCGATGGTTAAGTTACGAATTTCATGGTGCATGTATGTGGAATCTATTGCTGCTATATTCTTTTTGGACGCAACAGAGTCTGCCAGTGTAGTTAGTTTGTTTATGGCGACATTAATATCATTAGCACCGATCAACACGTAGGTATCATCTTCCAAGGTGCTGTCAGACGGCTGGGTAACTACCTGGGCAATTTCATTACTTACCCAGGGTAAAAAGCATTTTTCGATATTCATTCCATAATTTTGCTCCACCTTACTGATCCATTCAGCCCGGTTTCTACTTTTATTATGGATTCCTAAATAGTGAACATAATTTTTATAAAATGCGGTATAATCACTGAATTCTTGGCATAGCATAAATATTGTATTGGCAGGTGCAACAGAAGAAGCTTTTACTTCATGCGAACTCTCGTGTTGAAAGAGATTCAGGAATTGGGTGCCTGTGCTGTCGCAACTGGTAAATCCGGTCATAATAACTTCATCGGGGTTTATCGTAACATCAAGCCCCATCCATTGGCCAAGATCCTGTATAGAGGATAGGGTAGAGTTAAAGCTTCTGTTAAATAATGCAGAGGCTACGCTTGGGAAAGTTTGCATGTTTACAAAAACGTTCGCTTCTACCTGCATTTCTGAAGCGTTCAACACTTTCGTGAAATAAGCGTTGTTCATAAGCGAAATGCCTGATTCAAGTTGTCGCAGCGATTCTTTTATAAGGGCAGGGCTGAAAGAGGAAATAAAAATTCCATTATTTATAATATAGTAAAATGCATTTTTATCATCAAGTTGAATACAATGAATAGTGGTTTCTTCATATTGAAGATTATTAGAAGGGGCATTGCCTTTCACAGAATCTAAAAAGCTGGAAAGAGTCGATTGCAGATTTGAAGGTACAGAACAAACAAATAAATAATTGAAATGATTCATGCCATTGGTGTGAGCAGAAATAAAGAGAGGCTCGTTTTCCAGGATATCGGTCAAATCATGATGTTCCCTTACCATGGAATCAAGCTTTTTATATTGCCTGTTAAGGTCAGTAAAGTAAGGCATATCCGTAAGCTCTTTCCAGATGTCGCAATTTTGCGAGATAATTTTTAATAAGGGTAAAGTTTTGTGGCTTTCGATAATAAATGATGCATCAATAGGTATTGCCTTGATTGCGCCATTTTCAGGAACTGCTATTTTTTTCTGATGAACATAAAAATAAATGCCTCCTGCAATAATAAGAACGGGTAGCAATATGGCAATGATTTTCTTTAGCATGCGCTTTCTTATTGTTGATGAAATAAATCCCAGGGCACTAATTTAAAGCTCTTTCGGTGATGAATGGTGATCCCATGTTTTTCAATTGCCGCACGGTGCGCTGCTGTTCCATACCCTTTGTTCCGGTTCCATGCGTATTCAGGGTAGGTATGATGAAGTTTATTCATATAATCATCCCTGTATGTTTTTGCAAGTACCGATGCAGCCGCAATAGATGCAAATGTAGCATCCCCTTTAATAATGCATTTATGTGGAATGTTGGAGTAAGGTTTAAATCGGTTGCCATCAATTAATAAAAATGCCGGCTTTATTTTTAATTCATCCACAGCCCGGTGCATGGCAAGAAATGAGGCATTGAGTATATTTATTTCGTCTATTTCCTCGTTGCTTACCTGTCCCACAGCCCAAGCCAGCGCTTCTTTTTTAATAACGGTTCTAAGTTCATAACGGTTTGCCTCGGTCATTTGTTTGGAATCATTCAGAAATGGATGATGAAAATCTTTTGGCAGAATTACAGCACCTGCAAATACTGGACCTGAAAGGCAACCACGGCCGGCTTCATCGCAGCCCGCTTCAACCAAGTCACTATGTAAATAGGGGTTAAGTGACATGGGGTTTAATGCCTTGGAATGATTGCCATGTTAATTCGGCGGTTTTATCCCACGAAAAAAAGTTTCTTCTTTCTTGCCCGCGTTCAATCAATGTTTTTCTTAATCCTTCGTTTTTTAAAATCTCCAACATACCGGAAGAAATAGAATCTATTGAAAATGGGTCTACAATGAGAGCGGCATCTTTAGCAATTTCAGGTATGGAGGTAAGATTGGATGCAACAATAGGAATATTACATTGCATAGCTTCAACCAAGGGAATTCCAAAGCCTTCAAAATAGGAAACATAAACAAGGGCAAGTGCAGCACCCATTACCTTGCTGAGTTCTTCTACATTCAATCGTCCCGTAAAAACAACATCGTCCTTGAACTTCATGTCCCGGTACACTTTTTCCATCTCACTATTTTTAAAATAGTGCGGGCCTACCAATACTAGTTTTATAGGAGAATTGGCTGTTCCCTTCATTTTATCAAATGCTTCCAGGAGTCGCTTAACATTCTTTCGAGGGTGCAATGCACTTACATACAAAAAATACTCTTCACCGTTGGAATATTGATTTCGTATTTCTTTTTTCTCTGTTTCTTCTATAGGTCTGTAAAGGCTGTCTGCTCCATTATATACCACATCAATTTTAGAAGGATTAATGTGGTACTGTTTGCTGATATCTTGTTTTGAAAACTCTGACACGGTTAGTATTTTGCTGGCCTTTGCCGCAAACAATGGAAAGAAATGCCGGTAGTACCAACTTTCTGCCTTAGGTAAATCATTGGGATAATGTTCATAATTCAAATCATGAATAACCGGGACAGAAGGTACATCGGTATTAAGGCTTAAATAGCCATCGGGCGAATAGAAAATATCGGGCTTGGCATGGTTTAGTATTCTTGCTACCGAATATTCAAACCACCAGTAATATAAAACCGGGTGGCGAGCTTGCGGATATATTACAATAGGCGTGACATTGGAAGAGAAAATAAATTCTTCACTGTATTTTCTGTCAAACAGAAATAAAAACTGGGTCTCCGGATGACTCACTGCCATGCGCTTTAGCACATTGAAAGCATGCACGCCAATACCCTCCATTTTATTTTTAAGCAATAACCTGGTATTTACAACTATCTTCATTTTGAAATACAAGGTTGAATAGCCTTTACCAGCGATGAGTTCGATTCTATCAGGATACCTTTTACGCCTACTTTTTCTCCGGCAATGGTATCTCTTTCTTTGTCTCCAATAAAATACGATAGAGTAGGGTCGATATTGAAACGAGCAAGGGCTTTTTCTACATGTAGTGAATCGGGCTTGCGGCACAGGCAACTACCTGTTTCCGGATGGTGAACACAATAATATATTTCTTCTATTCGGATATCATGTTCTTTAAACCTATCAAGCATGTAAATATGCATTTTTTCGGTATCCTCTATTTTGAATAATCCTCTTCCTATGCCGCTTTGGTTAGAGATAATGACTAAAAGATAACCAGCTTTCTGCAATAGTTTTAATGCCTCAAAAACATCGGGAAGGATTTCAAAATCTTCCATGCGGAAGGTATAATCGTTTCGCTCGCGATTAATAACCCCGTCACGGTCTAAAAAAACGGCTTTATTCATTATTGAAACAGAGCTTTGATTTGGTTGAAAAACATAGGTACAAATTGCGGATGAAGGATAATAGTGAAAACAATTCCAAAGATGCCACCCCAGAAATGCGCCTCGTGCCCGATATTGCTTCTTCCTCTTTTAGACATGTACCATTCTGCAATTAAATATAGGATACCAAGCACAAATGCAGGTATAGGTATGGGTATAAACATAAGTCCAAGTGTTGCAGTAGGGCTGGTGAGTATAAAGGAGAAAAGAACGGCAGAAATAGCGCCCGAAGCTCCTACCGCACTATAGGATACATTGTGCTTATATTTTTCGTAAGCCGGCAAGGATGAAACTACAATCCCTCCAAAATAAAGGAGTAAGTAAAAATAACGGGCATGTTCGGGAAAAAATGCTGGAAAAATATCCCGCTCCAGGGCCAGCCCTATGCTATAAAGAGCAAACATGTTGAAAAAAAGATGGGCATAATCTACATGCAAAAAGGCATGCGTGATAAGGGTATACCATTCTTTTTTATCAGTATAGATTCGATTCGGGTGAAATAAATACTTATTGAAAAAGGCCCTGTCCCTGAAACCCAGGAAGGAGAATATTACGGTAAATATCAGGATATAATAAGTGATCATTCGCTTTAAATAGACGCTTTCATTCTTAGCTAATTACGTTTTCAAAATTAGTTTTTTTACCAGTATGTAGCTCTGGTTTAATATATACGCTTAATTTTGGAGTGCTTTAATAGGTGCAATGCAAACAAAGAATAAAAAGGAAATAATTGGTAGGACTGTCCAGATAGACCTTCCTCGACTTGGGTTTACAGGGATACAGGCCAAAACTGATACCGGCGCTTATTATTGCTCTCTTCACTGTCATTTTATTAATATAAAGGTGGAAGATGGTAAACGCATACTGTGCTTTAATCTGCTCGACCCTTCACATCCTGAATACCAGGATAGGGAGATTAAGTATAAGCGAAAATTTATTGTGAAGCAGATTAAAAACTCTTTCGGTGATATTGAAAGCCGGTTTTTGATACGTACCACTATACTTATTAATAATCGTAAAATAAGAGCTTGGATAAGCCTCACCGACAGAGGAAATATGAAGTATCCGATGCTCCTGGGAAGCCGTTTGTTGCGCAATAAATTTATAGTGGATGTTTCTCTGAAAGAGCCGAAAACTACATAGACTGCATTTTGCTGTAATCAGTTGTGCGAACTAATTTACCGCTTTCATCATAATATTTCCATTGCCCGGTGGGTTTGCCCTTACTAAATGTACCCTCGTACCTTTTTTGCCCATTATCGTAATAGGATGTAGTAGCCCCATCCAGAACACCATCCGTAAAATAATCGTCGCTCCATAGCTTCCCATTCTGGTAAAAGCTTTGACATTCTCCGCTTCTTCTGCCAGCCATGTAATAGCTTTTCTCTTTTATAACACCATTCGCATAGTGTTTAACTAAAGGGCCATCTTTTATGCTTGTATCCGCCGGAGGGGTTGGTGCAATAGGTTGTTTTTTTGTTGTGTCAGTTGCAGGAGATGCATTTTGGGAAGTCGAATTAGCGGGTGTATTATTGGAATGACATCCCCAAAAAAGGGAACTTGAAATTATAAGCAGACAAGATATCTTTTTCATACAGTTTTGTTACTACCGCAAAATTAATGCAATTCTTGATATGGATTATTTATCTCTCTCAGTTACAAACTCTATCAGTTGCTCAAATGCACTTTTGTAAGCCGAGGCAGGCAATTGGTTCAGCATTGCCTTTGACTTTTCCCGGTATTCATACATCTTACTGCGGGCGTAGTCTATCCCTTTCTTTTCTTTTACAAAATCGAAAATTTGCAGCACGGTTGCCTTATCTGCGCTTCTATTTTTTAGGGCGCCTAAAATTCTTTTTTTCTCTATGTAACTCGATTGCTCCAGTGCAAAGATTAACGGAAGGCTCATTTTTTTTTCTTTAATATCGGTACCAATGGGTTTTCCGATATCGTTTCCTGTACCGTAGTCGAGCAGGTCATCTTTAATCTGAAAAGCTATCCCCAATAATTCTCCCATGGCCCACATTTGCTTGATAGCTTCCTCAGATGCGCCTGTTGAAGCGGCTCCCGATGCACAACAAGATGCCACTAATGAAGCCGTTTTATTGGTAATGATTTCAAAATATTCGCTTTCAGTTATATTCAGTTTACGGGTTTTTTCAATTTGAAGTAACTCTCCTTCGCTCATTTTTTGTACGGCGGTCGATACGAGCTTCAATAGTTGAAATTCTTCATCGTGCACCGCAAGCAAAAGCCCCCGGGATAACATATAATCGCCTACCAATACGGCGACTTTGTTTTTCCACAAAGCGTTAATAGAAAATGCGCCGCGGCGTTGGTATGTATCGTCCACCACATCATCATGTACGAGCGTAGCATTATGTAATAATTCTATCAATGCCGCCGCCCGATAGGTGGAATCAGTTATTTGTCCGTGCATACCGGCAGAAAAAAATACCAACATAGGACGAAGCTGCTTTCCACGTCTTTTAATAAGATAGTAAGTAATCTTATCGAGCAGGGGCACTGAGCTTTTCATGGCATTGCGGAAACGTACCTCAAACTCATCCAGTTCCTTGCCGATTACAGGGCGTATGGTATCAAGACTTTTTATGGCCATATCGGGGTGTAAAGGTAAAGAATAGATAACACCAAGATATAAAGTAAAAATTACTATTTAAGGCTTATCCTATGCTTTAATTATTTATTTGAAGATATTCCAGGATGCCTTTATAATATGCCAAAGCTACCAGTTCTATTCTTTTAGAAACTAAATAACCTGAAAAGGTATCGGTTTTAGCGGTCAATAAAATGCATTCCCGGGCATTGTCCTGGTAAAGTGGTTCACCATATACTAAAGGCCCTTTAATTAATCTTGTCAAAGCCAAATCGCGTGAATAGATGCCCTCCGCAGGGGTAGAGAGGCAATGTTCTGTAAGATAAGTGGCATCAGTCTTTTGCGCCAGCGGTACATTGAGTGTAGTGGAGATGTTTCGGGCAACATCGGATGAAAGCCTGACAGATTGTTCAATATCGGGACTGAGCAATAATCTCAAAAAATTAAGTTTTCCGGGAAGTGTTTTTAAATTGTCAGCCGTTATGCAGCCAGGAACAAATGCCATTACGTAATCTTTATCGGTTGCATGGCTCCAACCTGTGTTTTTTTCATTTACGTTATAGTGTATTATTACCGTTATGTCTGGCTGGAAAGCATTTATTTTTTCAGCACGGGCAGCCATATCTACAGAACCAAAAACATTTGAAAATAAAGCTTTATCGGCTAAATGAGCATTCAACAGGTGTATATTCTTCTCTGATATAAGATGATTATTAATAAGGCTATCCAGGTAATTCTTGTTTTTTTTTTTTTTCCATTGCGCAAAAGTTATACCGAGTGCAGAAATGCCTGTATCGTTTCTTGTAAGCATGGTTTGAGCGCCCATACTATCAAGCATATGTTTTAATAAAACGGCGGTGAAAAAGGTAAGATTCCCTTCAATAAGTTGAATTCTTTGTGTACTGTCGATTGCAAGAGTCATACAACGGCTTTCTGTTTCTCCCATTGGGTAAGCGCCGCCTATATGCCCGGGGTCTATGGCAATTTTCATGCCTTTAAGCGAATGCGGAGTATTTCGTTTTTGTAAGGAATCCTTTTGTATAAAATATGGCAGGCTGTCTTTTTTATCTATAATCAGTTTTTTTAATTCCGGCTCTGAAATAGTACTGATAAATGGAGCCAGTGCCTGTACTTGTTGCCAATTTAAAAATATGCCCTCACCATTCACTTTGTCCCCATGGATAGAGATTCCATTTTGATTGATGGATACAAGATCTTTAATGTGATGGTCTTTTGAGAAATACGTATTGAGTTTTTGTTGGTAATAGGCCTGCTGCGATTGACCAGCGGCATAAAAATGAAATAATAGCAGCAATAACAGGCATCCTATACTTTTGAGTATTTTTGTACGCTGTTTATGTATTCTTTTACAATGGATAATATCCGTGATATTGATTTTTCTTCCGAATGGAAGTTTACCATGAGCCGAAGTAGCGGAAAGGGTGGTCAAAACGTGAATAAATTGTCCACGAAGGTAGAACTTCATTTTGATTATTTGAATTCGTTGTTACTAACAGAAGTACAGAAAAATTTAATTGCAGCTAAATTGGGCGGCTTTATAAATAAAGAAGGCATATTAAAAATAGTTTCGCAGGAAGACAGGAGCCAGTTATTGAATAAACGGAATACCATTGAAAAGTTTTATGATCTCATGGAAAAGGCGTTTAAAAAGAAAAAGAAACGCATTGCTACTAAACGGAGCAAACAAAGCCAGTTGAAGAGATTAAAAACCAAGAAGATTCATTCGGAGAAGAAAAAAACGAGGGGAAGGTTGGATTTTTAGCATTTATGACAAAACTCATCTAATATAAACCTTATCTTTTGTAAATTTGCGCAAATCTTCATTACCTATGTATATACAACAACTCTATACAGGATGCCTTGCACAGGCTGCTTATTATATTGAATCGGAAGGCGAAGCCGCAATTATTGACCCTTTGCGCGATATACAGGCTTATCTTGATATTGCTGTGGCACGCAATGCTAAGATCAAATACATTTTTGAAACCCATTTTCACGCTGATTTTGTATCAGGTCACATAGATATTGCTAAAAAGACCGGTGCCAAAATAGTATATGGTCCTACGGCAAAAGCCAGTTACGATATTATAGTTGGTAGCGATGGGCATGAATTCCCCTTAGGTAATGAAACATTGGAGCTTATGTATACTCCGGGGCATACCAAGGAATCATCTTGCTTTTTAGCCAAAGATGCCACTGGAAAGCCTTATGCCCTGTTTTCGGGAGACACCTTATTTGTAGGTGATGTAGGCAGGGTTGATTTGGCCGCTAATGAAATTTTAACAAAAGAAGAGCTTGCTTATATGATGTATGATTCAGTACAAAAGCTGCTCAAATTATCGGATGATATAATTGTATATCCCGGTCACGGAGCCGGCTCGGCATGTGGCAAAAACATTGGAAAGGAAACTACAACCACCATCGGGGAACAAAAGAAAAATAACTATGCGCTTCAACCCATGGATAGAGAAACTTTTGTTAACACCATGGTTACAGGTTTGGCAACTCCTCCCAAGTACTTCTTTATGGATGCTAAAATAAATCGTAGCGGATATGAAGTAGATATGGATAGCTTATTGGGAAATAATGTGAAGGCTCTTTCGGTGGATAATTTCAGTAAAGAAAAAGAATCAGGTACACTTATATTGGATACTCGAATGCCCACGGAATATGCTAAAGAGCACATTGCAGGTTCTTTAAATATTGGATTGAACGGAGATTTTGCCGTATGGGTGGGCACTATTATAGATAATGTGCCACTCATTTTAATTTGTGAGCCCGGTAAGGAAAAAGAGTCTGTTATGCGTTTGGCAAGAGTAGGATATGATAAGGTTAAGGGATTCCTTGATGGCGGCATACCTGCATGGAAGAATGCTGGACAGAAAGTGAATGCCATACACTCTGTATCGGCAGAGGAGTTTGCAAAGAATATTGAAAAGGAAGGCCAACCTTTAGACGTGAGAAATGAAGGTGAAGTGATGCAGGGAACTGTAAGAGATGCTGTTACTATTCCATTAGGCCAATTAGAAAGCCAATTAGGTATATTAGATAAGAATGCGCATTATTACATTTACTGCCAGGGGGGGTACCGTTCTATGATTGGCACTTCTATATTAGAGAAGAATGGATTCACTAATCTTACAAATGTAGAAGGAGGCATGAATGCCATTAAGAAAACATCGGCATCCATTGAAGTGCCGGAGGTGGCTTAACCTTCAAACGTAAGCGAAAGCAAATAGGTTTTTGAATAAAGTCCCTGGATAGATTCAGTGTAGACTGTATTATCCGGCACAATCAGGTTGCGTAATCCTTGTGATACTTTCAGTTCAATTCCGAACTTGAAGTATTGCAGGTAGAACTCAATTCCTCCACCCGCTTCGTAATAAATATCGTTGGGTAATAGTCTGACTGTAGCGTGCGGTCCGGCTAATTGCTGATTAATGTCTTTTTGTGAAATAAGGTCTTTTGCATATTTTCCACCGGCTATTACATAGGCCTCAAAGTTGTGAAGCCGTTTGGAGATAAGTTTTAAATCAAGTGGGAAATTTAGAAAAACAGACTGAATCTGTTTATTGACTGTAATGGTATCAGTCCCCATGAAACTATAATCCAGTTCGCGCGTAGTGAATCCTAAAGAAGGTACGAACCGAAGCTTTAAATACCTTGTAATACCTACTTCTGAAACAATACCCAAGTCAAATCCTATTTGAGGGGATGAACGGATAGATTTTAAGGTGTCATTGAATTTTTCCGCGAGGTTTGGGGTAGGAACGATATAAAAACTAGCCGTATTAGTTGCTATAATGAACCCAAAGTGTAAACGCTTGTGGGTATAAGCGGGTAAATTTATGACTTGCTGACTTTCTACCTGAATGGACAACAATAGCACTAGCCCTGTAAACAAGCCCACAAATTCTTTGGACGGCTTACATGAAAAGGGAGAAAACAAGCTTTTTAGTCCCAGCATTTTATCAGTAACGGTTTTAGTAGCTTTTTATTTCGCTATCAGTCTAGCTTCTTTGCAATGTATATTGAAACAACCCCCATACTCAATGGAATAAATTGGGTATCTGTAAATCCTGCGTTAACTAATTCTAACTCAAATTTTTTACCTGATGGAAAAGCAGTTACCGATCTGTGAAGGTAGTCATACGCTTTATTCTCTGAAAATGTTCCACCAATAGCCGGGCAAATTCTGCTCATGTATGCTTTATATAATCTTTTGAAAGGCCCCTTCGAAGGCTCAGACGCCTCTAATATCAATACGCTTCCGCCGGGTTTCAATACTCTGTGTATTTCGGATAATCCTTTTGCCAGGTTTTCGAAGTTCCTCACTCCAAATGCCGAGGTAACCAAATCATAACTATTATCAGAAAACTGCAGGTTCTCTGAATCGCCTTCTATCAAGTCTATAGTGCCCGATAATTTTTTTTGTGCCACTTTCTGCCGCCCTATTTCAAGCATTTTTTCAGCAATGTCCACCCCAATAATTTTTTCCGGGTTGAGGCGTGCAAGTTCTATGGCAAAATCTCCTGTTCCGGTAGCAATATCCAGTATAGTTGAATGAGGATACTTTTTTACGAGATTAACGGCTTTTCTTCTCCATAAAATATCGATACGCAGCGTAAGCAGCCGGTTCATAAAATCGTACTTCCCGGCAATGGTATTAAACATCTTCTTTACCTGTTCCTTTTTGCCGAGGTCGAGGTTGTCATACGGTATTATGGGTGAGGGAGCCACACGCATCTATTTACCGTTCATATATTGTTGAGCTTCCTTAAGCAGCTGTTCTTTATCTACGGGAACTACGCCGGTTTTTTCGCAAACCTGCCCACCCGCCAAGTTAGAGAGAAAGGCAATTTCAGAAGGAGCCAAATGAAGAGCTGAACATAAGGCAGCTACGCTGACCACCGTATCTCCGGCACCGGAGACATCCGATATGTTCCGGATATGTGCGGGAACCAATTTTTTTTCCTTATCGGAATTAATAAATACCCCGTGTTCTGACAAGGTTACAAGCACCTGGGCAATTTGCTGGCCTTTTCGAAGGGTATCTGTTACAATCTCAATTTGTTCAATATTTCCCGCCTGAACATCTACCTTGAGGCCTTCTTTTAACTCCTTCAGGTTAGGCTTGAATAGTGTAACTTCTCTATACTCAGTAAAGTTTTTCTTTTTAGGATCCACTACCGTAGGGATGCCATGCTTATTAGCCAGTTCAACTACCTTTTTTATCAGTAGCGGAGAAATAACACCTTTATCATAATCCTCAAAAATGATCACATTAATATTACCTTCTTTGAGAAAGTGTTCTATTTTCTTTAGCAACGCTTCGGTTTGGGCATCCCCAATATATTCTTCGTTTTCATCATCAATCCGCACGATATGATGATTATTGCTGATGATCCGGGTTTTGGTAGTAGTTGGACGATCCGTTGCTGTAAGTATTCCTTCTGTCGAAAGTTTTTTATCTTGTAAAATCTTCAATAATTTCTCGCCATTATTATCATCGCCAATCACGCTGCACAGAATAGGAGTGGCGCCCATAGCCTGGATATTGATGGCTACATTACCTGCACCACCCATACGGCTTTCTTTTTTGCTCACCGCTACAATAGGTACGGGAGCTTCCGGCGAAATGCGGCTTACATCGCCCCAATAGTATACATCAAGCATCAGGTCGCCAATGATGAGGACCTTCAGGTTGTTAAATGAATCAAATATTTTTTTCAATTCTGCTGAATTCACGTGCAATGCTATTTCAGGTGTGATAATGCTTCTTTCATTCTTTTTAGGGCTTCTACCAGCACTTCTTCTGCAGCTGCATAGGTAAAGCGGATATAGTTATCGTTGCCAAATGCTGCACCCGGTACTAAAGCTACAAGAGCCTTATCCAATAAATAAAAACAGAGGTCAGTAGCATTTTTAATCAATGTTCCTTCGTACGATTTGCCAATGTAATAAGTGATGTCGGGAAATACATAAAACGCTCCATCAGGCACATTGGTTTTAAGACCAGGAATATCTTTCAGTAAATTAAGAACCGTATCCCTACGCTTATGGAAAATATCGCGCATGGAATAGGTTTCAGATGGATCTAGAAGTACGGCGGTATAAGCTGCTTTCTGGGCTATAGAACAGGTGGCCGAAGTTATTTGGCCTTGTATCTTATCACATGCTTTAGCAATTTCCTTAGAGGCACCCATGTAGCCAACTCTCCAGCCTGTCATAGCAAATGCTTTTGAAAGGCCATTTACAGTGATGACTCTGTCTTTTATCGTGGGTATGGTACCAATGCTATGGTGTGCACCTATAAAATTGATATGTTCGTATATTTCGTCCGATATAATGTAGACGTTAGGGCATTCAGCAAATACGGCAGCAATTTCTTCTAGTTCTTCCATGGAATAAACCGAACCGGTGGGATTGCAGGGTGAGCTGAATATCATCAATTTGGTACGTGGTGTAATGGCGCTTTTTAATTGACTTGCCGTAACTTTAAAGTCATTTTCAATACCTGCTTCTACAAATACTGCTTTTCCTTCGGCTAGCTTTACAATATCCAGATAGCTTACCCAGTAAGGTGAGGGAATAAGTACTTCATCTCCTGGATTGATGATACTTAAAACAGCATTCGCAATTGATTGCTTCGCTCCGGTAGATACTACTATCTGGTCGGCATCAAAATGCAGGTTGTTGTCTCTCTCAAATTTTTTGGTAATAGCCTGGCGAAGTTCTAAATATCCTGAAACATGGGTGTAGTGGCTAAAGTCATCATCAATAGCTTTTTTAGCAGCATCTTTAATCACCTGGGGCGTAGGAAAATCAGGTTCTCCCAGGCTTAAGTTAATTACATCTATTCCCTGTGCCTTTAGTTCACGGCTGCGCCTTGCCATGGCAATGGTTTGCGATTCGGAAAGACGGGCCAGGCGAGCTGAAAGGTTTTGCATATAGCTATGTTTGCTTTAGTAAAGACGCAAAGCTATTAAAATATAGATATATAGCGGTTGAGCCCTACTATTTATGGCTATTTTACTTCTTGGCAGACAGAATAGTTTCGCGTTTTGCAAGTATATAACGGTAGACCGATTTATATTGAAGCGAATCTAAATGAGCTTTTCTACCCATTTTAGGAAGTATGGCATTCCAATCATCCACCGAAAAGTCCTGAGGCAATTTTGCTTCGTGGCAATCGACACATTTATTATTATAGAGTGAGAACCCGTCTGCCAGATTCGTTAATGAAGTGCCCGGCCAATGGCTTTGAGCGATGGTAACATCGTTATTGCCGGGAACAAGACTGTTCGGATTTGCAGTGCTGGCAGTGCTTGAAGATGTGGTGGAGGCGGTTGACTTGGTGGCAGGTGCCTGGCTTTTGCAGCATACCAAAACTATGGATAACATAGTCAGCATTATCACTGTTCCTTTGTTTTTTATCAAATAATTTACGGTTCTCATATATACCTTATCTGTAGTTAAATAATTGGAGGTGCAAAGCTAAATAAAGATTTTGGATGAATCTTTTCTACCCTTAATTGCAACACTTTTGGCGACAGTATAGAGTGTCTTTTTAGGTGATTATAAGTTGATATTCAGTTATGTAATATATGTAACACGAGGAGCACATCCAGTTGCAATTAGCAGGTTGATACGCAAAAACGGTTATTGACTTTTGGGGAAGATGATAAGATTTTACACTTATCAATCTATTTTAAAAATCTACCAAATCTTTTAATGGAACTCCTAAAGCTTTCGCTAAAGCATTTATTGTAACAATAGTAGTGTTCACTTCGCCGTTTTCTATGCGGCTAACCTGATTAAAGGTAATATTAGCTTCATCGGCTAAATACTCTTGAGAAATACCCTTACTTAAGCGAATCTTTCTAAGATTCTTACCAAAAGCTTTTACAAATTTTGTGTCTTTAGGGTTTCTCATTGCCCAAAGATTGAGGGCGATGTCTAATTTTTATTTACCCATATATGGGTAATATGAAAAGTATTTATATCTTTGTCCTCAATTAGATTAAATTTTAATTCGTTAAATTTGAAGTTATGAGGAAGCTAAACGTACTAATTTTAGTAGTTCTTTGCTTGTTGGCGGGTCTGTCAAAAGCCTCGTCAGGAAGAGGAAGCAAAATTTATTTTCCGGGTTGTTCTATTAGCGTAACAGCATCTACGCCGGGAACTTCCGGCACCACCATTTGTTTAGGGGCTTCTGTTCCGCTTATTGCTACTGCAAGCGGAGGCACAACTCCCTATACTTATTCGTGGACCCCTACTATGGGCTTGAATAATCCCAACATTGCAAATCCTTTGGCTACACCTACCGTTACTACCACCTATATGGTAAACGTTACCGATCACATGGGTTGTACAGGTTCAGCTTCGCTTACCATCACCGTAAATCAGCCACCTGTGGCAAACCCTGATACCATATTGTTTGAATATATTATGGGGCACACCCTCACAGCTAAAGGCGGAGTATCTCCTTATACCTATACCTTTTCACCTTCGGTTAATACCAATACCCTGCTGACTCTGCCCGATACCAATACTACCTTCACCATTACAATAACAGGAGCTAACGGGTGTAGCAGTACACAATATGCCCATTATATCCCTTTGGCTAATATTGAGGCCTGCACCAGCGCATATATGTCGGAGTATATACAAGATACTACAGGAGGGTCAGGAGGTATAAACGATGCTGTTGAATTGTATAACCCCACCACAAGCCCTATTAATTTGAATACCTATTATTTGACAGGTACTACAAATGGTTCGCTGTTGTCACCACCTTTTATTATTCAGCTGCATGGTACACTATGCCCTCACCGCACCTTTTTAATTGCTAATAAGTATGCTAGAACTGCACTTATAAGCCGTGCAAATATGCTGTCCGACAGCCTCAACTTTAACGGGAAGGATATAGTCGCACTGGCACAGGCCTGTGTAAGCGGCAATAATGTAACTTTTTCGGTTTTAGATAAGATAGGGGCTATTAGCCCCTTACCTGGCAGCAATGGCTGGCCTGTAGCCTTTGGCAGCACGAAGAACCATACGTTGGAGAGGCACTCTAATGTTCCCGAAGGTACGCTGAACTGGGGGACAGGACAATATCAATGGAATACATATCCGCAAGGAACATTAAGCTACATAGCGCATTACCATGGTGAATGTGCCTCGGCAGACCCTAATCTTACCCTTGCTTTTGCCAACGGGCAAACCACTTGCGATGGCTCTTCACATTATTTTGAGTTTGATATTATGGTATCTTCCGACCAGCCTTCTTGGTTTGACAACTGCCTTATGTATATTCCTTATAATTCTGCCGCTTTTGGCAGCAATATTGTATCGGGTGGAAATGTTACCGTTACAGCCTATTCTGCTTTCAGCACCCCCACCTATTATAATCCGCAAACATACGTAGGCGATATAAGCTCCGATACATTAGGAATACCTTTCGGAAGCGACCCTGGCCAGCCATCATGGACGAGGACGCAGCTGGACGCAACGCCACAAGCTATGCTGCATGTGAAAATTAAAGTGCAAAATTGCGGGAACCCTTGCGACATATCATTTAGTGATACCGCTTTTACCCAGGGATTTTCATGGTTTACCCCGAATCAGAATGATTCGGAAACGTACGAAATGGCTTATCATAATACCTATTTTACAGGTACCCTGAATAATAATACCTGCCAGATGGGCATAACAGATTTTAATTTACCTATTGATGCAGGAATTGGAGATGTGTTAACCATTACAGGAAGTAATTTTGGAAGTACCCGAGGGAGCGGACAGGTAAAACTCTTCGATGCCGACACCTCCAATTATCGCATACAAAGGTTGAATACTATAGACTATCTTAGTTGGAACAATACACAAATACAGGTGCGCCTTCCCGCATTTGCAGATACAGCTTTCATTAGAAATTTACCAAGGTTACTGACTATAGGCGGAGGTAATTTTGTTGTGAAAAACTCCTGTGGCGATTCGGCTGTAAGTAGTACTAATACAAATGGCAAGCCTTTTGCTGTTTACTACAATATAAACCAATACTGGAATCCTTATAATGGACTTAAACAGGAATTATTATTGCGAAAAACAGATACAAATGGGGGATATGTGTTACGTTTTGATTCGGTTACCTTTCCTAAAGGCTCCATTAAAAGACTTATTTTCAGAAGAGCTATGAAAGACTGGACTTGTTATACAGGTGTGAACTGGACGGTTGGAAAGGATACTTCGTATTCATATACTCCTGGTAACTACACTAATGGTCTTAATTATGTGTTTTTCACACCCTTTTTATTGGCCTCGAATGAGGTAGCGCAAACTGATATAAACCCTGGTGTATGTTCTGGTAATATAGATATAGTTAAGGAAGCTGTTACCTATTTTAATTCAAATATAAATTTCATTTATGATACCACAGGCTCAGCAAGCATACCCACAGGATATTTTGATTTTTACGGAGTTTGTTTGCATGAGTTAGGGCATTTTATAGAATTGAGACATAGTACTGATCCAACTAGTTTAATGTACTATACCGCTAATCAAGGTCCAATAGCACCTAGCAATAGAATTACGCTGGGAACCCCTGCTGCGGCGGCGGCAGTTGACGGAGGTATTTATTCTGTACAACAAAGTACCGGCATTGCAACAATGTGTAATGGACTTCCTGCTATGACAGGTGAAAATACAGCCTGCACAAATGCAACCAGTATCAATAATATACAAAAATCACCGGTTAATTTTTCTGTATATCCCAATCCATCCAAAGGAACCTTTACTATTCAAAGCAGTATAAATGATTATATATTGACAATAATTAATATGCTGGGGCAACGAATTATGACTAAGAAAATTGAAAATGAAAAATCATCTGTTGATATTTCAAACCTGCCTAATGGTATGTATTTTATACAGGAACAATATACCAGTAGCATGGCAACTCAAAAACTAATTATTAGCAAATAATAACTTTATTAAGTAACATTATGAAAACGACACATAAAATAGCAGGTATTTTATTTTTTATTTTTTATTTTTTATTTTCCAGTTCTTTAAAGGCACAAGTTGATACATCTAGGAGAAAGGAATTTTGTGATGGATTGATGAAATGTTCATACATTTTTCAGGGAAAAATCATTTCTTCAAGGTATTATACTATAAAAACAGATGAAGAATTTAAAAGTTACACTTCTTATTTGGTGGAAATAGACAAAGTTGTAAAAGGCAATATAAAAAAGGGAACCGTTAATATTCTCCTACCCAATATACTAAGCTCTGATGGTTATATTTGGGTACCCAGTGAAGCACTATATTGTTGTTATGACGATTCTCCGGTAAAGGATTCATCTACTATCAATAGCAATTCTAAATCACTAGAATATTATTGTGCAGAAGCCATGTCTAATGGAGAATTAAAGAGGGATAATAATGATAACCTGATTATCTATTTTCCTTCCATTGCCGATTTCTATGCCTACATAAAAGCCAATTACGGGATAGATGTGAGTACGAAGTAGATCACTACCCTTCCCTTCTTTTTCCTTCAAAAAAAGTTTTCATAAGCAGGGCGCAGTCTTCCTCTAAAATTCCTGTTGATAGTTTTGTTTTAGGGTGGAGCAGGTGAGTGTCTATTTTTGAAAAACCTCTTTTGGGGTCATTAGCGCCATATACTATTCTTCCAATTTGAGCCCAGAACAAGGCACCTGCGCACATAACGCATGGCTCAATGGTTACATATAGGGTACAGTCCTGCAAATATTTCCCGCCTATATAATTCGCGGCCGAGGTAATCGCCTGCATTTCCGCATGGGCTGTTACATCGTTCAGGTGTTCTGTATAATTATATCCACGGGCAATTATAGTTCCGTCGCATACAATTACGGCCCCTATCGGCACTTCGTCTTTTTCAAAGGCTTTTTGGGCTTCTTTCAATGCCTCGCGCATAAAGCGCTCGTCTTCTTTGCTTAAATCCATAAGGGAAATTATACGAAATATTTTTCTCCTTCCACTGCCAGGTACGATTGCGGGAAAATACTGCGTGCTTCATCCTGCAAGGGTTCCAGGTTTTTATACCGGGCTGAAAAATGGCCCAGTAGCAAGCGTTTGGCATTTGCTTCTTTGGCAATGGTGGCAGCATCTTTAGCCGTAGAGTGCATAGTTTGCTCTGCCCGGCTGTGCATATCTTCCATAAAGGTAGATTCATGGTATATCAGGTCAGCATCACGCAACTGTGGCACTATATCTGTATTAAAAATGGTATCGGAGCAATATGCGTACTTGCGGGGTGGGAGCGGGCTGGTAGTGAGTTCTGTATTCGGAATTACCGTACCATCGGGTGTTGTATAATCATTTCCTATTTTTAATAATTCCAGCGCAGCAATGGGAATCTGTAACTCATCTATTTTTTCTTTGATGAGCTTACGCGGACGTTGTTTTTCTTCAAAAACGAAACCACAGCAAGGTACGGAGTGCTTTAAAATGAGGGTTGAAACTTTAACCTTATCATCTTCAAATAAAATGGTGGGCCCTGAAAAATTAAGAGGATGAAAATGCACCGGGTAACGGAGCGTGGTACTGGAATATTTATTATTGACATCTAAAATTTCAGCGAGTCCCTGGTCGGCATAAATATCGAGTGGCTCGGTGCGGCCCAGCAGGTGCATACTGGAAAGCAGCCCAGGCAAACCGAGGTAATGATCGCCATGCAAATGGCTGATAAAAATATGGTCTATACGCTGGAATTTGAGGGAATACCGGCGCAACTGCATTTGGGTGCCCTCGCCACAGTCAATTAAAAAATAGCGTCCGGCAATATGCAGAAGCTGGGAGCTGGGATAGCGTCCGAAGGCCGGCAGGGCCGAACTGCAACCCAGGACGGTTATATCAAAAGCCTCCAACTTATTTGCTTGTTTCTAATTCGTCCAGAAGTTTGATTCCGTCTTCAACCGAAACAGCTGAGTTTAGGATACTATCTAACTGAGAAATGATGATTAATTTTTTTATGGCTTCTTTTACTCCGGTAAGGACCAGTTTTCCTCCTGCATTTTTACACAGGCGGTTACCTACCAATATGGCGCTTAGCCCGGAAGAGTCACAATAGCGGGCATCCGATAAGTCGAGTATGATGTTTTTAGCTCCCTCTGTACTAATACTTACAAAATGAGCTTTCAGGTCGGGCGCCATGTCCAAATCTAATTTTTCAGCCTGGATTTTTACTACCATGCAGTTTTTATGTTTTTCTACCTTGAGGCTCATGCTATTTTTTTACAAATTTATAAAAATAACCAAGTCATCATACAATTTATAAATGGCTCCTTTCTTTCAGTTCTTTAAGGAATTTAGATACGTATATAAAGTCTTGTAACTCTTTGTTATCGGTATTCAAAATGGTTTTATTTGAGCCTTCCCACCATTTTTGGTTCTTGCATATAAATATCACTTTTTCTCCAATTTCCATTACCGAATTCATGTCATGCGTAATAACAATGGTAGTCATCTGGTATTCCTCTGTTATTTCTTTTATCAGCATATCAATCAGTATGGACGTTTTCGGATCCAACCCTGAATTAGGTTCATCGCAAAACAAATATTTGGGGTTAGGTGCAATGGCCCGTGCAATGGCCACCCGCTTTTTCATTCCTCCGCTTAATTCTGAAGGATATAGTTGACCGGCTTCTTTCAGGTTTACCCGCTCCAGGCAAAATTGGGCCCTGTCATTCCGTTCCTTCTCGCTCATGTTGGTAAACATAGCCAGGGGGAAGGTGATGTTTTCTTCCACCGTTTTCGAATCGAATAAAGCGCCACCCTGGAAAAGCATACCAATTTCTTTCCGGAGGTTTTGCTTTTCTTTGGTTCCCATTTTTAAAAAATCTTTACCATCAAAAAGCACTTCGCCCGAATCAACATCTACAAGGCCAACAATACATTTCAGTAATACTGTTTTTCCTGAGCCACTCTCGCCAATAATGAGATTGGTTATGCCACGATCGAAACTGCACGAAAAATTTTGGGTAACATGCCTGTCTCCAAAGTACTTATTTATATTTTTCAGTTCTATCATAGGGCTCAGGCAAGCAAAAGTTGAGTAAGTATAAAATTGAATATCAAAATAAGTATACTGCAATATACTACAGCACGGGTGCTCGAACGGCCCACTTCCAGCGCACCGCCTTCAGTATAATAACCATGATACGCCGAAACCGAGGCAATGATAAACGCAAACACCACCGTTTTTATAAGTGCATAGGTAATGTTGAATGAATTGAACTGGTATTGTAACCCATAAACGTATTGGTAAGTTGTTACTACCCCGGCGAGCGTACCTAATATCCATCCTCCGGCAATGCCCAGGAACATACTGATAATAACGAGGAAAGGGTTGATAAGAATACAAGCCGCTATTTTGGGAAGTATTAAAAATGAACGGGAGTTAACCCCCATAATTTCCAGGGCATCTATTTGTTCGGTAATGCGCATAGTACCTATTTCTGATGCTATGTTAGAACCAACTTTACCAGCCAGGATAAGGCTAATGATGGTGGGCGAAAATTCAAGTATCATGGAATCACGGGTAGTGTATCCTACCGCATACAAGGGTACCCAGGCGCTGGTGAATCCAAAGGCTGCCTGTATAGTTATTACAGCTCCCATAAACAGGGAGATGATTGCCACGATGGGAAGAGAGGTTATACCCAGGTTATCAATTTCATGGAAAAACTCCTTTTCGTAAACGCCCCATTTTTCAGGGATATTAAAGATGCGACGCAGCATTAAAAAATACCGGCCTATGTGGTAAAATAATCGGTTATGCATAGAGTGTGGCAAAATTAGGTATTTAAAATTGACTGCCCAATAAGGAATCAATATTAAATTCCATACTATCTTTGCAAAGATGAATAAACGAAGTCAGAGGGTTATATGGTTAATAGTTACCCTTACCTGTATGCAGTTATTATCGGGATGCTTTATTTTCCGGCCTAAAAACAGGTGCAATTCGTGTCCGAATTTCAGTCATGTAAATCATCACCGTTATCCTTGACAGCTATTGTGATATGAAAAAAGTGGGGCTTTTTTTCGGTTCATTTAATCCTATACATATAGGTCACCTGGTAATTGCCGAATATATGGCAGAATTTACACCCCTGCAGGAGATATGGTTTGTGGTTTCGCCGCGTAACCCGTTGAAGAAAAAGGAAACCTTGCTGAACGAAACCCAACGTATAAGTATGGTGCGGCTGGCTATTGAATATGATAATCGCTTTAAAGCCAGCTCCGTTGAGTTTGAGATGCCAAGGCCATCGTACACCATTAATACCTTGGCTCATTTAAACGAAAAATATCCCGGTATCGAATTTTCATTGATTCTTGGACTTGATAACCTTGCTTCGCTTCATAAATGGAAGAATTATGAAGTACTGCTGGAAAACTATAAGCTTTATGTTTATCCGCGTGTAAGTTTAGTGGAAGAGCAAAAGCCTGCCTTGGCAATTCACCCTTCGGTAATTATGACTGATGCCCCCATTGTGGAATTATCGTCAACCTTTATCCGGAAAGCTATTAGCGAAGGTAAAACCATAAA
>Ga0207038_10026_pt1 | contig 32641 bp, 29 predicted proteins | sample Alteio_BWMinCont_76_FD_153285 | JGI IMG/M metagenome (GOLD analysis project Ga0207038, IMG submission 153285) | Enriched cells from forest soil in Barre Woods Harvard Forest LTER site, Petersham, Massachusetts, United States -... | ecosystem: Environmental > Terrestrial > Soil > Temperate forest >...
AACAATAAAGGGGCAAACATAACAGCCGTTGTTTTGCATAAGGCGCCTATGGCTACTGCAATGAGGTATACGAAAGTTTTCCGGCAAAAAGGCGAAAAAATATAAAGTACAAACGCCAGCAAAACAAAAACGGTTGACTGCACATCGGTACGGGCTATGATATAATTAACCGTTTCGGCATTGGCAGGGTGAAGCATGTACCACGTTACTGCTATGAGTGAGAGATAAATATTGATAGTTGTATTTCGCGCCTGGTTGAATATTTTCAAAAAAATAAAAACCATCATTATCCCTTGCAATAAAAACAAGACAAAAGTTGAAGTTTGGAAGTATGACGAAAAATAATCGCCAGCCAGCCAGTAATCGATGGCAAGTGACGTTACCACTACCGGGCGGTAAGCCTGGTTTTGCGGCAATACGCTGCTGGTGCTGCCATCAGCAAAAAAGCGCGGAATATTTTTTAAGGAACGTATATTGGCATTGTTAACTATGGTATGAAAATCATCAAAATGGAATGAATTATTAAAGTGATTTGAATAAGCTGCCAGCGTTAGCAGCAACATTAAAAAGATACCAATAAATAACGGGCGTTTTGTCATCATCAGGCTAACATAAAGATATTTTATAAATCATTTCGTTAGGCTGTAAATATAATACAGGGGATAAAAAATTTAATTGGCAGGTTAATCTTTACGAGGAAATAATTAAAAACCTGTAAATCAATATCGTCATAAATAATTTACAATTGCCGCGCATGTTTAAACAACTATTTGCGTTAAACACCGTATGAATAACGGTACAAGCGGCCAGGGCTAACGGTATGATAACATTTTATTAAAGGGATGGCGATTACTGATACTACTTACATTATAAATTCAACTGATACCTACAACTTAGAGCTTTTTTTTAACTTATCGCCCGATCTTTTGTGTATTGCCGGGTATGATGGCTATTTTAAAAAGATAAACCCTACGGTATCAAAAACTTTAGGTTACACTAATGAAGAGCTATTTTCAAGCCCGATAGATTCATTTGTTCACCCCGAGGACCGGGACATTACCTCGAAGAAGCGCGAGCGTATTATAGATGATAACGCACTGCTAAACTTTGAGAACAGGTACATAACAAAAAACGGTGAGATAGTCTGGCTTTCATGGACATCGATGCCTATAAAAAGTGAAAGGGTAGTATTTGCTATCGCGAAAGTTATCACTCATAAAAAGAAACTTGATGAAGATAGAAATGCACTGCTTACCAACCTTACAAAGATCAATAACGAACTTAAGCAGTTAACGTATTCCACCTCGCACGACTTGCGGCTACCGGTTAGTAACCTGCTTTCGGTTTTTAACCTTTTGGACACCTCGAAAATCCAGGATGCAGAAACGCTTGAATTTATAGATATGCTGAAAACATCCACTGAAAACTTACGGGATACCTTAAATAGTTATGTTGATGTTTTAAGCCAAAAAAACGTTTTAAACGTTGAAACCCAAATGTTGGATTTGGGTAAATGCCTTGACGTGGTTAGGTATTCGTTGGGGTCGCTTATACAAAATTCAAGGGCCATTATCAGCGTGGATTTTTCTGAATTTACGGAAGTGAAATTTAATAAGGCTTATCTTGAAAGCATATTTCTGAACCTGATCACCAATTCTATCAAATATGCCATGCCGCATCATTTTCCTGTAATTTCAATTTACACAAAATATGAAAAGGGCGTTAAGCAGTTAATTTTTGCCGATGAAGGACAGGGTTTCGATATGGATAAGGTAAAAGACAGGATATTTGGGTTTAACCAAAAATTTCACACCCATATCGATAGTAAAGGCATAGGACTGTACCTGGTACATAACCACATTATTAGTTTAGGCGGCCATATTAGCGTTGAGAGTAAAGTAAATGAAGGCGCCAGGTTCATCATATCCTTTAAGGAGTAATTTCGGATTTCGGATGTTCGTCCCGATAGCTATCGGGATCGGATTTGATTTGATTTTGGATAAAACGCAGGAGCTTTACTAACCAATATTACTTATTGTGCTTAACTTTATGCAGGCTTACCTGCCAATACAGTATGGATATAAACAAAAAAAAATTGCATCGTTTTTGGCCCCTCAAAGCATTTTTCGTTCTGGCTTTATTTTTTATTTCATTAGATGTTATGGCGCAACATAACCAAATGGCAACCTCCCCCATTAACCAAATCCTAAAAAACATACACCCGCCACAATTCAAAAAGGCTATATATAATATCACCTCCTTCGGGGCAGTTGCCGATGGTAAAACAGACACTAAAGCAGTGTTTGACAAGGTGATAAATTTATGTAGCGTCAATGGCGGTGGCCAGGTAACTGTTCCTAAAGGCGTTTATTTTATCGCTGGGCCAATAGTGTTGAAAAGCTACGTAAACCTTCATTTTGAGGATGGCGCCGAACTTGTTTTTTCTTCAGAAGCAAAGGATTATTTACCCGCCGTACTTACTTTATGGGAGGGTACGGAACTGTACAACTATTCACCCCTTTTTTATGCTTACCAATGTTCGGATATAGCAATAACAGGGCATGGGACAGTAAACGGTTCGGCGAGCAAAAACTTTGCTACGTGGCGGCCACAACGGTCGGCAGAGCAAAATAAATTGCGGCAAATGGGCAGCGACGGTACACCGGTTTACCAACGGGTATTTGGCGATGGCTATCATTTGCCACCAGACATGATCCAGTTTTTCGGTTGTAAAAATGTATTGATAGATGGGATCACCATTACCGATGCACCTTATTGGGTCATCCACCCGGTATTATGTAATAATGTTACCGTTCAAAATGTAACCATCAACAGTCACAATTTAAACAACGATGGCTGCGACCCCGAAATGTGCACCAATGTATTGATTCAGCATTGCGACTTTACCACCGGCGATGACGGTATTGCCATAAAAGCCGGCCGCGACCAGGATGGCTGGCGTATAGGCCAGCCTACCGAAAACGTGATCGTGCGCGATTGCGTATTCAATTCAAAAACCAACGGCCTTTGTATTGGCAGCGAAATGTCGGCAGGGGTGAGGAATGTTTATATGTACAACGTTCATATAAGAAAATGTCTGAGCGCCATATACTTTAAATCAAACCTCGACCGGGGTGGGTTTATCGAAAACATACATGTAAATAATGTGCAATGCGATAGCGCCCGCTCGGCATTTATACGTTTCGAAAATAACTATCACGGCTCGCGCGGCGGGCATTATCCAACCAGCTTCAACGGGTTCACTATTGAAAATGTAACCTGCAAACATTCAGGCGAGGTGGGGATTTATGCGGTAGGAGTTGAAGGCAACACGCTTAAAAATATCATCCTGAAAAATGTTGCTGTATTAAATACGCCCGGGGACGAGGTTGTTGCTTTTGCCGAAGAACTAAAGTATTTTGGGGTGGTGATTAATGGGGTAAGGTTAGCAAAGCCCGTGAATACCGGAGTGGTGGCGTTGAAGACGGATTGAAAGGGCTTATATTGAACGGTAAAGATATTTAATAATTTATTTTACTTTAATTATCGCAAAAGGTTAAATTGCATTTATTTAGATAAATTATTTTTCAATCTTCTTTAATGAATATTTTATGGCAAACTGGATAACCTGCGAATATCATGGCGCAAGAAATGGTTTTGGACCTAATAATGGATTACCAATTAATGATAAGCCAATCAATCTTGATTTAGTGGAATCATTTGAGAAGGACGGTGAAACCTCTTTGAAATTTTTCTTTCAGCAGAGCCCGCCAATTGTATGGAATTTTATTAATAGCGACTGCAGAAATTTAGAATTTGAAAGGGCTTTAAATTTGGTAAAAGAAAAGAGCGAAGCACTTAGCTTTTCTTGATGACTCAGTCATGTATATAACGGAAAGCATCTATCACGAAGAAACTTTGCCATGGGAAGCTCACATTCCCAATAACGCGGATAAATTGATTCTTGGAACTTTCCCAACTCGTTCGGATTTAAGGCGGTATGAATTCTTTTATCCTAATATAAGGAATAAGTTCTGGGAAATTTTAGCCAGTCTTCTTTCTTTGTCTCTGATTCACTTTAATGGCAATGAAGCTGTAGAGGAGAGAAAAGATATATTGGATCAATTACATCTTGCCATTACCGATATAGGCCGCAAGATTTTAAGGCAAAATGAAAGCTCGCTTGATAATAACATATTCCCTATAGAATTTACGGACATTTTTAGTTTGTTAGACGAAAACCCGTCGATACAAACCATTATCATAACGAGCAGTACTAAGGGGAACAGTGTGCTGACATGGTTTAAGGCATACTGTGAATTGAATAAAGTTATGCTACCAACAGGAAAAGAAAAAGTCCCTTGGGAAACTTATATTTCTGTCAATCAACGAAAAATTAAAATACTGGTAATATATTCAACTTCTGGCAGTGCCGTAATAGCAAAAGATGTTCTCCGTAAAATGTATAAGGAAGCAATTTTAGAAAACAAAATCGAACCATTGGATCTCTAAATATAATTTGACTGCAAATAAATTTGAGCACGCTTAAAATTAATATTTGGTATATGACCAAGATAACAACCCAATTTGCTAAAATATTGTCAATTAGTTATATTTGTATTGATCATTATGGCAACACAGGTAAAAAAGAAGCATATCCCCAAAGGGGTTAGGTTAGGTTGGACACCTCTGAAAGATGTACAGCCTGTAAAGTTGACACCTGAACTGGTGAAAGGGGAAAGAGTTGCCGCAGATCGCCCAGGTGAACAAAATTCATCCAATACTAAAAATTCATACCTAATTCCTTGACTTTTGATTATCCGGGTTATCCTTTAAAGTTTGTTCAAAAAAAGCCTTGCAGGGATAATAGCGCCCATTTATTTACTTTAATTTACAAATTTTATTCTCCCGTTACGAGGTATCATTATGTCCTTAATGCAGATTATTACGAAGAAAATGTGTTTGCTTTAAAATTTTATGCTAAAAAGGACAGGCGAAGTGACTATAAATATTCGAAGCTGACAAATAAAGGAGATGTTGGCAATATCTTAATTACTTGTCTCAAAGTTATTCCTCTTATTTTGATGGATTACCCCAATGTTTCTTTTGGTTTTGTAGGTTCAAGGACTATTGATAAGGCATCCCGCACTGTTGAGGATTTTAAAAATAACCAGCGGTTCAGGGTGTACAGAAAAATAGTTGAAAAGAAGGTAGGGTTTCACATCTTTGAACATTTTACATATGAATTTATAAGCGGATACCTGCTGATAAATAAGCACGGCCAACAAAGTATTGAAAACAGGCTAAAGGCTATTATCAAAATGTTTGCAGATACGTATCAGGATCTCCCTGGTCTGTAAACTTGTTAAACCCTGCTTTCACGGTTACGCCCTCCGCTCGAATATATGCCCGTTATTACGTAAGACTAAAGGGCTGATTGATATTTTATTATTGGTTTAGTGTTGAAGGCTGAAAGCCTTCAACGTGCCGCGCCACGACTTTAAACGAGGGTAATTATAGAAAACGCCCGTCAAGCTCCAACTGACCGATTCTTCGATTTGTATTTTGGATAATTTGGTCTAATTCTTCTGTACAGGTTTCCAGCAAGGTTACATATTCCTTTATCTCATCTTCTTTAACGGCATCTTTCAGAAGGCCCGTTAACCCTAAAACAGAGCAAACAGGCCGCCGCAATTCGTGCGAATTTGACCATGCAATATCCTGCAACGCAGTATGCTGTGATAACATCACCTCGTAGTTACCAGCCAACTGGCTGTTAAGATGCTTTTCTTTTTGATAAGCTTCCCTGAGTTTTTCTTCGTTCAAAATAATAGCAGTCATATCTGTGGCCATTACCATTGTGCATGGCTGCTGATCGAAAAAAATATCGTGTGTAACTATAGACACCCAAAATAACTCGCCCGATTTTTTGATATGGCGCCATGCGCCCATTTCCTGTGCACCCTGGTGGGCAACTTTTAATGATTCCGCTAACCGTTCATGCTCTTCAGATGGACGGATATCCCATATCGTCATGCCTGAAAATTCGTTTCTGCTAAAGCCATATTTGGCAACTGCCGCATCATTTACCGCTATAAAAACATGGGTATTTTTATGGAACACCCACATCGGGTTTGGGTTCGATTCAAAAAGACTGCGGTATTGTGCTTCGGATATTTTGAGCTGGTATTGCTGTTTTTGGATATTTTTGTAAAGGAAAAAGGCGCTGACCCCGAATAATACTATGTTATTAATCATTCGCAAACATTCCAGGTAAAAATGGGGTATGTCATTTTTAAAAGCGGAAATGAGCACATCACTGCACGATGCCCAACAGAGGCCCGTTATAAATATGATGACGTATATCTTATTTAACTTCATTGCAAAAAATAGGTTGAAAATTGGTCGGTATTTATTTAACTATACGGCGGCTAAAATCAAAGGGTGCCGTGGATAATTTTTTTTACAATTGAATGTTGTTTTGCTATCTTAATTCGTATGCCGGAATGTCTTTTATAACAGGGATTAGATTATCGCTTTTAACGTTTGATTAAGCCTTTTAGACATTGTCCGCGTCAAGGAGATAATCAATAGTAAAAATTGGTACCCCAGACTTTAATTAATAGTTTATAAAAAATGATTTGCTTTAATTAAATTTATTAGTACATTCGATTAATATTTCACACAAATAATATAGCTTTAATTCGTAAAGCTATATGCCTAAAAACACCTTTATCATGATCAGAAAAATTTTAATTTTTGGTCTCGCGGTTTGCATGTGGTCATGTAAGCAAGGAGCCACCACCACCGAAAGTCCAGCAACTTCATCCGACAGTACAAAAACAGCAGACAATGTGCCATTCCCTGATTTTGGGTTTATGGTGCCTGGTTACACGGGCCCTGTGTTTAAACTAAGCCAGGATTATCCTGACAGTTTATCAACCGCGCCCCTGCCTGGATTTTTTAAGATCGATTACAAAAAAGACTGGCGCGCTTACCTTGATTCGGTTAAAGCTTATTGTTTTGCCGGGAATACCGATGTAAACTTTAAGGTTGAATATAATAAGCTACGCAAATGGTACCATATGCCATGGCAGCACTACGGGCCTAATGGCCGCGAAGGCTTTAACGGCTTAACCCAGGAAGCGCCGGTGGCAGCCTACCAGCTTGCTCCAACCCAAACTATAGATACCTCGGGCGCGGTAGCCGTAGGCCTTTATAATGATGTTGCCGGTTACACCATTGGCAAAGTTTGGAAACACCACTATGCGCCTGATAGCTCAAATAACGTGAGCTTTAAAAATGGAGCAGTACTTTTCAAATTATTATTTGTAACGCTACCCGAAGAAAATATTGCACAGCAGGTACCATACCTTCAAAATGGTATTTGGTGGGATGCTTATGCCGCTACCAATTTTAAAAAGCCGCTGGCACGCCACAAGGCAAAAGTGGTTTTAATACAAATGGATATCATGGTGCGTGATGACAATGCGCCCAATGGCTGGGTTTTCGGCAATTTTGAGTATAACGGGTTGTTAAACCACAAAAATAAATGGGATAACCTTATCCCGGTAGGTATTATGTGGGGCGAAGATCCCAAGGATACCACCAACGCATCAAACCCAAAACCAACAAAAACTATCATCAACCCCAAATTGGTTGAAACTATTATTAACCCGGATACCAAAGAACTGCCTGCAACGCATTTGGGATGGAACAGCCGACTTAACGGTCCGGTTGACAACCCGATGAGCTCGTGCTACAGCTGCCACTCAACTGCTGAGTATCCTGAGCTGACACCAATGAGCCCTTTGTTTGTTGATTCATTAAGGGTAAAATATCCACCGGGATCACCGGGCTGGATGCAATGGTTCCAAAATTTGAAATGCGGCGTACCATTTAATACGAATGCCAAATCAATGGACTTTAGCTTACAACTGTCTGCATCTATACAATACTTTAAGCAGTGGAAAGAAACACAGGGTGGTTTATTTTCAGCAGCCTATAAACCAGCAAACAGAACTATGCTGCTAAAAACAACAGTTGGGAGCAAAAAGCCAACCGTTTACCCTGTTGCTTTCCCAACACCTAAATAGTATATTTTCGGGCCTTGCAATCAATTCATAAACCAGCAACCAGGAGTTTAACGTAGCTCCTGATTTTTTGCCTCACCCCGCCTCACGCTGCCCTCTCCGAAGGAGAGGGTTCTAAGAAGACAGTTCTAAAAGTCCTCTCCTTTGGAGAGGATTTAGGTGAGGCCGAACAGCAGCAGAATGTAACTGAAAACTTATAATACAATACCGATTAAACCAAACCTTCTGAAAAATGACAATCCAACGAAGCGAAAAAGATCTATTTCTTGAAATCTCGGTTTACCTTACGGGATTTGATGAGGCCGAACTACAGGGTACAGGCATGGTTAACACCTATTACCAGGCCGTGCTCAGCAACAATACGCAGCCTGATGTTGCTTATTTCTTTGAAATGGTGGCCACCATACTACAACAAAACGAAGGCAATGAGGATGCACTGAACAAAGCCATCTCTATCCACCTGATGCCTGCGTCGGCCTACAGCGGCATGGCCATGAATATTATTAACATGTGGTACACCGGCAATTGGGGCCAAAATGTGGTATCGGGCCAGGCCTATATACAGGGACTGATATGGGATGCGGCAGAAGCACATCCGCCGGGCGCTAAACAGCCGGGTTATGGCTCGTGGGCAATACCCCCTTTGTAGTTTTTAATAATTATTTCCTTATTACTATAATTCTTTATTTATGAAAACCGATAATTATGATGTGGTGGTTGTAGGGTCTGGTATAGCGGGCGCTGTAATTGCCAAAACGCTTACCAATGCCGGTAAAAAAGTGCTCCTGCTGGAGGCTGGCCTGCAGGCGGGAATAGCGCTCGACCCGGAAGAATCCTACAAAACTTACCAGGGCTACCTGGAAACTTTTTACGAAGCGGGAGCAAAAGTGCCAAACTCACCATATCCCGACCTGAAAGACGCACCGTCAATTAATATACTTGATATTGTTAAGCTGCAAAAAAGCAACACACCATCAACCGTTGGCTACCTGGTGCAAAAAGGCCCGGTGCCTTTCGCCAGCGATTGCTTCAGGGGGCCGGGCGGCACAACTTTGCACTGGCTTGGCACAACCCTGCGCATGCTGCCCAATGATTTTAAAATGAAAACAGTTTACAATCAAAATGTAGACTGGCCATTAACCTACGATGAGCTAAAGCCCTATTACGAGATGGCCGAGTTGGAAATAGGCGTATCCGGCGATGTGGAAGAACAAAAATACCCCGATATCCCAAAGGATTTTTTTGGTAAGGATTATGTTTTCCCGATGGAGAAAATACCGCAAAGCTATCTTGATAAAGAGATCGCCAAAAAAACGGATAAATTAAAGGTTACCCTTAACCGTAAGGAGTATGAGCTGAGCTGTATCAGCACACCCCAGGGCAGAAATTCTACACCGAACGAAGATTATAAATATGGTTCGATAGTATGGGACCCATCGAAAAAGAAACTGGCTTTGAAAACCCAGCCCAAAACATATAATCCCGATGGCTCGTTGTGGGACCCATATACCGGGCAGCGCTGCGAAGGGAATGCAAGTTGCGTACCTATTTGCCCTGTGCAGGCCAAATACAATGCGCTTAAAACGCTGAAAAAGGCTACGCTTGAAAACCTGGAAGTTATTACCCAGGCCGTGGCATCTAAAATAAATACCGATGACCATAGCGGAGAAGTTACCGGGATAGAATATAAAATATACAAGCACAAAGGTTCGCCCGAATATACTACCGCTACTGCGACAGGCACCATATATGTACTTGCCGCCAGCGCCATTGAAAATGCCAAAATATTGCTTGCATCAAACGTTGGTAATACCAGCGACCAGGTTGGCCGCAACTTAATGGACCACCTGGTATTGCTCACCTGGGGCCTTACAAAAGAGAAAATATACCCGTACCGTGGGCCTGGTTCAACCACTAACATACCAACCTTCCGAGATGGCGCTTTCAGGAGTGAACACGCCGCATGGATATCGCCGCTTGATAACTGGGGCTGGAGCTGGCCTACATTTTCGCCGGGATCGGACGTTACCAATGCCCTTAATGAAGGTGTATTCGGCAAAGCGTTACGTAACCGGATGAACGACCTGGTAACCCGGCAGTTTTTGCTTCATTTTGAGGTTGAACAAAGCCCGGATGCAGGCAACAGGGTGACCATCGATCCGCAATACCTGGACGCTATTAAGAATTACCGTCCGGTGATCAGCTATGGCGTAAGTGAATATAACCTAAAAGCTTTTGAAGCCTCTAAAACCGTATCAGACCAGATTTTTGCTGCCAACGGCATTGAAGACCATACCGTTTACAACCCGGTAACCGATGCCGATTATGTAACATACAAAGGCCAGGGCTACACTTTCAGAGGGGCGGGGCATATTGTTGGCACGCACCGTATGGGATTTACAAAAGATGATTCGGTGGTTGATAAAAATCAACGCAGCTGGGAACATCCCAATTTATACTTGGTTGGCTGCGGCAATATGCCAACCCTGGGTACGTCAAACCCTACACTTACTATGACTGCCTTAACTTTCCAGGCGGCAGAAAACATCCTTAAACAACTTGAACAATAACAGACATGAAATTAGCATTCAGTCAATCAAATAACCCCCAACGTCAAAAACTGATCAAAGGGTTGCACACCGAGGCCCGCGTTGACACCTATGTAAAAAGCGGCAACGTGCCATTATTGAAGGAAAAGGATTCGTCGATAAAGACATTAGCGCAACTGCATAGCGCTTTTCAAACAGCTATTGAACTGGAACACTCCACTATACCGCCATATTTGGTTGCGTTATATTCTATCAAGGATGGTACCAACCAGGTTGCTACGCAGATAATCAGAAGCGTGGTAATAGAAGAAATGCTGCATATGATACTTGCCGCCAATATCTTAAATGCCATAGGCGGCGAACCAAAGATCAATGCAAAAAACTTCATCCCGGCTTATCCTGGCTCATTGCCCGATAGCGATAAGTCGTTTATCATTAACCTTGAAAAATTTTCGAAAGAAACTATCGATACTTTTTTAAAGATAGAAAAACCCGCCCATACCAATGCCCCGCCAAAAGCAAAGGGCTACCATACCATAGGCCAGTTTTACCAGGCGCTGATGCTCGGCCTTGAGTATGTAAATGATCATACAGAAGGCGGCATTTTTGTAACGGATCCGGAAAAGAAAAAAAGGCAGGTAACGCAGGAACATTACTATGGCAGCGGCGGCGAAATAGTCCCTGTTTATACCATTAAAGAAGCGAGGCTGGCCATAGAAGAAATTGTGGGCCAGGGAGAAGGCATTGATGATACCATTGACGACAGCGACGAAAAATTGTTTGGGCAGGGTATTGAATATGCCCATTATTTCAGGTTTAATGAAATATTACAGGAAAGGATGTATTGCGAAAAGGATACCCCTAAAAGCGGGCCCACCGGCGAAAAAATAGTTGTGGAATGGGATGCCGTGCACAATATGAAACTAAACCCGAAGATAAAAGATTATCAAGGCCAGCCGGAGTTGCATGAACAGTCAAAACAGTTTAACCAAACTTATACTGCGCTGCTTGATAATATCCACCATGCCTGCAATGGAGAGCCTGAGATGTTGATGAAGGGTGTTGGTTTGATGTACCAGCTTAAGTATAAAGCGGTTGAACTGATGAATATCCCCTTTGGCGACACTGGCGAAATGGCCGGGCCAACTTTTGAATTTGAGCAGCCGAAAAAATAGAAACTTAACACTAAACCACAAACAATGTACCCACTTATTTCGATCTGGACTATTTTACCCGGCAAGGAAGCTGAAGCTATTGCCGCACTAAAAGCTGTGGCTTTAAAAGTACAGGCCGAAGAGCCAAATACCCTGGCCTATTTAGTACACACGCCTGATTTTACCCAATACAATTTGCCGATACCGCCCGCAGGACAAGTTGTTTTCTTTGAAATTTATAAAGATCACGATGCTTTTTTATACCACCTGAACGGGCCTGCATTCACTGGCTTTGTAAAACAATACGGCGACCTGTTTTTAAACAGCAACGGCGCACCTTATCTTACCGTTGAAGTGATGACCTTACAGAGTGGGTTTATAAGGCCGGGGACTGTGTAAAGGGCGATTATATTAGGTGAACGAAAAAATGAAATTAAAGCCGTTTAGTTGGATACTAATCCGACAAAAATTATTCACCATGCCGAACTCCCCGGCAATTACATAGGTTATTGTTCGGGTAGGCAACAGTCCGCAAGTAATACTTTACTTTAAACAAAAAAGCACTTACGTTATCGCGTAAGTGCTTTAGTAAAAATCAACCATTTCGCTATAAATAAGTTCGATTTTGAAACTTTCATAAAAGTGGATTTTCTTAAATGGCTCACCCGGCCAATTTTTCAAACTTCTTTAAAAACAGGCCGCTTTACATCCATCACAGTTCGTTCTTAAAGGCATGAAAATGTCATGTTACTGTAAAGACCTTTATTTTTTTAATATAAACATCTGATGTTTAAATATAACATCGTATGTTTGTACTATTAATTTAAGGTTATGAAAAAGGAAAAGCTTTCAGATCAGGTGGTAGCCAGGATTAGGCAGGATATCAAAGAAAACAGGTACAAGGCAGAAGAAAAGATCCCTGCTGAGCCTGAATTGATGAAGATATACGCTGTTGGAAGGTCGTCAGTACGGGAAGCCATTAAAAGCCTGGCAATGGCTGGCGTTTTACAGGTAAAACAGGGCGATGGTACTTATATTAATAAACATGCCGACCAAATGCCCATGGAGCAGCGGCTTAAAAACGCCAGCTTTGAAGAGATTAACGCGGTTCGAAGACTACTGGAAGCCGAGATCGTCAGGCTGGCTGCTGAATTATACACGCCTGATGATTTGGCGGAAATGGAAAAACAACTGGCCGCCCGTAAGCAGGCCATATTAACAGAAGACCGTGCAGCCTGCACTAATGCAGACATTGCCTTCCATATGGCTATTGCCAGGTCAGCCGGAAACAGCGTGCTAACCGGCTTATATCAAAACTTTACACAAACCATCCGTTCATTTTTTTTCCAGCGGGAACTGCAGGGTATTGCCCATTTCGCCATGAGTCATCACCTGCATGAAGACCTTTTTAACGCCATACGCGCCAGGAGGGGAAAAAAGGCGGTTGAAATAATTACATACATTTTGAACAATAATTATTAAGATCATGACTATTCTCACGTTCACTTTATTATTACTGGCCGGCGCCTATTTGGCTGGCCTGGTCGGATCGCTTACCGGATTAGGCGGTGGTGTGGTTCTCATTCCTTTATTGACACTGGTTTTTCACGTAGATATTCGTTACGCCATCGGCGCGGCGCTGCTTGCCTCAATCGCAAATTCGTCGGGTGCCGCAAGCGCCTATGTTAAGGAAGGTATTACTAACATAAGGCTGGGGATGTTCCTGGAAATTGCTACCACCGTTGGTGCGGTGGTTGGCGCGGTTATCGCGGTATTTACGCCTACAAATACCATCGCCATATTATTCGGCAGTATCCTGCTGTTTTCAGCAGGAATGACGTTACGGAAAAAGAACCAGGAAGCATTACCGGTTGGCAGCGCCACCGCAAATAAACTTAAGCTCAACAGTAGTTATCCTACCAAAGCTGGCGAAGTAAGCTATCATCTGAAAAATGTAGGCGCGGGATTTTCTATAATGACCGTGGCCGGAATTTTCTCGGGGCTGTTAGGTATTGGTTCGGGTGCGCTCAAAGTACTGGCAATGGATTCAACCATGCATATTCCTTTTAAGGTAAGCACTACCACCAGTAACTTCATGATCGGCGTAACCGCTGCCGCCAGCGCCGTGGTTTACCTGCAAAGGGGATATATGGATGCATGCATTGCATTTCCTGTAGTACTGGGTGTGTTAGCCGGCGCATTTACCGGCTCAAAACTGTTATCACGGATAGACGCGCGGGTATTAAAATATATCTTTTGTACAGCTATTGCATTTGTAGCGATAGAAATGATATACAACGGCTACAATCATAAATTTTAAATCTCATTCCATGAAAAAGATAATTTCAAAAATACACCTCGCCGATCATGATATCGAACAATTCATAGGCCTTCAACTCAGATTTGGCGTATTGCTTTCCAGCTTCATCGTGCTGATGGGAGGCATACTGTACCTTATGCAATCGGGAAGTATGCCATTACCGCACTACCAGCTGTTTATCGGTCAAAAAGCCGGACTAACTACGGGCAGGGAAATCTGGCATAGCGTAACCGGCATGGAAGCAAAAGGCATTATTCAATTTGGCGTAATAGTACTGATTGCGACGCCCATACTGCGCATACTATTCTCTTTAATAGGTTTTATTTTCGAAAAAGACCGCCTTTATATAGGTATCACGATGGTTGTATTATCGGTAATGATGATCAGCATATTCGGCGGTTTAAAAGTTTAACATTTAATGCTATATATTATGAAAAACACATCAAAAAGCATCACCCGGGTGATGATGGTGGCCGGCAGCATTGTATTTGCCGCTCTATTTACTTCCCCTGTGCAAGCACAACAGCCTGCGCCTATTAAAAATATCGTATTAGTACACGGCGCATTTGTAGACGGTTCTGGATGGAAACCAGTTTACGATATTCTGGTAGGTAAAGGATATCATGTGAGCGTTGTACAACAACCTTTAACCTCTTTCGATGCAGATTTAGCAGCTGTAAAGCGGATATTGAGTCTTCAGGACGGGCCTTGTATTTTAGTTGGTCATAGCTATGGTGGTGGTTTGATAACCGAAGCAGGCAACGACCCGCATGTGGCAGGGCTGGTTTATATTGCTGCCCACGCTCCCGATAAAGGAGAATCAGAAGCAGACAACGGTAAACGAATGCCTCCGGCTTACAAATCCCTGCAAAAGCCGGCTAATGGTTTCGACTATATTGACCCGGCACAGTTTCCGGCAGATTTCGCGGGCGACCTTCCCATCAAGCAAGCGGTATTTATGGCAAACGCGCAGATGCCTACTGCAGACGGTGTATTCCATGCCGCAATTCAAAATCCCGCCTGGCGAACAAAGCCCAGCTGGTATATGGTAGCCAAAGCCGACCGGATCATTAACCCAGACCTGGAACGGATGTATGCGAAACGGGCGGGTAGCCACACCGTAGAAATTGAGGGCGCAAGTCATTCCGTATTTGAATCACACCCTAAAGAGGTTGCCCGTTTAATTATAGACGCTGCAAATGGTGTCTTAAAATAATCACATCACCATATCATTGAACAGGAATTATGAAACGCGTATCTGTTATTATCATCGTTTTCCTTTCCTCCCTGGCACCACTTATCAGTTGCAACCAGGAAAGCGGCAATAAAAAATTACAACATAAAATCGACAGCCTCCAGGCGGAAATCGTTAAAGCTTATGTACCTGGAACGGGGGAAATTATGAGCAATATTGTTCAGCCCCATCATTATAAGCTCTGGCTTGCCGGTGAAAACAAAAACTGGGAACTGGCAAAATATGAAAGTCATTTGTTGGCTGGTGGTTTTAAACGAATCCAAAAATATCATAGGGGAACCACCGAGGCAACGGCCGTGCCAATGATCTATCCGCAGTTGGACGCTATTGACCTGGCGATCAGGCAGCATGACCAAAAACAGTTCGACAGTAGTTTTGTACTACTGACCGGCGCCTGTAATACCTGTCACCAGGCTACAAATTATGGCTTTAATGTGATCACTGTTCCTGGGGTAAAAAGCGGCTTCGAAAACCAGAAATTTTAAATCAATGGACTGATCTGTGCCCGTAACAAAGCTGAAGCCACCTTCATTCGGGGGAAACGTGACGTCATCCGACAATTATAGTGTTTTGTGCAAATAATTTAACCCACTTTGACAAGTGGGTTAGATTATTGCAATATGCGACTCGCCGAAGGTGAATCCAATAAAATCCCTGAATAATGTCTTTTAGGCGCTTTCTTTAATCGCTAATTTTGCTACTGAATAGTTGCTAAAACCCTTTTTTTTATGAATATGAATTATTAATTTAGCTCCTAATAAGGGAAGGCCATCTTCCTGTTTATATCTAATCCTTAATATCACAAAAATGCAAAACAATTTCGAACGCTTCCTTAAGCCCGTATTTCAAAAAGCTGAAATTGCCAGGTTACAAAGCACCGGGGAAAAAGCAACAGCACATGCACTTTATCAAGCTGTACCAACTCCCAAGGTAGAAATACCTTATGAGTTTAATGCGCCCGACTACCTGGCTTTCCTGTTATACATAAATGCCGAAATAGAGCATGGCCTGATGCTTCAATATTTGTATTCGGGCTATAGCATTGGCGGCGAACAGGTGCCTGAAAAATACCGGGAAACGGTACGCAACTGGCAGGAAATTATTTTGGGTGTTGCCAAGGAAGAGATGGGGCATTTTATTTCTGTGCAGAATATCCTGAAAGTGATTGGCGCCCCGCTGAACTTTGGCAGGATGGATTATCCCTGGGACACGCCATTTTATCCGTTTCCCTTTACCCTGGAGCCGTTTTCGCTGAAATCACTGGCCAAATATGTTTATGCCGAGTCGCCTGAAGAATGGCTGGACGAGAATGGGCCAACGGCCAAAAAGGTGAAAGCGCTTGTGCATTCGCAAACACACGACCCGCATAGGGTAGGCGCATTATTCACCGTGATGATGGATATAGTTAATGATACGGAATTAATCCCAGATAGCCTTTTCCAGGCAAACACGTACCCATACCAGGCCAAATTTGACGAATGGGGCCGTAGTTATACCGGCGGCCAGCGCGGCGCAGCGGCTAATGGCCCAAAAGGCGGCCCTGATGTGCTTGTATTGCCCCTTACCTGCCGGGATGACGCTTATGCCGCCTTGCAGGAAATATCTGAACAGGGTGAAGCTCCAAAGTCGGAAGAAGATGGCGGAAAGGCTTCACACTTTAAACGTTTCCTGTTTATTTTCGAAGAGTTGGAAGCCATCCTGGAAAAGGATAAAGATTTTAAACCTTCGCGTAACGTAGCAGTAAATCCTTTTATACCCGGTAAAGATGACGACGGCGTACCGCTGCCATCGATAGAATTGGGCAGTGAGCACGAGCAGGACGCTATTGCCGATCCTGAAGCACGTAGCTGGGGCCATCTTTTAAATGTGCGTTACCGTATGCTGTTAAATTACCTGGCCCATAGCTTCCTGCTTGATGATGGCTTTAATAACAGCGGTGCAGTATCGCCAAGGGCGACCATTATAAATGCGACTTTTGGCGAGATGTATAACCTTCGCAGTATCTCGAATGTAATGGTGCAGCTGCCGCTTAAGCCGGGCGGCAGGGGCGGAAAAAATGCCGGGCCCCCATTTACCATTCCATATACCCTTAGTTTGCCGATGGGCGAGCAGAACCGCTGGCGCGAACACCAAAACCTGATCGAAGCATCAAAAACAATTGTTGACGACCTTTTGCCGCATATAACATCCGAAGGCAACCTGCGGTACCTTCATTCGTTGCTTGAAGCCGACGAAAAACTGATGCAGATCATTTCGAAATTAACCAACCTTACCAACAATTAATAAACTATTAAAAATGGAAATCTTATCGTTGCGCATTCTTCCACCCATGGCTATAGGGCGCCTTGGATCTTCAGATAACTCTTTAATGGCTTTTGACCTTACTGTTGCGAAGGATAAGCCGCTTGATTTTCGCCAGATCATACCCGAACCATCTTTCACCGTTGATCCTGCTACAGGCGGGTTGGTTAGTCATTTGCCCGAAAATATACGTTTTAAAGATGAGGATGAATATAATGCTAAAGAAGGTAAAATACGCCCTGTGGCGCCTTTCCTGGAAGTGTTTGTCATTACTGATGAAACAGGCGACCAACTGGTGCCCTTAACAACTGATCTGCTGGAGAAGGCAGGCCACACTTTAGATGATATCAGCTGGAAGGCGGAAGTTGGCAATATTAAAATATTCCGAAGGACAGGCAAAGTGGACGATCAGATATATGCTAAACTCGAAAATATAAACGATCACTCGGCACATAAGCTTTTGGGTGAATGTAAAAATTTCCTTGCCGGGAAAACACTACCACTTGGCACAATCCAGTTTATTTCCCCTACGGCAGATTTCCCGCAAATAAGGTTGAGGTTTACCCCGGCAGCGGGTAAAGTATATGGCTCACGCCTGACGAGGATTGAAAGCCAGGGCGCAAAACCGACTCCTGATCCTATCATCCAAAATGAAGACGAAGTAATATACGATGAGACAAAAGGCTGGCTTGGTTATAAAGAATTGAGCGATACACAGCCAACTTATACTATGCCTGCTCAAATATTTGCAGGCTATAATGATGCTAACGGCAACAGGATAAGCTGGGGCTACCTGGATGATGAATGTGACGGCTTTGTTGCTGTAAGCCTTAAGGGAAAAAGTGGGAAACCGCTTAACGCCCGTGCCCATATAAGCGCGGGGCCACCTGCTTTTGCGCCGGATACACTCCCGGTACGCGTTATTTCGGATGAGTTGGAGCAAATCATTTTGGGACCTGATGTAGATGAAGAAGTATCAATAGATGAGGCGGAAGAGATAGTAAGAAGGGCACTGGAAACGATACGCCTGATGAATACCACGATAATGAATGGCAACGCGGTTAATGGCCAGTATAACGTGGCCAGCACTATGGTGAGGCAAAATACAAACGATTTTGGCCGGTATTATGAACCTATTATGGCGGCTTCCATCGTGGATAACCTGGCCTTACGCGCATTACACGAGCGCGTTTTCAGCGGGTTAAGCACAGGTGCTGCACCATGGTTTGCCGATGTACTGCGCCGCCCGGAAGAAATAGGCGACCTGTCGGGCCCAGGCCTGCGTAAAATGCCTGCACTGATGCGTGGCGCCGACGGCCGGTCGCTTGCATTGACACGAAGGATGGTGAACACGGTAATAAAAGCTGCGGCTTCGGCTATGTTTAAAAATGCAACCCAGCCAACTGCCAATAAAGAAAAAGTAGAAAAACCGGCAATCACAGCATCGAATTTAACGGCCCAATTGCATTACCGGGGCGAGGGAAATCCATATTCGGTACTGCCGCGTACAGCTATTTCCAACTGCTTCCCCGGCCTGGAGCTTGATTTCAGGAACCTTTGGCGCAGGGCGTTTGAAGGTATAGTGCTGATTGAGAACAACAACTATGTTATTGAGGCCGATGAAAAATTTAAACACTTAATACATTGCAGGCTGGTAGCCATAGACGGCGACCCTACGATGGTTGCTACATCTGGGCCAACATTCCCCGATCAGCAGCCGCCCTTCGGTACACTGATCACCACTTCAAACCCAAATGGGGTGTCGTTTATGGAGTGGTCTAACAATATGGCCAAAGTGCTTCAAAAACAAGGGCGGGAAGTGCCGTGCCTTTTTACAAAAGAACCTTCATTTCACGAAGTTGTAATAACCAGCGAAGAGTTGAAGGAATATAATGACCATAAGAAGCATAACGACAAGTACCAGGAAGTTACCCTAAAAGTAAACCACATTTTTGAAGAAGGCACGGCAGTTTTCTCGGACGAGGTAATAAAACCCGGCGAAATGACACAGGGCCTGTGCGCCCCCTGGCAAAACGATTACCGCGAATGCGCCTGTTATTATTGGGCAGCAAGTCGCCCGGATTTTGTAAATGTGGTACCAAATGATAAAGGGTTAAGCACCGGCGACAGCTGGATGGCAAAAAAACGTACCGGCGAGTATATCCCCGACAACAGAACCGATACACGGCTGCTTAGCTATGATGACCTGTTTAAAAATTGGGAAGGTGAACTGAGCTTTTTGATCAAAGGAAAAGATGCGACGGACTCGCAGTAAAAAATCAGTCAAAGTAAGTGCATCAAAAGGATAGACTTATGGGGATTAACGAAATCTCTCGCTTTACACTCTTTTTTGCTTGCGAAAGAGAGGGTGGTCGAGCGAAGCAAAGACCGGGTGAGTAAGCTATACAAGCGGTATTAACGCAAATACATAGCGCAGAGTTTACTCACCCCGACAGGCGCTTCGCTGGTCGACCCTCTCTGCGACAAGTCGCAAAGAGGGTGAAAAGGTATTCTTTATTAACTTGACAACATTACCTGACGGAGCCCAAAAACAAAACAGAATAGTCTCAAAGAGATTAACAATAAAACAACCAAACAGTGACAACAGCAGCGCCGGAATATCCATTACATAAAATTGCTAAAAAGTTATCTGTACAGGTAGCGGAAGAAGCGCGGCCATTATCTGCCCAGATACATTTGATAAAAAAAGCCGGAGGGGCGCAGCTATTGATACCCAATGGCAACCGGCTGTATAATATCCCGGAAGAAATAGAGCAGAAATTAAGCCGCCTGCTTGAGTTGAACGACGAAGCCGGTATAACAGCTGAAATTGCCGCCTTGGGTTTGGATGCGCCTTTAATCATCGATGACACGCCATTGGAAAGTCCGCCAATTTATGCGCTTTCATTGGCCATCGCCCAAAAATGTAATATGGGATGTGCGTATTGCTATGCCGACCAGGGCGATTTTGGCGGCCCGATGAAAAACATGCCGCTGGAAACAGCTTTAAAATCTATAGACCTGTTGCTGAAAGATTGTCCCGAAAATGGCAAAGTGCAACTGACTTTTTTGGGCGGCGAGCCGCTTATTAACCGGAAAGCCTTGCGCGAAGCAACCGAATACGCCAGCAAAAAAGCATCGGAAAAAAATGTGCGTGTTGGGTTTTCCATCACCACAAATGGTACATTATTAACGGAAGACGATGCTTTTTTCTTTGAGCAGCATGGTTTTGCCGTTACGGTTAGCCTTGATGGGCTTAAAGAAGCGCACGACAGGCAACGCCCGATGAAAGGAGGCGCGGGCAGCTATGAGCGTATCATGGAAAATATAAAGCCCTTATTGACTATTCAACAAAAAATGCAGGTTTCGGCGCGTGTTACTGTTACGCCTGAAAATCTTGACCTGCCCGAGACTTTAGATGCTTTTATAAAAATGGGCTTTCATAGCGTTGGCTTTTCGCCGTTATTAAGATCGAGCAGCGGGACGGGTGAGATGGGCAGGGAAGATATGGAAGAAATGCTCAGCGGGATGATAGCCTGCGGATTAAATTTTGAGCAAAATGTTTTACAGGGAAAACGATACCCCTTTCTGAATATGGTGAATGCATTAAAAGAAATTTCCAAAGGCACACACCGCCCTTATCCCTGCGGGGCAGGCGCCGGTTACATGGGTGTATCTGCCGATGGCGACCTTGCGGCATGCCACCGGTTTGTAAACGAACCTGCCGGGAAAATGGGAAACCTTACCGATGGTATTGATGCAGAACTCCAAAACAACTGGCTTGCCGCCAGGCATGTGCACCAGCAAACACCCTGCAACCAATGCTGGGCGCGTTACCTTTGCGGTGGCGGCTGTCACCACGAAGTGCTTGAAAAAGGCCGGAATGCCTGCGACTATATCCGTGGCTGGCTGCATTATACCATCCAGGCCCATGAGCGGCTTTCGCGCTTGGCGCCGGATTGGTTTAATTAATGATCAGGCAACATGAACGACAATGACAATTTTGATGTCATAATCATCGGCGGCGGGCCGGCGGGTTATTGTGCGGCGCTCCGCCTGCTTTACCTTGGGCATAAGATAGCGCTTATAGAACAGGAGGTTTTCCCGAGAGAACAAATAGGCGAATCACTTTCCCCCGGCGTATGGAATATTTTCAGCTATTTAAATGCAAGTCACCTGCTCGAAAATGCCGGATATGTCAAAGAGCTTAATGCCTCAGTGATATGGGAAACCAAAGAAAAACACACAATCAGCGTTGAACAGCGCGGCCCCGGGATTATGGTGGACAGGGGCAGGCTGGATGCAGATATGCTCGACTTAGCAGTTCAACATGGCCTGTATTTATTTCAGCCTGCAAAATTTGAGGCCTGTGCCAATGCTAATGGGCAATGGGCGGTATATTTAAGGTATGAAAATACTAAAAAAAACATAACAGCCAGGTTTGTGTTTGACGCGCGCGGACGCAAAGGCGCTTCTTTTAACGATAGCATATTGACCGCCCCTCCAACAGTGGCAGTTTGGGCGCATGCTGATAGTGACCTGTTTCCAAAAGAAACTATCATCGAAGCAACAAAAGACGGCTGGCTATGGGGTTCGCCGACAGCGGACAAAGGTTTTCGGGTTATGGCCTTCACCGATCCAAAAGAAATAAAAGAAAATAAATTGCCCGCTGTTTTTTATCGCCTCATTTCCGGGTCTCTGTTATTTAAAGCAGCGGCTGAAGGCTTGCAATCGCAAAAACTGCAAACATGTTCGGTATTACATTATGTCCATAATAACCCTTGGGCCGATAATTACATAAGGTTAGGCGAATCGGCATTTACGTTAGACCCTTTGTCATCCACCGGCTTTGAAAAGGCGATGCGGTTTTCACTCCAGGCAGCCATCGCGATAAATACCATCTTAAAATCAGGCGAAACTGAGATGGCAAAGTCTTTTTATGAAGACCGGCTGATTGAATCTGTTGCCACACACGCTCAATGGGGCAGGGATTATTACGCGCAAGCCTGGCCCGGGACGTCTTATTCTTTTTGGAGGGACCGTTCGGCGTATTACTTAGATACCTCTGGAACTAAAACACCATTTTTTAATAAGGTCCAAGCGAAAATGGCTGGCGCGCATGAAAATATAAATGCTTTTACGTATCCCGAAGTAAATGTAAAATCGGTTTTAGATACTTTGTGGGCATCAAAGGTCACGCTTTCGCCTGCTATCAGTTATATTAAAACGCCGTGTGTAATTGACGACCACCTGGAGTTAAAAACTGCCATTATGCATCCCAACCTCGACAGGGAAACGGCTTATATAGAACAGGTGGAATTAATGCCCCTGCTTAAAATGGTACCGGAGACCGATACATTTGGGGCGCTTATTTATCAATGGAGTAAGCTTATGGCCTTCAAGCAGGCAGCCCGTACCGGGGTTCATTTATATACGCTTGGGTTGATAAATACAGCCGTTTAACCCTTTATACAGAAAATTGCTTTTAGAATAATGAAGTCGCAAGGAGGCTCCGGAGGAGCCTGAATCTTCTATTTTTTTTTGTCTATAAACACGCGACTCCGTTTGGAGTCGGACGTTCAATCGCTTATAGCCCCAGAGGGGCATCCTGTTTATAGAAAACGATCGTGCATTTTTGGGCTCCGAAGGTGCCGCCTTTTTTTAACGATTTCCCCGAACCTTTGTGGTTTTCAAGCCAAAAACATTAATACCACCACCCAAAAATAAATTTTTTTTGAAAAAAAATTTGCGCAAGTAAATACTTGCATATATATTTGCAAGCACTTACTTGCATAATGAATGAAAACGAGAAGAGATGTTTACCAGGCGATAGCCGACCCTACCCGAAGAGCGATCATCAATATGGTTGCTTCGGAACCGCACAATGTGAATGCGATTGCCGAAAAGTTTGATGTAAGCCGCCAGGCCATATCGCTGCATATACAAATGCTGATCGATTGTGGCCTGCTGGCGGTTAAACAACAGGGCAGGGAGCGGATTTGCAAAGCACAATTGGAACAGCTTGAAGAGGTATCGGCATTTGTTGACCAATACCGCCAGCATTGGGAAAGTAAGTTAGATTCATTGGAAACATATTTAGAAAAACTTAAAAAAGAAAGAAATGGAAAGTAACAGCAGCACAAAAGACAGGGAGATCAAAATGTCAAGGACATTGAACGCGCCCGTTGAACTGGTTTGGGAAGTATGGACCAACCCCGAACATATTGCCAATTGGTGGGGTCCAAACGGCTTTACCAATACCATAAGTAAAATGGATGTACAAAAGGGCGGCGACTGGGACCTGGTTATGCATGGCCCTGATGGCGCCGATTATGTAAACAAGAGCGTATTTGAAGAAGTGGTGCGCCACAAAAAAATTGTTTATCGCCATATATCATGGCCCAGCTTTACTTCAACCATTGAATTTGACGCGCAGGGCGAACAAACACATATAAACTGGCATATGCTTTTTGAATCGGCAGAGCAGTTTATTGAAGTTGTGAAAAAACACGGCGCAGTTGAGGGATTAAAACAAAATATTGCGAAACTTGAAGCCTACCTCGCCGGAATGAAAGCCTGAAAATCGGGGCAATATATAAATTAGCGAATTGCTCTAAATAAATATAGTTATGAAAAACATTAAAATATTCATTTTTAATTTGATAATAGTTATGGTAACTACGATAGCAAAAGCCCAAACTGCGGGCAACTATGCCGATGTAAACGGCATTAAAATGTATTATGAGATACATGGCTCGGGAAGTCCCCTGGTACTTTTACATGGCGGGGGCTCAACTATTTATACAAGTTTTGGTAAAATATTGCCTCAATTGGCAAAAGACCACAAGGTTATAGCTATAGAATTACAAGCCCACGGCCATACAGGCGATAGGGATGCCCCCGAAACTTTTGAACAGGATGCCAACGATGTAGCCGAATTGCTGAGGCAGTTAAACATATCCAAAGCAGATATATTAGGTTTCAGTAATGGTGGACATACCACGCTTCAGCTGGCCATGAAACATCCCGACAGGGTACGTAAGATCATTGTGGCATCTGCTTTTTATAAAAGGGCCGGCGTGCCTGCCGCCTTTTGGGGCGGGTTTGCCGGTGCAACTTTAAATAATATGCCCCAGCTTTACCGCGACGAATACCTAAAAATAAACCACGACAGTGCAAAACTACAGAACATGTTTAACAAGGATGTACAGCGCATGGAGAATTTTAAAGACTGGACAGATGATGATATCCGCTCGATAAAAGCGCCGGCGTTTATTATAGTGGGCGACCATGATGTGCCTACACCTGAACATGCTGTCGAAATGTCGCGCCTTTTGTCGGGCAGCCGTTTGGCAATATTGCCCGGAGCCCATGGCCAATATTTGGGTGAGGCGTTATTCCCTGATACCAATAGCAAATTACCCGATCTTTTTGTAGCTATGGTGGAGGATTTCCTGGCCACGCAGGTAAATTGAAGTAATAGTTTTGGAATTGTTTGTCCGCCTGCGAATTGGCTTTATTCGCAAGCGGGCATTTTAAATCAATGGGGTTTACTTTAAAGATTTTTCAGCTGATCTTGCTTGCCGGAATTCTTATGGAGGAGATAGAATTATTCGTAGTTAATTTATTATCGATCTTGAAAATCGGCTGCTCTCGTTTTATCTGTTATATGTTTTATAACATCATCAAGTTCATTTGCTGATGTTAGTATGTACTCCAGCATTTTTTTCTTTTCATCATTGTTCTCATTTGCGTCATTAATTAATGGGATAAGACCCATTATCCTGGTTAGCGGCGCCCTGACTATATGGGATTGAATCCATGATATTTCTCTCAGTTTTTCATTTTGATCTTCAATTGCTTTTATGTAATTCAATCTTTGTGTTATGTCATTTGCTATAACAATGTTTGCCTTAATTCCTTTATATTGAAATTCGGCAAATTGTATTTCAACTTTAATCAATTCGCCATTCTTTTTTCTGTGTTCCGTCAACCTGGTTCGTACCACCTGGGGATCCTGCCTGTTTTCATGTATTTCTTTTTCAAGACGGGGAACATCTTCCGGGGGCCTGATGTCTTTTATGGTCATTGATAAAAACTCCTCATTGGTGTAGCCATAATGTTCAATTGTTGCCCGGTTAACATCCAAAAATTTTAAAGTATCAAGGTTGACTACCCACATGGGCACTGGGCTAAAGTGAAACACCTCACTATATCGCCGCTCGGATTCCTCGAGTTCAGCAGAGCTTCTCTTACGCTCGGCGCTATAAATTATGCTTTTATATAATGATAATGCGGTTAATTCATCCTTTAATAAATAATCTGATACGCCAAGGGAAAGCGACTTTACCCCAAAGGCAAAATCGGCGTACCCTGTAAGTACAATAACCGGGATACGCTGACATAAATGCACTGCTTCATTAATAAGCGGTTCGCCAGCATTATCTGGCAGTGAAAGATCTAAAAGGACCACATCGAATTGATCGCACGATTTTGTCAATATCGCCTTTGCTTCATTAAAGTTTTTTGCCTGTGATATTTTAGGTGTTTCAATGTGTTCAAATAAAAAATCTTCTACCAGGGCAAAATCCCCGGTATTATCCTCAATTACCAGTATGCGGTAGTCCTTTTTTTCCATAGCCAGGGGTTCAGTTTTTAGGAATAGAAACTATGTTTATCCAAAAGTCTTCAATTTTAGTTACAGCCAGCATAAAATCGTTAACATCAATGGGTTTTGTTATGTAGCAGTTTACATGCCCTTTATAGGATTGCAGGATATCCCTTTCGGATGATGATGTTGTTAACATGATAACCGGTATGTGTTTGTATTTTTCACTGTTTTTTATAAACATCAATACTTCTTGCCCGCTCAATTTCGGCAGGTTAATATCCAGCAAAACCAGGTCAGGAAAGTCTTCCCTTCTACTTAATCCCTCGAAAAAGTTAACGGCTTCCTTTCCGTCTTTAATTATTTTTATCGAGTTTACTATCCTGCTTTCTTCAAAGGCTTCAGTTGTCAATAAAATGTCGCCTTCATTATCTTCCACCAGCAAAATGTTTATTGATTTCATGGCCTTTTATTTTTTAATATTGTGAAATAAAATGTACTTCCTTTACCATCCGCCGATTCAACCCATATCTTTCCTCCCATATTCTCGATTAATTTTTTTGTTATTGCCAAACCCATCCCTGTGCCCGAGTATTCATCTTTATTGTGCAGCCTTTGAAAAATGATAAAAATTTTATCAAAATATTCGGCCTCAATGCCAATACCATTATCCTGTACAGAAAATTCCCACTGGTTTTCATGCTCCTTACATGAGATGGTAATTTTAGGGACATCCCCCGGCCTGTGATATTTTAAGCTGTTACTGATCAGGTTTTGAAACACTTGCCGCAGTGGCGTTTTATAAATATGCAGTGTTGGCAGTTCGTCAATAGTTATTACCGCCTGTTTTTCTTCAATTTGTTTCCGGTATAAGGCAATTATTTCATCAACAAGTTTATTCAGATCCACATCCTCCAGGTCAAGTTCCGTGTTTCCAACCTGCGAAAATGCAAGCAGGTCCAAAATAATTTGCCGCATGCGTTTAGCGCCGTCCACCGCAAAATGGATGTATTGTTTGCCTTTGTCATCAATAGTATCGCCGTATTTTTTGTCCAATTGGGTCAAAAAACTGGTAACCATTCTTAATGGCTCCTGTAGGTCGTGCGAAGCCACATAGGCAAATTGCTCCAATTCGGCGTTTGAAATAGAAAGCTCCCTGGCTTGTCTTTGAAGATTTTCATTCAACTCTCTCAGTTTCAACTCGGAAATTTTACGCTCTGAAATGTCCTTAAAATAAACCGACAGGCCGGAGCCCGACGGATAGGCGCTTATTTCGTACCATTTGTTTAATGGCGGGTAATAATCTTCGAAATGAACTGCCTGGTTTGTTTCAACCGCCTCGTGGTATTTATTGTAGGATTCTGAACCAACGGACTCTGCAAACACTTCCCATAAATTGTTGTTAAGCATTTCGGCCCTTTTCTTCATCAAAACTTTTTCGGCGGTACTGTTCCAGTAGGTAACTATCCAATTTTTATCAACAGCAAAGAAAGCGTCACCAATGCTTTCCAATATCGTGTTTCTTTCTTCAAGGGCTGCCATAGCCAATGATTCGGCATTTTTACGCGATGTTATGTTCTTCATGTACGCCGTAAATCCATTTGCGGCCGGGTAAACATTTGCATCTAACCATACATTGTAGTGCGAAGTATAATACTCAAAATGGGCCGACTGTCCTGTATCAAGAACCTGGCAATAATATTTATAGGCTGCTGTATCAACCATATAAGGGAATTCTTCCAGCAAACTACGATTAACAATCTGGCTTCTTGATCTTCTGAAAATGTTTTCGGCCGTACTGTTCCAATACGTTACAATCCAATTTTTATCAACAGCGAAGAAGGCGTCGCCGATACTTTCAAGTATCGTATTTCTTTCTTCAAGTACTTCTTTAACTGCTACCTGGGCTTTTTTGCGCGCATCAATATCCTGGAAACTGCCATACAACTTTACGCATTTGCCACCTAACATTTCGGCCTCTATAATTACCCTTACCCATTTAACATTTCCTTTTGCTGTCACAATTTGTAATTCAACATCGGCCGGCTTTCCGTTTCTGGCGGCCTCGCTCATGCAGTGGATTATTGTCTCCCTGTTTTCCCCTTCTTTATAAAAGTTCGAGGCCGCATCCAGGTCAGGTTCATAGCCAGGCCCGGTTTCGTGAATTTCACGCGTTATATCCGACCAATGAATAATCCCTTTTTTCAAATCAACTTCCCAGGCGCCTATACGTGCCAGGTTCGTTGCCTTATTAAGCAGTTCTTCCAGGCTTTTTTTATCGGTGATATCTTTGGCAACGCAAAGCAATAACCCTTCTTCCGAAGCCTTGGTCGATGTCCACGCCAACCACTTTATTTTACCCGACCTGGTGATATACCGGTTCTCAAAATACAAAGCCGGGTTACCATTAATGATATTTTCGGTTTCTGTTACCGTTAAATTTCTATCGTCGGCGTGCACAAATTCCATATAGGGCCTTGCAAGCAACTCCAGTTCTGTATATTCAAGTAAAAGTGACATGGCAGGGTTGATCTTTTTAAAATACCCGTCAACGCCGGCAATACAAATAATATCGGGAGCAAGGTTAAATATTTGGTTAAGTTCCTGTTCTAATTGCTTGCGCTTTATTTCGGCTCCCAGGTGATCACTAAAATTTTCAAACAGGTTTGTAAAAGCCGTATCCTTTTTGCCCTCCTTGTTCAGGCCAAGCAACAACACGCCAATAATTTCTTTGTTGTATTTTAATGGCAGCCCATATACCGTTTTTAAACCGGCTCTTTTGGCTGCTTTTATTCGGAAAAAATTTTCGTTTTCGCCAACATTTTGCCAAAATTGAATAGTTTGGCTTTTCCAGGTAACACCGGGAAGCCCCTGCCCTTTTACAAAACTTTTTGTGTCAGCGCTCTCGTCATAAAAAACCTTCATTTCGTCCGTTTTTGGAAATTTGGACACCAGGCTGATCTTCTTTTTATCCGAACCGATGAGCCAGGCCTCGGCCATACTGAAATTGCCAAAATTCACCAATAACTCCAATACCCCGGGAAGGGCTTCATTTAAGTCCGAATACTCATTAAAGATCAGGCTTATGTCGGCTAATAAAGCTTTTTGCAATTCTTCGTTTTTACGCTGAGTAATGTCAACATACGAACCAAGCATCCTGATAGCCTTTTGCTCTTCATTCCGGATGACAAAGCCCCGGCTTAATAAAGTTCCAACCGTTTGGTCGGGTTTAAAATATTTAATTTCGTACGCCCAGTTGTTTAATCCATTTTTTATAATCCCATCTGTAATATCTGCAATGACCTGCTGACTTTCAGGGAGTATTTTGGCCAGCCATTCTTCCCGTGATGGTATTGGTAATTGGGGGTCAAAATCAAACATCGTAAAGTGGCTCTCGCTCCACCATATCTCTTGCTTTTCAAATTCCCACTCAAACAAAGCATCGTTAGTGGCTTTTGATATTAAATTAAACCGTTCATTAAGCTGTTTAACTTGCTGCTCGGCCCTTTTCCTATCAGTAATGTCCCTTACAAACATTGATATGCCATCCCCGGCTGGATATATCCTGTTTTCCTGCCAAAGGTTTAGCGGTTCATAATGATCTTCGTTACAAACGTATTTTTTTTCATCAAGCGCCGTTTTAATCCCGTTATATGTAGGCGAATTAATCGCATCCGGAAAAATCTCCCATACGTTTTTACCAACAAGCAATTGCGGGGAAATTCCTGTCATTTCACCTATCTTTTTGTTAGCATAGGTGTAGAAGAGGTTTTTGTCCAGCGAAATAAAACCGTCTGTCATATTTTCAAGCAGGTCTTCTATCTGGGTTGTTTTTTTATTGATCTCCTGCTCGGCAAGTTTAACTTCCGTTATATCATAGATCAATGAGTAGAACCCTTTCACTTTGCTGTCATCCTTATCCGGCAAATATTGGGTATGTGTAAACATTTTGCTGCCGTCGATTTTAACAAAATTCCGCTCAAAGCTTTGGGGCAACCCTATTAAAACACCATTAAAATAAACTTCATGTTGTTTAAACTCTTCCGTACCCATCAGCGCCCTTTTATTTATGCCGATCATTTCGGTGAGGCTTTTGTCAAACCATTCGCAATAAGGCTTATTGGCAAAAAGGCAATTCAGGTCAGCGTCCCAATAAGCAATCAGCGCCGGCAAATTATCGGTAACCGTTTTTGTAAAGCGTTCGCTTTCTATAATTTTTTCCTGGTTCAGTTTTTGTTCCGAGATATCCCTGAAATTGCATACAATGGCATTTATATCCGGGTCATTTAAAAAATTGGTGTAAACAGATTCCACCCAAATGTAGTGTCCGTTAAAATGCCGCGACCGGAAGGCAATTGTTTTTGGCACTGCGGGTTCTGCCTGTACTTCATTTAGCAAAGCGCTAACATCTTCCCTGTCGTCAGGATGGATCAGCCAGGCCATATCCTCTTTTAGCCTGTCAGCTGTGTCCCAGCCATTGATGCGTTCGGCCGAACTGCTACGGTATGTAATATTCAGGTCTTTGTCAAGCAGTGTTATCCCCTCGTAACTATTTTCAATGAGTTTACGAAAACTGATATTACCTGAGAAAAGATTTTGTTTTTTTGTATTCCCGTCCTTCTCCTGGCCTGGCCCGGTCTTTCTGTTCGAAACCTCCTGGATTACCTTGGCATATCCCAATAGGCGACGATCGTCGTCATACAGTGCTGTATAATGTACATCGGCCCAAAATCTTATCCCGCCATTTCTTACACGCCATCCTTCGGTATTATACGTGGGATATTTCAAAGCTTCCTTTAGGTTGCGGGCAGGCTCGTTTTTTTCAACGGCTTCGGGGGTATATAAAAAAGCAATATGGCGGCCAATTATTTCATGTTCTTCATAGCCGTAAGTGATCTCGGCGCCCTTGTTCCAGCTGATGATCCGGCCATCCGGGTCGGTTACTACCATGGCATAATCCTCTATGCTGTTTACCATGGTACGGAACATTTTTTCATCAGTTGCCCTAAGCAGGCTGGGTATCTCCCGGGGTGCTGAACGAGGGTTTAGGTTTTTTTTAACAGGCGCCATATAAAACAGCAATTAATTAGGGGGGGTATTTTTTAATAATTTCTACGATCTGTTCACACAGTTCGTACTTGTGTAATTTATTCCATGTTATACAATCGAAAAAATAATCAATATAAAACTAATCCTGTAAATATTCACATTTATTAGCGAGCAAACAACCCGTGTTTTCACTGTGCTTTTTTGCGGATATTTTGTTGTATCTTTTAAGTTATTTTAAACAGGGGTAGTTTTACCGCCATCATTTAAAGTATAACCCGATATTAAGTTTGTATTAAATTTAGACAAGTTTTTTGGGATAACAAGTATTTTATTGCTAAAAGTTTAGCACTTTTCACACCTACATGTATACCGAATATGATAGTTTGCGTTAATATGTTTAAAAAAAGTATTATCCGGTTTTTTGGCTCATATGGAAAAGCGAAACCCAGCAGCTTTTAAAAGGGTTAATTACTTTTTGGTAAACATAAAATCTTCATTAATTAAAATTTAAACTGGTAATTTTAGTTTTCTTTACGTATATCTGTAAAACCATTACCCCTAATAAACCCATCACATGGATGCTTACAATATTTTTATAGTAGAAGACGACACCTGGTACGGCGAGATATTGCAATATCATATCAGCCTGAACCCCGATTATAAAGTTACCCGGTTTGAGACCGCAAAGGATTGCCTTAATAAAATGTACCTGCAGCCCGATTTGATAACTATCGATTTCTCGCTTCCCGATATGATGGGGGATAAGCTTTACCAAAAAATAAGAGAGATAAACTCACAGGTGCCTGTGATAGTGATAAGTTCCCAGGAAAATATTACCGTGGCGGTTAATCTTTTAAAAATGGGGGTGACTGATTACCTGGTAAAAGACGAGGCCACTAAGGACCTTTTATGGAATAGCATTATCCGCATTAAAGAAAATCAATCGTTAAAAAAAGAAGTTGAGCAATTGCGCGAAGAATTGGGGCAAAAATTTTCTTTCGAAAAAACTTTAATAGGGCAAAGCGATGCCCTGAAGAAAATTTTCGGAGTGATGGAGAAAGCGACCAAAACCAATATAAACGTTTCCATATCCGGCGAAACAGGTACTGGCAAAGAGGTGGTAGCCAAAGCCATACATTATAACAGCGAGCGCGGTAAAAAACCATTTGTACCGGTAAATATGGCTGCCATACCTTCGGAATTGATGGAAAGCGAATTGTTTGGTTATGAAAAAGGGGCCTTTACGGGTGCCGCAGCACGAAAGGCAGGCAAGTTTGAGGAAGCCATTGGCGGCACAATTTTTTTGGACGAA
>Ga0207038_10057_pt1 | contig 31891 bp, 36 predicted proteins | sample Alteio_BWMinCont_76_FD_153285 | JGI IMG/M metagenome (GOLD analysis project Ga0207038, IMG submission 153285) | Enriched cells from forest soil in Barre Woods Harvard Forest LTER site, Petersham, Massachusetts, United States -... | ecosystem: Environmental > Terrestrial > Soil > Temperate forest >...
AGCACGCTGAGCCTGATCTTCACTCAACCGGATTTCGTCAAACCAGTCCTTGTGCCGCTTTGCCACCCAATAAACTCCAATCTTCTTAACCCGAATCCTTGTCGGGTGACTCCAATACAACAGTTGCGCCAACAATGCGGCGGCGTTGTAGCTGCCACCACAAATGTCGATGTATGCCTTTCTCACCAAGATAGCGTCTTGTCGGCATTCCTCACTCTCTAACCAACCCTTCACAAAGTCGGTCATCCCCACTTCCCTTTCAGTTATCATCTTTCAAGCTCCTTTCGTTACGGACCCGCCACGCTTCTGGTGAGGGACAGAAAGCGCCAGCGGGCCGTAACACAATCAAGTCGAAACCGGAACTGCGGCATCAAAACCCTCACGCGAGCAGCCGTTATTTCATTTCTAATAGAGGCCCAAGGTCCGACTTGTTTGTAATATGCGGGTGTGACGCAAAGTGGTGTTCGACATCAACAAGGAGCCAGGGTGATGTTGAAAAGGCGGGAAATTTCTGAAACCCTTCTTCCAAATAGGTCAGTCACGCCTGAAAGGCAACAGAAGAGCAGAAAACACGAGAACTCACGACCCAACTGGATTAGAAGCTCCACACAAAGCCATGACCATATGGTTAGCCAGCCGCCACCTAACCAGGTCCAGCTACGTGTTGAGTCCCTACTCCAACACGGAAAACAACGGGACTGGATACGGATCGTCGAGCCCCTTATAGGGAGATTCTGCCCAGCAGAACATTTAGTGGCCGGCAACGAATCGAGAAAGCGCCACCTCCCAGATAGACCCCCACCCGACTCAGGTCCTAATGCGTCTCCAGACCGGGGCGTATCTAGGAATTCCGAGCCGGTAGCTCAAAAATGGGTAGTGTGTCAGTTTCAGCGGATGACCGAGCGCCGTTTGCGAACAGCGAAGACCACGAATGCGATCACGCACAACACATCCAAAGCGACGTAGATCGGCACGCTAATATCAGTAACATCCGCCGCACTGAATGGAGTGTCCGAACCGGATAGGCTGGATATCACAATCACACTTGGATGAACCATCGTGATGAGCGCCGCAGCGAGAAGGAATATGTAATGCCAGCGCCTTCTCACGCAGTCCAGCATGAGGCAAAAATGCCGATTCGGATGGACCAACCTACCCGAAAAATGACTCTGCCAGCCGCACAAGGTGGTTGTCCTCCGGGCAGAACTAACCCCTCCCAACCCTTGGCCAAGCACCAAGGGCGTTGCCGGGTGAGCAGTAGGCAAGCACAAGGCTTGCGGCCACCAACCCCATTTCGGACAAGTTGGTCGGAGACCGGAAACCGGAAGGGGTACCGCCAACTTCGTTGGCGCCATGAAGAGAGAACACAATGCACCACCAACGGTCGGCAACCAACCTGAACTGTGACAAGCTGGTCGGTGGCCCAAAGACCCGGAAGGGGTGCGCCAACTACGTTGGCGTCATGTTGAGAAGAACAGACTCTTCAGTAACAGTCGGCAAAACACGCTAGTTAGAGAACGGACCGGACCAGAAGAAAGGGAGACGGCAGCTTCGCTGCCGTACTGGAAGCTTACAAGCAAGGCGTACAAGCTAGAGGCGCATGCGAATCGGCAAGCGACCGCCTTCGAATTGCCACTCCTTCCGACTCCATTCCGCTTCGCTCCATTCCGCTCCAGTCGCTAATAATTCTCGTCTCACGGGAGGCCACATTTACACACTCGTCGCTGACGCCGCCTCCGAGACGAGATGGACCACCTCCCAACAGCCCCGACACTCAGCCGCTTAACGCCTCATCGCTGCATTGATCCGATTCCCCTACGCAGGCTACGGGGAACGCTACGCTATCGGCTCAATGCAATGATGCCCTTCGCTACGCGCTGATGACCTACGGCCACACCGCTACGCTCAGGGACGGCTACGGCTGGCGTCGGCACGGTTGGTGCCCTCCTTCTCCGCTCTACGGTCGTCGCCAGCACCTTCGCTACTGGCCTGATGGGACAAGTGTTCGGAGACTAAAGCTCGCAAGGAAGAACCCCACGCAAAGACCAGTTACGGTTACAATGCATTGTAAGAGTCCTGCGACAATCGCTTGCCGACCGGACCAGTGCCGCAACCGGTGGAATATCCAAAGATGCTAAAGCCAGAAGAACTTGGGGCATGGATAAAAGGTGTCGAAGGCGCCGTGCTCATCGTTGACAAGGTCGGTGCCAGGTTGTCAGAGAAAGCTAAGAGGCAATTCAAGGAAATACAACTCCGAACCAAGAAAGTCTATACAGACTACTTGGTCGGTTGCATAAAGAAATACCGAGCTACAAAAACGATTCTCTATTCCGACACCCCTGTGCCACTGCTGAGCTTCTACGAACCCCTAGACGTTCGACATCGGTCAACGATCTATCCCTCCGTTGACTTCGAGGCGATGCAAAGCATAGGGCGACACATCATGCTGATGGGAACCGCAGGGGCCGGAAAGTCCACCCTCGCGAAATACCTCCTCCTCGACGCAATCAAGAAAGAACAACGCGTGCCCGTCCTAGTCGAGCTACGTGACCTCAACGAGAGCGACGACAACGTATCCAACCTCATCCTGGAAACACTCAGAGTAAGGAACGAAGACTTCACCCATGAGCACCTTGAGACCACCCTTTCTTGGGGGCATTACATGGTAATACTTGATGGGTTCGACGAAGTTCAAGAGAGCATAAGATCCACAATCCAAAGACAGATTCTTCGGCTCGCAAGCCGATACGCCGACAACCTTTGGATCGTCACGTCCAGGCAAGACCGCGAACTAGCCTACTGGGAGATGTTCACCAACGTTCAGACTTGCCCTCTCAACAAGGCCAAGTCAATAGCAATGATCGAGAAGTTGAAGGTTGATAGCTCAATAAGAGGCCGGTTTGTAGCCGAACTCAACGATGGTCTCTACGAGAGGATAGAGTCGTTCGCCTCAAACCCTTTGTTGTTAACCATCACCCTGATGACCTACGCGGATAACGCAGACATCCCGCTCAAGCGTCACCTCTTGTATGATCAGATCTTCTTGACTCTGTTCCAACGCCACGACGCGACGAAAGGATTTCGTCGTAAAATGTTCTGCGGCCTTGCTCGTGACGACTTTGAGCGAGTCCTGGAAGCGTTTTCGATCAAAACCCTGTTAAGTCAATCGTTAACCTTCACTGAGTCTCAACTGCACAGCTATCTAGATGAAGCATCTCAGATCTCCCTGATCCAATTTGACCAGGACCGAATGAAGCAGGATCTCCTCGAATCGGTCTGCTTCCTAACAGCAGAAGGGCACTCTTTCACCTTTACACACAGATCGTTTCAGGAATACTTTGCTGCGCGCTACATTCAGAAGTGCGGTGAGACACGCCAGGCTACCGTTCTTGAGCACGTAGCAGGTCATTTTCGAGACCGACAGCTACTGCTGCTCTTGTTCGAAATGGACAGAGATACTGTCGAACAGCTCGTCATGGCGCCTGAACTCAAAAGGATTAGGGAGTCAATTGGTCTGCTCGGCACGGCCCAACCAACCTCAGTCGAAGATCTCTACGCCTACGCTGTCCCCAACTTCAAAATGGAAGGGCAACACATTAGCGCCCTGCCCTTGAACTTCAGGGCTCTAAACTTCATCGAGTTCCTTCGGGAGGTCTATCCCGATCATTACACAGCAAAGGAAGCCCCGCACAATCCCGACCCCCTAGCTTCTCTCATCAGGGAGGCTGGTGGCACTCTAGATCTGAGACGCGACACAGGACGCGATCCTAAGGTAAGAATCGCCCTTGAACAATACGGATTGCTGACCATGGCTGATATTGATTTGATGCTAAAGGCGGGCGACGAAATCCGCCAGAGGAGGCAGTCAAGCCGCAATATTGACCACATTCTTGGACTTTCTCGCCTCTAAGCCGGGACACAACAAGGGGCCATTCCCGATTGCGCCAACCATCACCAACTTCTTCGCCTGAACACTGTTCAGTCCGCCCGGAGAACTAGGCTTCTTCGTCATGCTCACCAGATTGACTCCTCGCCAACACGCTTGGCAGCGACAACCAGCTATCCATTCAATCGGTTCCTAAAGAAACCTGCGCTCCCTAGGGGTGGAACGCAGAAGGCCTCCACAAGGAGCCACGAAATGGAACCTCGGCTACAACTAGCCCAAGACAAAGCACTTGCTCGACTCATCCGAGCCTTCAAGTCTCGACAACCGGACACCGTAAATGCCTATCTCAAGGCACTTGGCACACTACACACACTCTCATGGCTGAACGTACTGCTCATCTTCTGGCAGGAGCCAGGAGCCTCGAACGTCAACAGGCCATCAGCTTGGTCGAAGCTCAGTCGCCAGGTCGTAAAGGGATCTAAACGCATCCTCATCTCCAATGTTCAGGCATTGGAAAAACGCTACGTGTACGATGTCGGCGACACCAAAGGCGAGCAAGTAGTTGACACACCCTGGATACATGGAGATGCAGACTGTTACCTGATCTTGATCCAACACCATATTGGGCAGCTTGGAATCGTACTCAATTATCCTGGTTCAGCAACAAATCTTTCAACCAGGAATGAGGTCACCATCAAGAAAGGAATGCCGGCCGCAACGGAGTTTCCTGTTCTATGCAAAGAACTTGCTCGGCAACTACAAACCAGGGAAGGGCGCAAGACTACCCGGCACCTGCAAGACCTTGAACTGGAAGCCACCATCTTCATTCTCACTTCCACTTTGAGATTGAAGAACTGTTCAGTCACAACTGACTTCATTGGTCTGTATCAAGAAGGACCAGAGCAGCTAGCAGAATCCCTCAACTTCATTCAGCGCACCAGTTCACAACTAATTGAGGTCTGCCTTTGCCAGTTCCATATGGGAGGTGCCCAATGATGCACCTAACCAGATTGGGTGAAGTTGCAGACCACGGTTACGCTTGGGAAGCAGACCACTACTGTGATTCGTGCATTGGTCATCCGGTGCCAGTTGACGCTTGCTACATCGGCAGCCACGAGGAGGCTGACAGCCCGATGCACTGTTGCTGTTGCGGCTCACTGATTCCAGGCACGTTGACCGATGAAGGTGTGGCCCACGTCCGTAAGGCTTGGGCCAAAAACCCAAAAGGAGATGTGGAGCAACTCTGGCACGAAGAGTTTGCCTGGGCTTTTCCTTACGACGACGAACCCGAGTTCAACAGGTTCGATGTGTGCGAAGCATGGTGCCAATACGCCCACGATTACGGTGCTTACGAGATCATCACTCGTTTGGGACGCATGCACTTCAAGCCCCGACCATCCCTGAGTCTGGGGAGCTTGAATGCCAACGCGTACGCCATTTACCGTCAACTGGCGACGAGGGCGAGATGAAAGCCACAACGTAGATCAGTCGGGCCAATGAGAGAAGAAGGGTTCAAGTTCCTCTCCTTGAGCCCTTCCCGATATCTCTTCCCTAGACATGCCAGGCGTCAGAATCGCCTTCCGTTCCTTACTCAACCCTACAGCCCCAAGCGAGCCAACTCTTCCTCGGAAACCTCATCGAAGCTTGCCCGCACAAGTTCGACACTATCGCGGGCAGCAGCGGTGAACTTTCCATCATCCGCCACATGCGCACTCCATTTCACATCGAAGGCCAGCGATCTTACTCGGTGGCAGATTTGCGGCTGGCCGATGCCGGTCAAGCCAAAGAAGTATGTCTGGCCCTGATATCCCTTCATCCACTTCACCTCCGTGCTCCAGTGATAGCGGTGACCAACCTCAAGTTGGCTGAACTGCGTGTTCTGAATAAACCACTTCGACGAAAGCGCCGTCCAGGGCCCGCCGCCATATAGAAGAGGAGTCAATGCATCGAACGACAAGTCCCGGTCTGGGTGTTCAAAAAAGTCGCGATAAGTCCTACGAGCTAGACTCGGAATCTCTTCGCTCTTATATAGGCACTCGGGATCATCCTTACTGTAAAATACACGACGAGCCTTTGCCAACACCTGGTCGACGAACTGATCTGTAAGCCGCTCACGAGTCATCTTTAGCACAGATCCTAAGTCCTCAAGCGACCCGTAGCAGGCGCAACGTGCCTCCCCGCTCAAGCGATCCTCCGCCGCACCCTTAAGAAGACCATCTTTGCAGACAAAAGCGATCCGCACACGTCTACGTTCGGTCGCGCAAAACTGGACGAGCGTCTCCAAGATCATCGCATCTCGAAAACCCTTCTCCGACTCACGATCCTTGACATCCGGCCCAAATGGAGCCTTCCGCCATATGGATCGGTCAATAATCTCCGTCCAGTCTATCAAACCTATAGGCGTGGGACAAAGCAAGCCACCTTTTTTCTGAATCCAGCCATCTATCTTTCCTGCAACCTGCGATCGTACGGATGCTTCGCTGATCTTATGCAGATGGCTATGAGCTGATACCTCGGAAACCTTCCTCAGCTCATCGGTCACCTTCTGAAGAGAGTTTAACGCGGAAGTGGTCTGCTGAAAGAGAAGTTCGCCTCTAACGACTTCCGGCACTACGAGTTCAAGCTTGCTGGCGTTCGCATGCTCCTCCCAAAAGGCGTCGAAGTCGGGGCATGCCGCGAACTTCTTTTCAGGGTTGAAAAGGACGCTAGTGTCCACCACAACAACGTGCGGCATGGGCTCTTCTCGATGCACTGGGAGCTTGATTTGCAACAGAACATTTTAGCGCGAATAAGCTACAACAATCCTTCTACGGGATGCGGGCCTGGCACCCTGTATAAGCGATCCATTCAACCAGTTCCAATCACCATGCGGCTCTTAGGGGTGAGGCGCATGGCTTCACAAGGAGCTACGAATGGACAATCGCTTGAAAGCCGCCACCGATGGCGCCCTCAAGAAACTCATCACCGCCTTGGAATCGGGCCAGAGCGACACGCTCAAAGCCTATTTGAAATCCATGGGCCACTTTCACAACTATAGTTGGAGCAATACGCTGCTCATCTATTGGCAGAAACCCAACGCAACGCACGTTGCGGGCTTCAAGGCTTGGTTGAAACTAAACCGCCATGTCAAGAAAGGGGAGCACGGCATTCTTATAGTTGTACCGATGTTCCTCAAGTCCAGGAATCCCGCTAAACAAGATGAAACCGTATTGGGTTTCACTTCCGGCCATGTGTTTGACATCTCACAAACTGATGGCGAACCACTCCCGTCCATTTCCAGTGTAAAGGGTGATCCAAAATGCCATGTTCTCAGTCTCCGAGACCACATCATGGCACTCGGTATAGAACTGATCTACTCAGATCTTAAGGATGCCCATGGGTTGTCGGCAGGCGGAAGGATAACCATCCATCACAAGTTGGAACCCGCAGAGGAGTTCGCTACCCTGTGCCATGAGCTAGCCCACGAACTCATGCACAAGTCGGAAAGGCGCAAGGACCTAACCAAAACCCAAAGAGAGTTGGAAGCTGAAGCCGTGGCATTTGTTTGTTGTTCAGCTATTGGGCTGGAGACAAACAATGCCTCATCAGATTACATTCAACTCTACCAAGGCAGTGCTGATCTGCTCATGGCATCACTCTCATTCATCCAACAGGCTTCTTCACAGATATTGGAAGCCATTGTTTGAACGGAAATGGGGAAGGGGGCGCAGTCCCCTTCCCAGGGCGAGGTTGCGGGGTGGATCTTGTCCAGGTTGTCTTGGATTGCGCTGCGGCTCACCTGAAACTTACCAGTTGGCCAGTCTTCGGGTTCAGCTGGACTTCTGTTGCTCCGTTAGGGGCGAGGTTCTTCCCATTCCCATTCCAGATGCTCGTAAAAGCTCCCTTATACGTCAGGCTCGCACCTCCTTTCACAACCGCTTGTATCGGCCTTGCCTTGGAAGCGAGCACAACGGATGAGACTGCACCATTAGTTCCGCTGAACGAAACAAGAGCTTCCTTGCTTGACGCCGTTGGACCGGGAATCGGGTAGGTGGGTGCGGAGAAGTATCCATTCGTGTAGCCCAGACCCTTTATCGAATCAGCACTCAGCAGAAAGATCAGGCTGCCCCCAGTCGTACCATTCGTCTCAGGCGTGATCTTGGCTGTAGATGGAGTCGTTGCGGCAAAGGCCATCACACTGGCAAAGCTGTTACCGTTCTGGCCGACCAAGAACCCCGAAGCGGCGTTGCCGAGGACACCACCCGATGGCGCTACAAACAGCCTCTTACCGGGAATTGGCGCACACGCTGGGCGATCCACGGCCACCGCCAGCGCTGGAATTTGCGTAAGGCCCGCTCCGTCAAAGCTCGCCTCCCACAGAGTTCCTGAACCCGTATTCGCGACCGTGTTCTGCTGAAACACGATGTGCTTGCTATCGGCCGTCCACGAGGGCCAGTCGTAGTCAGGGGAACCCGTCGTTACCTGGGAAAGATTCGCGCCCGTTGCGGCGTCCACAACGTAAATCTCCTGATAAGTGCCACCCGCTTTGCTGCCGAACGCTATCTTCGTTCCATCAGGTGACCAAGCAGGATCCTGAAGGTCGTATCCGCTTAGCGCCGAGGTTATTGGCACCGGGCTTCCACCGTTTGCGCTAATCGCGTAAAGCGTCTTTGCCCCAGATCCGCCGTTGTTGGACGCGTAACAAATCTTAGAGCTGTCGGGGGACCAACAGGGCCTCTCCGCAGAAAAGGAGGTGAGCTGCTTGACGCTCGACCCGTCAGTGTTCATCGTGAACAGGGTGTACCCCGAACTCTGGTTGATGAACGCAATCTTATAGTTGTTTGGTGACCACGCCGGTTGAATGTCATTCAGTCCGCTCCCCGGAGTTATCAGATGCGCCCCAGTCCCGTCTGCATTCGTTATGTAGATTCCTTCGCTGCCAGTGGCGGCGTCGAACCTGTCAAACACAATGCGCCCGTCATGTGACCAGTTTGAGTCGGCATACCGATTCTGATTCACCATGCCCGTAACCTCAAAGTTAGTCCCGTTTTCAAGTGTCCAGATTTCCCCAAAGGAGTCGTAAACGATCTCCAACGGCGAGTTCGACGTGTCGGGAGCGTATGTGAGGTTGGTGAACGCCGCTCCCCCCATACCCGTCACAGTCACCCCGTTGGTGCTGAAACTCAACTGCGGCTGAGATGGAGTTCCAACATATGCCACGTTCATGCTTCCCACATTGCCCGTGTGAACCACGGGTGCCGAGTCGCCTGAAGTAACACCGCCACCCCCACAGCCAACAACACCTACAAGAACCAACAAAGACAAGATCCGGGTTTTCATTACATTCCCTCCAGACTCACGTCATGGAGATGCCAAGTAAGTCAGCGCCGCCGCCTACAAAAGCGAGTCGTCCCTAAGCTGAGAATCTTTGAACGTGAACGCCGCAACCCTGGCATCGAAACCGCGTCGTAAGCCCTCAAGGATTTCTGGAGCCGTGCCGCAACACGGGCAACTTTCAAATTGGGTGGGTCGATTCGGGCTAGATTCCGAGCGGAAAGCCCAACGGTCCAGGCGATTAGAAGAAAGAAGTCGCGTCGCAACCTCACCGACACTATACCCCAACTAGACAACTTGGCTAGTCATTTAGCTGCATTGTGCTAGGCGTGGGTGACAAGCCTGTTCGATCTGTACGAACTGCCGAATATGACGCCTTCCTTCAGTTACTGAAACAACTACGCCAAGAAGCCCACTTGACACAGAAAGAGCTTTGTGAAAGGCTAGACCAAGAAGTCACCTACATCAGCAAAGTGGAACGGGGCACACGCAGACTAGATGTCATCGAGTTCCTAGAACTGGCAAAGGCATTGGGCCAAGATCCAGCCGAGATACTGGCAAGATTTCGAGTCACTCAAACAAACAGGAAACCTAATAAGGGCCAATAACCGGGCACCTGACAAGCTGCACAAAGCAACAATGAGCTTCGCTGGCTGTTCACCGGAGAACGCTCCACCCAAACCTCAAACCAAACGATCCGTTCCCAAACGACCGTCAAGCGCATTGGCCAACGGCTCAGCCAGATCAACAGTTTCAACTTGAATATCTGCCTGATTACCAGGAATGAGCGCGGGTTGTGACTTCCCAACTGGCGTTGGAGGGTTGGCTTTTGATGTCTTCTTGCGAGTGGACCCTTGCGGGGGTTGTCTCGCACCCGATTGAGGAGGCGGATCAAACGGTTCTATTGGGTAATTCAACGGCCCCTCCACCGAGTTAGAGGATATTGTTATGTCGAACTGTTTTCCACCTATTCCGGTTGCGGTCCCCTTAGCAGGTAGAATCAACTGCGCCCATGCACCTGTGGAATAAGATTGCAGGTAGAAAGTGAACGCGCTACCCTTTCCGGTATCTATCATTCCTGTATCTATTCGAGCATTCACGTGACCGAGCAACGGACCTATTTTGCCGCCTTTCGTCGTTGGCGTGGGATGTGTTGGGATGTCTTTATAAAATGCCGCTTGCGCGAGGAACGATATGTTGCTCAGAGGCTGGCCTGTATAGTTGATGACATCATATTTGTTGGCTCGCATTGCCAAGTGAATCCTTGTCTTTGGCGGCCCGTCGGGACCGTAAGTTAATCTGAACACACGCAACATAAAATCGGGGTTGGCCCCCGCAACCCTCAAATCGTTGGCGTCATTCAACTGAAGAACGGGTAGACCATCTGGCGGGGTCGCTATAGGCATAACGCCGCCTTCAACGTTGATGTACACATCTGTGACGGCCTTCCGATCATTTGCGTTTGGCGGCGGCAGCGCTGCCTGTCCTGTCGTCTCTTTGATCAACGATTGGGCTAGGATCATAGTGCCTAATCCAGCCACTAGTGAAACGCTGGAAACAATCAAGACCCGAATAGGCGTTGGCCAACTTAAGACTCCCATTGTCATTCCTGAAAGAAGGATAGTGCTAACACCGGTTACAATGAACCACCACATTGCGGCTTTATATCGCGCACTGGTCATATAGCTGATCCCATAGCCTAGGGGAAGGCCAATAAAGCCAAGGATCGCCAATACGATAAGCAGCCCTTCCAAATCGGGGTACATTCTACCTGGTTTAGTGAGCCAACTATATGAACATGACTGGCGGGCCATGAACACCCGAAAGAGAAGAGCGCTTTCCAAACCGCAACAGGTGGCCATATTCCGCCGAGACGGTTGGCTCTGTTGCTGGTGCAAGAAACCTGTTATTTTCGCGCCAGTGATGCGGCTACTGGAGATCGAAGCAAAGCACGTATGTAATGGCCCGCTAGCGTATTATCACGCCCACTGGACGCGAAATGGCTCGCCACTTCTTGACGAACTAGGAGCAGTTATAGATCACGTTGAAGCGTTCTCAACCGGTGGACCCGATGATGAAGACAACATGCGCACAGCTTGCAATAAGTGCAACGGCCGTAAGAGTGCCGCCCCCCTGGATCGTTGGGACCAAAGAAACAAGAGCAAACCAATCAAGGGCAAATATGGAGAACCCCAGCATTGGGACGGCCTTTCGCTGATCTTCGTGCTTTTAGCCACCCAAAATCGAGACCAAACAACGGCTGGAGAAAAGGAATGGCTTAGGGCCCTAAGGCAAAGCGATAACGGTCCCGACAGAAGGGCACCCGTTTCAAATCCGGGGTTAAGGCACTTTGACTCGCACACCCGCTGAACGAGAATCCGTCAGGATTTCGAGACGGCATCCACAATCTCTTGCCTCGAATAACTCCCCGATTCAACAAGGCTCGCCAGCAACTTTAGGAAGGTGACCCTATCGAAGACTGGTGGACCTCCGGGGCCATAGCCAAGCTTCAAGTGTCCAAATCCCCCACCCTTCACGGGGTATTTGCGCAAATCCTTGTAGTATGAGAACCAAACTGCGTCAACTTCGCTGCCGTCCTCTTCATACCTCACAAGAAATACGAAAGGCTGGTGGATCTTTCCCTTCACGCCTAGTGGAATAATGCCCTTAACCATCGGTTCCCACTTTCCGCCTTCCTGTTTTTCGAAGCTCTTCTTAACCTGACCGCGCTTCCCACACGAGCACCGTAGCCACCCACCGGGTCCTATGTAGTTCTGAATCAGATCAACAATGTCCTTTGCCACCGCAACCTTGCCGCAGCCTTCCACGCATTCAATTTCCCAACCCATCGTTACACCTTCCCTCCCGGGCCGAACGCCTCCCTCTATTACTGTAATCATGAAAACAATATATGTAAATGAGAAACCCGAACTGGTTGAGGATTACCCATTGGAGTTCCTCAACGTCATATTTAACGCCAAGTCCGCATCGGCCAGTGGCGTGCTGAAACGAAGCATCGCCACCGTTGAGCGTTTCGCCAGCGAGATCCAACTCCGACGGGTAGTTGAACAGCACAATTTCCAGTTGTTCAAAACCAGCAAGTACTACATCATCATTTGTGATCCAGATGCCAAGCTCATCCGACTCGTACCCGGGCGACCTGAAGCAACGCCACTACGGGAGAACGACAACGACTGAGAACTCAACAATCAACCGCCTCCGACGCCCGCCCTTGACGGAACTCACAGGCTAGGTCGCATCTGAGATTGAGGCTGAGATTGCCTACAATCCGCCAAGAATCGCTGTTATAATCTAGGCACACAACGATAAAACAACAAACAAAAACCCACAAATAAAAAACAGCAATACAAAGCCTCAGAACAGACCCGAAGAAACGAAAAGACAGATCGTAAAACAAACCATTCACACATACCTCTAAAAAACCAACAATCAACCGCTCAATCGGAGCGGCGGCCCGGGGCGCTGGTCGTTATGCAAGCGCCACATCCTTAAAAAGAGGTGTGATCAATGGATCCCACATACAACACTTTAAGTCAAACAGCGTCGCCCGAAAATGGCGACCTCGACAATATCGTGCAGGGCAGCCCGCCCTCACCCCAACTCGTGGAAACTCACACCAGTGAAGGGCCGCTGGTGCCCGACTTCCAAGACGAATGCATGGCGAAAGTAAGGCTATCGCATTCCGCGAGGAGCCTTCTGGGCGACTCCACAAACTTCCGCACGCTAAAACATCGCGCCGGAGGAGATTTGCCCATATATGTGCAGCCTCCCCAAGCGGAGGATCTCTCCGAACTGCAACTGATCGATACCAATGCCCTCAAGGACAAGGCACCGAACCAGGCTGCACTCGTAGAGAAAGCACTTAACGTCCCGAAGCCACAAGACGCCTTTTCAACGAAAGGGAACCACGTCATCGTGTTTCTCACCCGCAGAGTGAGAATGCTCATCGGCAAAGAAGAGAGACTCGTATTCGCCCTCTGGATAAAGAAGGCAAGCTCAGCGGCCACATTTATCGACCTGGAAGCTAGCGATGAAGAGATTCGCGACCTAGCCAGAGGAAGCGGCTAAAGCCCAGCATCAAGGACCGGTCCCGTAAACAGGTTCAGTAACCCTGCAAACGGGGCCACCATCACTACCAATAACAGAGTCGAAAATGGCGCAACACCACGACGATAACAGGCCTAAAGAATGTGCATTCGCTGAGTTTGAGATGAATGCGTATCCATGGGCTGACGAGACAACCCGGTCCGCCCTTCGCGACCGGAGACACATCATAAGACGCTTTTTGAGATCAGATTTGGGTCTCATGAAGCCCCGCTGACACAGCTGAGACTAGCGTCTCCCACTCCGGGGCAGCACAAACTGCCCCCTTTTCTATATTTGGAGGAAGTATGAAAGCAACAGTTGGCGCCCTCACAGCGAGGGCATATATTCGAGTCTCGCATATCGGCAAGAGTCGTCAAGACACGCTGCTAAGCGATCAGATGCAAATGGACGAGGCTAGAAGATACGCAGAGTTCGTAGGATTGCAGTTTGATGAAGAATCATCGAAGCGCTATGCCGACCTTGACGTAAGCGGATTCCGCAAGCCATGGCGACAACGCCCTGGCTTGATGGAACACTACCGTGCAGCTCAAAAGGGCGAGTTTCAAGTCCTGATCTTCTACAAGATAAGCCGACTTGCAAGAAATGTTCGAGAAGCATTGGACATGATCAACGAATTCGAGAAGCTTGGAGTAGCTTTTCATTTTGTTGCTGAGAGAATAGACAGCACATCCGCTCAAGGCCGGTTTCTCCGAAACGTCCTACTTTCCGCAGCCGAGATGCAAAGCGAAGACACTAGCGCATTTCTCAAATCCGCTTGCGAACGCCGCGCTAGGGAAGGTCGGGTTATGGGTGCACTACCTGCCTGGATTGCTCGTACCTCGGAAGGAGAGCTAGCGGCCATACCAGACCAGATCCTGGCTTTCAAAAGAATGGTGGAACTCCGGATCGAAGGACTCGGCTATGTCCGCATAGCCCAACGCCTGAACCAAGAAGGCCATCGCACTGCCAATGGACGCCATTGGACAGACGGCACGACCTACAAGTATCTCCAACCCGATTGGATCATGACGATGCTCGGAAGTGGCTTTTATGGTCGCAAAACCACCGAAGAAGTCGAGATTCCAAATGCTTACCCGCCAATCCTAACGCAAGCCGAAGCAGATAAGCTGCTGGCGCTTCAAAAGGTTTACAGCCTCGACTACGCACGCAAACCGGTTAGCGGACTGGACTGGCAAGTAAGCAGACGCAGAAAGAACGGTAGATACAGCGCAGATTCAATCCACCTACTCAGTTCAATCATATTCTGCCCCTACTGCGGTGCCCGGATGATCGCCACTCTACGAACCGATGCCACACAACGTGCCACCCCGTTCACATACAGATGCCCACACTACCGAACCCTTGCTGATGAACACAAACAGGGTTTGAGCAGTATCGCTGCAAGCCAAGTTGAAGATGCCGTCCTCCGCGTCATCCGAATCGCCTTACACATGCCGCCCAAAGGACCGGAGAGCCCGAAGCGCCAAATGACGGATCTAACGAAGGTGCTTGAAGCGTTACAGGTTAAGATTGACCGGCTCGTCAACATGCACCTAGACGGCAAGATCTCCCGGCAAGATTATCAGCGCCTGTACGCAGAACTGCTGACCGAAAGGCAGGATCTGATGGAGCGCCAAGCCAACGACCACTCTGAAGCAGAACAGCGCCAAGCCGCTCACTTGCTCGGCAAAGACCAGCTAACCCGAGAAGAACTACGGCAACTGGTGCTGCTTATGGTGAAAAGAGTTGAAGCGCCGCTCGTTGAAGCTGGCTGGACCGTACGCCGCGACCTCAACACCCTCAGAAGATTTGCCCGGGTCACGTTAAAGTTCCCCACGTCAGACGGGCACCAAGTCTTTCGATCCGGGCTGTATAAGCAGAACTACTCCAAGGGGAAGCAGTGCATGGCAGAGCGAACCGATGGCGCGCCTGACATCTACAGTTCTCTGGGTAACGCAGCCTCAGTCGAGAAGATCGAACTTGCCCGCAACAATAATCTCGCTGAGTGGAATCCCCGTTTCGCTACAGAAGTCTCGTAAGCTGCCCCAAATGTTCCAGGGTAACGAATGTGTGTCGATGAATGCATCTTCGTCCTCGACTTGGACCGACGCTAGATCATGTTCCTCTAAAACCCTCACCTGAGCTTGCAGATCTTGGGAAGATATCTGAACTGCCTCGGCAATATCTACGAAGAGCGCCCTAACTAACGAGCCTGTCCACGAAGAATCGACAATCTTTCCGCGGCTAATGACGATACACAAGATCTGCTTTGGACGAGCTGGGGTAGCAGACAAGCGCTTAGCTACATCTGCTAAGTCCGCAGCCGTCATAATCAACATATCCTCGTCGTTTCCCCACCCGAGCACCTCATTAATCCTTTTCAAAGACCCCGGCATCTTCGCTGGGAGCGTAGCTGTGTGATCTTGAAACGAGCTAAGCATCGTACCGATCACGTCCACGAATTTAGCCTCATGGTCCGCTTTTATTTGCCGCAAGTGCTCAACGGTATAAGCCCTAACTTCATTGGTCACTACATGGTGCTCATGGCACATCAACATCAGGTTTAGAAACTGTCTGCGCTCCTCATTAGTCTGATTTGGATTGAAACGCTCACCCCCCTCCTCCGCTGCTTCGATATGGCAAACCTCTCCCACGAAGTTGCCCTCACCATCGATCATTCTCCGATCACAGTGGGCGAAGGCGCATTCGTTTCCAGACTTGAGATAAAGCTCCCTGAACGTTTCGTACGTCGGCGCAAGTCTCCTCGGAGTCTCAGGCATGGTCAAACTCGCTTCCACAGGGGTAGTTTCGTTGTGCGGGCATCTCGTCCAGAAACAGCACGCCTTTGTGAGCCATGCTTACTTCGCCAGGTTTCGGGTTCTTGCCACCGCCTACGATAGCGGGGTGCGATGCCGAGTGGTGGGGGGACCGAAAAGGCCGCTCCCACAGCAAGCCCTGCTTCCCACCCTTTTGGCCGCAAGCGCTGTAGATCCTCGTGACTTCGATGCTCTCCTCGATCCCAAGGGGCGGGAGGATGGTCGGCAACCTGCGGGCGAGCATCGTCTTTCCGGACCCGGGAGGTCCCACCATGAGCACGTTATGACCCCCCGCGGCCGCTATTTCAAGCGCACGAACAGCCTGCCGTTGTCCTTTCACATCGCTGTAGTCGAGCGCATAGTCGAGGAGATGGTCCGAAGCCCGGTCCTCAAACTTGACGGACTCATAGCCATCCGCCCCGTTGAGGAGTTCCACAAGCTGGATGAGGCTGTCTATACCGTAGACTTCGATACCGGGCGCAACGGCTGCTTCGGCTGCGTCGGACGTGGGAAGAATCAGTCGCTTGAACTCTTTCTCAACTCCCATAAGGGCCACGCTTACGGCCCCGTTGATCGGTCGAATCATTCCATCCAGGCCAAGTTCGCCCAAAATGAGCGTGCCCTTGAGCTCGGCCGCCGAGATTTGACCACATGCCGCAAGAATCGCGGCAGCAATCGGCAAATCCAAGGCCGGGCCCTCCTTCCGCAAGTCGCCGGGCGCGAGGTTGCAAACGATCTGCGTAGGTGGGAAATCGAGCCCGCTGTTCTTGATCGCGCTCTTGACGCGGACTTTACTCTCGGCAACGGCCTGATCGGGCAGGCCCACCATCTGGAAGTTGCCTTGTTCGACCGCGTTTGGCCGAAGGTCCACTTCCACAACTACGGGCAGGGCATCGATACCGATGAGGGTAGCGGAATGAGCCTGCGAGACCATGGGGCTTCAGTATAACCCCGGTGCGGAGGCTTCCACGCCTGCGAAACCTACTGCGCGTCCCTTGTCAATCTCACCATATTGATCTTGAACGTGAAAGGAGTTCCGCTGCCGCTGACGTGGTTGGGCGAGATTGCCCGGAACAGAGCGCGAACCTCTCCCGTCGTGGGATGGGAATAGGTCTTGAACTGATTGAGGCTCAGTTGCAGGTTGCCGCTTGAATCTGCCGTGCCGATTGCTCCCGCCGACATGAAATCCCATGCGTTGGTAGTCCAGTTGTGCAGGAACACGAACATGCTATCCCCGGCCGCTCCGGCAACGTCATAGTCGAGGTGAGCGCCGACCAGAGTGCCGGTCAAAGTACCGGGAACAAATGAGCTGATCACAGATGCGACTTGGCCAGTGTTGCCAACGGAGGTTGATTGGAGCGTATAGTAGAGCGCGTCCGTTGCGAAGGTGTCGGCGACCGTTCCGGACGGATTCCTTCCCTCTAGCGGTGAAACGCTCGACGCCGTAGTCATCTGCTCAAAGGCGTCCACGTTGTAGCTAGCGATAAAGGTGGTCCAGTTGGTGGTAGGGTCCCCCACCATTCCAAAGCACCAGAACGTCCTCTCGTCCACCGGATCCACATCGATGCCTAGATAATCGCCCCAACGGTTAAACCCCGGATCGCCGTAAGTCGCGCCAAGGCTCTTAGCCACGACGCGAGGTTTGCCCATTGTGCCGAGTTGGTCGCCCGGCAGGCGAGCCGTGAAGCGAGTTTCAGGCGCAAGGGTTGCACTGGATTCCGAGTAGACCGCCCCGATGTCACCCTTGCTGTTCATCGATACGGAAGGCTGGAAAGCGTCATCCTTCCCATCGCCGGGAATGTTTCCCGATTGAACAAGGGTCGGAGCATATGCAGGATATCCGCGCGTGAGAATGTCATACCACCGAACTTCGATCGACCCAGTTTTGGGGTTGTTGATATTGTGCGAAGAGACGAGATGTCCGTTCCGCCACTCACAATGAAAAAGTCGGCCATCGTAGGCAAAACCGTCCATATAGTGCCCCTGGGGCGCAACCGCATCCCCGAATGGCGGATCCTGGTTGGGAATCGTCACTGTGGTCGTTTGAACTGCAGGGCTGGTTGCAGGGTTCGTTACCGCGACAACGGTCAACTGGTTGCCTGCAGTAGCTGACAGTCCATAAATCGTAGATTCCGATGGATCATAGACCCGTGAAAGCTCGACCGTCGGCAGATTGGACAGGTTGAAGAAGCTTGCTTTGCCAGGAGTGCCGCTGAGAAGCCCCGCCTTCGGCAGAGACACGATTTCCGCGCCCTGATACCCGCCGTTGAAGCCAAACATGTTGCCCACGTATGCGATAGCGTCCTTGGTGTAGCCAAATTTCGGATAGTCCATCCAAAATAAGCTTCCTCCGAATGTCGTGGCAGTGTTGATGGCGTACTTCTTCCAAGCGCCCATAGGATCTCCGGTTTCGGACACAGCGATAAGTTCGAGGTCGACATTAGTGTTGAGGTTAAGAATGGTGACGAAAAAGCGGCCCGTCGTTCGATCGTAGAACGTGATCGGGTCACTCAAGAAATTGCCTGATTCCACACCTTGAAAGAAGTTGGTCAGATCCGTCTCCCCCAACATCTTGCCCTTCTTGTCAAATACGGCAAAGGATGTATTTACGGTCACTACAACGTTATTGGGGCCGACGGCCATATCGCAATCGGGCGGGACCCACCCAGTCGGCCCGACTCCCGGAAAGGTGATTTTGCTCTGAACTCGATTGTAGGGCTGTACGCTACCCACCGGCAAGTCGTTAATCGAGGTCGCCGGTTTCATGGGAATTTTCGGGTTTTCGTGCTCCTCGGTCGGCTTCTTAATGGAGGTGTCGAACCGAGGACCGCGATCGAAAGGCTTGTCGATCACTGGTCCAGTGATCTGAACAGTCTTTTGCAAAGGATATTTATCGGCGAACGCTGCCAAGGCAAGGGCCGAAAGAGACACGGTGAGAAGAGCGCGGGAGAGAGTCATTGTTTGCATGTTTGATGGCCGGACGTAAAGACGCATTAGTCAGTATACGACTCCATTGACGCAATGGCAACCTGGATCGCTGTTCTTGCTAGTTTTTTGTTACTTAGCAAAGGAACTATCCAGCTACCGTAAACATTTAAGCAAACGCTTAAGTATAATGAGATGTGCTCGGCCCTTCTTACGAACCCAGTGACGTCTTCGCAGCGATCGCGGCCCCTGCGCGCCGCTTGCTGCTTGCGCGCCTAACGGACGGCGAGAAGCCGATGCTCGAGTTGGCGAAGCCGCTCTCGATGACATTACCGGCCGTTTCGCAGCACCTCAGCGTCTTGCGTGCGGCGGGGCTGGTGACGATGCGAAAGTCTGGTCGGCAACGCATTTACCGGTTGAATCCCGCGCCTCTGAAGGCCGTATCGGACTGGGTTCGCAACTACGAAGGGTTCTGGAGCGAGAAGTTGGCCGATCTTGGCACGTATCTGGAGGAAACTGAATGATGGATAGGATTGAAATGGACGCCGTATACGCGCATCCGCCGGAAAGGGTCTGGAGGGCCCTGACGGACGCGGCGGCGCTTAGCAAGTGGTTCATGCCGACCGACCTTCGCCCGATCGAAGGATTCCGCTTCCGCTTCCAACGCCCGGGCGGCGGCGCTATTCGGGGCAAGGTCACGGAGGTCAAGGAGGGCCGCAGGCTCAGCTTCACTTTTCGGGACGATGAAGACGGGCAAGAATCGCTCGTCGTTTGGTCGATCGACCCCGTCGACTCCGGTACGAGGCTTCATGTCGAGCATAGGGTTATTGAGGAGTCGCCCGTCACCTGCCTATGCCCGGACAATTACTTCAACTGGATCTACGCGCTTACGCATTCGCTTCCAGGCTTGCTGGCGCTGCTTCGAGCGTGCCCGGATCGAATGCCAAGGCTGCCCATAACCTATGTCGAAGAAGACCGTTCCATTCTTGCGGCGGTGTCGAGATGAACGCCCAGTCTGTCGTCCGGTCGTCGACCAAACCTCGCGCGGGGAAAGGGCGTACGACATCTATTCGAGGCTGCTGAAAGACCGGATCGTGTTCATCGGCGAAGAGTTTACGGATCCCCTCGCCAATCTTGTGGTCGCCCAGATTCTCTTTCTGGAAAAGGAGGACCCTAACAAGGACATAGACATTTATATAAACAGCCCCGGAGGAAGCGTTTCCGCAGGCCTTGCCATTTTCGATGTCATGACCCACGTTCAATGCGAGGTAGCCACCGTTTGCGTCGGAATGGCGGCCTCGATGGCGACCGCCATTCTAGTTGCGGGAACCAACGGAAAGCGTTTTGCCATGCCCAACTCGAGGATTATGATTCATGAGACGAGCGGAGGCTACCGCGGCACGATGACCGATGCCCGCATCTACCTCGATGAGATGAACAGCATGTTCGAGACCTACGTGCGCATCCTTGCGGAGGGCACAGGCAAAGACCCCGAACAAATCCGGCGCGACTGTGAGCACGACCACTGGATGTCCGCACAGGATGCACAAGGCTACGGCTTGGTTGACGGGATCATCAACGGGAAAAAGAAGTTGCGTGAGACCCATACATAGAGGAAAAGTTTGCAGGCAACAGGTATACCCACCCCTATCGTCAACGCTTGTCCGAACCGATAATTTTATCAGGGTGCGCACACGTGCTTGGGGGGCGGCAATATGGATGATGGGCCTATCACAAAGGTAATTCTGGTAGCAGAAGACAACGCGATCAACCAATTTCTCGTCGAGCGCATGATCGCTCGGTGTGGCTATTCCTCGCGTGTGGCTATAAACGGCGAGGAGCTTCTCGTTGCTTACAACGAGTCAAGGCCCGCCCTCATACTCATGGACGTCCAAATGCCCCTCATGGACGGCCTTTCCGCTACCCGAGAGATCAGGAAATTGGAAGCCGTTTCCGGGGAGAGAGTGCCCATCATTGCCACGACCGCGCGAGCCCTCGATGGCGACGCCAAAGCGTGCCTGGATTCGGGTATGGACGACTATATAAGCAAGCCGATTCGTTATGAGATTCTCGCTGCGAAGCTGGCCCTTTGGCTCGCTATTTCCGAGGCAGCCTAAGCCATGGCTTCTTTTGGCATCTCCGGCATTCTTAAGGCTGCCCTGCTCATCTCCTGGGTTCCAGTGGTATTGGGCCTAACCTATTTGCTCGAGGTTCATGATAGCGCGCCCGGGACATTGGGCCACACTATCAAAAGCTGGCCGGTGGCATCAGCCCTCATTCCCTCCTTCGGGAAGCCCACGTTGCTATTCTTTGCCCATCCGCAATGCCCCTGCACCAGGGCGTCCATTGAGGAACTTGACCGCCTTGTATCGAGTGTGCCAGGTAAAGCGAAACTGATCGTCATATTCCTCAAGCCGAGCAGCGTTGGCGATTCTTGGAACAATACGGACCTGTGGACGCACGCCAAGCGGATTCCGGGCGCCCAAACATTGGCCGACACGGACGGCCAAGAGTGCCGCAGATTCGGCGCGTTCACTTCCGGCACCACCATTCTTTTTTCACCAACTGGTGAGGAACTTTTTCGGGGAGGGTTGACCATGTCTCGCGGCCATGAAGGGGACAGTCTCGGATTGGAGGCCATATCGGGCTACTTGCGGACAAACCGAATCTCGCTCCATTCGACGCCCGTGTTCGGTTGTGCCCTGTTCGCGCAGTCCGCACCGGGGATTAAGACATGAATGATTTAAACGAGTTACAATCGCAGATCCAAGATCGGGCCGCCCAGCTCTTACATGCACAAAAGGTCCGGGTGTTCAAACAGACGGACCGACTAATGGCATGCCTCATGGCGTTCCAATGGGTGTTCGGCATCATTGCCGCAATCTGGATCTCGCCGAAAACCTGGTCGGGTATCAATAGCGACGTTCACATACATGTCTGGACGGCCGTTGTCCTCGGCGCAGTGATTTCCAGTGTTCCCATTGCCATGGTGATCCTGTGGCCGGGCCAAGCCCTTACGCGACACGTCGTAGCAGTCAGCCAAATGCTTTGGTCGGCATTGCTTATTCATCTCACGGGTGGCAGAATCGAGACCCATTTTCACGTCTTCGGATCGCTAGCCTTTCTTGCTTTTTACCGCGACTGGAAAGTTTTGGCGAGCGCCACCGTCGTGGTTGCTGCCGACCATTACTTCCGCGGCGTCTACCTTCCCCAATCGGTATTTGGAATTGCAACGGCCGCGCCATGGCGTTGGGTAGAACATGCCGCTTGGGTCGTCTTCGAGGATGTCGTGCTTGTCTTCTCCTGTTTTCGGGGAAACAGCGAAATGGCGGAAATGGCGGACCGGCAGGCAAAACTCGAGTCGGCAAAGGCACTCACGGATATCGAAGTTCAAGCACGCACCGCAGAGTTGAAGGTTGCCAGCCAAGCGTCTGAGGCAGCCAATAGAGCGAAGTCCGAGTTTCTGGCCAACATGAGTCACGAAATCAGAACGCCCATGAACGGGGTCATCGGAATGAATGACCTCCTCATGATGACCGAACTTTCGGAGGAGCAGCGCCAATACGCCGAAGTTATCGGCATAAGCGCGGACGCCTTGCTGACCATCCTCAACGACATTCTCGATTTCTCAAAAATCGAGGCCGGAAAGCTGAGCCTGGAAAGCGCGGATGTGGACCTTAACCAAACGGTGGAAGAGATTGGCTCTCTCTGGGCCGGCAAATGCCACGAGAAGGGCTTGGAGCTGATAGTTTCGGTTCCAACCTCCATGCCGATAATATTGGCCGACTCCGCCAGGATCAAACAGGTATTGAATAACCTGGTCGGTAACGCCGTGAAGTTCACGGAAAAGGGAGAAATCGTAATTCAAGCCGAGTGCATGGAGTTGGAACCGGAAGAGGTTCTTATAAAAATCTCCGTGACCGACACAGGAATCGGCATTTCCCAGGAACGGCAAGCGGCCGTGTTCGAGAACTTTACCCAAGCGGACAGCTCGACTACGCGAACATACGGAGGGACTGGGCTTGGGCTCGCCATTTGTAAGCAGCTAGCACTGCTCATGGGGGGAACCTTGGCTCTAAAGAGCGAGCCTGGCGTCGGCAGCACATTTTACATAGAGGTTCCCTGCTCCGTATCGATGACCCAGGCGTCACCAGCCGCCAAAAGGCGGGTGCTCGAGGGAGCCAGGGTGCTCATCGTGGACGACAACGCAACAAACCGCACTATTCTGACGGAGAATCTGCGGCACTGGGGCTGCTATTCGGAAGAGGTTTCGAGCGGTCCTCTTGCCCTAAAAGCATTCGACGATGAAGACTGCTTCGATGTGATCCTGATGGACTATCACATGCCCAACATGGATGGCCTTCAAGCGACAAAGGCGCTAATGCAGAAATATCCGGGGACTGAGGCGAAAGTGATTCTCTTGTCTTCCGTTGCCGAAATAAGACCCAAGGCGGAATGGCCCGCTCTGGGGTTATTCTCCTGGCTAACGAAGCCGATCAAGCAAGCCCAACTCTACGGCGCCATCTGCGATGTGCTCGCCCTCGCTCCTATAGCGCAGAAGTCAAAGACAGACAGTGATGGCCACGCGGTTTTTTCGACAAGAGTCCTTCTTGCCGAGGATAATGCAACTAACCGAGACGTAGCAACGAGGACTCTCGAGAAACTGGGATGTTCGGTCGACTTGGCAGCCAACGGCGTAGAAGCCGTTTCCTTGGCGGCAACACACGAATACGACCTCATTTTCATGGATCTTCAAATGCCCGGTCTCGATGGTATCGAAGCAACGAAGTCGATCCGGCGGAACGAGCAAGGAACGGGAAAGAGGGTGCCGATCGTCGCCCTTACCGCCTTGGCCAGCTTTGACAGGAGATCGCAATGCATTCTTGCGGGCATGGACGATTTCCTGAGCAAGCCCGTAAAGGCCGATCAGATCGCGAAGACTGTAGCAGACTTCGCCATCGGCCCCTACGGGCCACGGAAAGAGGCGGCCTAGCACAGTCAGCAGCTCTTGCTTGCTCTCTCTCTCTCTGTCTCTCTCTCTCTCCGCGTCCCTCGCGTACTTCCCGCGACAACTCGGTTCATCTAACAATAACGGCCACCCTCGGTTAGATCTCGCACTGCTCCGGCAGTGCTGTGGAGTGCGATGACTCCGGCATCGCTGTTTTTTAGGCGGCGTCTAGCTAAGCGCAAGTCCGCTTGTCATAATTTGTTGCATGCCCGAACTACCGGACATCGAGCTCTACCTCGCCAAGCTGAGAGAACGCATCTTGGGCAAGCCTCTCATCTCCTTAAAGGTCTACACCCCGTTCGTTTTAAGGTCCGTTTCGCCATCTCCCCGCGATCTGGAGGGCGAGAAGGTTCTCGAACTTCGTCGGTTGGGAAAGAGGATTGTGCTCGGTTTTTCGAACAACCTGTTTCTGATCGTTCACCTCATGATCGCAGGCCGGCTGCGCTGGACGGAAGGGCCCGGTGAAGCAAAAAGGCTGGGCGGAAAGCTCGGGCAGGCGGCTCTCGAGTTTGATAACGGCACGCTGTTTCTGACGGAAGCGGGATCGAAAAAGCGCGCATCGATAATGATAGTCAGGGGCGAAGAAGCCCTGCGCGAGCATGACCCGGGCGGTATCGAGCCTTTGATAAGCTCCTTTGAAGAGTTCGCCGCTGTGCTTCGATCCGAGAATCACACCTTAAAGCGGTCCCTTACCAATCCGCATCTCTTTAGCGGGATCGGGAATGTCTACTCCGACGAGATTCTCCACGCCGCCCAGCTATCTCCATTGAGGCTCACCAAGTCCCTGAAAGAGGAAGAGGTGCGGCAGCTTTTTGAAGCAGCGCAAGCAGTGTTGACGAGGTGGATCGCGCGGCTGAAGAAACAATTCGAAGGGAAGTTTCCCGGGGCGGGCGACGTGACGGCGTTCCGGCCCGATTTCGCCGTACACGGGAAGTTCGGCAAACCGTGCCCGGTTTGCGGCAAACCGGTGCAAAGGATTTGTTATGCCGACAATGAGGCAAATTACTGCGCACAGTGTCAAAATGGGGGGCGTCTGCTCGCAGATCGGTCCTTGTCCAGGCTTCTGAAAGACGCATGGCCTGAGCAGATCTAAGCGAGAATATGAGTAAAGGCTCATGGCCGCAAATGAAAAGCAGGCTATCCACAACTTCCGTACGCACGGTTTCTATCCGCTATCGGCTACCCGCCTCTACCCTTCCTTTCGTCTTTTTTCAAATCAGGTCCCATGCCACGGGGACGGGGCACAACGATCAATGAAAATGGACCAACCAATTCCGAGAAGCCCGCACCGGCGGAGCGAAGCGACGCCGGTGCATAAGATAATTCCGGGCGCGGCGCGGGTTGCTTCCGAGTCCCGCTCTGCGGGAAGCGAAGCTCACGCCGCACGCCCCAAGGCCGACCAACTTTATTTTAGAATCAATTAAATGGGCAAAGTTAAAGAGACACTCAAAAAGATCCCGTTGGTTCAAAAGCTTTACCGAATGGTGAGGGAGCCTCGCTTCAAAGCCTCAGATTCATATTGGGAAGGCCGCTATCAATCAGGGGGAACAAGCGGCCCCGGATCCCACGGGAAGCTGGCTTTGTTCAAGGCCGAAGTCCTAAACCGTTTTGTGAAGGACAACGATGTGCAAACGGTGATAGAGTTCGGCTGCGGAGACGGCAACCAACTTACCCTCGCGGAATATCCCTGCTATATCGGATTGGACGTGGCCCTTTCGGCTACCCAGGCCTGCGCAAATCGCTTCAAAGACGACCCGACGAAGAGCTTCTTCCTCTACGACGGCAGGGCTTTCGCGGATAACGCCCGCGTATTCTCGGCGGACCTCAGTATGTCCTTGGATGTCGTTTATCATCTCGTCGAAGACCAAATATATTTGAAGTACATGAGCGACCTCTTCGCATCGGCGAGGAAGTATGTGGTCGTTTACTCATCGAACGAGGATAAGCCCGCCAGCTATCACGTCCGCGAAAGAAAGTTTACGACCTGGGTCGACGCCAACGCTCCGGAATGGAAGCTGAAGGAGAAACTCGCGAACCCCTATCACTATGATCCGAAGGATGTCGAGAACACTTCAATTGCGGATTTCTACATCTTTGAAAACGCGACCAGTCCAGCATAGCTGCGTCGTCTATCCAGGGCGCAATCCGCGAATCGGGATAGGGTCAGGAACTAACTGTCACCGGACTTGATGCGCTTTGAATGTCCGGGACCGATGGGTTATAGTAGCCTATGAGTCGTCACCTCAAGCTTTTTCTCTCCTTGGCGTGCGTGCTTTGCTGTGCTCTCCATTCTCTCGCTCAGGGACTGCCCGACATGCTGTGGATGCGGCGCTCGATGGTGGGAAGCTGTTGCGCAGCCTACTCCCCCAGTGGCGACATGTCGGCTCATGTCTCTCCTAGAATCGCGCTTGCGCCGTTCCAATATAAGGACGTCGCCGTAACCGGCGGCCCGCTGGCAGCACAAGCGAGGGGAGCCCGGCGTTTCTACCTCGATCTGAACGAGGACAGCCTACTTCAGGGCTTTCGCCTCAGAGCCGGCTTGCCAGCGCCAGGCAAGCCGATGGGCGGTTGGTATGACCCCGATGGCTTTGCTGCGGCTCATCCGTTTGGTCAATATATTTCCGCCCTCGCGAGAATCTACGCCAACACAGGCGATGAACGCTACAAAGCCAAAACCGCGCGGCTCGTACACGGATTCCACGTCGCGATGGCTCCGGACGGATTCTTCTTTGCTTCAAAGAAGGTTGCGCGCGAGTGGCCGTGCTACATCTACGACAAGATGTGCATCGCCATTCGAGACGCCTACACATTGACGGGCGACGCCGAAGCTCTCTCCGTGCTGCGACGCATGACCGACTGGGCCTACACGCGGCTGCCTCGCCGATCCGACGAGTGGTACACGCTGCCCGAGAATCTCTACAAGTGTTATGAACTCACGAAAGACAGGCGTTATTTGACCATGGCCGCGCAATACGATTACAGCAAGGGGTACTACGACGTGTTCGCTCGCGGCGACAACGCATTCACCCCGGAGCGCCACGCGTATAGCCACGTCAATTCGCTCAGTTCGTCGGCCAAGGCGTACGAATTCAGCGGCAACGTCAAATTCCTTCGCGCAACCGAGATCGCGTGGCGCTATTTGACCACGACTCAAATGTATGCATCGGGTGGGTGGGGATCCGATGAACATTTCGTGGAAGCCGGCCACGGAAAGCTCGCGGAATCCTTGACCACAAGTAAGAAGAATTTCGAAACTCCCTGCGGAACCTACGCGAACGTCAACCTGGACCGCTACTTACTGCGCTTTACCGGCGATTCCAAATACGGCGACAACATGGAACGCGTGCTTTTGAACGGCATTCTGGCTGCGCTCCCTCCTAAACGTGACGGCAGGTCCTTCTATTACAGCAGCTACCAGCCGGGCTCGACGAAGGAGTTCTTCCCCGACGTATGGCCGTGCTGCAACGGCACATATGCGGAGATTGCAGCCGACTATCCCCTTGACATCTACTTCCGAGCGCCACACCTGCTTTATGTCAACTTGTTCGCCGATTCGACCGTCCGCTGGAGGTTAGGAACACAGACAGTTTTCGTGACGCAACGGACCGGATATCCGGCAACGAGCACGACGGAGTTCTCCGTGCGCATGCGACACCCGAGCTCATTCTCGCTGGATGTGCGGAAGCCGGAATGGTGCGCAGCGATCCCGAATGTCGAGGTCAACGGCAAGCAACTTGCATTACCGTCCCTCTTTAGCGGGCACGTGATCGTCAAGCGAGTTTGGCGAAACGGCGATACGATAAGAGTCAACTTTCCGCCTGCGCTACGATTCGAGCCCATCGACGCACAGACGCCGAACCAGTGCGCGCTGATGTTCGGACCGCTGTTGCTCGTCGCCCTGGCCAGCAAAGATGTCGAGTTGCACGGCGACCGGGCGAAGCCTGATGCTTGGATTCGACGCGATCCAGGAACGCCCTGCGACTTCGTTACCAATGACGGAGTTCGCTTCCGGCCGCTGTATCTCGTCAACGCCGAGAGCTATACCACATATTGCCATCTGCATTGACATTCTAAAGGTTCGGTCTGGTTGCCAGCGAATCTTCGCAGGGAAGAACTCGGCGATCAGCTCCTTATAGTAGCACCGCAATTTGCGCAACAATGAACCGTGGATGTTGCGGCGGCCGTTCTAGGAATTCTTATCGTATTGGGTGTCCTCTGGGACACGTTCGAAACGATCGTGGTGCCGAAAACGGTTAGCCGGCAGCTCCGATTGACGGCTTTCTTCTACAAGGCCGCCTGGCACGGTTGGGCCCTTGTCGTAAAGAAGATGAGGGATGGGCCCCGACGGGTTGCGATCTTAGGTGCGTTCGGACCGCTTTCGCTCCTCCTGCTTATGGCTTCTTGGGCGATCCTCTTGGTGCTAGGCTTCGGATTCATCCATTTTGGGGCCGGCACCCTTGACGGAACTCAAAACCAGGCCGACTTCGGCACAGCATTCTACTTCAGCGGCACCACATTCTTCACGTTGGGGCTCGGCGATGTGGCGCCGGTTCACGGGCTCGGTCGATTCTTGGCGGTGATGGAGGCGGGATCGGGATTTGGCTTCCTCGCCGTAATCATCAGCTATCTGCCCGTGCTGTACCAGGCGTTTTCCAGGCGCGAAAACCTGATCGTGCTGCTCGATTCCAAGGCGGGGTCCGACCCGTCGGCAGGGGAATTGTTGCGTCGCCATGCGAACGCGAAAGCGATGGACGAGTTGGTCGGGCTTTTGCGGGACTGGGAGGTCTGGTCGGCCCAGCAGCTAGAAACGTTTCTCAGCTACCCAATCATGGCATACTACCGTTCGCAGCATGACGACCAGTCGTGGCTGTGCGCTTTGACGACGATCCTGGATACCTGCTCGATCATCGAGGGCGGCTTTGAAGGCAAATTCCCTTGGGAGAAGCGGCTCAGATTTCAGGCGCAAGCGACGTTTGAGATGGCACGCCACGTGGTGGTAGATCTCGCGTATTTGCTCAACCTTCCGCCAACTCCACAGCCGAAGATGCGGTTCTCCGCATCGGATTGGACGCAGCTCGAGAACGTCCTCTCTGCAAGCGGTATACAACTGGACAAAGCCGGCACGAACAAAATCGAAGACCGGCGTTCCTTGTACGAGCCGTACGTCGTTTCCTTGGCGCGGACGCTATTCTTCGTCCTGCCTTCATGGATTCCCGTGCCCGGAGCGGTCGATAACTGGCAGACGACAGCTTGGGATATTAGGGAGCATTTTTAGGGGTTCGCCCTTCGTTGGCACGGATAAAGCCTGTAGTCGTCATACGATACCCTTCGGCGACCTTCTAGACGTCAGGCGTTCGCTTGAGCTACGAGTTCCGAGGTGGAAGGGCACCCATTTTAGCCTGAAAGGTCTTAAACGAGCCCTTAGCAATAACTCATGTTCAGAATCTGAGGCAATTTCAGATTCAAACTCTGGAGCCCTCGACGAGAATCGAACCCGTGACCTCTTCTTTACCAAGGATATTTTGCGACCTAAACCGCAACCTTTTGAGTCTACGGTGGTCTCCTATCATCTCAGAATATCTCCTCCTATTGAGAGACTATTGAGAGACAAGCCCACTCAGCTTGAGTCCATTGGCAGGCCCGAACCGAGACCTACAGTGCCATCGTAATCCATTCCAGTTAGCTTCATCCGTTTTAAGTTCAAAATCAAGATCATGCTGGTTCATGGTGGGCCGTGCCGTTTAGGAATCTTTCTAGGAACCATGAGTCAGTTGGCGACAATAGCTCCTTCCAACTATCTAAACGACTATGTCCTGGAGGTTGATCTAGAATATTTCATTCTTCCAATCCACCGTAATGTTCTCTCTCTGATGTAACTATTATTGCCGAGCCATCAGACCACCTCAGCCTAAAAAAGCCGGAATCTGGCTCAATCCCTTTGAAGCTTAGTACGTCTGACATCCGATATTCCTTGCCACCCCCCTTGGTGAACAGTTCGCGCTCGTCTTCCTCGGTAACTTCGACGATAGGAAGATTCGCCTTCTCGTTTTGGGTTAAGCGCGGTCGGGCTTCAAGTTCTGATTCTGATGGGTTCGACCCATCATCAATCTTCTCTAAACTCTGCGACCCGTCATCCTCTCCATCTGACCAATTTGGCCCAGATTCTATTGACATATGTGTTCCTCCTTCTAGGCCAGTACATCAGAGGGTTCGCTGACTGTCAACAAGGGCTATACTGCGATCAGATTCGTCTCCATTAGGAACCTTGTCGCGATGCTGCGCGATGAGGGCCGCACACTCTAAGTCGAGCCATGTCAGTAGAGAAACCCTTCCGGTGCCCTAAATGCGACCATGTAGTCAAGTACTTGAACGAGGCGGAGTCGCACTGTCCTGGGTGCGGTCGAGCGTTAAGGCTTTTGAACTTGGTTCGAGTGCCACAATATGATTCCGCAACCCAATGCTTAAAATGTTGGGAGTTGGGATCGACCAAAGGCGACTATGTGTTGTTGCAGAAAAAGCCTAGCATCGAGCAGTTCTTCGATGGCGACTACTGGAAAGTCAAATACGAGACAGAAATGCTCCAATGTCCGTCGTGTGGTGCGCTGCAAACAGGGGTAAAAAGGGAAGTCAGCAGAGAACATGATGAGGCCGCAGTTCGGGCTGCTGAGATCTATTATCAAGAACGGTTGAAGGAGGAAGAACGCAATCGGGTAAATCGCGAAATCCTCGAAAGGGCAAGGCAAAAGGAGAAAGTAATCCGACCCCTTCCCGGTTGGCTGAAGGGACTGGGAAAGTTCTTCTTTTGGATCTGGATCTTCCCATGCATTTTGTTGGCATTGCTCTGGGCATTAGCTCGGCATTTCGATCACCCTTCAAGGGACATTCGGGGCGTCCCATCGAGTGAAACCTTTTCGTCCACGATTCGGCCAACTTCAGGAGAGAGCACGTACAGCTTCGTCAAGAGTGGGGCCAATCTGCGAAATGGTCCGGGAACACAGTACGGGTCCGTTACGACCTTAGACCGGGGGATACGGCTGATCCTTCTTGGACCTTCGACAGATGACCACTGGGAAAGGGTTCGACTCGATGATGGGAGAGAGGGTTTCGTCAACCGTAGATTGCTCAGCGGGGTGCCCCTTGCCAGCGCCGACTCATTCGGAATGGCCCCAAGTCCAAGAGTTGGAGTAACGCAGGGGGGAGGACACCTGAGTAATGGGCGCCGACCGGCACGAAGTGCCGCGAAAAGTCCTAATAAATCAACAGTAACTAGCCCCTCTTCCAGGAGTTCAAGTGGCGACTCGGATGAACCGCCGCTCCACGGGGGTGGAAATCTATAGGCATGGCTTCTTAAATCCTCAGCGATGAATGCTAAAGGATCGCTCCTTGCTGAAACCTCCGAGAATCCGTTTTGGACCGAAGGCAATGACGCTCCAACGATAGGTGCCTATCTGAAGATCGTGGCCCGAGATTGCAAGGCTCGTGGTGCGGACATTATAGACCCTGATTCGGTCTCCCTCGTCCTCGTCGGTGTCTAGTGATGTGTTAACAAGCTCGATTCCGTACCGCGTGGCCCCTTCCACGACTGACCATTGAAGCTCAATCTTGCCGCCGCCATGTGTAGAACCGTTCTGGGGTGCTAACAGACGCGGCATCAACGTTAGGTCTGTACCAGGACCAGACGCCGAAAGCAATGGTTCACCGAACGCGCACTTTGTCAGCGTAACTCTTACGGAACTGGCTGCCCGAACATCTATTTCCACGGGCGTCGCATGATTGGGCTTAACGCTACCGCTCGCTACCTCCGTGCCGTCCACGGCGATCCGAAAAAAACCTTCA